>OGTB01000453.1_pt1 | contig 33795 bp, 26 predicted proteins | sample 1553611 | NCBI WGS metagenome assembly OGTB01 (sample SAMEA2580032, study PRJEB22360) | human gut metagenome | biome: human gut; feature: human-associated habitat; material: faeces | place: Denmark | collected 2008/2010 | reverse complement strand
CGGTCTTTTTCACTGGGATGATCTATGAATCTTCTTCCCAGGACAGTTCCGTCTGCCCGCATGATCGTACAGACTGCATCGGTATTGATCCCTAAGTCCACGCTGCAGATAATCTGTTCTTTCACAGGTGTTTTGGTAAGTGTTACTTCCTCTTTATAGGAAAAACGCAAAAAATACTTCTGGTGTCTCTTTTCCAGAGTCGGGGCAGATGCCTTTTTCCCTGACCAGCATTTTCTCAGATATTCCATATCCGTATGATCCAGACGTACACAGGACCATTTCCAGTCATGACCGTCATAGAGTTTCAGGTATGCTTCGTCTTTCCCTTCCGCTCCCTCACGGTACATGACATCACGGTAGAAGACCGGCATGGCGTGGTTTTCATATACAAGCTTTGGTTTCCCGCTCTTTCCGTCGGTCTTTTCCCATAGATCCAGCCGTGTTTTATAAGAGGATACTGTCCCCAGTGCATGCTGGATGGCAGATCTGCGCAGATAGGAAGGCATCTTTGGGAACCGGATATCAAAATCAAAACAGGCATGGTTTTTCTTCGTAGTATGTACCAGATGTTCTGCAGCATTAAAACGCCTCTTTGCATCCGGGATTTCTGCTAATTCTTCCCATACCTGCACATAAATCCCAATCAGATAACTGACAGCAGAACGGTAGATCTCCAGTGTCTGGCGGATCGGGATATTCTGTTTTCGTAATTCTACACCATAACTGGATATTATCTGCATTTTTATTTCTCCCTGATAACTCTTTTCTCAGATTCTGTTGTTTTTTCTATTACCCATGGCTATATTTTAGCACATATAGTGCCAGAAGTAAACATGTGTTCTTTCTTTGAGTAAAAAATTTGCGCGTGGTTAAATTTGGGTTAAATGAATTTTTAAATTCTACCTTGCAAGAGTAAATTCTATACCTGTAGAAATTACTTCTGCATGGATTTTTCCTTCTTCTTTTTATAAAATACTACTGCAGATGATCCCCTGCCTGTGCAGAAGGAGGATAAAATGAATACAGGAAGACCAAAAGGCAACCAAAAACATCTTGACTTATCTGCACGTATTATAATCGAACAGCATTTAAATAACGGTGATTCATTTAGAAGTATTGCAATAGAATTAAGCAAGGATCCAAGTACCATATCCAAAGAAATCAGACGTCATTCCATTATCAGGGAAAGAAGCGCAGATGCATTTGCCCCTATTCCCTGTGCAAACAATTATGATAGTTCAAAGCCGCGGACAAATATATGCAATGTCATGCATATGTGCGGTGATAATGAATGTCGGCGCAAATGTGTCCTCTGCAGAAAATTCAGATGCAGCGATGTCTGTAAATTTTATAAACCAAGAGAATGTGAAAAATTAAATAAACCTCCTTATGTGTGCAATGGATGCAGCAAGAGAACGAATTGCATGATGGACAAAAAGATCTATTCTTCAAAATACGCCCAGGACTCCTATGAAGCCCTTAGGACTACCAGCAGAGAAGGGATCAACCAGACACCGGAAAGTATACAGAAACTGGACAACCTGTTGTCACCGCTTCTCAAAAAAGGACAGTCCATTGCCCACATCTACGCATCTCATGCTGATGAGATCGCCTGTTCCAGAAGAACCATATATTCTTACATAGACCGTGGCGTTTTTCAAGCCAGAAACATAGATCTGCGCCGTAAAGTGGTATACAAGCAGCGGAAAAGAAAAACTACTGCCAGCCTTAAAGACAGAAGTTTCCGAAAAGATAGGAGCTATAAAGAATTTCTGGAATATATCGCAGCGAACAAATCTGTTTATGTAGTCGAGATGGATACCGTTGAAGGAGCAAAAGGTACCAGTCCCTGCTTTCTGACTATGTTCTTTCGAAACTGTAGCCTTATGCTTATGTTTCTTTTAGAAGAACAGACCCAGAAAGAAGTAACCAGGATTTTTGATCATTTAACAGAATTACTTGGAATTGAACTGTTCCAGAAACTTTTCGAAGTGATACTTACGGACAACGGACATGAATTTCAGGACCGGCAAAGTCTGGAATATAGCAAAAATGGGGAAGTACGCACACGTATTTATTATTGTGATCCCAACCGTTCTGATCAAAAAGGTGCTCTTGAAAAGAATCATGAATATATAAGGTATGTCCTTCCAAAAGGAACAAGCTTTGAAAAAATGACAGACAAGACAACGCTGCTGTTATTAAATCATATCAACAGCGAAAAACGGGACAGCCTCAATGGACACAGTCCATATGAAGTATCCCGTCTCCTGCTGGATAACAGACTTCATAAAGCATTAGGATTAGCAGAGATACCAGCCGATGAAGTCACATTGATACCAGCATTAATAAAATAATAATAACAATACAGGCACAGGCAAGTTTCATTGCATAGAATTTAGTCTTTCCAACAGACATGTGGAATTTAGTCCTGCACACTATTTCCAGATGTCCTTTTATCATGCAAAAAACTATGCTGTTTATGCCGTATAAAAGCATTATATACTAAAAAAATCAAGTTGTATATCTCCGAAAATAGAATTAAATCCCGCATAAAATCAAGGTATATTAGAATGTAGAATTTACTTTTTCATTCAAGCACGACCGCATCAACAAAAAAATCCAGGCACTGGAAGTTCTGCATCAGAAATATGACATGTTCCACAGTTTCGTCCGTCTTTTTGGAATGCCGGGGAGACAAAACTGGGATAAGAATCTGATACGTAAGAGAAAAAAGGAAATCTCAAAAGAGCTGACAGATACGATCAGGGAAAAGAAATTGAAAAGACGGAGGTGTATGGTCTGCGGAAGGAACCTGCCATTTGGCTACCCATACAAACTGTGCCAGCCCTGCTTTGAAAAAAAGAAGTTTTTTGAGGATTTTTTTGAGACTGTGGATACTTAAATAGTGCTGTCTCATTACAATTAAGAGAAACAGACACAAAAAAAGAGGGCTAAAAACCCTCTTTTTTGTTTACCGTTCCAACGACACAACTAACATTCCGACATTCTTATATACAATTACTGTACAAAATTGTCAGGGTTCGCTTTGTCGTGGTCAAGTGGACCTGGCGGGAATTGAACAGACGAACACGATCAAAAAAACGTTAATACAGGTAACAATATTTTTAAATTTTACTATGAATTAATTTGCTTACTTTTGATTACGATACAGCAAATAATTAATACAAAGAAAGGAAAATCTGCACATTCACTTTTTGCTTACCTGTTAAACATTATTGTTTGGATATATATATTTCACTTCTGTAAGAACACAGGATTAAAATCTGCTGCCCTGAAACAAAAAGCCTTGAAAATCAATAGTTTCGTAAAAATGGAGACGGTTAATTATCCATGATTACTCAAAAAAGATAAGAAGGGAGAATGTTTTGCACTTGAAAAAAATGAATATTATGAAAATAATCAAGAATACTTCGGCTCATAAAATATTAGTATATAAGAACTGATATTTTGTGAGCCTTTTTTTACTCTGAACTTTGCAGGAATTTGTCGAACATATGTCATATCGCTGTATAGAACCATTACAGCGATCTTATACGCGAGCTGAAGAAAGAATAACGCTCCCGGCTCTAGGATGGACGTATGGAACAGATAGACAGCGTAGAGGGTATCCTGAGAGGACGAATGCCACACTAGAGAGTACCCCTGAGAGTAGCCACAGAGTCTGATCTTCAGAACGGTCAGTCACTGATTCAGTAAATATTCTGGGAATATATAGCCATAATAATAGGGCGGTTGAGTAAATGACATACTCAGCTGCCCTTTTTTCACTTTGAAGATTAGTCGCATATGACTGCTGCCACTTTTCAGATCACTCATTATTCTGATTTATCCAGATTCTTGATATGTTCTCTCAGGACAAGATTAATGTACTGACTGAAAGAACGATCATCTTCCTCTGCGAGTTCCTTGATTTTATCTATAATATCCGCATCCAGAGTGATGCTTACTTTATTCTTCAATGGTTTCATGCAAGCTCTCCTTTTGCTGATTAGTATAACAAACAGGCGATATAATATTGAAAAATAGCATAAAGTAGGATAAAATAATACCAATGAGGTGGATATGAAGAAAGACGAAGAAAAGTTATGGGACGCGTTTTTTGCATGTGGACTTTATCTATATTTGGAAAAAACCGGAGAATTAGATAAAGAAAAGTTATGGCATGAGACACCGGAAGAGACGGAACGACACTGGCAGCAGTTCAAGCAGCGTCTGAAAGACAAAGGCATGTGGAAAGACGAATAATATATAAATATGTATGAAGAATATTAGCAAATTTGCCAGATATTTGTTATTACATAAAATATTTTGAAAGATTAGTGGACATTTTACAGAAATGTAGTACAATAATGTGTGTGAACATTTTGTGAAAACTAAGTAAAGTGTATCACATATAATCGAATTGAATATGGCATAGCCGGGGACATCCGGTGACGCAAAACTACAGGGTCTAAGCGAATGTATGACAGCCAGTTGCAACTATGATAATTGCGGCAGTGCTTTCGGAGAGATGGAGCAGTGCCGTATTTTATAAAAAGAAACAGAGAGAAGAGGGCAAAAGAATGAAGAAGAAAGTGTTAGCTTTTTTACTTGCCAGTACGATGGTTATAGAGCCGTTCAGCGTGGCAAGTGCAGCGGATTTTTCTGATGGTATGGGACAGGAAGCAGAAATGCAGTTTAGTGACGATGCAGAGGATGTGCCGGAAGTAAAGAATAATGCTGATGGCGTGGATCAGTTCAGTACGGATGCTGCTGGTGAAAATGAAGATTTTGTTCCGCAGGCACAATCAGATAATGAAGAGACTAACATTACTTGGAAAGTATTGGACACAGATGGAGATGGCTATGATGATACTTTGGTAATTAGTGGAATAGGTGACATGCTAGAGTATAATGGAGAGAATTATGTTCCATGGCATTTATATGCAAGTGGAATTACTCATGTTATTGTAGAAGATGGGATAACCTCTATTGGAAGATATGCATTTTCAAACTTTAAAAAGTTACAAAATTTAAGCCTTGGGAATGGCATTAAAAAAATAGGGAGTACCGCATTTGAAAATTGTGAGAGCTTACAGGAAGTAACTATTCCGGAACAGGTGACAGAAATAGGATGGTATGCATTTCAAGGTTGTTCTTCATTAAAAAAAGTAAATTTATCAAACAGTGTGACAGAAATAGGGAGATGCGCATTTAAAAATTGTGTAGAGTTAAATGAAGTTAATATGTCAGATAATTTGGTTAACATAGGAGAAGAGGCATTTTATGGGTGTAAAAACTTATCTTACATATTTTTTCCTAAAACTTTAAAAACAGTTGGGAAAAAAGCATTTATTAGGTATATTGGAAGAAATGCTCTTTTAGTATTATCGGAAATTCATTATCCGGGATTACAAAGTGATTGGAATAATATTACGGGAGTGAATGAAAGAGTTGAACATGAATATACTTTGAGTGAAAAAGTACATTTTAGTGTGTATCATGATCCTAAACCAGCAACTTGTACGACTCCGGGATATGGAGGATATTGGAGCTGTAATACTTGTGGAGGAAAAGGTTATTCTGATAGAGAATGTAGAAACAGTATTGACACATTGCCAATAATTGAACCAGCATTAGATCATGACTGGGACAGCGGAATTATAACAAAACTAGCGACTGAGACAGAAGAGGGTGTGAAAACATATACATGCAGGCGATGTAATGAGACAAAGACAGAATCTATTCCTAAAATACCAAAGCAAGAAGATAAGCTGAAAGTTACTGGTAAATCAGTAGAATGGAATGATTACAGTACTGTTGAATTTACATTCCAGTCAAATGTGAAAGGTACCTATTATATCGAGCAAGTAAAACGTGGTGGAAAAGCACCAACAATTGATACATCTCGGGCAGGAACTTCTATTGAAGCAAATACAGATATAACAGTAACTGTAACAGATCTTCCGGATTATGATGTTGATATTTTCGTATGTGTAATCAGTGATAATGATAAAAGTAATTATGGTGCTGTAATGTTTCAGCCGATTAGTGCAGATCGTCCGCAGAAAATATCTGATGCAGTTAAAGTGGGGGATAGTGCAATAGCAACTGTTACTGGAGATATTGTGACAATTACAGGTAGTGGTGAGACATATGATGAGTGTTACTGGTATGCTAATATAAACAAAAATAATATTAAACATGTCATTATTGAAGAGGGAGTTACATCTTTAGGAAGTTCTATATTTTACGGATTTTCTCAAGTAGAAGATGTTAAATTGCCTACATCATTAAAAAACATTGGATATGGCGCTTTTGAGAAATGTGATTCATTGAAAGAATTAACAATTCCAGAAGGTGTGACAAATATTGGCAATGGTATTATAAATAGTTGTACCAGTATAAAAAAAATATCGCTACCATCTACACTAAATACAATCCCTCGACTGATTGATATGGAGAGTACAGGCGATATGCAATTAGATGAAATTGTATTAAATGATGGTATTAAAACGCTTGGAAATTATGCATTTTGGAATTTTAGAAATTTAAAAAATATTATTATTCCAGAATCTGTTACAAATATCGGAGAATCAGCCTTTCATGGGTGTACAGCATTATCCAATCTTACTTTACCAGATTCTATAACAGAGATTGCTGGAGAGGCATTCAGTAATTGTGTATCCCTTGGTAAGGTTACATTGCCAAAGAACCTTACATTATTAGGTAATGACGTATTTGAATATTGCAATGCTGAAATAACTTTTCCTTCAGGTTTGGAACGCATACCAGAATTAGGAATGAATGCCACAAGAAAAGTAAACATTCCTGAAGGTGTGAAAATAATAGGAGAAGATGCATTTTGGGCTTGTAGTAATTTGAAAGAAATAACATTACCATCAACAATTACAAGTATAGAAAGTGGCGCATTTTTTAATACATCTATATCTGGATTTAATTATCCTCAGAATATTGATAGCATACCTATAAATGCATTTTGTGGAACAAAATTAACGGAATTTTCAGTACCCCCAAAAGTAACAGAAATTAATGATGATGCTTTTTATAATTGTACAGATTTAGTAAAAATTTCAATTCCAGAATCTGTTAAATATATTGGAACTGATGTATTTAAAAATTGTCGTAATCTTACTATTTACGGATATAAGGACACTGCTGCGGAATCATATGCGAAAGCAAATAACATTAAATTTATATCAGCAGATTACAAGGTAATATTCAAGGATAATGGACGTACTCAGAAAACAGAATACGTATTAGAAGGTGAAAACGCAACACCCCCATCCTTAAAAGAAAAACCAGGCTATACACTTTCATGGGATGCTGACTATACCAATATCCAAGAAGATATGGTAATCAATGCAGTATGGACAAAGAAAGACAACGGTGGCGGTAACACTACAATCATCGTAAGTCCATCAGAAACAAATAAATACACCGTTACATTTAAAGATCGTGGCAAGATTGTTAAGACAGAAAAAGTAAAATCTGGTGATGCAGCAGAGTATCCATATATCAATAGAAATGGATATGAATTATCATGGGACAAGGATTTCTCAAAAGTTACCGCAAATATTACAGTCAATGCAGTTTGGACGGTAATCAAGCCTGAAAAGGTTACAAGCTTAACAGCAGAATCAGGAAAGAAATCTATTGCTTTATCATGGGATGAGACAGAATACGCAGGTTATTATCTGGTATACAGAAAAGCAGATTCAGAAAAAGAATATACTCAGGTAGCAAAAACAACAAAGATTCTTTGGACAGACAGCAAAGCTGTACCGGGAACACAATACTCCTATAAAGTAGTTGCAGTTCGTTCGCTGTCAGGCAAAAAATATCAGGGAGCGGAGTCTGATGTAGTTACTACAAAGATCGGAACACCACAGATCGGAGATACTTATTCCGTTGGTGATCTGAATTATAAGCTTACAGGAACAAAAGAAGTAACTGTAACAGGACTTGCAAAAGTTACAGATACACTGGTTATTCCATCAAGCGTTACAATCAGCGGAAAAGTCTACAAAGTGACCGCTATTCAGGATAAGGCATTCTACAGAAACGAAGATATTGTAAATGTAACTATTGGTAATAATGTTGTAAATGTTGGTAAATACGCGTTCTATCAGTGTTCAGGTCTGGAAACTGTTAAGTTCGGAAAGAGAGTTGCGATAATTAATACTTGTGCATTTACTCAGTGTCCGAATCTTGAAAATGTGACATTACCGTCAAGCATAATAAAGATTGGGGCTAAAGCATTTTATCAGTGTACATCTATCAAGATTTTCAAGATTAATGGTTCTGCTCTGGAATATGTAGGAAAGAAAGGTCTGGCAGTTAATAAGTCAGTCACATTGAAATTGCCGAAGAAAGTGTACACCAGATATAAGAAACTGATTAAGGCAAGCAATATTTATTCTAAGACAAAATTTACAAAATTCTAATATGAACATGTAACAGCAGAGAGGGGCTGGGTCGAATGATCTTGCTCCCTCTCTTCAATAATCTTCTGAGCTGCGATAAGACCACGAGCCACGATCTCAGCCGGAGTCATATTTTCCTGATTACGGATGTAAGCACCATTCTTACGGATAGACGGGAGTACTTCTGAGGTAACCCAGTGCTTGAAGTCTTTTGCTGATGGAAGCTTGCTGCTGAGGATGAGAGAGTAGAGACCGGATTCGTTGATAATGGTCATTTGCTGTGTTCTTCCCATTGAATCGGTGACGCCCCGTTTCAGGGCGTCATCTTTATCTACATGTTTATCAAGTGCATTTCTTTCTTTTATATACCCTAACGCAGCAGCTACATCCTTACCTACGAACCAAGGTTCTCCATCAATCTCAACAGTTCTCAGCTCGCCAAATTCTGGATGAACTAGATTCTTGAAAACTGTTACTTCTGGGGCAGCAGTGGTAGTAGTAGAAGAAGATGTAGAAGAGTTATTTTTGTTCTGCATATAATCAAACATTGAAATCTGTTTATTATCATCCACCGGAGTATTCATCCCTGGGATAGGATCCATTCCAAGTGCTGTTCTCATTGTTGGGTCTGTAAGAACTTCTTCTGGTACGTCTTCAAATTTGGATTCTGGGGTGTTATTGTGGGAAAGGGATTCATTGATAAGAAGAGTATATGCTTTGTAATTTGAACCTAATACCTGAATCAAGTATGAGGTGTATTAACAGTGAATGATTCGTTTACTGAATAGATAGGGTGGTGCTTTGCCACCCCATAATTATATTTTCATCTGCCGGGATTCTTAAGGATGTAAACATTCCTTACATCCTTGGTAGTGAATTTTAGTAAATACCATTTAGAATAGTTTTTATATTTCAGGAGTCCATGCAGATAGACATCCTTGTACAGTGCGTTTCAACCGCTCTGTCCGAACCCGGGGTCATTTTGTCCCTGAGTTTTAACAATTCGTTAAATGTCATTTCATGCTTTCTGATCTGAACTGTCAATTTGGCAGACCAGCTTATCTTTTGGATGATCTAAAATAAAAATTGACAGTTTCTCTACAGTGTGTTAATATACTCTTTGGATGAGTATATTTATCCATTACAACTGTAGATTTTATTATAAAGGATTAAGTTGTCTTAGCCCTTGTGGAAAGATGTAGTGGCGTAGCTCCCTGTAGAACGTCCGTTTAATTCAAACGTAAAATCGAACCATAGAGAAGATCAAAAAAATGCAGTAGTTCCGATTACTGCGAAGTTTTTTCGAGAATATGTTTAATGATACACTGGAGATGGTGTGTCTATTTTTATACGTTAAAAAGAAAACTGATAATTTAAAGTATTGTCTGATAAAAACGGAAGTGTGTAGAGTTGGTGAGAGTGCCCCTGTGCGCGAAAATATGGATGATTGGCAACAGGAGATATGACAATGGATTGGTAATACCAATTTGATGCTGAGACTATTATAAACAAAAACGATACCGTTTAAAAAAGTATTTCACAATGGTCATGTAAGCCTGAAAATATCAGCAAATTGTTTAGTGACAAATTATGAAATACAATACATTTATATCACAATAAAAACACTGTTAGCATATAACAGATATCGGATATACTTTGATACTCAAAGCATCGGGAGTGTGTTCGCGAACCACAAATGATATTATAAACTTTGAGAAGACAGCAGCTCCCTTTTATACTTGTAAAACGTCTTCTTTGAGATACCCGTCTGCCGGATAGTTTCAGCATCGTTCAGGGAACCGCCGAAAGCTTTATTATGTTTCTGGATGATCTCTTTTGCAGCGATTGACTTCTTAGTGACGAGTTTCTGTCCTTGAACCTGTCCGATTTGTTTACCTGCAAGTCTGGCAGTCTGGAGTCCTTCACGTGTCCTTTGACGTAAATCATGGACTTCTTTCTCTGACTGCTCGAATGCAAGCCTGATCTGTTCTTTGGCAAGCAGCAGAAGATACTTGTTTATCCCTTCCAGAATACAGTCAATGTCTGTGCCTGTAGTTGGGATTCCACCCTGTAGAGCTTTCTTGTAAGTTTCCGTACTGATATGCGGTTCTTTCAGGAAAATAAGGTTGATTTCCTTGTGATAAAGTTCTTCGTACATAATAAATCCCTCTTCAGCATTACGGGACATTCGACTGACAGAATCAAAGATAATGGTATCGCCGGAAGTGATCTTACGCATGAGTCGATCAAACTCTTTACGTCCTTGGAATTTTCTTCCGGTGTATATTTCCTTGATGATCTCAGCCTGCGGATATGCAGCAAGAATGTTTCTGACTTGTCGGTCTATGCTTTGCTTTGGTGTACTGATTCGACAGTAACCGAAATATTTGTTCATTATTATGCCTTTCTGGTGTAATTCTGACGCTCCTTAGAATTACACCTTTAAAATTCCGTTGAAATGTTACAAGAAACAGTAGTTTTACTACTTTTTGACTGGTACGTCAGATTTACTACTGTTTAAGCAGATATTCTTTGAACATAACCCAACCACGTTGATATGCTTCATTACAAGAGGTGCTTGGTTTGATTTTGCGTTCGACAGAACAAATGATCCAGTTAATTATTCTACTGGGAATGTAGAAATCACGCATCAGATGTACAAGTTCTTTTTTCCAGCAGTCACTTTCTTCGATTGTTAATTGTTTCATTATATGAAATTCTTTTGACATAGCTTTGGGATTCCTTTCAGAAAAATAGAAATATCATATTTGAAATCCTGCTGCCAGACTGATTATTACATCCAGCAGCAGAAGAGAAGGTTATTCAAATGGAATTGCGATATCTTTGAAGATAAATTCATAACCATGAGTTCGCTGTAAGCTGACAAGAGCTGTCTTTTTGTTTTCCGTAAGATCGACATGGAGAATATACAGGTATGGATAAATCAGACAAGGTTCTTTTTCTTCCCATGACTTCAGGATTGCCAGAAGTCCGTCAAGGAATCTGTTTACGCGTACTGCATAGTCTTTCCCCGGTCTGCGAATTTCGTTATACCATGTATCTTCATCCATTACGACTGCATGGAAGCGTTCCAGTTCTGTTGGCAGATATCCGCTGATTTCAAGTGTTTCGGTTTCGGTGTTAAAGTGTTTCCAGCTCATGTTTTGAGTCCTCCTGATTGTATGTATAAATTACCAGATCCCAAGGGAGTGAAAATTTACTCCCTTGGAATTTCCATGATTATTTCCTGATTTACTTCCCGGAAAGAGGAATAATCTCATTCCGAAAAACAAATTCATAGGTTGCTTTACGTTGCAGACTGATAATTGCGTTGGTTTTGTCTGCGGAAAGTTCAATATGCAGCACATAATCATAGGCGTGTTCCGTGATCGGGTGTGTTTCGTTCTGTGCTTTCAGCAATGCAAAGAGATTCGCAAGGAACTTTGTCTTTCTGCCTTTTGCTTTTCCCGGAGCTGCTGAAGCTGATCTCTTGCAGATAATATTCCATGTATGTTCGTCCATGACTATAGCTTGAAAGCCTGACAATTCTGAAATGTAGGGCAGAAGATCAATCTGCCCGGTTTCTTTGTTGTATTTCATCCAGCTCATACTGTTACACCTCCAGCAGAAGAGAGACAAGTCCAGCAGGTAATGTCTCGGCATATGCAGCAGCACTGGTACGGTCTGCAAAGTGTCTTTCATTAACAATTTCTGACTCACAAAGTCCTACAGAGATAACGATTACCTTATAAAATTTTATTGTTGCCTGAATATTTACTGCAATGTTTACTTCCATGTTCATCATGATAAAATCCTCCTTTGAATGTGTATGTTATCGGTGTCTGGCAGCAGTACTGACCAGACGTTTAAAAGCTTCCCAGTTACCCGGATTCTCTGCAAAGATACGGATTGCAGCACCTTTGTAAAGTGGATAGTTGACTATAGGTTGTTGCTTCTTTGGTTTGTGCATGATCCTCTTTCCTCCCGTATAGCCGATAGAACAGTTATGAATCATTTTTCGGGATTGTCTACAAGTAATTCCCGGAACATTTTCAGGCATTCTCTGACACCTGCTTTGAATGCATTAGCTTCTGTAATAGAAGAGAGCTGAAAGATTGTATCTTCAGTAGGATTTTGAATAGCTTTGTCCATAGCTTCTTTTACTTCCGGTTCATGCTCACTGTTACACCAGTTGTCAAAGAGCAGATAAATAATAGCTTCTTTCATTTTGTGATACCTCCGTAAATTTCTTCTGTATTGTCGAGTTGTTGCCAGAGTTGTACCGCTGTTTTGAAGCCAACATCAAATGCCTGACGTTCAAGCTTTTCGCAGTATTCAGATAGTAGAGAAGTGAATTGCTCCTGCTGTTCTTCAGGAACGTGTTTTTTAATAGCTTCAGTAACAGAATATTTCTGATCTGGCGTGCATCTGTTGCCAGTCCATAAGCTGAAAAGTGTTTGTAATATGTCCAAGAGTTCACCTTCTTTCTTAATATCCGACTATGATCCAGTGAATTATCATTGCTATGGGAGGAACTGCCAGAATCAGGAACAGTGCAGCACCGTACAGAAAGCGGTATACTTTACGCTTGATAGTCTTCTTCAGATGCTTCTTAAATAATTGACACCACTGGTCATAGGTCAATAAAGTGTCTGTCTGGTTCATGGTTATTGTCCTCCTGTTGTTAGTTGCTCAGTGTTTCTGAAGGGGTAAAATAATACTCCTAGAAAACTTTAGGAAAAATAGTAGTTATGTAGCCCGTCATGCCGATAGCACAGCATAGTTCATATGACTACCTGACCGCCGGGTACGGCGATCAACGCTTGCAGCTTAAAGTCCTGTTTATCGTGGCTGCAACCACTTTGATGATTAACTATTCTGAATTGCGATGTATCTTCGAGCATCCTGTAGACATTCTGCTTTAGTATTTCCAAAAGCTACAGCATTGCCCCAACTATTTCGTGCAACCCATTCTGAGACTGTACCGTTCTTCTTAGCTCTTAAATTTAAAGGATCATAGTGTTCGATTCTTTCAAATGTTAAATCCTGAAGTTTCATGTTCTCACCTTTCTCCGGTTGACCTCCACCGGAAGGATAAGCAGTTTATTTAACGTATAATCTTCTGTACTGGCTGATTCTCTGATACTCTGCAAGGCTTCCTAAATCTGCTTCCAGACGTTTGCTGTCAAGTGTTCTTCTTTCACAGGTGGAAAGTTTAACTGTGAAGTCATTACCAGTTTCAGTCAATTTTTCGTTCGCATCCATGTAGCCGATAATCTCACGTTCAACTGCTTTTAATTCTTCTTCAAGCTGTTCTTTCATGGCTTTAAGTGATCTGTAATCTGCAATAACCTTTTCTAATTCGTTCATTGTTCTACACATATATTTATCCTCCTGAGATTTGATTTCTTAGTAAAGAAGCAGCAGTCCCGGCAGGCTTTAAAGCTATCTAAGGTTTCTCGACCGTCTCATTATCCCCTTATCCTTGCCCGGTGTTATGTCGGTGTCTCTGGTGTGCTGTTGCTACATCATTTTCACCGTTCACTGTTGTTCTTGTGTGTTGTTGTGTTTCATTTGATGATTCGAGTATACACAAAGTTAAGTGCATAGTCAATATACAATATACACAAAAATAAGTGTATATAAACAAGAAAAATTGTACACTTGTTTTTGTGCATGATTTGTGGTATTATATAAGAAAAATGTATATAATAAGTAGAAAGAAGGAAATATAATGCCGATAAGCTATAAAAGATTGTTTGATCTATTAGAAAAAAATGGATGGACAACATACCGGATTCGTAAGGAAAAGCTGATGGGACAAGGCACATTAACCGCATTAAAAAATGGAACAGGTGGACTTGATAGCAAAACAATTGCTAAATTATGTAAGGTTCTTAATTGTCAGCCGGGTGATTTAATGGAATATATTCCAGATGAAACAGAAAATGATAATAATTAGAATCTTGCATCATATTTTAATATGTGGTATATTATAAGTAGAAAGAGGGAAGCCAAAGAAGCGGCTACCCTCGAATAGAAATGCTAAACTATAGTTCAGCCGTCACTATTGCGAGTAGTGGCGGCTATTTTTTTCTCCCAAAGATTGTATAACACAATCCTATGAGAGCAACAATGAATATACCTATCTGGATCAAGTCCGAATATGTAACATACATTGGCATCCCTCCTTTCTTTCGTTTGGAGGGTTGCCCCTCCGGTAAAAAGAGGGTGAGCCGCCTAGCTCTTTGGTTTCCCATAATGATAATATATCATATAAAGTACACAAAAACAAGTGCATATCCGCATAAAAATATACACTAAAATTTGTGCATAATGCGTATTGACTATGCACTGAATTAAGTGCATAATTAAGCCATAGTTAAAACAAAAAAGCAATATCAAGATAAAAACAATACTTTTTATATGGAGGAAAATGAACTATGGCAGCAGCAAAAGCAAATGTATATGAAATGGTAACAGCAAGAATTATTGCAGAACTTGAAAAAGGTAATATCCCGTGGGAGAAGCCATGGACAGGAGTTAGATCAGGAGCATACAACCGGATCAGTAAGAAACCATACAGTATTATTAATCAGATGCTTTTACAGCACACCGGAGAATATGCTACATTTAAACAGTGGACAGATTTGGGCGGTCACATCCGTAAAGGTGAGAAATCGGAGTTTGTAGTCTTCTGGAAGATATTAGAAAAAGAAGAAACAAACGAAGACACAGGAGAGAAAGAAGTCAGGAAAATCCCAATGCTGAGATATTACAACGTCTTTCACATCTCGCAGGTTGATGGTGTTAAACCTCTGACGCTACCATTCGCAGAAGTGGAACCGATAGAAGCAGCAGACAAGATTATAACAGAGTATGTAGAACGTGAGCACATCACATTTGAGGAATGCGCAAGTAATGAAGCGTTTTACAGTCCATCCCGTGACAGAGTTGTGATTCCTATGAAAGAGCAGTACAAGCATATTAACGAATATTACAGTACAACATTCCATGAGCTGACACACAGCACCGGACACAAGAACAGACTTGACAGATTACACACCGGAGCAGATGCAGCATTCGGAAGTGAGACATATTCAAAAGAGGAACTTGTTGCAGAAATCGGAAGTGCATCTCTTATGAATCTGCTAGGAATTGAAACAGTCAGGACGTTCAGGAACTCAGCAGCATATATACAGAGTTGGTTGAAAGTCCTGAAGAGTGATAATAAGTTTATCGTATCAGCAAGCAGCAAAGCAGAAAAAGCAGTTAATTACATAATAGGAGAGTAACACAGGAGCGGTTGAGAGACACCGCTTCTTTTTTTGCGCGTTGATATCCGTAGTTGGTTCCGGTTCGGAGTCTGCAAGATGTTGTTGCAGGCGTTGTGATCTGGAGCAGATCGGCAACAGTATAGCAGGAATAACAAACAAGATTGTGGTTACTATGTTTGTGAATATGATACCTACAGAGTAGGAAGCAGCAGGGCATAGAACAGCAACAGAGAAGTGAAAGCACGACACAAGATTATGCAGGATAGTGTGAGAATCTGAAAGTGTAACGCTAACAGAATCAGGCGTGTAAAGCTTTGAAAACAGATATCTGAAGTAAGTATGAAGCTGATACCAGAAGAGAATTATCAGCAGGAATAAAGCCAACAGGAACAGCGCAACAGAGCTATGACCGGAGCTATGTTACAGGCACCGGACAGAGGACTCAACAGGGCTGTCGACAGGTGCTTAGATGGGCGTAAAACGCACTCAGCGACGCTAGGAGCCACGCTACAGAGCTACCCGGAGAACTTAGCCAGACGAGGTTAAGATTGCTGTATGAACCGTACAACGCACTATACAGCCATGGATAAATAATATCAGTAAGCACAACAAAAAATGAAGCTAATGCAATATTATACAGGTGAACACTGGTAATTTTCTGGATGAATGGCAGCACCAGATAACCGGAGCTTGTGAGCCTTAATTTACTGAGAGATAAACATCAGATCAGCAGAAACAGCAGAGCCTTGTATAAAATCGTTTCTATATGCTTATGTGGCTACTGCCTGAAGTCTGTTACATTTCTTTACTGGGGAAGGTTTGCAATTCTTTTATAGGTTCCACCGGGACGGGCAGCAGGACAGGAAACATTTTATTTACTGAGAGATACAGCTTGAAAAGCGTTTGTGTATGATCTGGAGCAGGAGAACATAGCAGATTACACAGCAGCAGGAGCATAAGAGCAGGGCACCGGGGCGAGGGTGGGACAGGTACCGGGGGTACTTTCAACATAGAAAGGGCTTGTTGTTTCTGGTATTCTCTGTATGTGGTATACTTTTATACTGACTGGAAAAATAAAGTCCGATGAGACTGTAGAAAAATTTCTTTGGCATGACCCTCCCAACATTATTGGGAGGGTACCTACGAGTTAACCACTCATTAAGCGGAGGTCATGGGGTGCCAAAACGCCACCCCATCTTTTATATTAAAAGTAGCGTCGAAACGACCACTCCTGCAATTATAAAGATGAGGTCGCAAAACACGACTCCATAGAAGATATGTTTAGATTTAGAGCACCCGCCCTGAATTGGGGCGTGTGTTTTATCCTCATAATACCAATAATACCAGTTCGCAAGATCAGTAATGAGGTACTCATCTGACATCCCATAAGAGGATTTTATCCGGAAACCGAACCTATGAGTCCTCGTTTCAGGGTATCATCTTTTTAGTTACACATATTTATATATGGGGCGTCTTCAGGACAGGTCATCTTTTAATAATTGAAAAGTCCAGACTTTTGACTTTTGAATCTGCGGTTTACAATGGTGTCATCAAAATGGTGACACCTATCCCAGCAATTTACTAGCTCAGAGTTATGTCGATAAAGCTTGTCTATCATTTTAGTACCTGAGAAAAAGCTTATTCCCAAAAGTAAAACCGCTCGTAATAATCGTATGAGTGGTTACAGAGGGAGTCCATACATTGGACATCCATTGCTTAGTATACTAAGAGCAGATTCCCCAAATGGGAAGACGCTTAAATCATTCATAATAAAAAGAAAAAACTCAGAGTTGCGATCTCTGAGTATCTTCTCTTCCAGATAGAAGTTTGGTTCTATGGAATTTATTATTACATTCATTGCTATTATCATATTCCATGATGTCTTAAAAGTCAACTGTAAAATGAGGAGATGTTACTGCTGATTATTCACTTATGATATGAGAGATTGAAATACGAATTTGTCAGATTCATTTCCTGATATGCGGTCTTGCTTTGCAAGCCCTTTCTTTTCATTCGCTGCGCTCATTCAAAAATGTTTATCTGCAAGGAAAAATTCTGAATCAATTCCAAATTTGTCCGAATCAAATCCCTATATAAATATAATAGTTATATATAGGGATTTGAAGTTGACAAATTTGGAAAAATATGATAAAAATTGCTTATAGTATATGGACTTTCGGACAATTACTATCTGCCGATGAGCGAAGCGAAGAGCAGAGAAAGCAAGCTTGCTTGCGCATATCAGGAAATAAACAAGACAAAAAAGGAGATAAATCATGTTGGAGTTAAACAAAGAGTACACATACAAAGAAATTTGTAGTGTACTTGGATGGAAAGAATCTACAGGTAATCAGAAAATAAAACAGATCAAAGAGATCGAGTCATCATATGAATTTTTTCATCCAGAAAATAAGAAAACACATAAACCAAAAAAGAGTTATATCTTCACGAAACAACTCAAAGAGCCAGTGATCGTAGATAAACGTAAAAACAACGGTGCAGAAAATCTTTTTCCAGAGGAAGATTTCGAGTATCTGTTTAAATGTATGTTACAACGAGGTACTTGGCTTGATTTTTGGCATCAACGAGGACAGATGGATGAAGTGTATGTATCTCAATCTATAATATATATTACATTCTTAGGACGTAATCTTTATGCGCTTATAGATGGAATAAGGTATGTAAGACTGAATAAAGATGATAAACCGGATTATCTTAATGCTATGTATGTATTCAGGAATATCTGTATGGATGCTGCAAAATCTAATACAGTTACGCGAATCTGTAAAAAAATGCATTATAAAAAGAATGTTATGCCAAAAGGAATATTACGGTATGAAAATAGTAAATGTAAACATACTGTTCCTGATAATGAGCTGTTACAGACATATCAGACTCGCATGGGAGAATTACTTCAAGAGTATAGAGTGAGTTCAGAATTGCAGGCAATTCAAAGAGGATGTTATTTCGATATTTTAGTGGAACTACGAATTTGGTTTGAAGAAGAGTTGGAGAAATACGGAGTAAAGAGGTACAATCTTATAACCATTAAAGATATGTCCGAAATTGAGGAGTTTATACCGGAGAAGGAGAAAACTGAAGAACTCCAGAAAAAGATGCTCTGTGTTGTTGTGGAATCTATTATAAAGTCAGTTCGTAACAGATGTACGGAAGCAAAGACATATAAAACAAAACTGAAGCCAGAAGAGAAAATTTTGCTGGGATATTATTTGACTGATTTACTAAAAGAGACAGAACTTATAAAGGATTATGCTGGTCAAGTAGTGGAGATATTTAAAATAGTCAGAGAACAATATCCTGATGTGAATGATTTTATCGAGGAAATGAAGAAAAAAAGAAAAGCGGCAAAAGAAATCTGAGCAGGCAGGGCGTATAGAATCCATGTGGTTCTATGCGCTCTGCTTTTATATATGGAAGATATTCGGTAAGTTCATGCTCTGACTTCGGGGAGGGGGTACTTCCAACTTTACATAAGAAACACTTTATATAGGAAGAAACTTAATCTCAAAAACGAAAAAAAAATTCCGGGCGTTCGTAGATTTCAGGCATCAGAAACAAAAGAGCAGAAGCACCTACTCCTTGCGGTATCAATATTCTCCAATGTCAAACAGCTCATCAAAGGTTATACTCAGATTCGGAAACATAACCAGTTGTAAATCTTCTTTGTTTTGGGCTGTGACAGTCTTATAAAGATACGGATAACCAGTGCCATCTTCTTTGAAATCGAAGAGATAAATCTCTACAGATTTTTTTCTCCAGTCAACGATCCAATACTCAGAGACACCGACCTTGCAATAAATATCCATCTTTTCATGTCGATCATATTCTTCTGTGGCATTGGACAAAACTTCCATCACAAAGCGGGGAATGCCAGTGAAAGAAATGTTCTTACGGTCTCTCAGGTTACAGATGATTGATACGTCAGGAATGATTACTTTATCATCATTTTCACGCCATTCATACTGAACACCATCGCCAAAGACACGACACAGGCTGTCTTTGATCTGGCTGCCGATCTTGATAACAAAGTTATTGATAACCATAGAATGCTCAAGGTAAGTTTTGCTTAAATCTTCGATTGGTAGTGCATTACTCATATTGCCGTACCTCCTTGATATGTTGATATAATTATAATATTTTACAAGGTGTTAGTCAAGGATATGAGCTGCTGAAAGAGAGTGTACATATGCAGGAGAAGAATAATTTACATGACTGATAATTTTAAATTATAAGTAAAATTAACAGAAAATAATGCGAGAATAGATATATAGTACGCATAACGATATAAATTTTTAATGCTAAAGTTAACGTAGGAGAACTTTTTTGAGCTGAATCTGCCGAAAAAATGCAGAATATCATCTTTTTTTATCGTCTGAAAACCCTTGTAAATACAGGAATTGTTCGAATTGTCAAATGCGTGTGGTATATGGGGAGAACAACTTTTTACAAATGTACAGGAAAACAAGGTGATATTGTGAAGAGACAATTCAGATAATTCCTTATATTATAAGAAATAAATTTACACAGACATGGAAGATGGTGCCAGTGCAGCAGACTTCATTCTTGCAAAATTTCAAAAAAAATTACACGAATTCAAAAAAAATATCGGCATAAAACCCTTTAAAAATAACAAAAATCACAAATGCAAATTCGTGTGGTATATGAGAGAGTTACTTTTTTACAGATATTTCGACACGGTTATTTTTTCAAGAATACCGGGAAACGTTGAAAAATCAAGCAAAGTAAGAAGTGCAAATTCGTCAAGTATATGAGGAAATGAATTTTTGCGTATTAAAAAAATGCAGAATGTCTGAAAAAAAATCAGCCTAAAACCCTTTAAAAGTAACAAAAATCGTAAATACAAATTCGTCCGGTATATGAGGGGAATAACTTTTTCTATGTACAAAATTACACGATATATATGTATCATAGTAGCAATAAACGACGTAAATACAACAAAAATTAAAGGTGACTTAGCGTCCGGTATATGAGAGAACAAACTTTTATAAGATACAACTGTATCATTATAATAGAACATCAACAAAAAAGGAGGATACAGCAATGACTGAGAATAACAAAAAGAGAGTTTCTATAGAAGTGGAGCCAGATTTCCACAGAGAGTTAAAGTTATTTGCTACTCTGCGTGGTATGACTTTACAGAACTATATTACAACTCTGATAAAGAATGACATGAAAAATATGAAATAAGAAAGCGAGGAACAACAGAGATGAAATTTTATACAGCAGAAGACTTACAACAGATCATGCAGATCGGTCACAAACAGGCTGAAGCATTGATGAGAGCAGAAGGATTTCCGAGTATTCGGATTGGACGCAGTTACCGGGTTGAGGAAGATGCTCTTTCAGAATGGTTAAGCCAGACAAAATCAGTGAAACTGGATTACAGCAAGTGCTAGGACTGGTGAAGTTATGAGCGGAACATTTACATCTTGGGGAGCACTTGTGCAGGCACTTCAGAAAGAAGTAGCAGAAGCAACAGAAGAGGTTGTGGACGATTCTCTGGATGATCTGTACAGGAACGTTGACAGATTTTACAGTTCCTCAGAAGGAAGATATTACCGTACAGGAATGCTGCGTATGTCACCACAGAGTTACTTCAGCGGTGGCGGTTCTGTGTCTACAGGTGAGATCAGTCTGAACACCGGACACGGTTACAGTCCTTCTGGGAGAGATACAAGAACGATTTACGGTTATGCTGAGAATGGTGGATTGCTGGGTAACGGTGGATTCTGGGCTGATACAATGTCCAGAATCCCGGCACACATACAGCAGTCATTCGGCAGCAGGTTTCATTAAGAAATGATTCGGAACAATAAAAATACGATTGAGAATAAAGGAGAACAAGGATCATGAAATTAGCAGATGTTATGGATAAAGTAGAAGTTGGCATGAAGATGGTAGTAAGAAGTGAATACAATCCAGAGTATGAAGTATTCGGCGGTAAAGTTGTGGAGAAGAAAGGCGTTTATTTATGTCTGGAAGTGGATGGAATCCTGCATGGACTGTCTGCGAAAGAAAATTATGAAGTGTTGAAACTGTTTGATAAGAATGGCGTAGAGCTTATAGAGCGAGACGTTTGGGAGATTATTGAAAAATACATACCAGAGGTTGAATCACCGGAGCAGGTTTACTCTGCTGCGCTTGATGTCTGGGGCTGTTATACAGCAGAAGTGAAGCGTAAGGTTAGTTTTGCTCTGGCTGAGCTTATGACAGATGATGATATGGAGTGGTTTTTCGATGAACTGAGTGACAAGCACAGACAGATTGCGAATCTTCTTGGGTATGAGGATGATTCTGAGAATATAGACGAAGAAACTGAAGATATTATTGAAGAACTGGTTGAAAATACAGAAGACTATGATCCAGATGCTTACGAAGAAGATGGTACAGAAGAAAGTCTTTATCTTGAAAATACAGCATTAAAAAAATTGATGGAAATTCAGATGATGTTAGAAAAAATAAAACAGAAAGATGAACAGAAAGAGAGCGTGAATGCTTAATGGCAGAAGATTTTAGAGCGAAGATAACCGCTGAACTTGATACAGCGGCAGCAGAGAATAAATTAGAAGCATTTCTAAACAAAAAGAATAAACTGAAGATTGATGTGGAAGTAAATCAGGATTCCACAAAGAAACTCGGCAGCAGTATTGAGAGAGGTATCAGGCAGACAAAGTTTGATACCTCTTCTATTACAGAACAGTTGGCAGGTTCTTTCAATATCTCAGATAAGAATGTGCTGAGCAGGATGAAGAAACAGATGGATACGATGGTGTCCAGCTTAGGCAAGACTTGGAATGGCAGTGATTTTGATTTTAAGAATGCTTCCGGGTTTTATTCCGGGTTGAATAATCTGTCTGATACTGTTACAAAGAATGCAAAGATTGTTCAGGGCAAGACCGGAATTTATGATGATTTTTTCAACTACTTTAAAGATAAGAAGATTTATGTATCGGATGAACTGAAAAAAGCAATGGGTGGTGATGCCTATAAGGAACTGCTACAAAATAATATCGGAAAGATTGTCAGGGATTCCACAAAGGGCGTATCTATAGATTCCATCTGGGGAGAAATGACCAGCTTATTCCCGGAACACTTTTCTACAGATATGATGAATCAGGTGGATCAGATCACTCATGCCTTTGATCTGATGAAGCAGGCAAGAGCTGATATGACACAGAGTTTTTCCGTGAGTGATCTGAAAGGTGCAGACTTTACAGCTATGACAGATTCGATAGCGGAGCAGGTGTTAGCAGCAGGTACACAGCTGAAAGATGCTTTACAGACAAATCTTATGTCTGCAACAGAAGCAGCGAAAACAATGATCGACCTTGATGTTGAGGTGAATACTGAGAAAATTGCTTCAGATATTCGTTCCGCAGTACAGAGCGCAGGGACAGAAGCAGGGGAAGCTCTCAATGTTGACCTGAAGATCAATGACGAACAACTGATATCAGAGCTTAGAAGTGCAGTAGGACAGCTTGGAACCGGGGAAGAACCTGTAAAAGTAAATCTTCAGGTTGATCGGGAATCCTTACAGTCTGATCTGAACCTTACATTGAATGATCTGGAACTTCCAGTGCATTTTAAAGTGGATGCGGAAGAGATCGAAAGCCAGCTCCGGGCAGCAGTAGAGAGCATTACGGATATTCAGATTGATCTGAGAGTGAACACTGATCCGGTCACGGATGCTACAGCTCAGGCGGCAAATACCGGGAATATACAGGCAGAAGTTCCGGTCACGGCTCCACAGACAGATACTTCCGGGCTTACACAGTTGCAGCAGGCACTTGGAAGTGTAAATACAGCAGGACAGAGAAGTCAGAGTATCTTTTCTTCTCTGGGAAGCAGTTTCAGGGAAGCTTTCAGTGCATACAGTCTGGCGAATCTGATGCAGGATGGATTGTATAAGATTACGGATGCAGGAAAAGAAGCTCTTTCTACAGTGAAGGAATTTAATGATCTGGAGACTGACCTTGCAATGGCTACAGGTGAGAGCCGTTCTTATGCAAGTGATCTGACACAGAGTTACAATGCATTGGGACAGGAACTTGGAAGTATCACTTCGGATGTAGCGAAATCTGCGGACAGCTGGTTAAGACAGGGACGTTCCATGTCTGAGACTAATCAGCTTATCAAGGACAGTATGGTGCTATCCAAAGATGCACAGATGGATTCGGAGAATGCGTCAGAGGTATTGACTGCAACTCTGAACGGTTTCCAGATGAATGCGGATCAGGCAGGGCATATTAATGATGTACTGACGAGTATCGACTTGGAATCTGCTTCAGATGCCGGAGGAATCGGACAGGCACTGACAAAAGTTGCATCACAGGCGAATAATGCAGGTGTCAGTCTGGAGAAAACTGCTGCCATGATTGCAACAATCAAGGATGTTACACAGGATAGTGATGATTCTATCGGTACAGGATTGAAGAGTATTCTTTCCAGAATGAACCAGATTAAGGCTGGTAAATTTGTAGATTCTGAAACAGGTGAGAGCCTGAATGATGTGGAGAAAGTCCTGAATAAAGTAGGAATCTCCATGCGTGACGTGAATGGACAGTTCAAAGAATCGGAACCGATCATTGATGAAGTTGCAGGCAAGTGGTCTACCTTTGATGGAAATACAAAGAAAGCAGTTGCAACAGCTATGGCAGGTACCTACCAGTATAACAAACTGATTGCCATGTTTGACAACTGGGATAAAGTGCAGTCTTTAACAGAAACCGCGTTAAATGCAGACGGCACCGCACAGAAAAAATTTGAGGATAATTACCTGACTTCACTGGAAGCAAAGACCAACGCACTGAAAGCAAGTCTTGAAAATTTGGCTACATCTACCGTATCCAGCGACTTGTATTCAGGTTTTCTGGACGGTTCCAAGAGTCTTGTGGATTTTGCAAATAACATTAATCTGGTTCAGTCTGCCATTGCAGGGCTTGGTGCAGCAGGTGGAGTGTATGCAATTCAGCAGATTGTAGCGGCATTCCGGGAGCTTTCAAATCTTGGAAATGCTTTGAATCTGAGTAGGGTAGTAAATATCCCGGATGATTCTTTCCAGAGATTATTGACGCTGACACAGGGATTATCGGAATCACAGACCAGACTTGTTCTGTCCAGTACTGCTTTAACGGATGCACAGAGGGCAGCAATTCTGACAAATCAGGGAATGAGCAGTGCAGAAGCACAGGCATCGGTAGCAGCAATGGGCTTGTCAACCGCAGAAGGTGCAGCAGCGGCATCAACATTCTCTTTATCTGGTGCATTATCTGGTTTGTGGGCTACATTAATGGCGAATCCACTTATTCTGGTGGCTGCTGGGGTAACGGCTGCCGTATCTGCGTTTAGTGCATATCAACATTCTGTTGAGAAAGCGGTATCTTCCGCAAAACAGGCAGGTACCGAATGGCAGGAAAACAATACATCCTTGCAGGATAACATTGAGAGAATCACAGAACTTCGTACCGCATTATCTTCTGGGACATTGACCGAACAGGAAGCTGTCAGCGCAAAGAGCGAACTGTTATCTATTCAGGAGTCACTGACAGATTCCTACCACGGTCAGGTAGCCGGGATTGACCTGATTAATGGAAGTCTGGAAGAACAGATTGCGCTTTTGGATAAGGTTTCACAAAAAGAAGCCAGCCAGTTCCAGAACGAGAACAAAAAAGGGATTGAGGAAGCAGAGAAAAAAGTAGAGAAGAAACGCCACACTTATCTTGGACAATTCCTTGATAATGGTTCCAAAGAATCTGAAGCAATCAAAAAATCTATTAATGATCTGAAGAAAGAATACGGGGATGAAGTATTTACGATAGAACCGGAAATGGACGGAATTACAATGGATGTCCATTTTAAAGCGGATTCTGTAACGGCAAAACAGGCATTGAATGACTTTATGGATGATGCCAAATCCATTGAGAAACAGTATGGAGAATCTGATACATTAAGCGTGATGCTGGATAACGCATCAGGAGGATTATCAGAAGCCAATGAAATACTTGGAAAATATGGTGATCTTTATGAACAGGCACAGGAAGCGAAGCTGGTTGCAGAAGAACAGACATTTAAAGCTGATGGGAAAGACCAGACAGCTCTGAAATGGCTGAATGATTATACAAAAGCAGTAAAGAATTATAATGATGCACTGACAGAAGGCGATTCTGATAAGATCACACAGGCAGCAGGAGAGTTTGAAACGGTAGATACGGCGGTACAGTCTTTATTAAAGAATTCTGATATGTCTCAGTTTGCGGATCAGTTCTCGGAGGTAAGAGATCAGTTAAATGATACGGCTATCGCTGCGAATCAGTTTAGTGATGCTTTATCAGGAAAAGACACTTCAAAGTTCGGAAAAGAGATAAAGAAGAATGCAGATTCCCTGAAAGAACTTGGCTTGACAGATACGGACTTCAAGTATGCTTTCGAGACAGAAGGTGTACAGGAAGGTGAAGATCAGATTAATGCTCTTGTGGATGCAGCAGTGGAGTGTGGACTTATTTCTGATACATCCAGCGGTGAAGTGGCGAAGCTGGTGAATATGCTTACACAGTTAGGAGTCATTTCATCCAGTGCAGGAGCTTCTGTGGACACAACAACCGAAGCTGTCTCAGATTTGGCAGACCAGATCATAAATGCACAGGAAGCGTTATCCGGGATTGAGAAAGCAACTTCAGTTCTTACTTCACAGTCAACAGGGAAGTCTATATCTTTGGATGATTTTAATTCAGATGAGCTTTCAGATTACACCTCTGCATTGGAATATAACAATGGCGCACTACATCTGAATGCCGAGAAAGTCCGGGAACTGCAAAAAGCAAAAGCAGAGGAAGCAATCCAGACGAATGAGAATCAGAAACTGGAAAAACAGGCGCAATATATGCAGAACATTGCAGAAATCGAGCGGCTTCAGGATGAACTGAGAAATTTATCTGATGCAAAAAGCCAGAATGCACAGACCATCCAGAGTAGTATAGATGCACTGTTATCTGAGAATGATGGATTAGTGAATCAGTGTAACCAGCTTGATCTGTTGTCTGCATCACTCAGAGAAGCAACAGGGGCATATCAGAATTGGCTGGATAAACAGAACACTTCTGAGTCAGGAGATATGTTTGACGATGCTATGGGAGCGTTGGATCACATTGAGGATGTAACACAGAATACGGATTCTGAGGATTATGGAAGGATAGGAACAAATTCTTATAAAGCAGCAGTGGATTTTATCGTCCCGGATTCTGTAGATACAGAAGATGCAGAAGCAGTTTCTTCTTATATAAATAGTATTGAGCATTATTTTAACCATGATTCAGACGGGAACAGAACCGGACTGGATGTTGCGGAGTTCTGTGCAAAGGCAACAAAAGCCGGACTGATGGAACTGGATAAAGCAAGTGGTGAGTATAAGATTGCAGGTCAGCGTACTATGCAAGATTTCGCGGATGGATTAAATTTGTCACTTCCGATGGTGCAAGCAATGTTCGGAGAGATGGAAGAGTTCGGCGGTGAATTTGACTGGGCTGACGAAGCTGTCAAGACATTGGGTGATCTGGGTATGGCAGCAGGTGAAGCCAAGGGCAGGATTGAAGAACTGTCCGGGGACAAAGACCTTGATATTCAGATTGACGTTTCGGATATTGAGAGTACAGAAGATAAGATCAAGACTCTTGATAATACGATTTCACAGATGCAGGAGTATAAAGGCACTCTGGAAGTGGATTCTTCTCAGGTGGATGATGCAAATACCGTGATCCAGTACTGCGTAACACAAAAACAGATGCTAGAAGCTCCGGCTGTTATGTCTGTAGATGCTTCACAGGTGGATGGAGAGCTTGGAAATGCACTGTCATTATTACAGCAATTTCAGGAAGCACAGAATAATGTGGAGTTGCAAGCTGCTGTAGGAGCTGATACATCAGAAGCACAAGGCAAAGTGGATGGTTTGGTCAGTGAAATTCAGGGACTTTCCCCAGAGATTAAGGCAACACTGGGAATTGACGGAACTTCTGAAGCTACAATCACAGCATCCATTCAGGCATTATCACCGAAAATTATGGTAGAAGCAGGTGTGGATTCTTCTGTTGTAGACGCGTATGCAGCAGAAGAGAAAAAATCCAATGGTACGGTAGACTGGGACAATAATACAGGAAAAGTGGATGCATGGGCTGCGCAGATGCACACTTCCAATGGTACGGTGAACTGGACGAACAATACGGCAGATGTAAAGACCAGTTTTACTGCGACAGGTACAGTCAACTGGACAAATGCAAACGCACCATCCAAAGGATCAGGCGGGGCGAGTGGTACTGCTCATGCTTCTGGTACAGCACATTATTCGCATTTGGTCGGTCATGCAGATGCAAAAGGTAACTGGGGAACAAAAACCGGAGGAATGACGCTAGTTGGAGAGCTGGGAAGAGAGATCGTCGTTGATCCAATGACTGGAACATGGCATACAGTTGGTGATAATGGTGCGGAATTCCAGTATATCCCGGCAGGAAGCATTGTGTTCAACCATTTGCAGACCGAATCTTTGTTGGAACAGGGATTCGTGAACAGTCGTGGAATGGCGAGAGCGTCTGGTACTGCTATGGTCAGAGGTGGGATTTCTGTCGGTCAGGCAAATATCGCTTCTGGAAATCGTGGATCAGGTACAGGTAACAGTTCTGCATCAACAGCGAACACGGCTGCCGTTAATAATAATACAAAAGCAGTACAAAGTTCAGGCAAAGCTGCCAGTGAAGCAGCGGATAAAGTAGACGAAGCTCTTCAGAATGCCATCAAGAAGCTGAATGACAACGCAATGGATTGGATAGAAACAACCATGAACCGTCTGGATCGGACGACTTCTAAGTATACGGATTATGCGGAAAGCGATACCAGTCATTATACGAAGGCTCAGAAGAACTATGACAAAGCAATTAAAAGTACACAGGAAGAGATTGATGCTTCTAAGCAGGCAATGCAGAAATACTGGAGTTATGCACAGAAAGTAGCAGCAGACTCTACGGTCAGTCAGTATCTTACTCCAGCTCTGAAGAAAAAGATCGACGAAGGCAAGACGATTGATGTTGAGTCTTTATCTGCCAGCCAGAAAGCTGCGGTTGATGCTTATAAAGAATGGATGGACAAGTATCTGGATGCTAAAGATACGAACCGGGAGAAGAGAGCGCAGAAATTAAAACTTGCCAAGGCAAAAGTTGACAATACATATGATTCTTACGATGTGATTATTGGTAAGAGAGAAGCGAAAGAAGATTATTATGCAGCTTTGGCAGAGAATAGAATTGCACATGGCAAGTCCCAGAAGATCGGCTCTGTTTATTATCAGGATCTTGAGAAGCAGCGTGATTATGCACAGTATCAGAAGGACTGGACTGCAAAGGAGATGAAGGCTGTCCAGAAGAGAATGGCAGAATATCTCAAGACGAATGGCAATAACCGTAAGGATAAAGCATATCAGGAGATGTTAAAACAGTATACAGAACTGAAGACAACCTATGCAAAAGCAGATACGCATATTCAGGAACTGACACAGGCGATTCAAGACGCAAGAGAGAATGTGAAGCAATGGTCAGTGGATCGCTGGGATCGTGCAGGTTCCAAGCAGGATGCAGCTATTAATTATAAAATCGTATCAGATAACCCGGATCGTCAGATAGCTGAGAAAGATTATACCGAACGTATCAAGACGAATAACCGACAGATTCTGGCATTGCAAAAGCTGAGACAGGAAAAAGCGGAATATTATGATACACATTTTAGCAGTTGGAACAATGAAGAAGCGCAGAAATATCTCGATTCGATTGCTAAGATTGACGAACAGATATTAAATCTTGGCAGCAGTACGGAAGAACTGAAAAATAAGATCATGGAACTTCGCTGGAAGCCGTTTAATGATTTTCAGGATGAGCTGGACAGTGTGATTAATGAGTACCAGACTATGCAGAAGCTGTTGGGCGATGAGGACAGCTTCTATAATGATGATGGTTCCCTGACACAGAATGGTCTTACAAATGTTCTGCTGTTGCAGGAATCCATAGATGCGATTAAGGATAAGCTTGCGAATTACAGGGTTGCGCTGGATAAGTTGGAAGAGCAGTATCAGAATGGATGCTACAGTGCAGAAGAATACAAAGAAAAGACAGAAGAACTGTTAAAAGGAATACAGGATGCATCCTCTTCAATGGCAGAGTACAGGCAGCAGATATTATCTGTATATGAGACACAGGTCAAGACGGAGAACGACCTGCTGCAAAAGAATATTGATAAACGTCTGGAAGCCTTGGATGCGAAAGAGAAATATTATGAATTTGATAAGACAATCAGGAAAAAGTCCAAGGATATCAATGCTTTGAAGGCTTCCATCTCTGCCCTTGAAGGGACGTCGAATGCCGCAGCAAAAGCACGTCTGGAAAAGTTAAAAGCAGAACTTGCAGACGCAGAAGAGGATATGCAGGACGCAGTTCATAATCATGAAACTGAAATGAAGAAGACCGGATACGAAAATCTTCAGAAGGATGCAGAGAATGCACTGGATAATACATTGGATGCACTCAAGAAGAATACCAGTTTCCAAGAAGCTGTTATCAATAATATGCTTTCAAATGTAAAAACAAATTACGATAGCACATACAAACATCTGGGTGAGGTAATGGATCAGTATGGCATGAAAGTTTCTCAGACATTCGATCAGATGATTACAAAAGCAGCTGACTTTAATACTGCTGCCGTAAATGCAACGAAAGCATGGGAAGGCGTTTATAAGATGGACACTTCCAAAGTACCGGGAGCCAGCAATGGACAGGGAGGTACCAATGGATCAGCAGATAAAGTATTGGATGATACTTTAAAGAAGAATGATACTTCAGATGGTGCTGGAAATGTAACACCGGGTACAATGACTGGTAAGAACTATACTCTGAAGCTGAGTGATACAGATATTTATCTGACATACAGCCACATCAAGAAACAGCTTAAAGCAACATGGTCACCAAGCAAACCGGAGCACTCTGATATTGAATGGAAAAGTTCTGATGAGTCTATTGCAAAGGTATCTTCCGACGGTACAGTTCGTGGTGTGTCTTCAGGCGTTGATAAGAACGGTTTAATGGCGCGTGATGAATCTAAGACAAGAAAATGTATCATTACTGCTATTGGCGGAGGTGGTCTTGCTAAAGCTACTTGTACCGTTCATGTAATGCCGGATTCTCATTATGAAAAGATTAAGGATTATGCAAACAAAGCTGGAATCAAAGAAACTTCAGGCAATAACCTGAGAGACGCTATGGAGTACGCTTATAAAAACGGTGCAAACCATAGTAATCAGTCATATACCGCAATTGAAGGATTTAAGAAGGCATATCTGAAAGACTGGACAAATTCTCTGAGTAATCGTCCAGATGGTGCAACAGACGTTCCTGCCGGAGTGAGTCCTTTGATAGGATATTTTAATGCTAAAGGTAAGAAAGTCGGCCCAAAAGAAATGCAACAGCTTGCAGATATTCTTCAGATCAATACTCCGGGTGTTAAGAATTATGATTCTTGGGGATCTACTCTGAAAAATAAAATCCTGAAGGCATATAAATCCTACGGATTCTCTAAAGGTGGTGTTGTGCGGAAAGGTATTCCTGCCAGCATACTTGATATGATCGGCGTAGATGCTTTAATACCGCGTGGAGATTCTATGCTGATCGGTGCAAATCCGGGTGAAACTGTTCTTACGGAAGAGTTTACAAAGCAGTTAAAGCCTACTGCACAGATTTTGAATGAGTTCAACCGCAGAATGGCTCAAACTACGATGGAGCCAAGTGCTGCTGTACAGAATAAGACTACTGAGATTACAAGTGAGAATCACTTCATCTTTAATAATCCGGTTATAAAGAGTGAAGAAGATGCTGAAAAGCTGATGGAAAAAGCAATTCAAAAGCATATGGATAGAAATAGACGTGACTGGAAAAAAGTGAGATAAAACATAAACAGAGGAAGTCTGTACTTTGCTGAATGATAGTGAGGTACAGGCTTCTTTTATTGGGAAAAAAGGAATACAAGGAGAAAACGCATGAATAAATCATGGGTAATCGAAAAGACGAAAGGAGCGTGCCGTGTTGGCAGTGCTTATAAATAATGGAATGATGAAATTTTACTGGTTGTCATGTTTATATCTGATATGTGTGTGCCTGCTATGGTGGCGGCACAGCAAAGAGGATATGGTAAATTATAAGAAACCGAGTAAAGAACAGAAATATAATCTAAAGAGTAATATGAAGACAAGATGTTATAACGAGAATTATCATAAGACAAGACCAGATTATGAAGAATGTACGGTATGTGATGAATGGCTTGACGATAAGAAGTTATTTTATGAATGGGTAGACCATAACTTTTATGAAATCGAAGGTGAATCAACAGTGGAACTGGATAAGGACATTCTGGTTCCGGGAAATAAAGTATACAGTCCTGATACCTGTATCTTCGTGCCGAAGCGGATCAATGATCTGTTTGTACATATTCATGGAAAGAAAAAGAATGGACTACCAACCGGAGTAACTTATTCTGAAAAGACAGGAAAATATCAGGCTACAGTCAGAGAAAGCTGTAAAGATGATGAAGACGGGAAAAAGAAGACTGCCAGACTGGGATTTTTCGATACAGCAGAAGAAGCTTATGAAGTATACAAGGCACATAAAATGGCTGAGATCATATATATAGCAGACAGTTACAAGGATGTGATCCCGGATAAACTGTATCAGGCCATGATTAACTGGAAATTTGATGAAATTGCTGCCTGATGTGCAGGTATAGCGTTGTACAGTAAATGTTGCAGGCAGGACAAGTAATAAAATCTGTGCGGCAGCAGGAAAATTATTATAGAAAGAAAATTTTGCAGGAGGGTCAGTTTTGGCTCTCCTTTTTGATATATGGAAGAAATGGAGAAATAAAAATAGATGAGAAAAAATAATAAAGACATTAAAACTAACATACGTGAGATAACAAAAAACGAAATAAAATTATCATCACAGGAACTTGAAGCATTGCAGTATATGAAAAAATGCGGTAAACTGGATATGGTGAATGTGCAGAAACAAGCCGATATGATAAAACGAAACGAATATTTAAGCATGAATCCATGGAAAATCAGTGAACCAAAATCTGATAAATTCTGGAGAGGATATGTTCCTGACAAATCTAAGCCAAACGGCAGACGACAGATCAAGAGATCAACTCGAAAGGGAGTCGAAGATGCAATCATTGATTACTGGGAAAAAGAAGCTGACCGCATTTATTTTTCAGATGCGTTCCAAGAATGGAAAAATATTCAGGAATTGATTGGCGTATCTGGAAATACTTTACTCAAGTATAAAAGTGATTATAAACGTTTCTTTTCCGGTACAGATTTTGAAAAAATGGATATTCGAGATATTACAAGCCAAACAATCTCTGTATTCATGGTACAAACAATAAAACGTTTAAACTTAAAGCCCAAATCCGGTGCTGCCTTATGGGGACTTATTAATGGTGTAATGAAAAATGCTAAGATTAACCGACAAATTCCTGAAAATCCCTGTGAGTACATAAACACAAGGCTCTTTCAAAGGCACTATGACAAAAGTAAAAAAACTGCGGCAGAACGAACTCTTAGTACAATAGAAGCAAGAAAACTCTATCAGGTATTGTTAGAATCAGAGCAAAAGAAACCGACTCATATGCAGGTATATGCTGTTGAACTTGCTATGATGACTGGTATGCGCGTCGGAGAATTAGCAGGTTTATATTGGTCAGATATCGACTATGAAAATGGTATACTGAATATCAGTAAATCTGAAAAGCATGATCGAGTCACTAATGAATATCATATTTCAGAAACTAAGAATGAAAAAGAAAGATTTGTACCATTAACAGATCAGATGATAGACCTTTTTAAACGACTGGAACAGGTGCGTACAAAATATAACATAACCAGTGAGTATTTATTTGCTACTGTCACAGGTCATTGTACACCAGAATCTATTTCTGAATGTGCTCGT
>OGTB01000448.1_pt1 | contig 34145 bp, 25 predicted proteins | sample 1553611 | NCBI WGS metagenome assembly OGTB01 (sample SAMEA2580032, study PRJEB22360) | human gut metagenome | biome: human gut; feature: human-associated habitat; material: faeces | place: Denmark | collected 2008/2010 | reverse complement strand
GCGCTGCCCCTGCACCCTGCAAGGGACTTCGTCCCTTGACCCTTTCGCGCGATTGAGTTGGTGACACTGGCATAGTGTGCCCGCGTGTTTATCCGCGCAAAAAAATTGCTTCAAGGATGCGTCAACACGCATTTTTGATACAGACAGTCTACGCAAAGCAAGGCTGTCACAGAATATTAAGGGAGGTTTTTTCATGAAGAAGCTGACTGCTCTCCTGCTCGCCATCGCAATGATGGTGACCTGCACCCTGTGCGCTGTCGCCGAAGACGGCAAGACGTACATGGCTGTCTGCATCGCGTCCGAGCCTGATACGCTTGACCCGGCGCTGAACTCCACTGTGGACGGCGCGACGATGGTCGCTCACCTGTTCGCAGGCCTGTCCACTTGGGCGCAGACAGACGACGGCAAGCTGGAAATCCTGCCGGACTGCGCGGTGGAACTGCCTGATCCGGTGGTCAATGACGACGGCACGGTGACGTACACCTACACGCTCGTTGACGGCCTGAAGTGGTCTGACGGCAAGGATCTGACCGCGAAGGACTTCGAGTTCGCGTGGAAGCGCGCTGCTTCCTCCGAGCTGGGCGCGGACTATGGCTACATGTTTGAAGTCATCAAGGGCTACACTACGGACGGCTCTGACCCCAAGGCGGAAAACCTCGCTGTGACCGCCGTGGACAACAAGACCCTGACCGTTACCCTGAACAACCCCGTTGCCTACTGGAACGAGCTGCTCGCCTTCCCGGCGTACATGCCCGTCCGTGAGGACGTCGTCGCCAACGAAGCGTGGGCGACCGATCCTTCCACCTACATCGGCAATGGCCCGTACACCATGACTGCGTGGGAACACAACAGCAAGATCACCCTGACCAAGAACCCCTACTATCATGCGGTGGACAAGGTCACGATGGACGAGCTGGACTTCTACCTCTCCGACGACGCGAACAACATGCTGGCGAACTTCCAGAAGGGCGACTGGCAGCTGATCGACGACGTTCCCACCTCTGAAATCGCGTCCCTGAAGGAAAAGTATCCGACGGAATTCGTTATTGCCGGCCAGATTGGTACCTACTATGTCTGCTGGAACATCAACGAAGAAATCCTGCCCGCTGACCTGCTCGCGAACATGACCCCCGAAGAAGCGGAAGCGGCGCGCGCAGAAGTCCGTCAGGCGATTGGTCTGCTGTTTGACCGCAACTACATCGTCACCGAAATCGGTCAGGCTGGTCAGCTTCCTGCGTCCAGCTTCGTTCCGATGGGCATGACCGATGCGGATGGCTCTGAGTTCTACAAGAACGCGGGCCATGTGGAAGGCATCACCGGCTACTACGACGTGACCGACGACGAAGACGTCTACATGGCGAACTTCGACAAGGCGGTTGAGACCCTGAAGAAGTACTACACCTACGACGAGGCGAACGGCGTCTTCACCAACTTCCCGTCCCTGACCTACCTCTACAACACCTCCGAAGCCCACAAGGCGATTGGCGAATACCTCCAGAGCGCGGTTTCTGCGGTCGGCATCACCATGAACCTGAACAACCAGGAATGGAACACCTTCCTGAACACACGTAAGGCGGGCGACTACTCCATCGCGCGCAACGGCTGGCTGGCGGACTACAACGACCCGATCTGCTTCCTCGACATGTGGGTGACCGGCTCCGGCAACAACGACGTGCAGTTCGGCAAGGGCGCGAATGCGGATCTGAAGATCTACAACCTCGACCTGACCCCCTACGGCTACGACGTGAAGGTGGAGAACGGCACTTGGGCGGAAACCTATGACGTGCTGATTTCTGCTATCAAGAGCTGCACCAACAGCACGAACCGTTATGCCATGATGCACATCGCGGAAGATATGCTGATGAATACCGGCTGCATCGTGCCGCTGTACTACTACACCGACATCTACATGCTCGACGACTCCGTGCAGGGCTTCTTCTCCAACCCGCTGGGCTACAAGTACTTCATGCACTGCACCATCGCCAAGTAATTCCATCCAAGTTTGGACAAATCCACGGGCGAATCGGCTTCAAAACCGGTTCGCCTTTTTTCGTATGTTGGAAAGATACACTTTGCCATCCTTGGCAACCGATATTTCATGCCTTGGAAAGGTGCATCCGGCGGAAAACATGCGCGAATTGACGGGAAAACTGCGTGAATGCAGGAATTTTCAGCAGGAAAAGGGCAGGGAAACGTCCAATTAATCCATTGAATGGCGGTGGCAAACAGCGCTTGTCAATGGTATACTGAAACCAGAAGGGCGATTTCTATGGAAAAAAAAGCCCGCGGAAGCTATCAGCAAGGAGGAAGAAGCATGAAGCGAATCGCACGATGGAGCACCATTTTCCTGCTCTTATGCAGCATCATTTGGGCGGGTACAGCATCGGCGGCCATGATTGTGGAAAACAACATGAGTGCGCTGAACACACTGAACACCATCAACAAGAACCAGACACCACAGGGCAAGGACTCGGCGCTGGAGCGGCTGGCGAAAGAAATTGGCGCTGGCATATGGGACAATACGGACTGGGATGACCCGGCATTTCAGGAGAACATCAAGCAGTTTGGCATCACCGTGTTGAAAAAGGACACGCAGCCGCCGGAGTCCTTCATCGGCGACGCGATTTTTGACCATCTGGGCGACACGGAGTTCAATGCGCCGGAAATGAACGGCAATCTGCTGGTTCTCGGCGGGCTGAACGCCAATCTGCCGTCCGGCAAAATCGACCGCCTGTATGTGCTGTCGGACGAGGACGTGCGGCTGAACATCGGCGCGGCGGCAGATGTTCAGGAGCTGATTCTGGGCGCATCGGGCAATGTGTCGCTGAACGGCGAGGGCAATGTCCGCTCCACCATCGTGGTGGACAAGCCGATGAATCTCGATATCGGGATTGCGACGAACCTCGTGAACCTGACGGATGACCCGCTGCCGACGGGCGATATTGTGCTGAATCCGGGCAAGAACGCGCTTGTGCCGGGGCAGAAGCTGTATATGGGCAGCGAGCTGAAGGTGGAGAAGAAAATCAGCCTGACCGTGCGCTTCCGCCTTGTTGACCAGAGCGCCAAGGACATGCAGCTGGAAACGGCGGATTGGGACGGCGCGCTGCTGACCGAAACGACGGTGCAGTACACGGGCGACAGCTGCCCGATGGGTGCGGTCAACATGATGGACAGCATCGAGGCGGCGTTTGCGGAGAAGTATCCGGATTTGCAGGAGCAGTATGTGCTGCTGCCGGAAATGCGCAGCGCAGACCCGTGGAGCAAGGTCTACCGCCTGAATGGCGGCGAATCCTGCTTTGCTGTGGCGGAAAATTATGTCTATCTTTCCCGCGAGGGCGATGTTGCGTTCCCGCTGACGGATGACAGCACGCTGGTAGCGGAATTCCCGGTGTACGTCTACCGCTATGGCGAGCAGGACGGGCGCATCACCTACCGCGTTCGCATCAGCGGCGCGCGCCCGGATTACTTCACGCCGAGCCTGACCCTGCGCAGCGGCGCCGTGGCGAGCTTCACCTTCGATAAGGAGCGCGGCGAGTGGGTGACGCAGTTCAAGCGCAGCGACTTCGGCGTGGACGAGCGTGCCCTCATTCACCTGACGGGACTGCGCGGCGAGGAGACGGCCGCATTCCTGCCTGTAACGGGGCGCGAAGAAAAGCGCATCGTTACGCTGACGTGGACGGCGGACACGCAGCGCGTGACCATCGACGCGCAGAACGTCCTCTGGGGCAGCGACATGCCGGCGGAGGGCAACGACCTGCTGTGCCGCGCGGGTGAGCAGGTGACGGTGCAAATCGCGCCCGCAGCGGGCTATCGCGGCATCCACGTTTTCCTGAGCGACCCGGCTGTTTCCCTGAGTATCAGCGAGGGGAACGACGCGGTTTCCTTCCTCATGCCGTACGCGCCGCTGACCTTGACGCTGACGGCGGACAAGCTTTATACCGTCACGATGGACACGGCAGGCGGCGATCCGATCCGTCCCATCCAGTACACGGTGGAATCGGAAGCGTTCCAGCTGCCGACCCCGGTTCGCACGGGCTACATCTTCCTCGGCTGGACGGGTGAGGGCATCACCGAACCGCAGAAAACCATTGAAATCCCGCAGGGAAGCACGGGCGACCGCACTTACACCGCGAACTGGCAGGTGATTGAATACACCATCATTACGCTGCTGGAAGGGGGCAATGCGGGCACGTCGCAAGTGTATTTCTACACGGTGGAGCAAACCGTAACGCTGCCGACCCCGACCCGCACGGGCTACACGTTCCTTGGCTGGACAGGCGAGGGCATCACGACGCCGCAGCCGAACGTGACCATCCCGAAGGGTTCGACGGGCGACAAGACGTATATCGAGAACTGGAAACTGACAGAATACAACATCACCATGGATTTGAACGGCGGCAGCGGTCAAGAAAAGGTGGTTTACACCATAACGGATGAGGAGTTCGAGCTGCCAACCCCGACCCGCAACGGCTACGAGTTTGTCGGCTGGACGGGCGAGGGCATCACGACGCCGCAGACAAGCGTCAAAATTCCGAAGGGCTCGACGGGAAACAAGGCGTATACCGCAAACTGGAAGGTGATCAGATACACCATCACACTGGTCACGAACGGCGGCGCAGTCATAGCTTCGATACCCTACACCGTGGAGGATTCCGTCACCCTGCCCATCCCTCCCGACCGTCCGGGCTACGAATTTTCCGGCTGGACCCTCGATGGCAGCGGTCAGTTCCCTTCAACGCCGATGATTATCCCCAAAGGCTCAACCGGCGACCGCCTTTACAAGGCGGAGTGGCGTGAGGCGACGTACACCATAACCTTCGTGAGCCACGGCAGAGTATATAATTGGGTTCAATACACCATCAACAACCAAGTTTATTTCGGGACACCGGAAGAAGACCCGTCCTACTACCTCCCGGGCTATACCTTTGTAGGCTGGAAAATCGACGGCGTAGAAGGAACGCCGCGCTCCTACATGCTGCCCAAGGGCTCGTATGGCAATCGAACGGCGACCATGCTTTGGGAGCCAATTCCGTAAGCGTAAACAAGGAGGGGCTGCGCATTGGACTACCTCAGCATAAAGGAAATAGCGGAGCTGTGGGGCGTTTCCATCCGCATGGTGAATTACTACCTGAATACCGGGCGGATTCAGGGGGCAATCCGGAAATCGGGCGGGTGGCTGATTCCGGCGAATACGCCGCATCCGGCGGATTTGCGCAAGAGCGGGCAGCGCGGGCAGGAAAAAATCCCCCCGCGGATGGCAAAGTGCTATATGCCGCTGATTTCCCGCCCGTGCGACAACGGCTTCCAAAATCTCCTGCTGACCATGAACGACGAGGAGGAACGCGACATCGCCCGCGCCCTGCACCACTATTTCCGCGATGAGCACGAGGAAGCCCGCGAAATCAGCGAGAAATACCTGACGAGCAAGTGCCCCGAAATTCGCTTGTCCGCGCTGATTACCAACACGATGGCGATGCTGCAGACGGGGGATGCCGCCAAGTGCCGCCGAAATCTCGAAATGATTCAGCGGGACGGGCAGCGCGCAAACGACGATTCGTGGCGGCTGTACAGCAGCATTACCGACGCGCTCATCAGCGTGTTCTTCCACTCCGAGAAGCTCGACTTGACCCCTATCCGCCCCGCTATCGGTATTCTTCCGCCCGGAATGCAGTATTTCGCCATGTACGCCATCGCCCACGCGCTCTACATCCGGCGCGAATACGAACACGCGATGGGCATTGCCGAATCCGCCCTGCTGATGGCGGGCACGCGCTACCCCATTGACAGCATCTACCTCAACATCGTCCTGTGCATGATTTGCATGAGCCTGAAGCAGGATGAACGCGCGGAGCAGAAGTTCGATGCCGCGTGGAGCATCGCCAGCCGCGAGGGGTACATCCACCCGTTTGTGGAGCATCACGGCATTTTGCAGGGGCAGGTGGAGCGCGCGCTGCGCAAGCAGGAGCCGGAAACGTACAACAAGATTGTGCAGTCGGTCTACCGCTTCAGCCGCGGGTGGATGAAAATTCACAACCCCGTGTCGACGCTGCAGGTGACCGACGCGCTCACACCCTACGAGTTTTCGATTGCCATGCTTGCCGCGAAGGGTCGCAGCAACAAGGAAATCGCCGCGCTGATGGGCGTTTCCGTCAACACGGTGAAGTCGTACATGGAGAGCATCTTTGAGAAGCTGCAAATCTCCAGCCGGAATGAAATCGACGCGTATGTGAATCGGTAATATCAACAAAAGCACGCACTCCGAATGTGGAATGCGTGTTTTTGTATTCTGATTTTTCATTGCAGAAAAAATATGTGAAAATTGAGGAAAATGCTTGACAAATAGAAAAAAACGGATATGATACAGGAAAGTAGCGAGGGGGGTGAAAGAAATGAACGAGGAAGTTTGGTATTTTATTGGCGCGGTCGTTCTCCTTGTAATTAACTACTGCATGGCGTCGAAAGCCGGCGAGATTGCGAATGACAAGGGATACGACGAGAATCTGTGGAAGTGGAGTTGCTTCTTCTTTGCGATTGCCTATATTCTGGTGGCGGCAATGCCGGACTTGAAGGAACGCGACATCCTGAAGGAAATCAACAAAAACCTTGGGCAGAATAAGGGGCTGAAGAATGACGGCGATGCAGGGGAGCAAGTCCTGACAACGCCCGCTTCCGAGCGCACCAAAGTGGAGGAGCCAATTCCGGAATACTGGGTTTGCAAGCGGTGCGGCTTCACAAATACAAAGGAAGCGCACTACTGCAAGCAATGCGGCGATTACAAATGGTGATTTAAACATCAATCAGCGAAACCGCGGCGAAAATCTCACTTCGCCGCGGTATTTCTGTGCGCTATTATCTATGCGCTTCCTTATTCTGATACATCCGCGCGTCCGCCCGCGCCAAGGACTCCGCCAACTCATCCGTTGACGGATTAAAATGCGAACAGCCCACCGATACCATCGGCAGAACCGGATTCTCCGCCCGCGCCGCATCCATCAGGTGCTGGAAAATCTCCGTCATGGTGTTGTATTGCGCGTTCCGCCGCGTCAGTATCACGCAGAACTCGTCGCCGCCGACGCGGAAGCACGTCCCGTAATTCCCGTACGCGCGGCGGATGCAGCCGGCAATCGTCCGCAGGCAGGCGTCGCCCATCAAGTGCCCATGGCAGTCGTTGACGTCCTTGAAGCGGTCAACGTCGAACATCAGGATGGTAGCAGGCACGCGCAGGCGCGCCAGATAATGCTCGTAGCCCAAGCGGTTGACCAGCTGCGTCAGCCCGTCGGTTTGCAGCACCATGTCGCTGGAGAATTTCGACATCATTAGCGCACCGCAGCTGATGGTAATCCAGTCGATTTTGACCGTCGGCAGGAACAGCTGCACCATCAGCCCTAACAGCACGAACAGCGTCGCGAGCATCAGCTGTGTGCCGCCGGTGTACTGATAGGCGCGGCAGGCGAACCAAATCTGCACGAGGAAGAACACCATGCTGCCCCCGTAGGCGAGCATGTAGAGCACGTAGAGCAACCCGTGGTGATAGAAATTCTGCCCATCGACATAGAATATCAGCCCTGTGAACGCCGAGAGCAGCACCAGCAGCGCGTGGAAGCCCGCAAGGCACAGCAGCCTGTGTACCACTTTCCGCGGGCAGGGATGGATAACGCAGCCCGCGAACAGCCCGATTAGCGGCGCAAGCGAAAGTTCGATGGTCTTGACGGCGATATGCAGCGGAATCAGCGTGGGCGGCGTGCCATCCATCTGCACGCCCGACCACTCACACAGCGCGCAAATGGCGATGGTGGCGTACAGGCCGCCGCAGAGCAGGTTTCGGATCTTGGATTGGCTGATGTCGCCGCGCAGGGAGAAGAGCATAATCGCCATGGCGAAGACGCTGAGAGCAATATTTGCCGTGTATAATTCATTCATGCTGATTGTGGAGGCGGTTGACAAGCAATCGCGGCAGATAAGTTTGAAAAGGGCAAATTCCCCCTTCTTATAATAATGATACCACGAAAAAAAGAGGATGAAAAGTTGGTTACATAGGGAAAATTGCAAATGTGGCAGATTTCAACAAATGCGGGGAAATGGTTACATGGCGCGTCTCCCATCCCCACGAAAAAAGGGACTGACCGAAGCCAGTCCCTTTGATGATTATTCGTATTCGCAAACGCTTGCCCAGCGGATGAGCAGGTCGCGCTCTTCGGGCTTGCCCTTGAGGGACTGGCTCGCGGCGACGATCGGAATCCACTGCTGGACGTACTGCTTGGCGGTGTCGCTCTTCTTGCAGAAGAGGGAGAGGTACTTCTCCGCCAGCGCTTCCTTGCCTTCCAGGACGAAGAGCAGGTAGGTGCGGGCGACATCAGCGGACGCATTGCCCTGCGTGGCATGCGACCAGTCGAGGATGTACCACTGTCCGTCGGGCTTCAAGATAATGTTGGACGGGTTGAAGTCGCCGTGGCAGACCTTCTTGTGGACGTGCATACTCGCCAAGCGGGTGTGCAGCTCGTAGCGGGTGGTCGCGTCGAGGTCGGTGGCGGAAATCTTGCGCTGCATCTTCTCGGTCAGGCTGTTGAGCATCGGGCAGGTGCAGGCGTGAACCTTCATCTGAATGTCAACAAACAGGTTCAGGTACTCGTCTTCCTTTTCCGGATGCGCCGCCATCAGCGCCGCCAGCGTGTCGCCTTCGACGAACTCCGTCGTAATCGCCCACTGACCGTTCACCGTGTCAACAGCAAGGAGCTTCGGAATCGGCAGGCCCGTCTCTTCCACGCGCGCCGTGTTCAGCGCTTCGTTCAGAATGTCCGCCTTGCTGTACCCTTCGGCAAACACCTTGATGGCCTTGGCGCCGTCGCGGTAAATCTTCTTATTCTCCCGCTCGGCAATCACATGCGTCAAATCCATAGGGAAACCTCCTTCTATATGGTTCATGTTTATTGGGGGGAGAGGCGCAAGGGTGCTGCCCTTGACCTGCCAAAGGGTCTGCGACCCTCTGGACTCCCTTTTCGCGATTGAGTTGAGCGCACTTTTAGGCTTCTTCCGCGTGCTGATTGAGGAAAACGGTACGCAAAAGGGCGATTCGGTGTTTTGCTTCCGAACCGCCCTTTTTGATTGGCTTAGAACTCCCGTGCGCCCTTCAGGAACGCGCAGTAGCACTTGTATTCTTCCCACAGGTCAACCTTGCTGATGACCTCCCACGGCGCGTGCATACTCAGCACCGGGATGCCGCAGTCGATGACGTTCATGCCGTACTTGGCGCAGATGTAAGCAATCGTTCCGCCGCCGCCGACATCCACCTTTCCCAGCTCCGCCGTCTGCCAGCACACGTTCGCTTCGTCGCAGATGCGGCGCACCTGCGCGACAAACTCCGCGTTGGCGTCATTCGAGCCAGACTTGCCCCGGCTGCCGGTGAACTTGTTGAACGTCACGCCATTGCCGACGATGGACGCGTTGCGCTTCTCGAACACGCCCGCGAAGTTCGGGTCAAAGCCCGCGCTCACGTCGCTGGAGAGCATACGGCTGTTCTGCAGGCAGCGGCGCAGGGTCAGCGGCTTGTCCTCGCCCGTCACACAGGCAATCAGTTCCGCCATCGTGTTCTCAAAGTACATAGCGCCCATGCCCGTTGCGCCGACGCTTCCGATTTCTTCCTTGTCGGTCAGCACCGCCGCGAGGGTGTATTCCGGCGTGCCTTCATAATTCAGCACAGCCGCCATCGACGGATACGCGCACACGCGGTCGTCGTGGCCATAACCCATAATCATGCTGCGGTCGAAGCCCAAGTCGCGCGCATGGCCCGCAGGAACAGCTTCCAGTTCGGCGGAAATGAAATCTTCTTCGTCGATGCCGTACTGCTCCTTCAAAATGTCCAAAATCGCGGTCTTGACCGGGTCTTTGTCGGTATCCTTCTTCGGTTCGCTGCCGATGATGATGTTCAGGCTGTCGCCTTCAATCACCTTTGCGGCGGTCTTGCCCATCTGATCAGCGGCAAGGTGAATCAGCAGGTCAGAGATGTAGAAGACGGGGTCGCCGGGCTTATCACCGATATTCAGCGTGACGGTCGTGCCGTCCTTCTTGACAACAACGCCGTGGAGCGCCAGCGGCAGCGCCACCCACTGGTACTTCTTGATGCCGCCGTAGTAGTGCGTGTCGAGGTACGCAAGGTGCTCATCCTCATACAGCGGATTCTGCTTGATGTCAATGCGCGGCGAGTCGATGTGCGCGCCCAGAATGTTCATGCCGCACGCCATCGGCTTCTCACCGATGATGAAGAGCATGATATCCTTGTTCATCCACGCACGATAAACGCGATCGCCCGCCTTGAGCGTTTCACCGTTCTTGACGACGTCCATCAGGTTCTTGAAGCCCTTTGCTTCCGCCTGACGCACGCCCTCCGCGACGCACTCACGCTCGGTCTTGCCGTTGTTCAGGAATGCCATATAATCCTTTGCGAAGGCGGAAAGCTGTTCCTTTTCGTCCTCCGCGAGGTTTTCCCACGCATTTTTGCGGTACATAGCGCATTCTCCTTTGAAAGGTGCATTTTCCAGTCTCCCGGAATGCATTTATTATACGTCAAATCGTGCAAAAGTGCAACCATCCGCCGCATTTCTTTCGTACCATTCAAAAAACCGGGCAGTCTTTTGAACTGTCCGGCTAATGGGGAGGCGCTGGGGCGTTGCCCCAGACCCCACAAGGGACGCTGTCCCTTGACCCTGCAAGGGAGTTCCTCCCTTGACCCTTTCGCGCGATTGAGTTGGCGACACTCCCCAACTGGTCTCGCGTGTTAATCCGACCTCATCCGTCGCTGCGACGAAGTCGGATGAGGTCGGTTCTGCAACAATACCCCAAAAGTATGAGAGTACGCAGCCCGAAGGTTTCCAAAGGGCGATCGCGGACTTCGTCTGTTTTCATTGCCCTTTGGTCGCACCCGCAGGCGCGAAACCCTCTGCATGACATGCAATACTATGCAAAATAGTATAAATCCGCTTACTTCGTGGGGAACGCGAAATACTTGCGCGCGTTGTCGCAGGAGATGCCGCGGACGATTTCGCCGAGGATGTCGTAGTCCTGCGGGAAGCGGCCATCCTCCACCCATTCGCCCAGCAGACGGCACAGGATGCGGCGGAAATACTCGTGGCGCGGATAGGACAGGAAGGAGCGGCTGTCGGTCAGCATACCGACAAAGCCCGCCAGATAGCCAAGATTCGCAAGGCTCGTCAGCTGGTTGGTCATGCCGGTGAAATGGTCGTTGAACCACCACGCAGAGCCGTGCTGCATCTTGCTGACCGCTTCGGACGACTGGAAGCAGCCGCACAGCGTGTCAATCGCCTGATCGTCCGCCGGATTCAGGGAGTAGAGGATCGTGCGGGGCAGCCCCGACGCCGACTCGACTGCACCAAGGAACGCTGCCATCTGGTCAACGGGCGTATAGTTGTTGATGGTATCGTAGCCAGTGTCCGGGCCGAGCTTCTCGAACATCACGCGGTTGTTGTCGCGGCGGCAGCCGTAGTGCAGCTGCATCGTCCAGTTCAGCTTCTTGTACTGCGCGGCGCAGAAGAGCAGCATCGCGGTCTTGAACTGCGCGACTTCGGTGTCCGTCAGCGTCTCGCCCGCCGCCTTCTTGGCGAAGATGGCTTCAATCGCGGCATCATCCGCCGGCTCATAGACCACGTAATTCAGGCCGTGGTCAGACAGACGGCAGTTGTTCTCGTGGAAGTACGCCATGCGCTTTTCCAGCGCCGCCTTCAAGTCCGCGAAGGTGTGGATTTCCATCTCCGCCGCCTTTTCCAGCTTGGCGATGTACGCCATGAAGTCCGGCTTCTCGATGTTGACTGCCTTGTCAGGGCGCCATGCGGGCAGCACGTTCGTCTTGAAGGACTTGTCCGCCAGCAGTTTCTGGTGATACTCCAGCGTATCCACCGGGTCGTCGGTGGTGCAGATGGTTTCGACATTGCTCATGGCAATCAGGCCGCGCGTGGTGTAGCCGGGCTTCTGCAGCGTCTCGTTAGCGAGGTTCCACACTTCGTCAGCGGTCTTGGCGCTCTGCGTACCGTGATAGCCGAAGAAGCGCTGCAGTTCCAGATGCGTCCAGTGGTACAGCGGATTGCCAATTGCCTTGCCGACAACCTCCGCCCACTTGCAGAACTTCTCGTAGTCGCTCGCGCCGCCGGTGATGTAGTATTCATCCACGCCCGCGCAGCGCATCAGGCGCCACTTGTAGTGGTCGCCGCCCAGCCAGACCTTCGTGATGTTCTCGAAGCGCTGGTCTTCCCAAATCTCCTTGGGGCTGATGTGGCAGTGGTAGTCGATGATGGGGCAGGACGCGGCATAGTCGTGGTAGAGCTTGCGCGCCGTCTCGGTGTTCAGCAGGAAATCCTTATCCATGAAGGTGGTCATACGTCATGAACTCCTTTCAAAAATTGCTACTATATGAAACCGCACCATGCGGGGAAAAGCTTATTTGTCTTGTGACGCCCGTGTTGAGCCTCGCTGGATGATTTCCGCCGTAAAGACGGTTTTTTCCGGCATCTCGCGCCCCTCCAGGACGCCCAGCATCGTTTCGACGATGCGCTCGCAGATAGCGGGCAGACGGTTGTCCACGCTCGTCAGCTCCGGCTCGGTACACAGGCAGAGGTTCGAGTTGTTGTAGCCGACGACGGACAGATTCTCCGGCACGCGCCGCCCGACCGCCTGCGCGTACTTCATCGCGCCAACCGCCAGCACATCCTCGCTCGCCAGCACCGCGTCGAACTGCAAGCCGTCGCGTTCCAGTTCCATCAGACAGTCGCGCACGGCGTGAATGCTGAATTTGTCCGCGTCGAAGCGGCGCATCAGCGTCTCGTCCACCGGCAAATTGTGCGCCGCCAGCGCATCCCGGCATCCGGCGAGCTTGCGCTGCCCGGAGTTGTTGCTGGAGTGGTACAGATACAGCACGCACTTGCATCCGCTGTCCAGCAGCTGGTTCATGGCTTCTTTCATCGCGCGCTCGTCATCGCACAGGACGCAGAACACGTTCGGACACTGGAACGAGCCATTGAGCAGCACAACCGGCACATTCGTCGCAGCTTGGCGGATATAGGCGTTATCCTCCGAGTTTTCCTCGATGAACGTCGAGCCCATGAGCACCATGCCGTCCACATGGCGGCTGGTCAGCAGCTCGTCGCCCTGCCGGCGCGCCGCGAGATCGCGGTTCGTGCAGGAGAGCAGACAGTCGTAGTGCTTCTGGCGGAAGGCATGCTCCAGGCAAGCCAGCGCGCGCGCCAGATACGGGTCAGCCGCATCCGGGCAGAGCAGCCCGATGGTCTTCATCGTGTTCAATCCCAGACCGCGCGCAAAGGCATTGGGTACATAGCCGCAGCCGTCAATGACCTTCATCACCTTCCGGCGCGTCTCCTCCGACACATGGGGGCTGTTGTTCAATACGCGGGATACGGTTGCGATGGATACGCCTACGTGACGGGAAATATCATAGATGTTCACTCGCGGCATTCCCCCTTCCATTCGCGGTGTGTAAACACTTCCATTCTCCGCGTCAATCCACATTATACACGCTTTTTCCCCCTTTTGCAAGCCTCATTTTCGCGTTTTCGTGCCGACATTCACAGGAAATCCGGCGTACTTTTTCCCAGATTGCATAAATTGCAGGAAATATCGGCGGAACCATTGACGGAAGCGCGAAAAGAGAGTAGAATAAACGCAGGCGTGTTGTAATCGCTTACATGCCTGATGATTTGCCTGATGAATAGATGGAGGGACATCGAAATGGAACGTTTGAATGCTGCAATGGCGCCCGCGCCTGTCCGCCCGGTCAAGGTGCTGCAATTCGGTGAAGGCAACTTCCTGCGCGCCTTTGTGGATTACATGATTGATATTGCCAACGAGAAGAGCGACTTCAACGGCTCTGTCGCGCTGGTGAAGCCGATTCAGATGGGTACGCTGTTCCCGGCGTTCAAGGAACAGGATTACCGTTACACGGTCATGCTGCGCGGTCTGGTGGACGGTCAGGCGGTGGAGCAGACGCGCGTGGTCACGTCCGTGGCCGACGCTGTGGATGCGTATGCGGACTATGCCCGCTATGCCGATTACGCCAAGCTGCCGTCGCTGCGCTTCATCGTCAGCAACACGACCGAAGCCGGCATCGTGCTGGACGAGACGGATGAGTTCTCCCTCTGCCCGCCCAAGTCCTACCCCGGCAAGCTGACGAAGTTCCTCTTCGAGCGCGCCGAAGCATTCGACTACGCGCAGGACAAGGGACTTATCATCCTGCCGGTCGAGTTGATTGACGACAACGGCATCATGCTGAAAAAGTGCGTCAAGGCGCTGGCAAAGCAGTGGGCGCTGGGCGAGAAGTTCGAGCAGTGGCTGGAGACGGCGTGCGTGTTCACCTCCACGCTTGTTGACCGCATCGTGACCGGCTATCCGCGCGGCGAGGATCAGGCGATTTGGGAGAAGCTGGGCTATCAGGACAACCTGCTGGACACCGCTGAACCCTTCGGTCTGTGGGTCATCGAATCCCCCCGCGACCTTTCCGACGAACTGCCCCTGCCGCAGTGCGGGCTGCCCGTCATCTACACTGATAATCAGAAGCCCTACAAGCAGCGCAAGGTGCGAATCCTCAACGGCGCGCACACGTCATTCGTCCCCGCTGCCTTCCAGTGCGGCTATGACATCGTGCTGGACGCGATGAACGACCCGATGATTGCCACCTTCATGCAGAAGACGCTCTACGACGAGGTCATCCCGACGCTGTCCCTGCCCAAGGCGGATTTGATGGCATTCGCCGAAGCGGTCACGGGGCGCTTCCGCAATCCCTTCATCAAGCACGCGCTGCTCTCCATCTGCCTGAACAGCGTGTCGAAGTGGCGCGCGCGCTGCATGCCTTCCCTGCTGGGCTATGTGGAGAAGACCGGCGAGCTGCCCGCGCACCTGACGTTCTCTCTGGCGAGCCTGATGAGCCTGTACCGCGGCGGCAAGCTGACCGGCGACGGTCGTCTGGAATGCCAGCGCGACGGTCAGCCCTACTACCTGCAGGATGACGCTGCCGTGCTGAACTTCTTCGCCGATACTTCCAGCGAATCCCCCGAAGAACAGGCGCAGGAATTCCTCTCCAATGAAGCGTTTTTTGGCGCTGAGCTGTGCAAAGTGCCGGGTCTGGTGGAGTCTGTCGGCGCGTCCCTGCGCGAAATCCTCGACAAAGGGATGCGCACGGTCATGAACGAGAAGTTCGGAGTGTGAAAAATGGCTGAACTGCTTCGCATCACCCCGCAGGACAATGTGGCGGTCGCGCTGACCGCCCTGTCCTCCGGGCAGACCGTGACGGTGGATGGCATTGCGCTCACCACGGTCACGGACGTTCCCGCAGGGCATAAGGTGGCGCTTTTCCCCATCAAGGCGGGCGAAAAGGTCATCAAGTACGGCTTCCCGATTGGCTACGCGAAGGAGGATATTCCCGTCGGCGCGCATGTGCATGTCCACAATCTGCACACCGGCTTGTCCGGCGAGCTGACGTATGAATATCATCCGACGTACCCGACGATTCCAGAAATTCCGGCAGCGACGTTCATGGGCTATCCGCGCAAAGACGGGCGCGTCGGCGTGCGCAATGAGCTGTGGATTCTGCCCACCGTCGGCTGCGTCAACGACATTGCCCGCCAGCTGGAGCGTGCGGCGCAGGAACTTGTCGGCGGCGGCGTGGAGTGCGTCTGTGCTTTCCCGCACCCCTACGGCTGCTCACAGATGGGCGATGATCAGGAGAATACGCGCACGATTCTGGCGGACTTGGCGACGCACCCCAACGTCGGCGGCGTGCTGGTGCTGGGGCTGGGCTGCGAAAATTCCAGCGCCGCCATCATCGAGGAGCACATGGGCGACTACGACAAGTCGCGCGTGCGCTTCCTCGTCTGCCAGCAGGTGGAAGATGAGTTTGCCGAAGCGATGAAGCTGCTGCGTGAGCTTGCGGACAACATGCGGGATGAGCAGCGTGTCCCCTGCCCTGCCAGCAAACTTGTGATCGGCCTCAAGTGCGGCGGTTCGGACGGCTTCTCCGGCATCACGGCGAACCCGGTCATCGGCGGCTTCTCCGACCTGCTGTGCGGCATGGGCGGCACGACGATTCTGACCGAAGTGCCGGAAATGTTCGGCGCGGAAACCATCCTGATGGATCGCTGCAACACGCCGGAGCTGTTCGACAAGACGGTTCGGCTGATTAACGACTTCAAGCGCTATTTCGAGGAACATCATCAGACGATTTACGAAAATCCTTCCCCCGGCAACAAGGCGGGCGGCATTTCCACGCTGGAAGACAAGGCGCTGGGCTGCACGCAGAAGAGCGGCTTCTCCCCCGTGCGCGACGTGCTGGCGTATGGCGAGCGCGTCCACACGCCCGGCTTGAACCTACTGTCCGCCCCCGGCAACGACCTTGTGGCGGCGACGGCGCTGGCTTCGGCGGGCGCACAGATTGTGCTGTTCTCCACGGGGCGCGGCACGCCGTTCGCGTGTCCTGTGCCGACGCTGAAAATCGCCACGAACACGCCTCTCGCCACGAAGAAGCACGGCTGGATTGACTTCAACGCCGGTCAGCTGCTGACAGACGGCAAGACGCTGCCGGAGCTTTCACAGGCGCTGATGGAGGACGTGCTGGCGACGGCATCCGGGCGGCTGGTCTGCTCGGAGCGCAATGGCTTCCACGACCTCGCCATCTTCAAAACGGGCGTGACGCTGTAATACGCAAACATCCCGACGAGCATTTTCACTCGCCGGGATGCTTTTTATTGGGTTCGATTACTCAATCCAGAACACGCGGTTGTCCTTGCGTTTCGCCGCTTTCGGGGCTTCGCCGTCGATGTAGCCGACTGCGCAGTGCCCGATGCCTTCCCATTCGCCCTCGACACCCAGTTTTTTCAGCAGCTGCTGATATTCGGGCCGCTCGAATTCTTCCTTCGCCCGATGAATCCAGATGCTGCCCAGCCCCAGCGAATGCGCCGCCAGCATCATGTTGCCCATGACGAGGCTGCCGTCGTAGATGGCGGTGCGGCAGGATTTGTCCGCCAGCACAATCAGAATCGCCGGTGCGCCGTAGAAGGGGTCGAAATCCGGCTTGCCCATGATTTCCGCATTCGTTTTCGCCAACTGGTCACGCAGTTCCTTGTTCGTCACCGCCACGATGATGGCGGACTGCCTGCCCATGCCGCTGGCCGCATACAGCCCGGCTTCCACAATCTGCGCCAAATCTTCTTTGGCGGGCATCGTCGGCTGAAATTTGCGGATGCTCCGGCGCTCTTCTATTGCCTTGATGATTTCGTTCATGATGCATTTCTCCCTTCTGGTATACTATTTCCAAATGAGAATGCAAGAAATAGTATTATTCTTCTTCTTCGTCTTCCTGATTCAAGAAGGCTTCCCGGAAAATCGTATCCGGGTCAAAGCGCGGGTCAAACGCCAGCGCTTTCAGGCTCTCCCGCCCGACGACGGTGTTCGTGCCGAGACAGTCGTTGCAACGATAGCCGCAATCCGGGCAGACGCAGCCCAGATGGTCGCTTTCTGCCTGAATCATGTAGGTGCCGCATTCCTTGCAGGAACAGCGCATTGAATTTCAGTTCCTTTCTTGCTTTTCGTCCGCCCAAATCACCATGCCGCCGAGATCTTGCACCACGCACGCCACTTTTCGCAGCGTTTTCGCCGTATCCTCCCCGCCCAGTGACAGCAGGCGCAGGTCGATGCGTTCGCCGCGCTCATCCAGCGCGTCATAGAGCGCGTCCGCATTGCCGCCGTAGTAGTCCGGCAGACGGAGCAGCGTTTTCAGCATCCGGTGGACGGCTTTCCCGTCCGAAAACTGTCGCCCGTCAATCGTCAGAACATGCGTCAATTGGCGCTCACCGTGCCCTTTTCGCCGTCCACAGTCACGACTGCGCCGGATTTTAAGATATTCGTGGCGTTCTTCGCGCCGATGATGACCGGAATGTCCAGCGACATGCCCGCAATCGCGCCGTGTCCCTCCGGGTTGTCGTCCTCCAGCACAATCGCGGAGGATTTGCGCAGCATGGAGAACATCTCTCGCGTCGTCTGATGGCAGACAATCACGTCGCCGGTGTTGAAGTTTTTCGCGTCCTTTTCCAGATTGCGGATGACGCACAGCGGTGCAACCACCTTGCCGCCATGCAGCCCCTGCCCGCGCGACAGCAAATGCCCGACGACATGCACCTTCATCAGGTTTGTCGTGCCGGAAATGCCCAGCGGAACGCCCGCCGTCAGCACAACCAGTTCGCCATCATGCACCAGCCCGTTCTGCACGGCAGCATCCACTGCGTGTTCAAACAGGTCGTCGGTGTTGCTTTCCTCGGCAATCATCAGCGGCACCGTGCCCCACGAAAGCGCAAGCTGGCGCCAGACGTGCTTTTCCGTCGTGCAGCCGACAATGACGCACGCGGGGCGGTAGCGGCTGAGGATTCGCGCCGTCGAGCCGGACTTGGTGACGGTGATAATCGCACTGGCGTTGAGGTCGTGCGCGGAAGTGACCGTCGCGTGGCTGATAGCATTCGTGACGTCAGTCGAGGCGGACGTGTCGCGGGAGAAGCGGCGGATGTAGTCCATATCGGCTTCCGCGCTGGGCGATGCGCACCATCGTCTCCACTGCCTCCACCGGATACGCACCAACCGCCGATTCGCCGGAGAGCATGATGGCGCTCGTGCCGTCGTAAATCGCGTTGGCAACATCAGTCGCTTCGGCGCGGGTTGGACGCGGGTTCTTAATCATCGAATCCAGCATCTGTGTCGCGGTGATAACAGGCTTGCCCGCCGCAATGCCGCGCTGAATCAGCTTCTTCTGCAGGCTCGGCACGTCCTCCAGCGGCACTTCTACGCCCAAATCGCCGCGCGCCACCATCACGCCGTCCACCACGCGGAGAATCTCGTCAATGTTCTCCACGCCCTCCATGTTCTCAATTTTGGCAATAATGTTGATGGTATGGCAGTTATTCTCCTGCAGGATGTGACGGATCTGCATAATATCGTCCGCGCAGCGCGTGAACGAAGCCGCAATGAAATCATAACCATTCTTGATGGCAAAGAGAATATCCTGATGGTCTTTTTCACTGATGAAAGGCATCGACAGGTGCGCATTCGGAATGTTGACGCCCTTGTTGTTGCTCACCACGCCGCCGTTGAGCACGCGGCAGACGATATCCGCCCCATCAATGCGTTCCACCTGCATCCCAATCAGACCGTCGTCAATCAGGATGCTGCTGCCGACGGCAATGTCCTGCGGCAATTCCTTGTAGGTGATGGACACGCGCTCTTCGTCGCCCTCCACCTCGTCAGTCGTGAGGGTGAACAGCTGGCCGTTTTGCAGCGTGACGTGCCCATTTTTGAACGAACGCACGCGAATTTCCGGGCCCTTGGTATCCAGCATCGTGGCGACCGGCAACCCCAGTTCGTCGCGGATACGGCATACTTCATCGTAATAATGCTGATGCGTTTCATAAGTGCCGTGCGAAAAGTTGAAGCGCGCGACATTCATGCCCGCTTTCATCAGCGGCGCAATCAGGTGCTTCTCAAACAGGTTCGGGCCCATCGTGCAGACGATTTTCGTCTTGCGAATCGGCGCATTCATGAAAACATTCCCCCATTTTCATAGAATCCTTTCCTATTATATCATACAGATACTCTGCTGTGAATCCCCCGCGATAAAAATTGTGAAAAATCGAACACAAAAACGGACGAAAGCCGCTGCTTCCGTCCGCTGATGTTTATACTATTGCCAAAGAAAATGCGCCAAGATGCGCCGCGAATTTTTCGCTCTGGCTAACGGGAGTGGAATGCAGCGTAGCAGCGCTACGCTAAATGGAACGACCGGACGACAGAGCGGAAAAGGCGCAAGCAGATGGCGCAGGTGAATTTGGCAATAGTATTATTTTTCTACTTCGCCAACGCCGTCGCATTCCAGCTTCGCGCCGTCCTGCCCGGTAATGGTCACATCTTTCAGCACGATTTTCGCCACGTTGATGGCCGTCAGCCCCTTGCGCGCAAGATACGGCACACCCTGCGCCATTGCGGGCTGCATGGGCGTAGCCTCCTTGTCGCAGGAGATGTGCACGTCCTCCATCACAACCGCTTCAATCGGCCGCTCCGGCAGACCAAGGAAGTAGCCCGCGCAGGTCACGTCCGTCGCCGTTACATGACGGAACGCAACCGTCCCGATGCGCGGCGTACGTTCGTCTACCGGCTGCTTCTCGCGGCTCTGGACGTACTCGCTCTTGCCGTCCGGATCGCAGAAGTACATGCAGTTGACCACATACGGCGTGCCGACGTGCTCCATGCGCACATTTTCAAACACAATGTCGTCAATCACGCCCTGCTGCCCGCGCCCGCGCCGGGTCTTGACGCGCAGGCCGCGGTCGGTGTTGCGCATCAAGCAGTCATGTAGGCGCACATGCGCGATGCCGCCCGCCATTTCGCTGCCGCAGGTCATGCCGCCATGCCCGTTTTCCATCAGGCAGTGGCTGATTTCAATGTGCTGGCAGGGCGTTTTGTAGCGCTGCCCCATGTACAGCTTGCCAGATTTGAGTGCAATGCAATCATCCCCCAAGGAGAAATGCGCGCCCGCGAGCAGGATGCCATCGCAGCTTTCCGGGTCGAAGCCGTCGGTATTCGGGCTGTTCGCCGGGGCGTTGATGCGGATGTTCAGGAAGCGCAAATCCTTAGAAAAATACGGCTGCAAGTTCCACGACGGCGAATTCTGGAACGTCACGCCCTGCACGGTCACGTTCTTGCAGTGATTGAGGAAGAGCATCCGCGGCCGCCACGCCCCGCGCCGCACCTTGCAGTTCTGCCACCAGTCGCTCTTGTCTCCCTGCCCGTCCAGCACACCTTCGCCGTACAGCACAACGTCCTCGACGTCCATCCCGCTGATAAACGCGGCGTACATGTCCAGCGGGTTGCCCTCCCATGAACCGAGATTCAAATCGTCCGTTTCGTCGGTGGACAGAATCATCCCCGGCAGAATCGGGAATTTGCTGCGGTCGGTTTCCAGCAGCAGCGTCGCGCCGCGCCGAAGCTCGATGCGCACATGGCTTTTCAGCATCAGCGGCAGCACATGATAACGCCCCGCCGGAATCAGCACGCGCCCATCCGCCGGGCAATGCAGAATCGCCGCCTGAATCGCCGCCGTATCGTCATGCACGCCATCGCCGACCGCGCCAAACTGCCGGACGTTCAGCGTGTAGCTCTCCCGCGCTGTGCGGAACGCGCATTGCCCGACTTCCTCCGCCCCCAAGCGGACGGACAGCACATATTCTGTCTCCGGCTGCAAATCATACAGTGACGTCACAGCCGTGTCCGCCGTACCCGCCGCCTGTCCGTTCAGGAACAGCTGATAGACCGCCTTCGTGTGGTACAGACCGCCGTCCACAATCTGCACCGTGGCACTGCGCGCCTGCACAAACAGCTTGCTGATTTCCATTTTTCCGCTCCTTACGCCTGCTTCGCCCGCAGGTATTCGCTGTACGCCATGATGAACGGCCCGACGCCCTTGCTGTCGTCGGACTTTTTCGGCTCGGACAGATAATACGCCACCGAGCCGTCACGCTGCGGATTCTTGTCCGGGCCAAGCCCTGCCACCCAGCAGATATCAGTCAGGCGGATGACGCCGTCCTCCTCCGCACGCAGCTTGTTTGCCGCCAGCTTCTCGAACACATCCAGCGCAATCGGCAGGTACTTCTCCGCGTCCAACACACCGATGCGCACGCCCTTGAGCAGGCTGTACGCAATCATCGCGGAACCGGAAGTTTCGGTGTAGTTTCCCTCTGCCTCCGGATGATCAATCACCTGATAGAACAGCCCATCCGCCGCGCGGTACGGCAGCACGCCCCAAATGCTCTCGCGGAAGATGTCCACCAGCGCGCGGTAATGCTCATAGAGCTGCTCCGAGCACAGCGCAATGCAGTCCACCAGCGCCATCAAGTACCAGCCTGTCGAGCGCAGCCAGAAGTTCTTCGAGCAGCCGGTTTCCTTGTCCGCCCAGAACTGCACGCGCGCCTCGTCGTAGGCATGGTAGTTCAGCCCCTTCTCCGGGTTGTAGAGGTACTTGCGCACGTTCTGAAACTGCCGGGTAATATCCGCCACATGCGCCATGCCGTCGAACTTCGCCTCGTACGCCATGTAGAACGGCTGCGCCATGTACAGCCCATCCAGCCAAATCTGGTTCGGATACAGCTGCTTATGCCAGAAATTGCCGCACTGGCAGCGCGGATGCTCCCGAAGCCGCTGCATGTGGAACTCAATCGCCTTGCGATAGCGCTCCTCGCCCGTCTCCGCCAAGGCGAAGAACAGCGCCTTGCCGCTGTTGATGGAATCAATGTTGTACTGCCGCATCTCATAATTCGGAATGCTGCCGTCCGCCGCGACATACGCCGAGACGTAATCCAGCACGAAATCGCGATACAGCACGTCCCCCGTCGCATGGTAGAGGTCGATGCACCCCTTCAGCACGCAGCCATCCTCATAGTTCCAATACTTCTTGTAGGGTGTGTAATTTGCCAGAAAGCGTTGAAAATACTGCTGAATATCCATTGTCATGCACCTTTCTGCGGGTATTTCCGCTTCATTATAAAGGGAATTTCGATAGGTGTCAACCGATTCCAAAAGACACTTGGAAATTTTTTTGTGATAGCGCTTTCATTTTGGCAGGAAATGCGCTATAATGGGATTATTCTCCCGATGAAGGAGGTTCCTCGCCATGAAACTCAGCAAAGGCAACCGCGATTTGATTCTGCACGGCTCATTGGTCAAGGCAGTGTTCGCCATTGCGATTCCCGTCGTCGTCAACAGCTTCCTGCAAACGATGTACAACCTGACCGACACCTATTGGCTGGGGCAGCTCAGTGTCGATTACCTCGCCGCCATCAACCTCGTCAGCCCCGTGCAGAATACGGTCATCAACTTCGGCAGCGGCGTCACCGTCGCGGGCGCGGTGATGATCAGCCAGTACATCGGCGCGGGCAAACCAGAAATGGCGCGGAAAATCGCCAACCAGATTTTCACCGTCGCGATGCTCTTCTCGCTCCTGTGCGCGTCGGTGATGGCGGTCGCGACGCCGGGTATCGTCGGATGGATGGGCGCCGCGCCGGATTATTTCGACCACGCGGTAACGTACATGCGTCTCGTCGTCCTTGACATGCCGTTTTTGTTCATGGTCAACATTTACCAGTCCATTCGGCAGGCGCAGGGCGACACCGTCCGCCCAATGCTGCTGAACCTGCTGGGCATTGCCGTCAACATGGTGCTTGACCCGCTGCTGATGGTCGTCCTGCACTGGAACGCCGCCGGTGCCGCGCTGGCGACCGTGTTCGCGAAGATGGTGCCCGCGTGCATCGCGTTCTTCCTGCTCTGCACCCGCCGCGACGAAGCAATTTGTTTCGATCGCCGCTTCCTTCGCCCGGATGCAGCCTGCCTGCGCGACATCGTGCGTATCGGGCTTCCGACTGCCTTGGGGTCAAGCTTCATGCAGTTCGGCTTCATCCTCATGTCTCGCAACGTCAATGTGTACGGCAAGATGGCCATGGCGGCGTACGGCATCGGCAACAAGGTCAACGGGCTGATTTCGCTTCCCTCCACCGGCATCGGCAGTGCCGTCAGCACCATTGTCGCGCAGAACATGGGGGCGCAGCAGGTTGACCGCGCCGAACGCGGGTACAAATTGAGCACGGGAATGGCGTTTCTGTTTCTGCTTCTCGGTGGATTTGTCCTTTCCCGACCGTCGGTCGCTTCTGCCATCGTCAGCATCTTCACGGACGAAGCGGAGGTCATCCCGATGGCGGCAGACTACCTGTCCATCATGGCGTTCTGGTGCTGGACAAACAGCATCCACGATGCGACCCGCGGTCTGTTTCAAGGGAGTGGACACACATTTCTGCCCGTCGCAGTGGATATGACACGCCTATGGGTGCTGCGTTTCGCGACCCTTGCATTCTGTGAGCAGGTGCTGCATCTGGGTGTGCGGAGCGTGTGGTACTCAGTCGTGGTGTCAAACGGGATTGCGTCGGCGATTCTGTTGGTGCTGTATTTCACCGGAATTTGGCGGAAATCGACCATCAAGATTCACGATTAAAAGCGTCTGCGGGCGCTTTTTTTCTTGGCTTTCTACCGATTTCCGACCAAAATCCGGTTTTTGCCGACCGAAAGTCGGTTTTTATACTATTTCCAAATGAGAATGCGCCGCGAATTTTTGTATTCTGGTTAACACGAATGAAACGCAGCGTAGCAGCGCTACGCTAAGTGGAATGAGTGGACGCCAGAATCAAAAAGGCGCAAGCAGATGGCGCAGGTGAATTTGGAAATAGTATTACAGCGTTTCGATGGCTTCCACGCGCACTGCACCGAACTCCGCCCAGCCGCCGTGGTCGTCGCCACCATTCATCGGCATACAGAACAGCGCCAGCCGCGCCCCGACCCATGTGTGGCATGCGGGTTCAAACGGCTGACCAATCGGGTGAAATTCGCCGCCCTGCGCGTACTCGAACGACGCGACCGCCGTGCTGCTCGATGTCGGCAGCAGCGTCACGCGAAAAGTCACGGGCGCGTCCTGAATCGGCACGGTTTCCGTCGCTGACTCCGTGTGCTCCTTGCCATCGCTCGTCACGAACACCAGCGATACGCCGTTTTCCGTCCGCCGAACCGCCGCGTAAGCGTACTGTCCGCCGACGAAGCCCACACCTGCCTGTTCGCCCGCCTGCAAATGCGCCGCATCGAGCGTCGTCGTTGCGAAGAACGCCGGGCACGCAATTTTCTGCGTCAGCGTCTGCGGGCACTGCCAGAGTCGATCGCCGCCATCGGGCAGTTTCCGCGCATACAGCCGCAGCTTGCCGCCGCCGACCTCGTAGAAATCCGGCTGCCAGTTGCCCATGAACTGCCATTGCAGCCCCAGTGCGCCGCTGAAATCATCATCCCCGATTTCGCCCGACGGCTCACATTCCGGCGCTTTCGGCTTCCGGTACGTTTCAACCGCAATGCCGCAGTCCGCCGCGTTCGCAATCGGCGCTGCTTGCGCGCATTCCTCGCCTACCGCGATTGCGTCTGGCGGCACAGGCGTTTCATCCGGGATGCCGATGTACGGCCCAGCCGTCCGCCTGCCACGTCATCGGCTGCAAGTGCGTCACGCGCCCGTACAGCCCACGGCTCTGGAAGTGCAGGAACCAATGCTCCCCCTCCGGCGTCTCGACCCATGCGCCCTGATGCGGGCCGTTCGTCTCGCTGCTGCCCTGTTTGAGTACGACTTGGGTCTCATACGGGCCGAAAATACTCCGGCTGCGCAGGCACACCTGCCACCCCGTCGCAACGCCGCCCGCGGGCGCAAAGATGTAGTACCAGCCGCCGCGCTTGTGCACCTTCGGGCCTTCAATCGTCGGGTGCTTCTTCGTGCCGTCGTAGAGCAAGTGGTCGTCGCCGAGCGCCGTTCTGCCGTCGGGCGAAATCGGGAAAATCCCCAGCCAACTCTTGAACCCGATTCGGCTCTTGGCGTACCCGTGGATGATGTAGGCGCGCCCGTCGTCATCCCAGAAGGGACAGGGGTCAATCAGCCCCTTGCCCGGCTTCACCAGCACCGGGGTGTCCCAATCCTCCAGCGGATTTTCCGTGCTGACCATGTAGATGCCCTCGTCCGGCATCCCGTAGTAGATATAAAACCGCCCGTTCTGGAAGCGGATGGCGGGTGCCCAGATGCCCTGCGCGTGCTGCGGCGCGGCATACCGCGCTTCGGGGATGTTCTTGACGGCGTAATTCAGCAGCTTCCAGTTCACCAAATCGCGGCTGGTAAGAATCGGCAGGCCCGGCACATAGTTGAACGTCGAGGCGGTCAGGTAGTATGTGCCATTGACGCAAATCGCGTCCGGGTCGGAATAATCGCAGTACAGCACCGGATTGCGGTACGTTCCGTCACCGTTGTCGGCGCACCAGAGAATCTCGTTCATGCTTCTACATCCTCCGCAGCGGACGTTGCAATCTGCCCGAACTGTGCCGCTTCCTTCTCCCATTGGGCGTATTCGTCGCACAGCAGCGCGGCATACGCCCCGCCCAAATCGTGCAGGCCCTTGGCAATCAGCCCACCGAACGCCAATGCGCCCGCAGGCTGCAAATGCGTGTTGTCGTGCTGCCCCAGCGGGAAATGCGGGTAAATCCCGGCAGGCAGGTTCATGTAGTACGTCGTTTGTGCGGCTTCGCCCTGTTCATCCACCAGCTTTTCGGACATGGCGGTCAGGTCAATCAACGCCACATGCAGCTTCTCCGCCGTGCGGCGCATACTTTCCGCCCAGCGGTCGTGGTGGAACTGCGCGCCGGGGGCGTTGCGGTCGTAGCGCGTCAGCGGAGTGATGAACACGGGCGTTGCGCCCTTATTCCGCGCAACGTTGACGAACCGCTCCAAGTTCGCCGGAAAATCCGTCTCCGGATCGGTGTAGCGCGCCGGGTCAGATGCTTTCTCGTCGTTATGCCCGAACTGCACGAAGAGGAAATCCCCCGCGTGAATGCGGTCGTAGATAGTCGCCAAGCGCCCTTCGTCGATGAACTGCTTCGTCGAGCGCCCGTTCTCGGCGTAATTCTCAATCTGCACCTGATAGCGCTTGACATAGCGGTCGAACACTTGCCCGATGCCCGTCTGCGGGTACGTCGCGATGGAATTCTGCTTGACGGTCGAGTCGCCCGCCCAGAATATTGTGGTCATATCATTCACCCTTTTCAGCGAAAATGGCCGCAGCAGGACAAAACTGCCCCGTGCGGCTAAGATGTCGTGTGTTATACTATTTCCAAATGAAAATGCGCCAAGATGCTCTGCGAATTTTTCGCTCTGGCTAACGGGAGTGAAATGCAGCGTAGCAGCGCTACGCTAAATGGAACGACCGGACGCCAGAACGGAAAAGACGCAAGCAGATGGCGCAGGTGAATTGGGAAATAGTATTACTCCTTCACGGCGCCAATGTTGATGCCCTTGACGAAGTATTTCTGGAGGAAGGGGTAGAGAATCATGAACGGCAGAATCGCCACGATAACCGCCGCGTTGGTGACGGTGTTCTCCGCTGCGCCGCCGTTGGCAGCGGGCAGGTCAGAACCCATGATGATGGAACGCAGCTTCATCTGGAAGTTGTACAGGCTCTGGTCGGTGGTGATGTAGAGCTTGTAGTTGGTGTAATCGTTCCAGTAGGACACGGCGAACATCAGACCGATGGACGCCAGCGCCGCCTTGGACAGCGGCAGGACGATTTTGTAGAAAATCTGAATCGGCGAGCAGCCGTCCAACGTCGCGGACTCGAACAGGGATGCCGGGATGCCCTCGAAGAAGTTGCGCATCAGCACCAAATTATAGATGTTGATGGCGGGCATCAGGATGACGACCCACAGCGTGTTCGTCAGGTGCAGGTTCTTCATGACGAGGTAGGTCGGAATCATACCGCCTTGGAAAATCATCGTGAAGAGCATGATGCCGGCGAAGAAGTTGCGGCCGGGCATGTCCCACTGAATCAGCACATACGCGCCGACGGTGGAGAGGAACAGACCAAGGAACGTACCCGCGACGGTCGTGACGACGGAAATCATCAGCGGGCGCAGCAGCGTCGGGTTCGAGAATACGGACTGATAGCCCGCAAGGCCGAAGTTTTCCGGCCAGAGCTTCATGCCGTAGCCGGTGGTCAGGTCAAGCGAGTCAACCAGCACCTTCCACAGCGGAACGAGGATAAACAGGCAGAAAAGAAGGAAGAAGAGGCCGTTGACAAACGGGAATACGGAAAAGTTTTTCTTTCCCTTCTTGACAGGGGGAAGTTTTACTTCCTTTGCGGTTGCTTGCATGATGGCGTTCCTCCTTCCTTACACAATGCCGCGGCCGCGGATTTTCTTGCTGACCTGGTTGCAAATCAGCACCAGCGCCATGCCCACAAGAGAACGGAACAGACCGATTGCGGTGGTATAACCGAAGTTGACGTTGCCGCCGCTGTTGAAGGTCTGGTAATAGACGTAAGTTTGCAGCACCTGCGAGGTCTTGTAGACGGCGGCATTCTGCAGCACGAACACGCTCTCGAAGAGGTTCATGATTTTCGCCAGATTCAAGACCAGCACCGTCACAATGGTGTTTGCCAGCGCGGGAAGGGTGATGTAGCGCATCTTCTTCCAGCGGCCGGCGCCGTCAATCGAGGCGGCTTCGTAGATGCCGGGATCAATGCCGGTCAGGGTCGCCATGAAGATAATCGTCCCCCAGCCGGTGTCATGCCAAATGTTGATGATGTAGTAGCTGAAACGCCACCAGTCATTGTCACCCAAGAAGTAGATTTCCTTGTCAATCAGCCCCATTTTGATGAGCACCTGATTGACAAGACCTGCGGACGTGGGCGCGAACAGCATCCCGAAGACGCCGGCGGTAACGACCCACGACATGAAGTGCGGCAGGTAGATGATGGTCTGCGAGAGCTTCTTCATCTTCGTGGAAACCATTTCGTTGAGCAGCAGCGAAATGATGACCGCCATGAAGGTGTTCAGAAGCAGCTTGATAATGGAAATTTCCAGCGTGTTGGTGAAGGACGACCAGAACTGTGGACGGCTGAACAGCTTCTGGAAGTTTGCCAGCCCGGTGAACTCAAGCGGGTTCGCGATTTTGCTGGGTTGATACCGGAAGAAGGCAAGCGAAATGCCAAACATCGGCAGGTAATGGAAAACGATGAGTGCCACAAAAACCAGTAGGAACATCACATAGAACCATTTGTAGTTCCACAGCCGCGTTTTCAGCGGTGCCTTGCGATGCTTTATCTGCGCTGGCGCTTGCATCAGGTAGTCCCCCTCCATGAAAAAATGTGCTGATTGGCTTAGCCCGTCTCGAGGACGGTCAGCGGATGCCAACCGTCCCCGGCGGAATGCGTTGTGATTACTTGTTCAGCAGCGCGTTCAGGCTATCAACGATTTCCTGAGACTGCGCAGCGTAACCTTCGGATTCAAACTGCTCCATCGCCTGCTCATAGGTCAGCTTGCCCATGATGACGTTGGCAATCAGTTCGTTCTTCTTCTGGGTCAGTTCCGCGCCGTATTCGCCCATTTCTTCGGTGGTCGGCACGATGGCAGCCAGCTTGGAGTTGGCGTTGAACAGTTCGGATGCCGCACGGGCTTCTTCCTTGACGGACTTGGGATCCGGGTAGCCTTCCGCGAAGGAAGCAAGGCTCAGCATCGGGTCGATGTGGTTCTTGGTGTACAGGGTACCAGCCTTTTCGAGGTTTTCGAGGAAGTGGAACGTGCCCTCTTCATAGGTCTTGTCCAGCACGGTTTCCGCCGCACGAGACCAGTGGGTGCCTTCCGCGCCATACGTCCACAGCATCTGCATATCGCCGCCGTCGAGCATGGTGTCGATGAAATAGGCGAACACGCCTTCCGGATTCTCGCAGGTAGAGGTGATGCACCAGACCGGCGGGATACGGTCGAAGTACGCGCCGACTTCCGCAATCGGGGGCAGCGCAATCAGTTCAGAGTCATGGCCATTCGCTTCAAGGTTGGTCTTGAGGTTGGTTGCCCAAGTGCCCGCCCAGTAGGTGAACACGCCGAACTGCTCGTCGTAGAACTTATTGCGGCAGTCCTTGGTGGAGTTGGTCAGGGTGGTGGGGTCAATCCAGCCCTTGTCGTAGCCTTCCTTCAGGCGTGCCAGCGCAGCTTCCATTTCCGGCTGAGTGAAACCATCAACATACACGCCATCCTTGAGGATGAAAGACGGGTACGCATCCTGATAGAATTCCGGCAGGTAGTTGGTGTAGGGCGCTTCGTTGCCGATGAAGCCGGCAGCAGAGGTGCCGTAAGTGGTCTTGCCATCCACGCCCAGCTTAGAGAAGGCGTCGAGCATGGCAGCGTATTCTTCCCAATTGGTAGGCGCCTTGGTGATGCCAGCCTTGTCCATCCACGCCTTCTTGACGTAGGTGACGCAGCCGTTGCCGCGGGCAGGAGAGAAGCCGTAGAGGTGACCGTTAATCTTCAAGCCTTCGATAACGCTGTCGCCGGTGAAACGGCCGGAGTTCTTCGTGTTGGAATTCTCCCACGCTTCGGTCATATCCCACAGCGCGCCGTTCGCCGCGAAGTCGGAATAATAGGTAGAAGACATGATGAGCACGTCCGGCCACTGGTCGGGGTCGGCCATTGTCTGCTGCATGACGTCGTAGTAAGCGGAGTGGTCAGGCTGGTTGATGACGAGATCGATGCCCGTCAGTTCTTCCCAGCGCGCTTCAAAAGCGTCGCGGCCATTCGCCTGATTGACCAGCGTGGTGTCAACCATGATGGTAATCTTTTCAGGCTTGGTTACTTCCTTTTCCCCCGGGGCCCCCCGCCGTCATCGGAACGATCGCGCTCGTAGCCAGCAACGCCAGAGAGGTCGCCATTGCGAGGAGCTTCTTCATCTTGGAACCCTTCCTTTCTTTTTGCATCGGCTTGCCCCGGCGTTGTCCGCCGTCGCCTTTGCGTTGATTGCATCATAGCATGAAAGCGCTTTCCGCGCAAGGCACAATTCTTGCCGTCGGGGTACATTTCTGGTGATTCAAGGGGTCAAAAATTGTACCCTGCCCCCGCAACCCCTTGAAAAATCCGAGTTTTCTGGTATAATAACAATGGAAAGTATCTTTTCGCTTTCTACTGAAAAACTGGTTGCCTCCCGAATTTTTGAGAGACGAGGGTGAATTTCTTGACCCGAAAGAAACCGTGGCAGACCCTTCGTGCGCGCCTTGGACGCGCCTCTGGGATTGCCCTTTCCTATACGATGTTCCTGTTTGTCTGCTTGGCGCTGCTTGTCATCATCGGCTTCACCTATGACAGCCGCGTCCGCGACAGCTACTGGCAGCAGCAGCGCAGCCACCTCACGCGCGTGTCCAGCGGCATGGAAAGCCAGCTGCAATTGATGAGCGACTACTCCCTGCAATTGCGCACGGACACAACGCTCCTGCGCCTGTCCAACATGCACGACGAGACGGATGCAAACTACGTTCTCGCCGCCTACCGCATGATGCAGAGCCTGACCATCCGGCAGTACGGCCTGATCAGCCTGCCCGTCATCCGCTCGACATTGTACTTGAAGGAATCCAACCATATCCTGACGTCAAGCGAGTCCGTTCCAGCGGAGTTGTACTACCGCCGCACACGCTCTTTCCGCGCCAGCGAGTACGAAAATTGGCTTGCGGCAATGGAAAGTGCAGCCGCCAAACCGACGTTTGTTGATTACGGGCAGTTTTCCGGGCGAAGCGGCGAGTTGGCGGTCTTGATGGATATCAGCGGCGCACAGCTGCCGTCGATGCCCGTCGTCGTGGCGTTTGAGCTGGACGGCAGTGCGCTCCGGGAATATCTGCTGCCCGAAAATATCGCGGATGCCGCCGTGTATGTGCTTTCTGCCGATGGTACGCCGCTTTTCAGCGTCGGCAATGCGGTTGCGCTGTCTCCCCTCACCTTCGATGCGAATCAAACGGCGTTTCAAGGCGATTACCGGATTCTTCGCCGCGTAAGCCCTTCCGGGCGGCAGTATCTGCTGCAGCTGCCGAACAGTCTGGCAAATCAGGCGACAGGGCAGTTTCTGCGCATCTATCTGCTGATTTTTCTCGCCGCGCTCGTGGTCGGCGCGCTGGTCATCATCCAGCTGATTCGCCGCGCCATGAAGCCGATTCGCCAGCTGACGACGCAGCTTGATGAGGCGGAGGATGCGAACGCGCAGCTGCAGCGCGAAATCGACGCACAGCGCCCGGTCATCAATGCATCGTACCTGCGCAAGCTGTTGTCGGGACATGTCTCGTCGCAGGATGAGTTCCAATATATGATGGAATCGCTCGGCTTGAAGGGGAATATCCACCATTATGTGCTGTTCTGCGTCGCGAATCGGCAAGATTCTGAGGTTGCCGACCCGAATGCGGAGTACGACACCATCACAGCGGCGATGGAGCGGCACTTGTCCGGCGCATATCCGCTGTATTACTACGCGACGTTGTTTGGCAGTTTTGTCGTCCTGGTCACATATGCCAATAGCGACGCAGATTCCTTCTCAACACTCCAGCAGCATGTGGTTCAGCTGCACGACGAATTGGCGGATGCCGGGTTGTGGTTCTACGCGGGCGTGGGCAGCCGCTGCACGCAGCCGTCTCGGCTGTGGGAAAGCTACGAGCAGGCGCGCGCCGCCTCCCGTTACACCGCCAAGCACCATATCTTCCTTCCCTACGATTTCATCCGCAAAGACACGCAGAGCTGGTACTACCCCATCGAGATTTCGGCGAAGCTGCTGCACTTTATCACCACCGGCAACAAGGATCAGACGACGGACATGTTCGCGCTCATCCACCGCGAGAACGTTGAGGAGCGCAGCCTGCCCCTGCCGCTGCTGAACATGCTGCTTTCCGACCTGAAGAACACGCTGTTCAAGGCGCGCTTTCAGGTGTTTCCGCCGCAGTCGGAGGAGATGGCGGCGAAATTGAAGAAGCTGGATGAGCGCCTGTACAGCCCCTCCCCAACGTTCGCGCAATTGGAGGATGACGCGCTGTGCCTGTGCGAGTTCTTCGTCAAGGTGTCGTCGCCATCCACGCCGATTCCCGATGTTGAGCGCTATTTGCAGGAGAATTACACCGACCCCAGCCTGTGCCTGAGCAAAGTCGGCGATCGCTTCAACATCAGTGACACCTACTTGAGCCATATGTTCAAGGAGAAAACCGGGCAGAATTTCAGCGTCTATCTGGAGCGCCTGCGCATGAACGAGGCGGCGCGGCGGCTGACCAGCGGCGACTGCAACCTGACCGTCCTCTATGCCGACCTCGGCTACACCAACCCGACCAGCTTCCGCCGCGCGTTCAAGAAGTATTACGGCATGACGCCGAGCGAAATGCGCGATCAGCCACGGAGGCAGGAAGAAAAATCAGAATAGCAAAAAGGAGCATCTTTCGCGGATGCTCCCTTTTCTTATAGAATCTTTTCCATCCCGATTTTCTGTACGCGCAGCCCGATTTTCTCGTAGAACTTGCGCGCGTTTACGTTGTCCGCCCACACGTTCAGCGTCACGTTGTAATACCCCTGCTGGCGCGCAAAGTCCAGCACATATTCGTACAGGCGCGTGCCGATATGCCCGCTGCGCGCCAGTTCATCCACGCACAGGTCGTCGATGTAGAGCGTTTTGATGTCAGTCATGTTGTTGTCGTTCACGAACTGCTTGTGGATGCAGAACGCGTAGCCCACAACCGCGCCGCCGCGCTCCGCAACGAACACGGGCGTTTTGTCGTCCGCCAGAATCGCCTTCAATTGCGCGTCGGTGTACTTCTTCGCGCCCGCCTTGAACAAATCCGGACGCGCCTCGTGATGCACCTGATGCACCTGAAACAGCAGCCTGTCCAGCGCCGGAATATCGGCATCCACCGCCCGGCGAATCATCAATTCTTCCACATTATTCTTCCCTTGCAATTATTGATTCCTCAAACGGATATCGGATTTGCCACGCGGCCCGCAGCGCATCCATCTGCCGCATGATTTCCAGCGTCTCCGCGTGCGGCATTTCGGCAGGTTCGAGCTGTCCGGCGGCAATATCGCGCAGACACGCCTCCACCTCATACTCATAGCCCGTAATCTGCGCCGGCGCAGGGCGAACCTCCCGCGGTGTTTCCCGCTGATTCTTGTCATACAGCGCGATTTCGTGCGGATTGTTGACGTTATCGACCGTCAGGAAACCCTTCGTGCCATAGACGATGCCGCGCCGGTCAGAATTGAAGGCAACGGATGCCATCAACTGCGCCATTTTGCCATCGCGGTAGAAATAAGTGATGTTCTCCGTACGGTCAACGCCCGTACCGAGCTTCTGCACGCTGCTTTCAACGCGCACAATGTCGTTGCCGAACACCATCGACGCGAAATTCAGCGGATACACGCCCACGTCCAGCAGTGCGCCGCCCGCCAATTCCGGCTGGCTAATACGCTCCTTGTGCTCCACATCATACGCCAGATTGGCGGACAAGAACCGCGGCTCACCGATTTCGCCGGACGCGATGATGTCCGCAATCATCCCCCGCGCGGGCATATAGCGCGTCCAGATGGCTTCCGCGACGTACACCCCCGCCGTTTCCGCTTCCCGCAGAACGTCTTCCGCCTGCTTCGCGTTTGCCGTAAACGATTTTTCGCACAGCACCGGCTTCCCCGCCGCGACG
>OGTB01000436.1_pt1 | contig 34589 bp, 35 predicted proteins | sample 1553611 | NCBI WGS metagenome assembly OGTB01 (sample SAMEA2580032, study PRJEB22360) | human gut metagenome | biome: human gut; feature: human-associated habitat; material: faeces | place: Denmark | collected 2008/2010 | reverse complement strand
GTCAGGGCGGAAATCCGCCCGTTAAAACCGATGAGAGTTCGAATATCATCAGCCAAGGATTCGATTCACCCATTCTGAGCATTTTTTCCTATCCCCAAGGGGCTGTAAAAAAACTTGCGTTTTTTACAGCCCCTTTGTCTTTTACCGATTGATTTTTATAAGTTTCGACTTTCGCTCATCGTTCCACTATGGGAGCCGCTTTGTCCGTTATGCATGCGGGCGTTACGATAACCTTTTTGATGGTCTTGTCCGACGGAACGTCGAACATTATCTTTGTTATCGCGCCCTCGACTATTGAGCGAAGACCTCTTGCGCCCGTGTTGCGCTCTGCCGCACGGCGCGCTATCGCGTCTATCGCTTCGTCGGTGAATTCAAGCGTTACGCCGTCCATCGCCAAAAGCGCTTTATACTGTCTTATCAGCGAGTTTTTCGGCTCGGTCAGTATCTTTTTCAACGCTTCCGCATCAAGTTTGTCAACGGTCACGACATCGGGGATTCTGCCGACAAGTTCGGGAATAAGTCCGAATTTTATCAGGTCATGCGCTTCGCATTTACGAAGATAATAGGACGAATCCTCTTCTTTTTTGCTCTTTATGTCGGAGCCGAAGCCTATTGCGTTGCCCGAAAGTCTCTTTTGAATTATCTTGTCAAGCCCCTCGAATGCGCCGCCGCAGATAAAGAGGATATTCTGCGTGTTGACGGGTATGCACTCCTGATTCGGGTGCTTTCTGCCGCCCTGCGGGGGAACGTTCGCAACCGTGCCTTCGAGAATTTTCAGAAGCGCCTGCTGCACGCCCTCGCCCGAAACGTCGCGGGTTATGGACGGGTTTTCGCTCTTACGCGTTATCTTGTCTATCTCGTCAACATATATTATGCCGTATTCCGCGGTCTCCGTGTCCATGTCTGCCGCTTGAAGCAGTCGCAAAAGAATGTTTTCCACATCTTCTCCGACATATCCCGCCTCGGTCAGTGTTGTTGCGTCCGCTATCGCGAACGGAACGTTAAGCGTCTTTGCAAGAATCTGCGCCATAAGCGTTTTTCCGCTGCCCGTGGGACCGAGAACAAGAACGTTTGATTTCTGTATCTCAACGTCTTCATCGTGCGGGTCACGCTTTGAAAATACGCGCTTGTAGTGGTTGTAGACCGCAACGGAAAGCATTATCTTTGCTTCGTCCTGCCCGATAACGTATTCGTCGAGTACCGCTTTTATCTCCGCGGGAGTTTTTATCTCGATATTCTTTTTCTTTGCTTCCGATTTTGCTTTTTTGAAACCTTTCAGATATTCGCCGCAAATTTCAACGCACTCGTCGCAGATATATACACCCTCGTACATACTTGCGATAAAACGCTTGTCCTTGTCGTCATCGGTCGCCCCGCAAAAGGCGCATTGCTTTTTTTCTTCTGCCATATACAATTACCTTTCGGGGTTATCTTTTTGTTACGACTTTGTCTATCAGACCGTATTCGCAAGCCGCAGCCGCAGTCATGAAGTTGTCTCTGTCGGTGTCCTTTTCGATAACTTCGAGCGGTTTGCCCGTGTTTTCGGAAAGTATTCTGTTGAGATCCGCTTTGATGCGGAGAATGTTGTCTGCGTGGATCTTGATGTCCGTTGCCTGTCCCTGGAATCCGCCGAGAGGCTGGTGAATCATTATTTCGCTGTTGGGAAGAGCATAACGCTTGCCCTTTGCGCCGCTCGAAAGCAGGAACGCGCCCATACTTGCCGCAAGACCTATGCAGGTCGTGCTGACGTCGCACTTGATGTAATTCATCGTGTCATAGATAGCCATACCCGCGGTAACGCTTCCGCCGGGGCTGTTGATGTAAAGGTAAATATCTTTGTCGGGGTCAACGGATTCAAGATAAAGCAACTGTGCAACAACAAGGTTTGCGGTCGTGTCGTTTATTTCGTCCGTCAAAAATATGATTCTGTCGTTAAGAAGACGGGAGAATATATCGTAAGATCTTTCGCCTCTCGATGTCTGTTCAACGACATAGGGTACCAAACTGCTCATGTTTTCGCTCCTCCTCGGATTGATTTTTTTGAAAACGCAGGGGAAAGCCACAAGTGACCTCCCCCTCCGATTATACGCTTATATCAGACCGATTATTCCTCGTCGGATTTCTTGGTCGTCTTTTTTGCTGCTGTCTTCTTTGCCGCAGGCTTCTTTTCGGCGGTTTCGCCGTCAGCTTTTTTAGCGGTTGTCTTCTTTGCCGCGGGCTTCTTTTCGGCGGTTTCGCCGTCAGCCTTTTTAGCGGTGGTTTTCTTTGCCGCGGGCTTCTTTGCAGTCTTCTTCTCCGCTTTTTCTTCGGTTATCTCAGCCGCGTTTTTAACAGCTTCGAACGCCTTGCGAACAACGAGGTCTTTTGTGATGCTGTCGGTCAGGTAGTCGGACTTGATCTTGTCAACTTCCGCGCCGTAAGCCTTTGCGAGTTTGTCGTATTCCTCGTTGATGTCAGCCTCTTCAACGATAACTTTTTCTTCCGCCGCGATTTTTTCGAGAGCAAGACGATCCTTAACGTCGCGAACCGCGCCGTCTCTGAACATATCTCTCATCTGCGCGGTGGTGGAGTTCATATATTTTGCGTAGGTGTCAAGGTTGAGTCCCTGGCTTCTGAGTCTCTGGTCGAAAGACTGCATCTGATAGTCAATTTCGGACTCATACATGCACTCGGGGATTTCGCCCTCTACAAGTTCGGCGAGTTTGTCGGAGATCTGCGCGTCAAGATCCGCTTCCGCCATCTCTTCTTTTCTCTTTGCTATCTTGTTCTTTATATCTTCGGTGAACTCAGCAAGAGTATCGAATTCGGAAACGTCTTTCGCGAAATCGTCGTCAAGAACGGGGAGTTCCTCAACTTTAATCTCGTGAAGTTTAATCTTGAACACAGCCGCTTTGCCTTTGAGCTCGTCGGTGTATTCTTCGGGGAACGTAACATTTACGTCGAACTCATCGCCGATGTTTTTGCCGACTATCTGCTCCTCAAAGCCGGGAATGAAACTGCCCGAGCCGAGCTTGAGCGCATAGCCCTCGGCTTTGCCGCCGTCAAACGCTTTGCCGTCAACGAAGCCCTCGAAGTCTATCGTTACGGTGTCGCCGTTCTGCGCCGCTCTGTCGTCAACATCGATAAGACGTGCCTGCTGTTTCTGATAATCCGCAAGTTCTTTCGCAACGTCCGCTTCGGTAACTTCAACGGATTTCTTGGTCAGTTTAAGACCCTTGTAACCCTTTATCTCTATCTCGGGTTTAACCGTAACGGTCGCTTTGAAGCGGAAACCGTTCTCGCCGACTTCGAGAATCTCGACATTGGCTCTGTCAACCGGCTCTATCTTTGCTTCTTCAACAGCAGCCTTGTACGCTTCGGGATAAACTTCTTCCATCGCGTCGTCGTAGAAAACTCCGGCGCCGTACATTCTCTCAACCATTTTTCTCGGCGCTTTGCCCTTGCGGAAGCCGGGAACGTTGAGTTTTTTTACATTCTTTCTGTAAGATTTTTCAACAGCCGCTTCAAACTCGTCTGCGGGAACGCTGATTTCGAGTTCAACGACATTTTTTTCTTTGTTGGTAACTTTTTCAAGTTTCATGTTGACCTTGTCTCCTATTTTTTCACATTTACAGGGATTATAGCATATTTAATATATAAAAGCAATAGTAAATATATTTAATTTAAAAAAGGTTTAAAGTTTTGCCGCTATGCACAGAACAAAAACGGCGGAAAAAGACTTTCATACCGAAAAAAATGTTCGGTTATTCGGTTATATTTCCTGTCTTCTGAAAATGATGATTCCGAAAACAAATGCCGCCGCCATATAAACCGCGGAAACGGCAATCACGCGTATTGCCAATTCGGAAGTGAGGTTAGCAGACGTCCCGTTTATGATGTCGAATATGTTCATGTTGAGCGGAGAAGTCGCCTGAACATCGGAAAGACAACCCGAAAGCCAATAGTCCGAAAGACGGAATTTTTCGCTGTCTATCGCGGCGTCCGCAATCTTCAATAAAAGAGCCGTTATCTGCGGCGCAAAAATTCCGAACGCGATCGCAGCTGCGGTTTTTTTGACCGCTTTGGAAAACATATAAATAATCGCCGTGAGAGAAAGAACTATAAGCAGCTGCAATAAAACCGCGTTCCAAAGTTCGGCATTGAATTTACCTATTTCCCAAAAAATGCTTCCGAATACAAATGCGGAAACACTTGATGCAACAAAGACCAGAGCCCCGGCCGTCATTGAAACAAGAAACTCCGCCGTAAAAATCTTGCAGCGTGAAAATCCTGCGGAAACGACTGTTTTTATTGTTCCGCGCGAATATTCCGAACAAACGAATATTGCCGCAACTATCGCAATTACTATGTCTATATCTCCGAGTGAAGTCGCGTTTCTGAACGCTTCCGCACCCGTGTAGCCTATTCCGAAATAGGTGTCGACATCATTCATGTCCGATGTGATATTTGTCGCAATCTCTATAAGTTTGAATGCTCCGAGAGAAAGGAACGCAAGCGCCGCCGCGACAGCCATAAATATCCAAAAACTCTTTTGCCTGAACAGGCGTCTGTATTCAAATCTGAAAAGCTTTGTCATATCAGCCGCCCACCCTTTCGATAAAGTATTTCTCAAGCCCGTCCGTCGTAACGTAAAGTGCGCTGACAGCCACTCCGTTTTGTACGAGCAGTTTGTTCAGTTCCGCGCTCCGCTCCGCACCCACGGATATTTCTATCGCGTGTCCGTTGACGGTTATCGCCGCTTCTCCGACTGCGTTTTTGAGCAGTTCCGCGGCCTTTTCTGCGTCGTCCGCAACTATGCGCAGTTTGCCTTCGCCGCGAGCCTTTATTTCGGCTGCGCCGAGTTCGTCCACCAGCACACCGTTGTTGATTATTCCGTACCGCGTAACTATTTTTGACAGTTCGTCGAGCAGGTGAGACGATATAAGGACGGTTATTCCGCGCTCTTTGTTCAGTTTCACAATGAGGTCGCGCACCTCTTTCATTCCCGCAGGGTCGAGACCGTTTACGGGTTCGTCGAGAACAAGAAATTCGGGGTCACCGAGCAACGCTACCGCAATGCCGAGACGCTGTTTCATTCCGAGCGAAAATTTGCCTGCCTTTTTGTTGCCGACATCGCCGAGCCCGACAAATTCAAGGATTCCGTCAATGCTGTTCGCGTCCGCACCTTTGAGCAATGCAAAACGCTTCATGTTCTCCTTTGCCGTGCAGTTCGGGTATATTCCGGGCGCTTCTATCAGCGCGCCTGTTTTTCTGCCCGCTTCTTCTCGGGAAATGCCGCCGAAAAGTTCAAAACTGCCCTCGGTCGGCTCAGAAAGCCCGAGAATGACACGCATGAAAGTTGTTTTGCCCGCGCCGTTTTTGCCGATGAAGCCGTAAATGTCGCCCTTGTTTATCGTCATGTTGACGCCACGGACAACATATCTTGAACCGTATTTCTTCGACAGTCCGACGGTTTTCAGTACAGTTTCCATATTTCCTCCTCAGTTTATAAGTATCGGTTTGAAGCCGATGTAATCTCCTGCGATGAGTCTGAAATCTATGCCTTCATGAATGCCCGTGACCGCAAGTGCGTGCGCCGTCGGTCCGTGCAGATGTCCGTAAAAAACCCTCTTTATTCCGAATTCGTGCAAAACGTCCATGATGGGCGCGCATCTGTCGGAAGCAAACAGCGGCGGAAAATGCAAAAAGACAACGGGCACGGCATCGGGGTCGAGCTTTTTTGCCGCAGATATCGAAAGTTTAAGCCTGCCCGCTTCGCGAGCCACAATTCTTTCGTCTTCCTTTGTTCCGACGTCCGGAATCCACCCGCGTGTGCCGCAGATATATTTGCCGCCGACATGAAAAGCGTTGTTCTGCAACAGTTCTATGTCGTCAAAGCCCTTTTCTTTGAGAAAAAGATTTATCTTGCGCAGAGTCGACCACCAATAGTCGTGGTTGCCCTTTAATATAATTTTTTTGCCGGGAAGTCCGTGGATAAGCCTCATGTCCGCTTCGACTTCTTCGAGGTTTATCGCCCACGATGTGTCTCCCGCTATGACGCAGGTGTCGTCTTCGTTAAGACACCAATTTTCTTTTATTTTGAGTACATGGTCGTGCCATTGCACGCCGAATTTGTCCATGGGTTTGCCGACGCTTTCCGACAGGTGCAGGTCGGCTGTTGCATAAAGTGCCATATCGTTCTCCGAAAAAAACACCGCGCCGTGATTTTTTTGATCGGGCGCGGGATATTTTTGCGTGGTCTGCCGAAAACTCAAATGTCGGGCAGGAAACAGAAAAAAGCGTATTTGCTTTTTTTCGGTTTTTGCGGCTTGGATTTCTTGCCGCTATTCTATGTTTTTGAGTATCGGCGCAAGTTGGTCTATATCGTCAAGCGTTATTCTGCCGAGTTTTGCCGCACGGAATTCGTCAAGCAACATAACGGACGCGCGTTCTTCGTCCGGTCTGCCGCCGCTCAATATAAGTCCGCGTTTTTTTGCGATAAGCCCGAGCAGGTCATAGTCGTCCTCGGGCAGTTCTCCCGTCAGTTTATAGCGCTCACGGAAATTCTTTTCGTAATGCGCGCGCAGTATTGCCAAAAGGTCGCACGCCAATGCTTCCGTGTCAACGACGTTGTCCTTTATCGCGCCGGTCATGGCAAGTCTTTTAGCCGAATTCTGATTTTCGAGTTTCGGCCAAAGTATGCCGGGCATATCAAGCAGATCTATACCGCCGCCGAGAGATATCCACTGTCTGCCTCTCGTAACGCCGGGTCGGTCTTCCGCCTTGACAAGTTTTTTGCCGCAAAGACAGTTTATGAATGTGGATTTTCCGACATTAGGGATTCCCGTTACCATGATTTTGAGCGAACGCCCGCGCATTCCTTTTTCCGCGTTGCGCTGTGCCTTTTCGCTGAAAACGGCGATTATCTTTTTCATTATGTCGGAGACCGCCGCCGCGCGGTTTTTTGTTTTGCTGTCAAACAGAACAGCGGTATAGCCCGTGCTTTTATAATATTCGAGCCATTTTTTATTCTGCTCGGGGTCGGAAAGGTCGCTTTTGTTCAGCACAATGAACTTCGGCTTGTTTTCCGTCATTTTTGCGATATCGGGGTTTTTAGAGGAAAAAGGAATACGCGCATCGACAAGTTCTATCGCAACGTCGATAAGCGGCAGACATTCCGCCATCATTCGTTTTGCTTTTGTCATATGTCCCGGATACCAGTTGATGTTAGCCATCTGCTTTTTCCTCCTTTTTCAAGAATATGTCCGTCGGAACGGACGGTGTTATTTTTTTCTTACGATACCTTGCCGAACTTGTCGAACGGGAAGAATCGGAGCAGCACTTTGCCCGCTATTCTGCGAGTGTCAACGCAGCCGATAACGCGGCTGTCCTGCGAATTGAGACGGTTGTCCCCCATCACAAAAACATGTCCGTCGGGAACTGTGATGTCAACGCACGGGTGTCCGTTTTCGTCGGTCGTCAGCGTATTTGCTCCCGCAAGCGCTCTGTCTGCGGGTCTTGTCTGTTGGAACGAGTCGAGATAATCCTCTTGCAGAACCTGCCCGTTAAGATAAACGCGGTAGTTTTCTCCGTCATCGGACTTTATCTCCAAATGGTCGCCCGCAACGGCGATGATTCTTTTGACGTAAAGAATGTCTGAATTGTCGCCTATTGCGCGCAGGTCGGGTTCGAAAACGATTATGTCTCCGCGTGCGGGCGTATAAAACAGGTCGGAAACAAAATATCTGTCTCCGTCCGCCATAGTCGTATCCATCGAATGACCGTCAACGTAACCCGTCTTGAAAAGAAACGTCATAATGAAAAGCGAGGCAACGACCGCCAAAATCACCGCTTCGAACACGTCGAAGAAGTCTCTTAACGGTTTTTTGCTCGGTTTTTTCGGCATATTTTCGGCATTTTCTGCGCCGAAAACCGTATTTTCATCCATAAAACAGCCTCCTTGCCTCGGAAAAGTAAAAAGCGGCAGCCTTGCGGCTACCGCTGAAAGAATAATCAGAGTTGCTCTTTAACCTTAGCCGCTTTGCCGACTCTGTCACGCAGATAGTACAGTTTAGCGCGGCGAACCTTACCTTTGCGTACAACTTCAACCTTGTCGATAATGGGCGAGTTGACGGGGAAAGTTCTTTCAACGCCTACACCGTAGGAAACTCTTCTGACAGTTACGGTCTCGGAAACGCCGCCGTGCTTCTTCGCGATAACGGTGCCTTCGAATACCTGAATTCTCTCTCTGTTTCCTTCTTTGATTTTAACGTGAACCTTAACGGTGCTGCCTATTTCAAACAGGAAAGGCTCCGCTTTGATCTGATCCGCGGTAAAATTCTTAATGATCAGTTCTTTCATTCTCTTTTTCCTCCTGAACAGATTTTGTGTCAAGATAAAGCAGGGCTTTCGTGCAGAGAAAAGCAGAGGACTGCCCCATAAATCAAGCCTTAGTATTATATCATACCCCGCCGCGTTTTGCAATAGACGAAGTTGAAATATTTTCAAACATTGTGTGAAATCGTCTCTTTTTCGCGTTTTTTTGCGATAATTTTTAATATGAAGCCGCGTATCATCAGAAAGATGCCGAACGCGTAAAGTCCCGCAAGAGGCAATGCTATCAGATCTCCGATATACGAATAGAGCGTTCTTTCGGTCGTCGGAACAATGTCCGAAACAAGCACCTCTTCCGCATCGGCGTTTGACTTTTTCTCGATTGTTCCGGAAGCGGAGATCACGGCGGAAATGCCCGTGTTGCCCGCGCGCGCCATGTCCCTGCCGTTTTCCACGCAGCGCATGACCGCATGGCAGAGGTGCTGGCGCAGCGCCGCGCTGCCGTCAAAACACGAGTCGTTGCTGACCATCAGAAAATATTCCGCGCCAGCTTCAACGTCTTCGCGCGCGACATACGGGTAAATGGATTCGTAACATATCAGCCCGCCCGCCGTTCCGAACGAGGTGTCAAGCGTCGTCGATTCCGTTCCCGCAACAAGATTGCCGAAATTGGCGGGAACAAACACGGAAAGCACATCCGAAAACGGAATGTATTCACCCATAGGAACAAGTTCACGCTTGTAATACGGCTGCGGAACCTGTCCGTCGGCGCGTATCGCCGTCAACGCATTGTATTCTCCGTGTTCGCCGTTGAAAATGCCCGTCACGAGAGTGGCATTTCTCTCTTTTGCAAAGTTTTTCAGAAACGCCATAACGTTTTCGTTGCTCATATTTGTCGTGACCGCCGTTTCGGGCCACAGGTATATGTTCGGCTTTTCGTCTGCGACGGAGTCGGACAGTTCCACATACTTTTCTATTGATTCGGAAAGCGATGTGTCCCACTTTGTCATTGAACCGAGGTTTGCCTGAACAACGGCGACTTTTACCGTCTCCGAATTACCGCGTTCCTTTTCTACGGCGGAAACGCGAACCGCACCGTAAGCCGCATTCAGAGAAAACAGGAGAGCTGCGGACAGAAAATACAGTGCCGCCCGCTTATAACTTTTTGTTCTGATTATCGCAAATGCCGTTTCCGCTGTAAGCGCATTGAAAAATGCAACGATAAGCGAAACGCCGAGCGAACCGAACAAAGATGCGGTCTGTATGAGCGTGGGGTGAGAAGCTACGACCGTGCCGAGCCTGCCCCACGGAAAAGAAAGTTCCCATGCGTGCGCCTGCAAAAACTCTGCAAAAACGTAAAGGGCGGGGAAGAGGACGAACATCGGAATTTTTGTCCCGCGCAATCTGTCAAACGGCAGAAACGCAACGGTAAACACAAAGCCCTCGGCAGCCGCAATGGTGATTATTGCCGCCGTCATTATCAGATAAGACGGAACTGCGGGTATGCCGTAGTTCGTCATCGGACACATTCTGTAAAGCCACAGCATATTAGGCAGATAGTACGCCGCCGCATATACAAAGAAACACTTTTTCGTGCCGAAACCGCCGTCTTTGTAAACGCGCAGCGCCGTTATCATCGGAACAAGGGCGACAAATGCAAGCAGGTCGAGTTTTTCGACCGTGAACGCCGCGAACATCAGAAGTCCCGACAGCGCGGAAAGCGCGACAAGCCGACAGGGTGTGCGTTCTTTTTTTATCCGTTGCTTTTTCTTCATCGTCCGAAGTTCCTTTCAATCATATTTCCAAAATGAATTATAGCATTTTTTCCCGCGTTTGTAAATATCGGAAAGGGTAATTTGCATACAATTAAATGAGAAATCCGCAAAAAAACGGGGACGGGAGCATGAAATGAAGGAAAAAGGCAGACTTTTGAAAGATTCTTTCATCATCGGCGCGACGGGGCTTTCGCTCAACTTGGTCGGGCTGTGGTTCAATATATATCTTTCGGGAACTCTCGGCACGGAGGGCATAGGGCTTTTTCAACTTATAGCGTCCGCATATATGCTTGCGACCACGTTTGCCACTTCGGGAATAAATCTTTCCGTGACCCGCGTTGTTGCCGAAGCGCTCAGCCTGCCCGAGACGCGGAAAACAGCGACGCGACGCTTTCGTAAGTGTCTTGCCGTCTCTGCCGCTCTCGGCGGGGTTGCCTGCTTGCTGCTGTTTGTCTTTTCGGGCGTTATCGCACGTTCCGTATTGTGCAGACCCGAAACGGAGATGTGCTTTCGTATACTTGCTTTCGGACTGCCGTTTATGAGCGCAGGTTCTTGTCTGAACGGGTTTTTCGTCGCGGAAAGAAAGGCGTACAAGACCGCAATAGCCAACGGAACGGAGGAAATCTGCAAGATAGTTTTTGCCGTTCTCGTTTTTGCGCTGCATCCGCCGACAAGCCTTGTTTCGGGTTGTGTCGGACTTGTTCTGGGGCTTGTCGGGGGCGAAGCCGTCTCCTGCATTTTGGCTTACGCTTTTTGGCTTGCCGACGAAAAAACTTTGCCACGCTCGAAAGGCGGAACTGCGGGAACTGTGCGAAAAATGCTTGCGATAGGCGCGCCCGTTGCTGCAAGTTCTTATTTGCGGACGGGGCTGACAACGGTTGAGAATCTTTCCGTTCCCGTCGGACTCGTGCGTTACGGAATGACCGATTCCGATGCTCTTGCCGCATTCGGCGCTGTCAAAAGTCTTGCCGTGCCTGTCATTTTCTTTCCCGCTTCGTTTATGTACGCTTTTATAAAAGTCATGATTCCCGAAGTCGCGCGAGCTTACACCCTCGGCAAGACCGACGCCATACACGAACGCGGAGGGCATATAATCCGTCTTACGCTTATTTTTTCTTCGGTCGTGACGGGGATTTTTCTTGTTTTTTACGCCCCGCTCGGCGCGCTGCTGTTCGACAATGCGGAAACGGGCAAACTGCTCCTTTATCTTGCGCCGCTTATCCCCGCAATGTATGTGGACGGCGTTGCGGACGGAATACTGAAAGGCATGGACGAACAGGTTGCCGTTATGCGATATAATATATATGAAGCGATCATACGTCTTGTTGTTGTTTTTACCCTTATTCCCGTTCTCGGTTTTGCGGGTTTCATGGCAACGGTCTATGCGGGAAACGTCATAAATACTTCTTTCAGCCTTGCCCGACTTCGCAAAAAAGCGGGGATAAAAGCGGAGCCGTTTGGCAGCGTGGTGCTTCCGACCTGCCTGACGGTTGCCGCAGGATTTCTTTTTAAATCCGTTTTTTCGTTCTGGCAAAGCCGCTTTTCGGTCATTGTCGAAGTTTTTCTGACCGTCGCTCTCTGTGCGGCGGTATACGCTTTTTTTCTCTTTCCCAAACTGCGGGAAAAAATCAGAGCGTCTTCTCCGCGGCAGAACGCCCGAAATCGCGCGCGTAGGAATATTCTGTAAAAGAAAAGGAAAGCATAAGGAGTGAAAAAAACGAAAGGACGGAAAAAATATGAAATTCCTTTATTCCGTGTATCTGTTTGTCGCGGGCGGTTTTGTTTATCAGATGATAGAAATGGCGTGGCGTTCCAGAACGCATTGGTCAATGTTCATTCTCGGCGGCGCTTGCTTTTTAAGCGTGAACCTGCTCCGTCTGACCGTGCTGAAAGACTGCAATTTGTTTCTGTTTTGTCTGATAGGCGGGCTTTGCGTGACAGTGCTTGAATTTATAACGGGCTGTATAGTCAATCTGCGTTTCGGCCTCGGTGTGTGGGACTATTCGTCAGTCCCTTTCAATCTGCTCGGACAGGTCTGTCTCCCGTTCAGCGTAGGCTGGTCGATGCTGACGCTTCCGGGGTTGTGGATGGGACGCGTTCTGTGTGACGTGGTGGGGGTTAAATTCGGCTCTGCGTGACGTTTTCGGAACTTCGTGTGAGGGAAAGATAAAATGCCCGAGCCGCAAAAATTAAAAAGGAAAAGAACAACGGCTCGACAGTCCGACAGATAAACAAAACACATCAAACATTGATTTTTTGCATTTTTCTATCCCTGCATTATATAAATGTGTAGGCAAAACGGGGATTATTGGTGAAAGTACACATAAAAAACATAATTTATTGTAAAAAAGCACTTGTAATTCCCTTGAAAGTATGGTATACTTGACTTGAAGAGCGGGCGACCGCTCTTTGAGATTATGTAAAGAAATATATTTGATAATAAATGAAAGACCGAGGATTTGCGTTTGGGAATCTGTGAGACCGTTGCCGAAGTCGTGACCCCGTTTCTTGAAAAAGAGGGGCTTAAACTTTGGGACGTTGAATTCAAAAAAGAGGGCGCGGAGTATTTTCTGCGCGTTTACATCGACCGCGAAAGCGGCGTGGGCATAGACGACTGCGTAAAAGTGAACGACTTTTTAAGCCCCGCACTTGACGAACTCGACCCCATTCAGCAAAGTTACTGTTTGGAAATATCTTCGGCGGGACTTGTCCGCGAACTGAAAAAGAACGAACATTACGACCGTTATCTCGGAAAGTTCGTCACGGTTCACACATACAAGAGCCTTGACGGGGTTCTTCCGAAAAAATTCGAAGCAAAACTCGTCGGCTACGACGAAGATAATATAATATTGGAAATCAAAGACGAAAAGAGGAACGTCGGACGTTCTCTCATATCCAAAATAAGCATTGATTTGGTTTGACGGAGGTTTTGAAAAAATGAAAGCGAACAAAGAGTTTTACCGCGCGCTTGAAGACTTGGAAAGAGAAAAGAATATTCCGAAAGAATATATGCTTGACAAAATCAAGGCGGCGATAGCCTCCACGATTAAAAGAGACAAAAACGTTCCCGCAGATAACGTTGAAGTTATTTTTAACGAAGAAAAAGAGAACATAAAAGTCTGCATAAAGAAAGATATAGTCGAAACGGTTGAAAATCCGCAGACGGAAATTTCGCTTGAAGAAGCAAAGCAGATAAGCCGCCGTTACAAACTCGGTGACGTGGCAATGCTTGAAGTCGATCCCTCCGCAGTCGGCAGAATCGCCGCAAAGGTCGGAAAAAACGTTATCGTTCAGGCGATAAACGAGGCTGTGAACGGCTCCGTTATTCAGGCGTTTGAAGAAAGACAGGGTTCGCTGATGAGCGGCACCGTGAGAAGCGTTGACCCGAAGAGCGGCACCGTTATGGTGGAAGTCAACGGTCACGAACTTCCGCTGTTCCCGAGAGAGCAGATTCCCGGCGAGAGTTTTGAGCCCGACGATGTTATAAGACTTTACGTCAGCGTCGGTCAGCCCAATCTGCGCAGAGGTTCGACCGCAAAAGAAGTTATGCTTTCGAGAACCACGCCCAAATTCGTTGAAAAACTTTTCGAGGTCGAAGTTCCCGAGATAGCGAGCGGCGTTGTTGAAATAAAGGGCGTTTCGAGAGAGGCGGGTTCGCGCTCGAAAGTCGCGGTTCGTTCCAACGACCCGAATGTTGACGCCGTGGGTTCCTGCATAGGACCGAAGCGTTCGAGAATAAATACCATTCTCGAAGACCTTGCGGGTGAAAGAATAGACCTTATAAAATACAGCGAAGATCCCGGCGAATTTGTTGCGGCGGCGTTGTCCCCCGCAGAAGTAAGACTGCTTGAAATCGACAATGAACAAAAGAGTTGCAAAGTCGTTGTGGGCGCCGATCAACTTTCTCTTGCGATAGGCAAAACGGGACAGAATGTTCGTCTTGCCGCAAGACTGACCGGTTACAGAATAGACATACTCAGCGAATAATGGCAAAAAAAGACAGAGTTCGCGGCGCTTTTATGCGCACTTGCGCGGGGTGCGGAGGACGGTTCGATAAACGGGAACACGGGTTTTTGAGAATAGCAAACAAAAACGGCGAGACAGTGTTGGACGAAAACGGCAACCTCGGAGGCCGCGGCGCTTACATCTGCCGTGACGTGAACTGCGTTGCAAAACTGAAAAAGTCGGGCAGACTTTCAAAGTTGCTGCGCCTGCCCGTTCCCGCCGAAATATACGACATTGCGGAGGAAGCCGTTGACCGATAAATTCAAAGGTATGCTCGGGCTTTGCCGAAAAGCGGGAAAACTCATTCCCGGGGCGGAACTCATAGCAAAAAACAAAAAGAAATGCCTGTTGCTCGTCTGTGCGTGTGACGCTTCGGACAGGACGAAAGCGACGGTCGAGGCGTTCAATATAAAAACGATACACACCGATATGACGAAACAGGAACTCGGAGCCGCGCTCGGTATGGGAAACGTTGCGGTTGTCGGAATAACCGATGCGGGCTTCGCGGCGGCGACAGAAAGTAAACAGGGGGAAAGAACATATGGCAAAATATAAGATAGGCGAGATCGCAAAAGACTTCGGAGTGAAAGTTACCGATGTGGCGGACATTCTGACAAAGTATTTCGGAGAGGGTCAGTATAAGCACAGTACCGTGCTTGAATCCGACCGTCTTGACGTGCTGTTTGACCACTTCACACAGGCGCAGGGTTTCGGAACTCTTCAAGAGTATTTTGACACCTACGACGAGAAAATAAGAGCGAAAAAGGCAAAAGAAGCCGAAGAAAGCGCAAAAGCCGAGGCTTCCGAGAAAACGGAAGAAGCGGCGCCCGTTCAGGCTCAGCCCAAAGAAGAAAAGAAAGAAGAAAAGCCCGTTGCGGAAGTGAAAGCCGAAGCAAAAACGGAAAACAAAGCCGAAGTAAAAGCGGAAAAGCCTTCCGCTGTTGCTCCCGCGCCCGCAGCGGAGAAAAAGCCCGAGCAGACGCATGAGCAGAAAGACAGAAAACCGCAACAGAAAAAACAGCCCCCTCAGAAACAGAAGATGAAGACGATAACTCCGCGTCCCGCGGCAACCCCCGCCAAGGGTGGAGTTTCCATCGTCGAGGACAGCGCTCTCGACTCTTCAACTCTCGGCAAATCGGTTGTTGTTGATACGAGAAAGCAGACGAACGTTAACCTTTCCAAATATGACGAAAGACTTAACGACATCGTCGGCGAAAAAGCGAACAAGGATTACGGAAAAGCAAATCAAAGAATAAAACAGAAGAATAAAAGAAAGCCCGACAACGCCGCAAGAAGAAAAGAAGCGGAAGCAAAACTCAAAAGAATGGAACAGTACGAAAAGGACAAGAAAAAGCACCTTTCGAACATTGTCCTTCCCGAGGAAATGTCCGTTTCCGAACTTGCCGCGGAACTTCGTATGACGACCACGCAGGTCATTCAGAAACTTATGCAGCTCGGAATATTCGCTTCTGCGTCGCAGATAATAGACTATGACACCGCGTCGCTTGTTGCGGAAGATCTGGGCGCGACCGTTACAAAACAGGTCGTTGTTACGATAGAAGATAAACTTATCGACGATTCGGACGACAAGGACGACGATCTTGAAACAAGAGATCCCGTTGTTGTTGTCATGGGTCACGTTGACCACGGTAAGACGTCGCTTCTCGACGCCATTCGCCACACGTCCGTTACCTCGGGCGAAGCGGGCGGTATCACCCAGCACATCGGCGCTTACAAAGTCAAGGTCGGCGACAGACAGATTACATTCCTCGACACCCCGGGGCACGCGGCGTTTACTTCCATGCGCGCGAGAGGTGCGCAGGTAACGGACGTTGTTATCCTTGTTGTTGCGGGCGACGACGGCATCATGCCGCAGACCGTGGAAGCGATAAACCACGCAAAGGCGGCGGGAGTTCCCATCGTTGTTGCGGTCAATAAAATGGATAAACCCGAATCCGATTTTGACAAAGTTATGCAGAGCCTGACCGAATACGACCTCGTTCCGTCCGCATGGGGCGGCGACGTTGAGTGCGTTCCCGTTTCGGCTGCGACCAAAAAAGGTATCGACGACCTTCTTGAAACCGTTCTTCTCGTTGCTGATATGCAGGAACTCAAAGCCAACCCGAACAGAGAAGCGAAAGGTACAGTTATCGAGGCAAAACTCGACAAGGGCAGAGGCCCCGTTGCAACGGTTCTGGTTCAGAACGGAACCCTGCATTCGGGCGATGTTATCGTTGCGGGTACGGCGGTCGGAAAGATACGTCTTATGACTGACGACAACGGCAGAAAAATTCAGGACGCGGGACCGTCCACTCCGGTTGAGATAATAGGCCTTTCGGAAGTTCCCGCCGCAGGCGACGTTTTCCATGCGGTCAAGGACGAAAGAATGGCAAGAGAACTTGTCGAGCAGAGAAAGGCAGAACAGAAAGAAGCCGCAAACAAGGCAAGAGCGGTCACGCTCGACGACCTGTTCTCGCAGATACAGGACGGCAATATGAAGACTTTGAACATCATCGTCAAGGCCGATGTTCAGGGCTCTGCGGAAGCCGTTAAGTCCTCTCTTGAAAAACTCAGCAACGATGAAGTCCGCGTCAAGGTCATTCACAGCGCGGTCGGCGGAATCAAGGAAAGCGACATCATGCTTGCCTCCGCTTCGGGCGCTATCGTGATAGGCTTCAACGTCAGACCCGACGCCGTTGCAAGAGACATGGCGGAAAAGAACAAGGTGGACATTCGCCTTTACAGAATAATTTACGATTGCATCGAAGAAGTCGAAACGGCAATGAAAGGTATGCTTGCGCCGAAGTTCCGCGAAGTACATATCGGTACTGCGGAAGTGCGTCAGACATTCCGTGTGTCGGGCGTCGGCACCATCGCGGGCTGTATGGTAAAACAGGGTAAGATAGCCCGCAACGCAAATGTTCGACTTATCCGTGACGACATCGTTATTTACGAGGGCACGCTCGATTCGCTCAAACGTTTCAAAGACGATGCGAAAGAGGTTGCCGAGGGTTACGAATGCGGTGTCGGACTTGACAAGTACAACGACCTTAAAGAGGGCGACATCATCGAAGCATTCATCAATGAGGAAATTCCTCGCTAAAAGAACTGAAATCAGCCCGGAAAGAGAAATTTTTCCGGGCTGTTGCAAAAATATAATAAAGATTATAAAGGATATTTATACAAATGGCAAACGGTTACAAACAGGGCAGAATAAACGAAGAGGTCAAGCGCGAACTTGCGCTTATAATCCGTGACGTCAAAGACCCGCGCATTCCCCCGATGACGAGTGTTGTTCATGCGCAGGTATCGCCCGATTTGAAATATGCGAAAGTGTTCGTCAGCATTCTCGGCGACTACGACGAAAAAGAAGTCCGCAAGGGACTTAAAGCCTGCAAAGGTTATATGCGCAGTCAACTCGGTCAGAGACTTTCTCTGCGCAATGTTCCCGAACTGACTTTTGAGTTTGACAAGAGCGTTGAGATGGGCGCAAGAATAGACAAGATACTGCGTGAGATAGAAAAAAGCGGGGAGGACGGCGAGCAATGACAGAGACCCGTCTTCCCGAAAGCGATCTCGCTGCTTTTCGAGAATTGCTTTCAAAGGACAGAATTTGTATTTATATGCACCGCTCTCCGGACGGCGACACGATAGGCTCTGCGCTGGCACTCGAAAGAGTTCTGAAAAATGCGGGAAAAAGAGTTTGTCTTGCCTGCTCGGACATCGTTCCGCGCAGACTGCGTTTTGTTACCGACGGAATAATTGCGTTTGAACCCGCATTTGAGCCTGCGGTAAAAGTCAGCATAGATGTGGCTTCCGAAAAACTGCTCGGTACAAAATATGAAAATGAAGCGCATGATTTCGATTATTGCATAGACCATCACTATACGAATACGCATTATGCAAAAAAGACCGTCGTTTGTCCCGACGCAAGCAGTGCGGGCGAAGTGCTTTTTATGCTTCTCGAACAGACCGAGACGCCGATAGACTCGAAGACTGCGGAATATCTGTATACCGCAATATCTTTCGACACGGGCTGTTTCAAGTTTTCGAACGTTCGCCCGCAGACTCACCTCGCGGCGGCGAAGCTTATTTCTTTCGGCTTTGACACGGCGGATATAAACAGACAGCTCTTCGACGTTGCTCCGATGAAGCAGCTGCTTTTGGAAAAGACAGTTATCGACAATATAAGAACATATCTTGACGGAAAAGTTTCGCTTTGCTGCATAACGCAGGATATGCTCAAAGGGCTCGGACTTGAAGACAGCGAAACGGACGGCATGACAAACGTTGTCCGTAGGCTCGAAGGCAGCGTGGTCAGCGTTACAATGCGCCAACTTTCGGACGGCACGATACGCGTGTCTCTGCGCTCCGAATGCGACTTCAACGTTGCCGATGTTGCGGCTTGCTTCGGCGGAGGCGGCCATGTACGCGCCGCGGGCTGTTCGCTTGACGGTGAACCCGCGGAAGCAATAGAAAGAATAGTTTCCGTCATCTCGGAAAAGTGGAACAAAACGGAAAAATGATATTTGTGATAGATAAGCCGTCGGGCATGACGTCCCACGATGTTGTGTGGCGCATGAAACGCGCGCTCGGACGGAAAGTCAAGATAGGACATACGGGAACGCTTGACCCGATGTGTACGGGGGTGCTTCCCGTGCTGACAGGCAACGATACAAAACTTTCGGACTTGCTCGGCGGCGACAAGGAATATGTGGCAACGATGCGGCTCGGACTTGTAACGGACACACAGGATATAACGGGAGAAGTTCTGGAAACGCACGGAACGGACGGAATCGGAGAAGATGACGTCAGACGCGTGCTTGCTTCTTTTGTCGGAGAAACGGAACAACTTCCGCCGATGTATTCTTCCGTCAAGGTTGGCGGCAAAAAACTTTACGAACTTGCCAGAGAGGGTAAGACCGTAGAGAGAAAAACGCGGAAAATAACGGTTTACGAAACAGAATATCTCGGAACGGCTGCCGAAAATGAGTATAAATTCCGCATTGCCTGTTCAAAAGGGACCTATATCCGAACAATCATCGACGACGCGGGACGTGCGCTCGGCTGCGGCGCTTGCATGACTTCTCTCCGCCGTACAAAAGCAAACGGTTTTTCGCTTGCCGATGCCGTGCCGCTTGAAGAAGCGGAAAAACTTGCAAAAGAGGGACATATTGCGTCTGTCTGCCGCAGCAGCGAGGGGTGCTTTGAAAATCTCGGACGTTGTACCGTTCCCGAAAACGGCTTGAAGTTTTATCTTAACGGCGGGACGATAGGCGAAAAAAGACTTTCCGATGTGACCGAAAGAACGGAACTGATGAGGGCGTATTCCGAGAACGGAACGTTTTTGGGGCTTTGCCGCCTTGAAGAGGGCGAAATCAAAGCCGTTTGGAAGAGAATATGAAAAACGTAGTTATAACGGGGAATTTCGACGGTGTGCACCTGGGACATCGCCGTGTTGTTGAAACCGCAAAAAAAATTGCGGACGAGCAAGGCTTTTCGACCGTCGCATTCACATTTTCGAATCATCCCCGAAATTTTTTCAGACCGCAAGATCCCCTTTATTTTATAACGTCGCCCTCCGAAAAGGAGCGGCTTTTGCTTGCCTGCGGCGTTGCGCAGGTCGAAACGGTTGATTTTAATGCCGCATTTGCGGCGATAAGCGCGGAAGATTTTCTTGCGCTGTTGAAAGAAAAATATGACTGTGCCGCTGTTGTCTGCGGAAAAAATACAACATTCGGCAGATTCGGCGAGGGCAACGCCGACAATGTTGCGTCTCTTGCAGAAAAGCAGGGAATGCAGGCTGTTGTCTGCGACCTGAAAACGCTTGACGCAGACGGGGAGCAGATAAGTTCTTCCGCCGTGCGGCGTTATGTATCGGACGGGAATATGCAAAAAGCGTCCATGATGTTGGGCAGACTGTTTTCTCTTTCGGGACAGACCGTTCACGGCAAAGGCTTGGGCTCGGGCTGGGGCTTTCCTACGGTCAACACCCGTTTTGAGCCGCTTCAACTGTTGCCGAAACGCGGCGTTTACGCAACTTGCGCAAAGGTCGGAAACGACCTGTTCCTTTCCGTGACAAATGTCGGAAAACGTCCTACCGTCGGCAATTCCGACGAAATAACCGTTGAAACCAACATTATTTCGCGCCTTGACGGCGAAAACCTTCCGTCGCTCGACCTTTACGGCGAAGATGTCAGAGTAGGCTTTCTTGAATTTTTGCGGGAAGAAAAGAAGTTTTCATCTGTCGAAGAGTTGAAAACGGAAATAGAAAAGAACATAGCGTATACGGTCGAAAAATACGGTTCGCAATTCAGTAAAATTGTGAAATTTTAATATTCTATTTTTAAATTTTAGTACAACTTTTATAAAAGCACTTGATTTTTGGACATATTTATAGTAAACTATATAAGCAATAGTACCAAACATTACGGATCGGAGTAATTTTCGAAATGTCAAGCAAGTTATATCAGAACGTTATCCAACAAATGAAAGATACGACGGACAGAGTTGTCGGTATTCTTGACGAGTCGGGTTCCGTCGCGGTTTGCAGCGATCCCGCGCTTGTCGGAAAAAGCATGGGCAACAGCCTTTCCGATATTATGGGAATGAACGACCTTGTGTTTGCCGACGGGTATACATACAGAGTTATCGGTTCCCGCATTAAAATGGATAATGTCGTTTTTGTAAAGGGAACGGACGAATTGGCGCAGAACATCGCCGCCGTGCTTTCCGTTTCTTTGAACACGATGAAAGACTTTTACGACGAAAAATACGATAAATCCAACTTTATCAAAAACATAATGCTCGAAAATATTCTGCCGGGCGATATTTACGCGAAGTCGAAAGAACTTCATTTCAGCGGCGACGTTCCCCGCGTCGTTCTGCTTGTTCGCCTTATCGACAGAACCGAGGTCTTTGCTTACGATATAGTTCAGAGCCTTTTCCCCGATAAGACGAAGGATTTCGTTATCAATATCGGAGAAAACGATATCGCGCTTGTCAAAGAGGTAAAACCGAACACCGAATCACGCGACCTTGAAAAACTTGCCCGTTCCATAGTTGACACGCTGAACAGCGAGTTCTACACCCGTGCCGTTATCGGCATAGGCACCGTGGTCAACTCTCTGCGCGACCTTTCCCGCTCGTTCAAAGAGGCGCAGGTCTCGATAGAGATAGGCAAGGTCTTTGACGTTGAAAAAATAATCATGTCTTACGACAATCTCGGTATAGGCAGACTTATTTATTATCTTCCCACAACGCTTTGCGAGGCTTTTTTGCAGGAAGTCTTCAAAAAGGGTTCGATAGACGCGCTTGACCACGAAACGCTCTTCACCATACAGAAATTTTTCGAAAACAACCTGAACGTGTCCGAAACATCGCGCAAACTGTTTGTTCACCGAAACACGCTCGTTTACCGTCTTGAAAAAATAAGAAGACTGACGGGGCTTGATTTGAAACAGTTCGACCATGCGATAGTTTTCAAGGTCGCGCTCATGGTTAAAATGTACCTGCAATCAAATCCCACCAAGTTCTGAGCATTGTCCGCCCGACATTTTTCGGAAAGGCGGACGGTGTCCGTCGAACCGAAAAAACACAGCGACAATGAATGAATATCCGAACTTGAAGGTAGAGACCCTGACAGGGTCTGTACCTTCTACGGCTTAATATGGGGTATGTTTTTGTTTGTATATATGTGATAAAACAACCCCTTGGATATGTTTCTTTTGCATAAAAAAGGAGTAAAAAATGGTAAATTTGAAGTCCGTTACCGTAACTCATAAAAACGGCACAACGGCGCTCAAAAGGGTCAGCCTGCGCATTGATGACGGCGAATTTGTTCTCATCAACGGTCACTCCGGCGCGGGAAAATCGACCATCGTCCGCCTGCTGACGGCAGAGGACGTTCCGACGAGCGGCGAAGTGGTTATCGACGGAGTTAATACAAAAAATCTGACACACAGACAGATTCCGAAGTTCAGAAGACGTCTCGGCGTCGTTTTTCAGGATTTCAGACTTATTCCGACAATGAATGTCTTTGACAACATCGCATTTGCGATGCGCGCTGTCGGAAGAGGCAGAAAAGAAATCAAAAAGCGCGTTGCCGCGGTTATGGAGATAGTCGGACTTACCGGCAAGGAAAAATCGCTTCCCACACAGCTTTCGGGCGGTGAACAGCAGCGTGTTGCGCTTGCCCGCGCCATTGTAAACAATCCCAAAATGATAATCGCCGACGAGCCTACGGGCAATATCGACCCCAAAATGTCGGCGGAAGTAATGGATATGTTCAGTCTGATAAATCAGACGGGAATAACCGTTATCGTCGTAACGCACGAGCAGGCTTTTGTCGATACTCTTGACGCAAGAGTTATAACGCTTGACCACGGAAATATATTGAACGACACGGCACACCCCGAAGTTGCGGAAGAACTCCGTTTGCGCCGCGCCGCTCAAAACGGGGATTCCGAGGAAGAGGACGAATACGAAGAAGAGGTCGTTTCGGAGAAAAAGGCAGTATCCGAAAAAGAGCCTGTTTCCGAAACTGCCGCACCCGCTGCCGAAATCTCGGCGCCTGTACAACCCGAACCCGCGCAGCCCGAACTTACGGTAGTTTTGCCCAAAGCGGAAAATACCGAGGAGCAGAACATGGCGGAGTCGGAACAAATCGCGGTTGAAGCGGCTGAAACTGTTTCGGAAGAAACTTCGGAAACCGTTGAAGAAGAACCTTCGCCCGAGAAAAACGTGGCTCAAAAGGCGGAGGAATTCCTTGCCTCGATAGGCATAGATACCGAAAAGATACGCACGGAACAGCCGACCGAGATATTCGTAAAAGAATCGGTTGAAACAGACGAAACGGCTGCGGACGGCACTGCGGAAGAATCAAAAAGTGAAGAGGAGGCTGAACAAAGATGAGTTTTGACGGTTTTCTTTTCTCACTCAAAAATGCTGTTTCGAACATATTCAGAAACTATGTTCTGACGATAGCTTCCGTTATTGTTCTCGGCGTTTGTCTGCTTTCACTCGGCAGTACGATGCTGGTGGTTCAGGACGTTGACGCCATAGTCGATTCCGTCGGCAGCGAAAACAGGGTCGTTATTTTCCTGAACGAGGATATTTCTCAAACGGGCATAAACGATGTCCGCGCCCAACTCGAACAGATAAAGAACATAACGAACATTGTTTACGAATCGCCCGAACAGTCTCTTGAAAATTATACGTCGCAACTCGGCAGTCAGACCGTTACGGGACTTGACGCCGCCGTTTTCAGACCTTCGTTTATTTTCGATATAATAGACCTGAACAAATACGAGCAAACGGTCTATGCCATTGAACAGATTGACGGACTCGGCGTATTCGAAAGCGGTGAAAGCGCGGGACAGCCCGCAATCAGAACAACTAAAACGCTGATCAACCGAATAGTTTATATAAAGCAGTTGCTGTCGTGTTTCTCCGTTGTCGTTATAATTGTATTCTTCTTCCTTTCGATGTTCATTATCATGAACTCGGTCAAGATGAGCGTGTTTGCGAGAAGAACGGAAATAAATATTATGAAATATGTCGGTGCGACCGATTTTTACATACAGTTGCCGTATTTCATCGAGGGACTTCTGATAGGTCTTTTCAGCGGCATTGTCTCATTCTTTGTTCAAAGAATGCTTTACGTCTCGTTTATTTCGCCCATGCTTTCGGATATCGTTCCCGGGGCGGTGCTGTTCTCTTTTGATGAACATTTTGGGCTGATATTCGGGCTTTTCGCTCTTGCCGGAAGCGTGATAGGCGTTATCGGTTCGGTTTTCCCGGTTAAGAAATATCTTGACGTTTAATACAATAAGATTTATATACATACCTCACTCAACACCCTGCAAAAAGGAGGCATTACAATGAAAAAGACGATATGTCTTGCACTTGCGGTTATTCTTTGTGTCGGCATAGTTTTCGGTTTTGCGCTTTCGGTTTCCGAACCCGCCGTTGCGGCAAGCAATCAGGAAAAACTCGAAGAGGCAAAAAAGAACCTCGAAGCGGCACGCAATGAGATAAAAGACATCAAGAACAGACTTGCCGAACTCGGAAACAACAAGCAGGAACTCATGGCAAAAAAGAACCTGCTTGACGAACAGATAGAGGCAACGGAAGCGCAGATAGCGCTTATAAATTCCGCGCTTGAAGTCATTGAAAAAGAACTTGAAGAAAAAGGTGCGGAACTTGCCGTTGTTCAGGATAAATACGATGCAACGATGGTGAAGTTCAGAGCCCGCGCCCGCGCTTCTTACGAAGCGGGCAACCAGTCTTATCTTGAAGCTATACTGACCGCCACCGACCTTTCGCAACTTATAACAAAACTCGACCTCGTCGAAGCGGTTGCGGAATATGACAGCAAACTTCTGAACGACCTTTCCGAACAGGCAAAGTCGATAAAGGTACTGTACGACGAGATAGAAGACCGCAAAAACATGAAGCAGTCCGAACTCGAAGAGCAGGCGGAAGCGGAAGCGGATCTTATTTCCAAAAAATCCGAACTTCAAACAACCCTGACAACGCTTATGGCGGACGAGGAAGAACTCGAAGCGCAGGAGCAGGCGTGGACTGAAAAAGAGGCGGCTTTTGAAAAAGAAATAGCAAAACTTGCCGATAGTTCCGCATCATATTACGGTGATGAGTTTTGTTGGCCGGTTCCCGCATCTTCATACGTTTCTTCCGGCTTCGGTTGGAGAACATATACTTATAACGGCAAAAAAGTAACGGGATTCCATCATGCGATAGACATCGCGGCGGGCACGGGCACAAAAGTTGTTGCCGCAGGAGACGGCACCGTGCTGCGTGCGGGTTGGGTCACAACAGGCGGAGGCAAACAGGTCGTTGTCGATCACGGCAGCAGACTTTTGACTTACTATAACCACCTTTCGGGATTTGCCGTTTCCGCGGGCGCAAAAGTCAAACGCGGTCAGACAATCGCCTATGTCGGCATGACGGGCACCGCAACGGGTCCGCACCTCGACTTTGCGATAATGTACAAGGGCTCTTATCAGAACCCGTCGCTTTATGTCAATCCGAGAAACTCAAAACCGTCGAGATCCATTAAAGACCTCGTTCGTTCTTAAAACTCGGAGAAAACAGCAGAAAAACAAAGCCTGTCTGCGGAAAAAACCGCAGACAGGGTTTGATATTGTTTTGAGAGGTTTGTCAAGTGAAAAAAAGTATCATTGCCGCATTTGCGGCGGGCGTTCTTGCCGCAGTTATTCTTTTTTCGGTAACGGGTTGCTTCGGAACGCTTAAAGTAAATACAGGTTCTTACACCACCGACACTTCCGTTGAAAAGAAACTTGCCGAGATGAAATCCGTCATTGACGCTTATGCGATAGACGAATTTGATGAGGAAAAAGCAAAAGAGGGACTTTATTACGGGTATATGCTCGGTTTGACCGACGATAAATACGCCGCATACTATTCGGAAGAAGACTATAAAAAAATAGTAGACGAACTTCAAGGCAATTTCGGCGGTATCGGGTTGCAATTCTTTAATTACGCAACCGCGACGCTTGAACACGGCATGACCGTTTATCGCGTGCTCGGCAACTCTCCCGCAGAAGCGGCAGGCTTGAAAATCGGGGATGTAATAACCTCCGTAAACGGCAAAAAACTTGACGGAATGACCTATGAGGAAGCTTACGATTATGTCGTTGATTTTGTCAACAAGGGCGAAACGCTTGCAATGGTCGTTGACCGAGACGGGCAGATCCTGAATTTCAGCCTGACACCCGCGCAGTTCACGCAAAAATACGTTGAATATAAGATACTCAAAGACAATGTGGGATATGTCAGCATATATCAGTTCGGCACAAACTCCGTTTCCGAACTCAACGAGGCGTTGACCGAACTTGAAAAAGCGGGCGTTAAGGGATATGTTTTCGATGTCCGCAACGACCCGGGCGGAGAACTTGAATCCGTTTGTTCGATGGTCGATATGCTTGTCAAAAAAGGCGAGACCATAATCACGATAGAGGGCAAAAAATCTACCGAAACAAGAACCGCGAAAATTGACCCGTTGGTTTCGGGCAAACCCATTGCGGTTGTTGTCAACGGCTCGACCGCATCCGCCGCAGAGATGTTTTCTTCCGCTCTGCGCGACCTGAACGGCGCCGTTCTTGTCGGCGAGCAGACTTTCGGAAAGGGTATCGGACAGACGACGCGCAGACTTTCGGACGGTTCGTATATAAAATTCACGACGTTCAAATATTTCACCGCCGCGCACGTCGATTTTAACGGAATAGGTCTTACTCCCGATATCGAGGTGCTTCTGACAACGGAAAAGCGCGCAAACCTTTATAATCTTTCTCTTGAAGAAGACGACCAACTCTATGCGGCATGGAACGCAGTAAAGGGTTGAAACTTCGCATTTATTTATACAGAAAATCAGACTTGAAAGAGGTTTTATAATGAGCAAACAGATCGAAATGACGCAGGAAGCGTTCGACAAACTTGAAAAAGAACTCATGGATATGAAAGCGCTGCGTCCCGAGATAGCACAGGAGATTCAGGAAGCACGTTCGCACGGCGACCTTTCCGAAAACAGCGAATATGACGCGGCCCTTGATAAACAGGCAAAGCACGAGGAAAGAATCGCGGCTCTCGAAGAGATGAAAAAACACGCTAAGATAATTGACGAGTCGAGCATTAAAAAGGGCGTCGTTTCCGTCGGCTCGGTTGTAGGCGTTCACGATTTTGATTTGGAAGAGGACGTTGAATATATCATAGTTTCCACCATCGAATCCGACCCGCTTGCGACTCCCGCAAAAGTTTCCGACCAAAGCCCGATAGGCAAGGCGCTGCTCGGTTGCAAAAAGGGCGCGGAAGTAACCGTTGAAATTCCGAACGGAGAAAGCTACAAACTTAAAGTTCTTTCCGTCGGCAGAGCAGACAAGAGATAAACAGGAACGGAGAAACATATGAACGAAAACAATGTCAACGGTCAGCCTTTGACCGAAGCCGAAGAGCAAAAGCAACTCAGCGAACAGGTGCGCATACGCCGCGAAAAGTTGGCGGAACTCCAAAGTGAGGGCAAAGACCCGTTCGTTATAACCAAATTCGACGTCGATCACCACAGCGGGGAGATAAAAGCCGCATTTGACGAACTCGACCAAAAGACCGTAACCATCGCCGGCAGACTTATGTCCAAACGAATCATGGGCAAAGCGTCGTTCTGCAATGTTCAGGATCTGAAAGGCAACATTCAGTGCTACGTTGCGCGCGACAGCATAGGCGAAGAAGAATATAAAGCGTTCAAGAAAATGGACATCGGCGACCTTGTCGGAATAACGGGTTTCGTTTTCAAGACCAAGACCGGTGAAGTTTCCGTTCATGCGGAAAATGTGGTGCTTCTTTCAAAGAGCCTGCAAGTGCTTCCCGAAAAGTTCCACGGGCTTTCGGATACCGACGCAAGATACCGTCGCAGATACGTTGACCTTATCGTCAACCCCGAAGTCAAGGACACATTTGTTAAGCGTTCAAAGATAATCGCTTCCATCAGAAGATACCTCGACGGTCAGGGCTTTATGGAAGTCGAGACCCCGATGCTGGTTTCCAATGCGGGCGGCGCGGCGGCAAGACCGTTTGAAACGCATTACAACGCGCTTGACGAGGACGTAAAACTCCGCATTTCGCTTGAACTTTATCTCAAAAGACTTATCGTCGGCGGTCTTGAACGTGTTTACGAAATAGGACGTGTTTTCAGAAATGAGGGCATAGACACCCGTCACAATCCCGAATTTACGCTGATGGAACTTTATCAGGCGTTCACGGATTATCACGGAATGATGGATCTGACCGAAAATCTTTACCGCCATGTTGCGAACGATGTTCTCGGTACGACAAAAATAACATACAACGGCATTGAAATGGATCTCGGCAAGCCGTTTGAGAGAATAACCATGCTTGACGCCGTAAAGAAGTATTCAGGCGTTGATTTCAATGAGATAACGACGCTTGAAGAAGCGCGCGAGGTCGCAAAAGAACACCATATCGAATTTGAGCCGCGCCATAAGAAAGGCGATATTCTCAATCTCTTCTTCGAAGAGTTCGTTGAGGACAAACTCGTTCAGCCGACTTTTGTTATGGATCACCCCGTCGAAATATCTCCGCTGACAAAGAAAAAGCCCGAAAATCCCGACTATGTTGAACGTTTTGAGTTCTATATGAACGGTTGGGAAATGGCGAACGCATATTCCGAACTTAATGACCCCATAGACCAGCGCGAGCGTTTCAAAGCACAGGAAGAACTGCTCAAACAGGGCGATGAGGAAGCAAACCGCACGGATGAGGACTTCCTTTACGCTCTCGAACTCGGAATGCCCCCGACCGGAGGTATCGGATTCGGTATAGACCGCCTTGTTATGTTGATGACCGATTCCGCGTCCATCAGAGACGTTTTGCTTTTCCCGACAATGAAGACCTTGAATGATGTAAATAAGAAAAATGATGTAAAATCTAAGGCTGCTGAAGAAGTGAAAGCAGAGCCTGAAAAGATTGATTTTTCTAAGGTAAAGATTGAACCTTTATTTGAGGAAGCAGTTGATTTTGATACATTCAGCAAGTCAGATTTCCGTGCAGTAAAGGTTAAAGAGTGTGTTGCAGTACCGAAGTCAAAGAAACTGTTACAGTTTACGCTTGATGACGGAACAGGCACAGACAGAACCATTTTAAGCGGTATTCATAGCTTTTATGAGCCGGAAGAACTGGTTGGAAAGACTCTTATTGCTATCACAAATCTTCCACCGAGAGCTATGATGGGCATTGACTCTTGCGGTATGCTCCTCAGTGCTATTCATGAAGAAGAAGGCGAAGAAAAGCTTCATCTTCTGATGGTTGATAACCATATTCCGGCATGTGCTAAGCTGTACTAAAATTAAATATAAAATATCTAAAACCATGATGTCAGACCACAGTTGACAACAATTTGACAACAAAATTTGGGATAATAATGAATCGTTATGAAGCATGACGAATTTCAGGTGAAAGGACACAGGTTTGAGAATGAAATCAAAATTGATTCACTGGATCAATGATTGATATGCATGACAACAAGAGCACTTCTTAGAGTTAATCTGAGAGGTGCTTTTTTTTCGCACTAAAAAATATATCCCGGCAGTCAACTTCTGTAAAACAGTGAATTACGCGAAAATATCATGGATAAAAATTATAAACCAATCACAAGTATGAAGGAAGTATCGGAGCAGCTTAGAAAATTGCGCCGACAGTATCTGCGTTATCAACAGGCAGAGATTATTTACAGTATTTCTCATAAGAAATTATTTGAACTTGCCAGTGATGCAGGTGCGATTTACAGAATAGATGGAACCGTATTGATCAACCGGGATATTTTTGATGCCTATCTGGAATAATTCCATGAACCAGCGACAGGAAAGGATAAGGTGGTGTATGGGATATGCACGTAAAGATGTAGAGAAAACAAAGAAAATGGCAAAGAAATTTGTACGCTATCAGGAAGGGGCAGAGCTTTACAGCATTGGACTGAAGTTCCTCTCAGATTCCATGAAATGCCCGGTATTCCCGGTACATTTCAATCATATTTTTTTTTGCATTTTTCAAATAAGAAGTATCGGCGCTGATTCGTCCAAGAAGAAAATATCCCTGATAGATAGAAAGCATGCGCTGAGAAAGAATTTTTGCATGATCTGGAGACAATCCGGAGCATAACAATACTTCCTGAAAAATCTGCTCAAATTTTTTCAGTCCTTCCATAAATACAGATGCAACTGCAGGCTTGCTAAGTGCTGTTTCCATGCCCATCACCGCATACGGGCAGCCTGCAAATGTTTGTCCATTTGTCCTTTCAGATAAAAAATCAAAGATTTCTTCAATAAAACTTTCCCAGTCATTTCCCTGAGAACTATTTTGAAATTGTTCCAGTAAGATTTTTTGATAGTATTCCGTTACCGCTGTTGCCAGGTCATCCTTGCTTTTGAAATAAAAATAAAAAGATCCTTTTGGAAGCTCTGTTTGTTTGAGAATTTCGCTGATTCCAGTAGCAGAATACCCATTTTTCCAAAATAATTCAGCAGCACACTCGATCAGGCGTTGTCTGGATTCTTCACCCTTTTTCAATTCGCATTTCCTCCTTCAGTCTGGAAAACAGATGTGTAAGTGCAAACATAAGCGTTTCATAATGCATGTAATCTAAAGTATTCCTATCTGCAAGAATTTGAAGACTTGCCGGGAACTCGTCATCAGCTTCCCAGAAACGGATGATAATCGGCAAAAAAGGAAAAAGATTTAATTTAAAAGCAACATCTCCTTTTTCCAGTTCCTTTCCGGAAAGTGATATACAGGCATTACGCAATTCAACGGTTTTTCCGTTAAAAAAGTCAGCGGTATTCTGAAAAAATCCTCTGTTCGGTGAGAGATTTCCTGTTCGGACAGAGGAAAGGCTGTTTATATTTACAAATTCATGTGACAGATGGCATCTATCCTTTGAATAACATAAAACATCATAAATAGTCATTGCTTCATTATGATTGGCTTCATGAACTGTTTCAAAATCATTATCTGACCACTGAACACTTCCCGTTTTTCGGTTAATACGATAGGTACGGTTAATAAAAGTAATATATAACCAGTCAGAATTGTAATCTAATGAATATTTATGTATCATTGTAGCCTGATCATATTGCAGGAAAACATGTGCCATTGAAATTTTTGTTTTATCATAATTATTGATAGCTTTCGTCATATATTTCTCCAAGAATATTTTTGTTGTAGTTATTTACAAAATAGACTAATCGGTCTATAAAGTCAATACATTTTGCGTAACAAATAAAAATTAATGATCATGAAAAGTAAATGACTAAGACTTCCCATACCTTCTGATGGCAGATGACAGAATCCCGGCAGTCAACTACTGCAAAACAGTATATAACAGTTGACAACAGTGTTATACTGTTATATACTGTTTGCAACAGGAGGGAACATATGAAGATTATAATCAATAATACATCGATGGTACCAATTTATGAACAGATCATGGAGCAGATCAAGGCGCAGATCATCTCCGGAGAGTTAAAAGAAAATGATATATTGCCGTCCGTGAGAACAATGGCAAAGGAACTGAAGATCAGTGCACTTACTGTGAAGAAAGCATATGACAATCTGGAAGCAGAGGGCATGACAGTCACAGTTCATGGGAAAGGAACGTATGTAGCGGCTTCGAATACACAGCTGATGGAAGAAGAGCGCAGGAAAGAGGTTGAGGCGGATCTGGAAGCAGCAATTCAGAAGGGAAGGCGCTGCGGAATGAAGGAGGAAGAGATCCGTTCGTTGTTTGAACTCATCATGGAGGATGAATGATTATGTTGGAGATTAAAGGAGTAAAGAAAAGCTACGGTGAATTTCAGTTAGACTGTTCGTTAAATGTAGAAAAAGGAAGAATCACCGGTCTGGTTGGAGAGAACGGAGCCGGTAAGAGTACTTTGTTCAAGGCAGTGCTCGGACTCATTTCTTATGATGCCGGTGAGATAAAGATCCTGGGAAAAATACCGGAAGAGTTAAGTGAAAAAGAGAAAGAAGAGCTGGGAGTTGTCCTGGCAGAAGCCGGATTCAGTGGATACTTGAAAGGGAAAGATGTTGAGGCAGTCCTTGCCAAATTGTATCCAAAGTTTGAAGCAGAAAAATTTCATCAGATGTGTGAAGAATATCAGATTCCGTTGGATAAATTTATAAAAGAGTACTCAACAGGAATGAAAGCAAAGCTGAATCTGATCATTGCATTGACACATCAGGCAGAATTCCTGATGCTGGATGAGCCGACAGCAGGGCTTGATGTCGGAGCGAGAGAAAGGATGCTGGATATTTTAAGAGAGTATATGGAAGAAGAACCGGAGAGAAGTATCCTGATTAGTTCACATATTTCTTCGGACTTAGAACATCTGTGTGATGACATTTATGTGATACATAAAGGAAAGATTGTACTTCATGAAGCGATGGATACGATTCTTGAAAAATATGCAGTGTTGAAGGTCAGTGAGGAACAATATCAGGCAGTGGATAAAAGGTATCTTTTGAAAGAGAAAAAAGAGTTTTTTGGAGTTGCCTGTCTGACGAACGAGAAGCAGTATTATATAGAAAATTATCCGGAAATCGTAGTAGAGAGCGGATCACTCGATCAGGTGATCCTGATGTTGACAGGGGGCGAAAGATGATGAAAGGAATCAGAGGGCTTTTGGAAAAGGATTTTCGATTGTTTTTTCGACAGGGTGGTAATCTTTTTTTGGTGTTAGTGTTTGTAGCATTGTTTTTTATACTTACAGGAAAAACGGCAGCTGCTTTCATTGCAATGTATATCCCATCTGTTCTGGCGATATATTCAGGTAATACGATCAGTTATGATGAAAATGGCCATGGTTACACATATTTATTTTCTTTACCCGTAAATAAAAAAATATATGTCAGAGAAAAATATATTTTTTCCTTTATCATGACAGCATGTGGATGGTGCATTGGAATGATCTGTGCAGGAATTATGGTACTCATAAATCCTGAAGAGGTGTTTGATCTGGAAATGCTGGCAATGGAGTTGATCACATTTTTTGTGTTTCAGGCAATTGCGGGAATTATGATCGCGATCAGGATAAGGTTCGAAGGAGAGAAAGGGCGAATTGTGCTGCCAATCGCAATTTTAATTATTTTTGCAATTTGTTATACAATTGGATTTTTTGTGAAGGCTAACTTGGGATTAAAAGAAATTATTCTGCATGTGATAGGTGGAATAGGGGATCTTGAAATTGCGATTGCCCTTATTGTGCTAAGTCTGCTTATATGGTTTGCTTCGTATAAGTATAGTATGAGCGCTATGAAGAAGAAAGAGTTTTAAGATAGGCGTGGCAAAAATGATCCATTAAAAATAATGATCATAAAGATGTAATAGCTACCAAAAATATGAGAAAAACTTTGTGAAAAAATAGGCTTGTGTTTCGTAAGAGTCCCTTGTAAAATAGCGGTCAAGGATGAAAAGAAAAGGAGACTCTTATGGGAACTAATGAAAAAGATATGACTGCCGGATCTCCCGGAAAACTGATCATAACTTTTGCCATACCAATGATGCTTGGAAATATTTTTCAGCAGTTTTATACAATGGCAGACACCATGATCGTCGGACAAGTGGTAGGAGTTAAGGCACTGGCGGCAGTAGGTGCCGGAGATTGGCTGGTATGGCTGGTGTTGGGGATCATGACAGGTATCACACAGGGTTTTTCTATTCTTGTATCTCAGTATTATGGAGCAAGGGAAAAGGAAAATCTGAAATGTGCAGTAGCGAAAAGCTATATCATGACAGCATTACTGTCTGTGGTCGTACTCGCAGTAAGTGAAGGTACAGTTTATCATGTTCTTTTATTTTTACAGACACCGGATAATGTCATTGATCTGACAATGCTATATTTGCGGCTGATTTTTGCGGGAATCCCGATCATAGCTGCTTATAATATATTTGCAGCGATCCTTCGGGCACTTGGAAACAGCAGATCTCCGTTGATCGCAATGACAGTGGCGGCAGTGATCAATGTGGGACTGGATCTGTTGTTTGTGGCGGTTTTTGGCTGGGGTATAGCCGGAGCAGCAGTGGCGACCGTTATCGCACAGGGATTTTCAGCCTTGTACTGTTTGATCGTATTACGTAAAATCCCGGATATCCGCCTGGAAAAGAAGGACTTTTACAGGCAGCCCTCTATGAGCCTGCGGCTTTTGGAACTGGCGGTTCCTCTTGCGATACAGAATGTGATCATCTCCGTGGGAGGACTTGTGGTACAGTATGTGATCAATGGATTTGGTTTTCTGTTTGTGGCGGGGTTTACGGCATCGAACAAGCTGTATGGGGTTTTGGAGATGGCTGCCGTTTCATATGGATATGCTATTACAACCTATGTGGGCCAGAATCTTGGTGCAAAAAAATACCAGAGGATTCGAAAAGGCGTGCGCAGCGGCACTTATATGGCAGTGCTCACTTCGGCTTTCATTTCCGGCATGATGGTACTGTTTGGACGTAATGTACTGTCCCTGTTTGTATCCGGTGAACCGGATCAGACCCGACAGGTATTGGATATAGCATATAAGTATTTGTTTATCATGGCTGTCTTTTTGTGGGTGCTGTATCTGCTGTATGTGTATCGTTCCGCTATCCAGGGCCTGGGTAATACTTTGATTCCGCTTGCCAGCGGCATTGCAGAATTTATAATGCGTGTCAGTGTTGCGCTGCTGCTGCCAAAACTGATCGGTGAAGATGGAATATACTATGCAGAGATCTGTGCATGGAGCAGTGCAGCTGTTTTATTATTCGTAAGTTATATGATCATTATACGGAAATATAAGACGCGTCCATCGAATTTATGCAAGTGATTGAAGATGGACAAAATAGTAATTGTATTAACTAATGAACTATAGTATAATACAAATATGAACACAACATATAAATCAAACAACAATGTCGTCTAT
>OGTB01000398.1_pt1 | contig 36427 bp, 39 predicted proteins | sample 1553611 | NCBI WGS metagenome assembly OGTB01 (sample SAMEA2580032, study PRJEB22360) | human gut metagenome | biome: human gut; feature: human-associated habitat; material: faeces | place: Denmark | collected 2008/2010 | reverse complement strand
TGTGACGAGAGGGCGCAGGCGGAGCTTGACAGGTTTTGCAGAGAGGTTTCCGTGGGGGTGTCGGGAAAGTCCATTTACACTTTTGCGGATATGTATCTGGATTCACTGCTTACATATGGCAAGGCGATAGGCAGGATATATGCAGATTACAGGACAGGCAAGGTCAAGGGGATATATGTTGGCGACCCGACTTTGTACAGAGTGCGTGAGGGCAGAAACGCTTTTGAAAAACGTATTTTTTACATGGGAAGCGGTGAGGAGATACCGGTAAGAAGTCCTGAAAAACTGCTTTACACGGCGCTCAATCCTAGTCCTAAGCACCCTGACGGGGTGTCCATACTCCGTGGATTGCCTGCGCTGAGCGAGATACTTATGCGAATTTACGAGTGCATGGGGCAGAACTTCGACAGGGTAGGAAATGTGCGATATGCGGTGACTTATCACCCTGAGGGGGAGAGCGACAGGGCGAGAGCCAAGGAGCGTGCAGAGCAGATAGCTCAGGAATGGAGCAGGGGCATGAGGGCTTCACGAAACGGCTCTGTGCAGGACTTTGTGGCGGTGGGTGATGTGGACATAAAGGTCATAGGCGCTGACAATCAGATGATAGACACGGAGATACCTGTCAGACAGCTTATGGAACAGCTTGTAGCGAAGCTTTCAATACCACCGTTTCTGCTTGGGCTGAACTGGTCAACCACTGAGCGAATGTCTGCACAGCAATCGGATATCCTCACAAGCGAGCTTGAATATTACCGCAGACTGCTTGAACCTATACTCAGAGAGATATGCGAGGCGTTTTTAAGGCTTAACGGATATGCTTGTGGGGTGGAGATAGAGTGGGACAACATAAATCTTCAGGACGAGGAAGCGTTGGCGAAGTCAAGACTTTACAATGCGCAGGCTAAGGCGGCGGAGCTTGAAAACGAAAGGGTAGAGAATGAGAGAAAAAAGGAGGAAATGCGATGAGCGAAACAGTATCAGGCGAGGAGCTTGAAAAGATAAACGGCTATGCGAGAGAGCCGCTCACGGAGGACAAGGTGTTTGTTTTCAGGGTGGCGCTTTGTGACAATAACATTGACAGAGATGGTGAAAAGTTTTCATCAGGCGCTTTGAGGAAGCTTGCGGAGCTTTTTAAGGGCAGAACGGGTATTTTCGACCATGACCCTAAAAGCTCAAAGCAGACTGCCAGAATATTCGACACTTGGGTGGAAACTCTGCCTGAGAAAACTACGACAGACGGTGAGGTCTACCGTAGGCTTATGGCAAAGGCTTACATGGTGCGAACTGCTTCTAACAGCGATCTTATAAGCGAGATTCAGAGCGGAATAATGGACATCAAAAAAATCATAAACAATTTCGTTGAAGCACACATTGATGAAATTGAAGCGGCAATCCATTCTGCGTTGTCGGAAGAAAAATCGATAAATGAAATCAAAGCAGGAGACCACTTTGAGTACAAAGGTATCGAATGGGTTTGTCTTGATGTAGGAAACGAAACTGTTTTTGCAGTGACCGCTAAGGTAATCGCTAATATGCCGTTTAGCGACAAACTTGAGAGCGGTTGTAACAACTGGAGAACATCATCACTACGAAAATGGCTTAACGGCGAGTTCTTCGACAAGAACTTTGATAAAGGTGTACTGCTAGCCAATTTCTCTACCTTGACAGCAGATAATGGTGATGATAAATACGGTGCCGTCGAAGACTATGTAACACTTCTCGATTGCAACCAGTACAGAAGATGCAGAAAACTTATGCCTAAGTATGGTGATTGGGTATGGACACTTACACCTCATTCTTGTAACGGTGATGCCCGCCACGTGCATATCATTCGTCAGTCAGGAGATCTTGAAAGAAACATTGCTTTCAACCCTGTCGGCGTCGCCCCCGCTTGCCTGTTTAACCTCAACTATCTCTCATCGTGCTGGCAGGCACACATAATCACACATAAGTGAGGTAATTCCATATGACTAACCGAAAAATCAGAGACTACCAGCGAAACCGCAAACTTAAAGGCATTGTTGACGCAAACTTCAAGACCTTTGCGACTGTGGCTATAGCTCTCAAACAGCTGTTTCCACACGACTGGTACAAAAAAACCATAACTGACTTTACAACATCGTATGCCGAATTTACGGCGCATATGAACGACTATGATGCAGAAGCATACGATTTCCGCGTTGAAGATTCTTGCCGCAAGCTGAACATCAGTGACAGCGACACCTACGATATTATTTTCAGGCTTAACGGCAAGCTCCCTGCTGAGATTTTTCTAGCGTTGCAAAACAACTTGAAATGTATGCTGATACATTTGCGTTTGAATTGCAGCATCGGCTCACAGAGATATGCAAAACTAATTGCATATCTCAAATCAGATGCCAAGATATGCGGACAAGCAGATCTTACAGCACTCGGCTTATCGTTCGACGACGACGTCGACTATCGTAAACTCAAATCCAAAACCGAGCAACCGACTTATTCCGACGGAATTAAAGCTCAGCAAATACTGAAAGCACTGAAAGCATACCAAGACGAGGTGATTAAATGTCAGCAACAGCTTTCGAGCAAATCAAAGAACGACTTACCTGCGTCGAGTACGCACGCAGGATAGGTCTTGCAATAAACAAACCAGGTGACAGATGCGAATCCCCTTTGCGGTCCTCAGCAAGCAACAAGTCATCGTTCGTTGTCTACGACGACTATTACTATGACCATGGAGACTCCAAGGGCGGTGACGTTATCGACTTCTGCGCCAACTGTGAATTTAATGGAAACCGAGCAGAGGCACTCCATAAGCTTGCAGATCTCACAGGAGTAACCCTCAACTATCAGACGGACAATTGGAAATCCGCACTCGATTCTCGTACAAAACTCGTTGAGAAGTGGCACTCTCAGCTGCGCCCCGAGGATATCGACTATCTGCATGGCCGTAACATTAACGATCAGACCATTAACCGCCTGAAAATCGGCTACACGGGCGAGGGCTATCGCGTAGAGCTCCCCGACAAAGTAGCCGAACACTATGCTGCTAATCGTATATGTATCCCCTATTTCAAGAACGGATATATAGCTTCCTGGAATGCTCGTGCAACGTCAGATAAGCAGAAGGTCAAGTATCTCAAGCCACCAGCCTCAGACAACTCTGACCGAGCTGTCATCTGGGGTATGCACACACTCAATCGCACGTCGAGCAACCTCCCTCTCGTTATCTGTGAGGGAGCGTTTGACGCTTTAAGCTATGAGCAGGAAAACTATCCGATACTAGCGACTATGGGCGGAGCTTTCAGCAAATCTAATCGCGAACAGCTTCCTGTGATAATCTCAGCCGCTAAGCAGTTTCCATACGTCCTGCTTAGTTTCGACAACGATGAAGCCGGCAAAAATTTTACTCTGAAGCTGGGCAAGCAACTATTCTCACACCGCATACTTTTCAAGGTAGCAGCTATCCCACCTGCATTCAAGGACGTATCAGAGTATTACTCGCACGGCTATCCACTTGCAGATCTCGTTGACAATGCCACTCCAGGTGTCAACGAACTTGCCAAGCGACTTACGGACCGCGAGGAACTCAAGCAGTTCTGCCACGAAGCCGCACGCTGGGTAGCCAAACCTGAGCTGTCAGACTTATTCTCAGCTATCCGTGAGAACATCTCGATATACCGTCCTGAGATGTCAAGCGACTATCTCAACGAGCTACGCAAGTCCTGCTTCGCATCCCCTAACGAGGATATAATAGCAAAATACGTTGCCAAGCGACATAATCTCAGATACCTTGCCAACGTGGGCTTTTACGAATATTCGCATGGCTACTGGCAGGCTCTCGATGACGATGTCATCGGCGGCTACATATCCCGTGAGCTGGGCTCATACCGTACAGGCAGCAAGCTCACATCAATTACGAAGCTTCTCCGCACCGACTGTATCACGCAGGAGCAGTTTAATAAGCAACCTCTCCTGAGCTTCATCAACGGCACGCTAGACCTCAGAGACCTCACATTCCGTGAGCACTCTCCGTCTGATATGCTCACAGTTCAGTTCAATTTTCCGTATGTCCCCGGCACAACTTCTGAGCGCTGGAACAAATTCATATACGACGTTTCAGCCGGTGACGCCAAGCGTATGTCCCTCTTGCAGGAGATAGCAGGATATATTCTCTATACAGATTGTTCCTTGCAGTCATGTGCTTTTCTTCTCGGCGAGGGTTCAAACGGCAAGTCCGTGTATATTGAAACCCTGCAATCCATTTTCCCGAAAGACGCTCAAACGACTTTCGAGCTGTCAGGCCTTGTTGAAGACTTCAAACGCATTAAGCTGATGAACTCTCTCGTCAACTTCGGTGAGGAAACCAACACGGACGTTAAGGGTGCAGAGTCCGTCTTCAAGCAAGTCGTTGCAGGCGGTGCGATCTCAGGCTGTTTCAAGCATAAGGACTTTGTGGACTTTATTCCACGAACGAAATTTATCTTTGCGTGCAACAACATTCCGCACTTTAAGGACTTCTCATATGGCCTTGAACGTCGTATGCTGTTTGTTAAATTCTCACGCCGCTTTGTGGACGAGCCGGATCTCAGCAAGCCGAACGAAATGAAAGCTGACCGCACTCTCAAGGATAAGCTCCTTGCGGACAAGCCTGCAATCTTCAACTGGATACTCGAAGGCTATAACCGCCTCAGGCAAACCAGCGCATTCACTGTAACGGACGACTCTGAGGACCTCAAACAATCCTTCCGCGAGGTTATCAACCCTGTTTCGGAGTTTGTTTCCGAAGAACCATATGCTGAGTATTTTAATACTCAAAACACCGACTATATCAGCAACACAAAGCTGTATCAGTTTTACCGCACATGGTGTGAAGAAACAGGACATCACGCCAAAGCACTTTCGTCATTCAGCAGAGAGTTCAAGCGACTTACCGAAGATAAGTTAATTGCCGTGCGCAACATGAAAGAGCGAGGCTATCAGCTCAAGGATTCTCAGCAGAAAATCAGCATCTATAACGGCGACGGCTTTGATGAACTTCTCTGACCGCCCATGACAGCCGCCTATGACAGATGTATCTGCGCAATCCGACATATTATCCGTCATAATCCGTCATGGGCTCTCGCTTGTTAACAATCAGTTCACAAAACGCACGTTTGTTCTTGCTTATGACAGATATAAAACCACATCTGTCATGGGTAATCCGTCATCCGTCATAGCCCCTATATTCCTAGCTTTGCGGGGTGCTTATGACAGCATGACAGATACTTTTAACAAAGTACAAATATTAATAAATATAAATACATATAGAAAAAACGAAATTTTGTCATAAAGTCATGTCATTCCGTCATATCCGTCATAAGGAGGTTTTATAATGTCCAATTACGCCGATTCTCTCAGCTGCATTTCAGACCCGCATATCTATGCTGTGATGAAATGTATTTACGTTCAAAAGCTCACGCAGGAACAAACTGCCGAGCAACTTTGTATCTCACCTTCGACTGTCTATCGTGTTCACAAGGTAGGCTGTCGCACGATCAATGAAATCATTCAAGGAGGTGTTCAGAATGGCAAATGATGTTGTAAAAGGCAGAGGCGGTAAAAATAACTTCGGTACGTCCAACAAGACAGCTCTTGCGAAAGATAGTGCTTTTGTCGGAAAAATGGTCAGAGAAGTATATATTGCTTACAAACAGCCAAAAGTTAAATCAAACGCTGAACTCGCAGATAGACTCGATAAGTATTTTAAACACTGTGCTGAAAATAATATCGTTCCTACTGTTGAGGAAATGTGCCTGTTCACTGGCTACTCAATCCAGACTATCTGGGATTGGGAAAAAGGCAGAACACACCCGTTTGATGAGGGGGAGTTGAACGTTTCGACGTCCGAAATTATAAAAAATGCCAAGAGTTTTATGCGTGCTTTTGACGCAAAATTGGTGCAGGCAGGCAAGCTAAATCCTGTGACTTACATCTTCCGTGCAAAGAACTACTACGGTATGAGTGACAGGCAGGAAGTCGAGATCACAAAGACCAATCAGCTTGGCGACAATCTGACCGATGATGAGCTTGCAAAGAAGCTCATGAAAGAAACTGAGGTCATAGACGTTGAAGCTTCGGAAGCTGAGGAATAGCAAGCGACTATGCCAAGCGACTATCACTCACGCACTGAGCGACTATCAAGCGACTATGAAACGCACACGGAAACGTAAAAATTTTCACACGCAATAGTTGAAATAAATATGAACAGAAAATCGGCAAGAAAACAGCCGAAAACACGCCGCCTGAGGGGTTGACCTTTGGGTGGCGGTGATTTTATCGAAAAATCATGCACGCACCACAAGGCGGCTAGCAAGCCCCGTATGCTGTTTTAATGTTTAGGGCGGTAAGTTTATAGGTAACACAATAGAACGCCATAGGGCGCACGCTAGGCACATTGTAGAACGCCATAGCAATAACGATATTGTGAAGATATCACCGCTAGGCCGTCTAGCACGTCGCAAGAACCGTCGGACAGCGTTGAACGGTAAAGGTATAGGGGCATGATATCGGACCGCATATGCGGGCGAATAGGTGGCAAGGGACGGAATAGAATAACAACGCCCACCCCACGATTAGCAGAGCAGGCAAAAAAAGCCCACCAAAGCCGGAGCCTTGGCGGGTGAAAATATAGGGGCTGATATCGTCAACCCCTAGAACGATTATTTATAACGCTTCGCCGTTCTGATAACCACCAGAACGGGGAGCAGAAGCAGGGCGATTATTAACATGCGGTCACCGCCTCGCCCTGGTGTGTGATGTCCATTTCGCGCATACGAATACATTCGGCAACCAGTTCATTGATATTGTCCTGCGTCCATTCACGCAGGTAATCAAAATTAATAACGCGTCTGTTACCGTCATCTGATAGTTTTTCAGTGATGTTATACAGCCCCCAGCAGTTGCCGTTGATATCATAGTAGTATGTGTCAACGGCAATATGTGTTGGCAGCATGGTTTTTATAAAACCCGCCTTGCGCCATACCCGCATATTGTCATGTGGGCTTTTTAAATCGTGGTCACATCGTGTGACCTCAACGGCGAAACGATCACCGACGCGGTATAAAATCCGGCGATCATCGACGATAGTTTCAACGTCGGTGACAAATTGCATATAGTGGTTTATGATCTGCTGTTCAATTTCTGTTCTTTTCATGGTGTTATACCTCCTGTTGTTCATTAATCGTGTAACTGTATGGTTTGCCGTCCTCGGCTCTGCGTGCGGCACATATCGGGTTGCCGTGCATATCCGTTACTAGCACGCTGTCTCCGCCGAGGTTCTGCAGGTGTTTCGCTGCGTTTCTACTGGTGCTGATGATCGTGTTTCTGTAGCCGTAGTGTACTAGATAGTTTTTCATGTTTTACCTCCTGCCCTGTGGGCTGTCTTGCTGTGGTTTTTGTTTCTGTAATTATAATATCACGATTTCGTGATATTGTCAATAGGTTTTTATCATGTTTTCGTGATATTTTTTATCTTTGTTGAATGTGTACAAAAAATCAAAAGATATTGCACACATTTGTACAAACAAAATCATGATAAACGGTCGCTATTATTATATATACCTTTATAAACGAAAAAAAGACCCACCCCTGGGGGTCTTGCAGGACGGACCCACCCCCCCTCACTCAACCCCCCGACTAGAAAAAATATAAAAAAGGGGTTGACAATATCATGAATAGGTGATATAATGAAGTCAATGAAAGGAGCGACATTAAATGATAATCACAACAGCTATTAAAGACATCATGAAAAAACGCGGAGTAACTCAAAATGAGCTTAAAGAAAAGCTAGGATACAGAACACAATCAGCTATAGCTGAACGTCTGAAGCAAAAAAGCATTGGCGTTGATAAAGCATTTGAAATGTTAGACGCAATGGGCTATGAAATAATCATACAGCCAAAAAGCACGCGTGGCAAAAGAGCAACGGGATCATATGTGATAACAAAAGAGGACGAGCAAGCAGAAAAGTAGCAGGAAGAAGAATAGTAATAGGAAGAATAGTAGTAAGCATAAAGGGTGAGGTGCAATGGTATACGGATATGCAAGAGTCAGCTCCGTAGGTCAGATAGACGGAAACAGCTTTGAAGATCAAGAGAAATTGATAAAAAGTAACTATGCAAATGCAGAAATACATTTGGAACAGGGTTCAGGTGCAAAGGAACGCAAGGTCCTGAACGAGATAATGGATAAGGCTGTTTCAGGGGACACGATAGTAGTTACAAAACTTGACCGCTTTTGCAGGTCAACAGCGTTAGGCTTGGAGTATATCGAACGAATGAGAGCGAAAGGTGTCAAGATACACATTCTCAACATGGGTCTGATAGAAAACACACCGATAGGCAAATTGATCACCACAAACCTGTTGGCATTTGCCGAGTTTGAGAGAGCGATGATACTTGAACGAACGCAATCAGGCAAAGCTATTGCACGTCAAAAAGAGGGCTACCAGGAAGGCAGACCGAAAACTGTAAACATACCTGATGAGGTAAAGCAAAAGGTCGATAGCGGAGAAATGACAGTAGCCGCCGCCTGCCGAGAGCTTGGTATAAGCCGTTCAACGTGGTATAATGAAATGAGAGTGGCAAGAACAGAGTAGAATGATATAAAAGCATGACAATATAAGAGCAGAACGATAACAGCAGAACGATAATAAAAGAATAGAGCGTGCCAAGTGCCGAGTGCCAAGTGCCACATAGCTGACGATGAAAGGAGGCTAGTTGTGTGGCACTATTTTTATGCCATGCAGAAAAAGTATGATAGATCTGACAGTAGTAGGCAACAGAGCATTAAGCAAAGAAGATATGTTTAAACTTGCTCAAAAGCAGGCAAATGGTGAGTTGAAAACAGAACAGCTCCTGCTTGAAACGTTGAAAGTGCAGGACGAAAAGAAGAAACTGATGATAAAGGCGGCAAAGCATAGCTATGAGAGCGCAATGAGAAAAACAAGCGAACTTGCAAAAGCAGGCAAAGCAAAACTCGCAAAAGAGTGGTATGACCTCGCTCACAAATTCGTACTGTGGGCAGGCGACAGCGATTTTGACGCATATATGCTGGCTTCGGAATGGAACAGAGAGCCAAGCGCAAAGTTCTGGGCGCCAAGGAGAGCTGTTCTTGAGGGCAAGCACAAGCTGGCAACGCAGATACAGGAGTTCATAGACGATGAGGACGCCCTGTTTCTGAGCTTGAGTACACCCCCGGGTGCAGGCAAGAGCACGCTTATAAAGTTCCTGCTGTCATACATTGCAGGACTGTTTCCGCAGTCTGCGAACATATACACGTCATACTCAGACGGAATGTCAAAAATGATGTATGACAGTGTGGTATCAATGCTAACGGACACAAGTGAATATGGGCACAACGATATATTCGACAATGGTATGCCTACATTGAGTGCAGAGTACAACACTATATCATACAGGAAGAAAGGTGACTTCCCTACTATCGGAGTTATCTCCCTGGGCGGTTCGGTAACAGGTCGAACGAGAGCAAATAAGTTCATGATAACAGATGACCTCGTGAAGAATGCGGAAGTGGCAAGAAACCCGCAAAGGCTTGAAACACTGTGGCAGGATTACAGAGATACGCTGACAACCCGACAGATAGGCGATAATGTAAAGCAAATAATGCTCGGTACGATATGGAGCTTGCATGACCCTATCAGCCGAATGCGAACTGATCATGAGGGAGATCCGCGATATAGATTTATTGCGATACCCGTATGTGACGATAACGGCCATAGTAATTTCAATTACAACTGTGCGGACAGATACACAGATAAAAAAATACGTGACATAAAAGCAGACATAGATAATGTCACATTTAGTTGCCTGTATATGCAGCAACCTATGGAACGTGAAGGTCTGCTCTTCCATAAGGACGAAATGAACTGGTATAACGGAACACTGCCTGACGGCTCTGCAAGAAGAATAGCCGTATGTGACGTGGCGTGGGGCGGTGACTATCTGGCAATGCCGATAGGATATCTGTATGAGGATGGAAGTTTGTTTTTGCAAGATGTGGTTTTCAGCAAGGGTGATAAAAAAGTCACACAGCCAATGGTTGTGGCAAAGAGCATACAGCACCAGATACATCAAGAGAGGTTTGAAGGTAATAACGGCGGAGATGAATATGCGAATGAGATAGATAAACAGCTGAGAGCACAGAACGTCCACATAAATATCAGCAGTAAACGTGCGTCGACAACGCAGAGCAAGCTCAGCCGAATATTGCAGTATGCGCCAGATATAAAGCAGGTGTATTATCGCAATGATAACGGCAGAGGTGAGATGTACGATAAATTTCTTGAAAATCTGTTTGCATTTAATCAGAGCGGTAAAAACGCACATGATGACGCCCCTGACAGCATGGCACAGCTGTGTGCATTTGCAACGAATGGCGTAGGCGCAAGTGTGGAGATTATCAAGAGGATTATATAGGGGAACTTAAATAAGGGGAACTTATAGGCAGACGCCGAAAATAAATAGTACATATTGCACAAAAATGTTGAAAAATATTTTACACAGTGTGAAGTGGAAAAAGTTGAAAAGTAGTATTATAATAAGCTTGTCAGGAGGGATAGGTAATGGATAATAGGCGCATACATAATAGGCGCATAGATGTATATTGTCCGAGCTGTGCGGCGGCAGGCATAAAGCGAAAGCTTATGGAAGTCGATAATGACGCAAAGGGCATTATCTATCCATACTGCAAAGGCTGCAAGAAAAACGTTGCAGTTAAATTGCCCATAAGTGCTGAAAAGCACCTCCGTTAAGTTAATTTACGGGGCTAAAGCCCCGTATGTTCCGCAAAGTCAGAGTGGGTGCAATTTCCACACGGAACTCCAAGCCTGTTATACAGTTCGTAGACCGAGAACGTAAAATATCGGTATCGTATAACTTAAAAACCTGCACACTTTGGCTGTGCGTCGTCGGGTGGAATAGCCGAGGTTTCGTTTTTTGATGCCAAGTTTTTCATCTACCATAAGAGGAAAAACAGCGTATGCAGGTTCAGAGGGCTATACTTAAAGCTTGCACCAGAGTCGGCGTGCTTCCGACACAAAATAATGGCACTTCTTGAATTTTACATTGCCAACGCCTGTGCATTTGACCTATTTCAAAAGTGCGTATAGCGTTCGGGCAAGATCACAAAGCTGTATTGCAACAGGTACAGCTTTGAATTTGCAGGTTGAGAGCGTGCCAGCTTGATATCTGCTCCATTTGGCAACTGCTACCCTCACTCACAAAGCAGTTGCCATGCAAGCTTGTCCAGGCTTGATCTCCTTTCTGTTTTTACAGCGGCGGTAACACGCCGCACATGTCGGCTGACAGTGTGAGCCTGAAAGTCGGCACCATAAGAAACTTTACAACAAAATAACAAATTTTATTTACCTGAGTGCATAACGGGCTGACAACTCGCTCAGAAATCGACAACCGGAGGCGTCTTGTGTGTACGGATACGTTCGCAAGGGGGCTTATTAATGGCTGTGAGGCTATCAATGGAGAGAGCATTCTCAATCGAAGTCGGTTGTGCACATAAAATGTATAGTCAAAGGCTTTGCAAACTTGCCGTCAGAATAATAGACGGTCTCTGTGAGACAATAAGCCCATAAGCTGTGAGCTGGTGTTTGCAAGCCAATGTGGGTAATACCAAAACAATCTGATAGTCACGTTGAAATAAGGCAAGAAGCAAGAAAGAGTAGCATAAATCGTGAAATAAAATTTACTGAAAGTCATGTGAAATTTGCGGGCATTAATCTCGCGTAGGATACAAACGGGTAAGAAGCTTGTGGGTCGCTCCTGCAAGCTCAGCCTTATCCGCCTAGTGGCTGAATATGATTAGAATTTTATGTGTAAAGCGAAAGCTTGAATAGAATTTGTTATTTTGTTGTAAAGAGAATATTAAGTTTAAGTGCCAAGTGTTTAATTACCAAGTGCCTATTAGTTATCTAAAAAAAAAGATAGCTGATAGGCACTTTTTTTGTTGCACGGAGGTGAAACAATACGGAATTACACGGCCGACGAAAAATCTTTCTGAATGAAAGAGATATTACAGAAGAAAACATTATTGAAATAGTTCGGAGAGCGGTCGCAACTCACGAATTGAACCGAGAAGAAATTGAGTATCTCCACAACTATCTACGCGGTAAGCAACCAATTTTAAATCGTGTCAAAGAGGTTAGGCCTGAGATTAATAACAAAATTGTCGAAAACCATGCATTGGAAATAAACAATTTCAAAGTTGGTTTTATCTTTGGCGAACCTGTTCAGTATGTTAAGCGTGGAAATTGCGAGCTTGACAATACAGAGAGCGATGTTCCATCAGATAATGGTGTGGTGGCTCTCAACGAGTATATGCAAGAGGACGATAAAGCTGCCAAGGACAGAGAGCTTGCTGAATGGATAAATCAGTGTGGCGTGGGATATAGGCTGGTACTTCCCTCTGATGTGGACGAAGATGTTCCGTTTGAAACGTATATACTTGACCCTAGAAACACGTTTGTTATCTACAGTAATGACTATAAACGCAAGCCTGTTATTGGTGTGACATACTCCAGCTACAGATTTGCAAATGCAGATATAACAAGCTACAGGTCATTTGACATTTACACCGATGAGTGGTATTGGCGTATCGACTTCAAAAACGGCGAAGGCGTTGTGGCTAGATCACAGCCGAACAACATTGGCTATATTCCAATTATCGAGTATGAAAATAATCCTGAACGTTTAGGCTCATTTGAGACAGTTATAACACTTTGCGATGCTATAAACAACATTGACAGTAATGACATTGACGGAATTGAGCAGATAATACAGGCGTTTACATGGTTTGACAACATAGATATCGACAAAAAACAGCTGCAAGAGCTCAAAGAGCTTGGTGCAATAAAAACCCGTTCGCAAGAAGGGCGTCAAGCGTCAATAAAAAATATCGAAACAAAGCTCGATATTTCACAGACTCAGGTAGCTAAAGATGACCTATATGACCGAATGCTGACGATTGCGAGTGTACCTGATCGCCGAGCAAGTGCAGGTGGCAACACAGGTCAAGCTCTGATAATCGGTGAAGGCTGGGTAATGGCTGAAAGTGCTGCCAAAGCTTTTGAGTTGATGTTCGTGAAGCCTGAAAAGCAATTTTTAAGAGTCGTTCTGAAAATCTGCAAGAATACTCGAAACTGCAAGCAGGAAGTCAAAGATATTAAGCTTCACGATATTGATGTGAAGTTTACAAGAAACAAGACTGACAACCTGCTCACCAAGACACAAGGTCTGATGAATATGTTACAGGCAGGCATTCACCCAAGAATAGCTATTTTGCACTGCGGATTGTTCTCTGACCCTGAACAGGTTTATCAGGATAGCAAACCATACTTAGAAGCAACAACACAGCAACAGCAAGATACGGGTAATTTTGCCGTAAATACCACTGTAGCTGATGAAATGCTCAAAGCTATAGGAGCTATGGACAACAACGGCGGTGATAACAGTGGCAACGCTTAAATTTGATGAGCTTAACGTGTTGTGGTTTAACAAAATGGAGTTGCCAACCGCTGAAAAGCTATTGCGAATAGAAATGGCGGCAGTGTTTGAGCGAGAACTCAATAAGATATTTTCCTCACAGCGTGAGCGTGCTGACAGCGACAAATATCTGCTATATGCAGCAGTGTATGCAACGATAATGTCCAGCACGTACATCGAGATTACAAACAATTATTTTTTAAAGTATGTTCTGAACATAGCAAGCAATGTAAAGGGGCTATCGGAATATTCCCAAAAATGGATTGTTAAGCACTCGGAACAGTTTGCAAAGGAAATTCAGCAGACAACCCAAAGGCTTATTGAAAGTGGTGATTATGACAACGCATTTTCAGTAAGCCGAGCTAGGACTATATCACGCACAGAAATTAATGCTCTGTGCGAATGTGCAACCTTAGAGGGATATTATCAAAGCGGTTACACAAAGAAGATGTGGGTATCGTTTAAGGACAACAAGGTCCGAGATACACACAAAGTCGCAGACAGACAAGTCAGGAGCTTGTTTGACCCATTTGACATCGGCAACAGCCAGCTGATGTTTCCGCAGGATAGTTCGCTGGGAGCATCGGCAAAAGAAATCGTTAATTGCAGGTGTGTTATGCAACCTGTGAAATAAATTGTAGCTGTGCGTTAAACAGCAAACGTCAAGCCGAGCAACCGGCGTTAATAAGCGTAGACGTAGAAAAGGAGTGTTTTTTATGACAAGAGAAGACGTAAAAGGTATTTTCCCAAACGCAACAGATGAGGAAATCACAGCATTTCTGAACAAACACAATGGTGAAGTCACAGCAGCCAAGTCCAGCGGTGTAAAAGCTGACGAGCTTGCGACACTCAGAGATAAGGCAAAGAAATATGATGACTATGAAGCCGAAAAGCTGACGGCTGAGCAGAAATTGAAAAAACTCACTGATGAAGCTGAGGCAGCTAAGATCACCAATCTGAAAATGCTGAACAAGACTAAAGCTGTTGCGGAGTTCGTAAACTGTGGCCTTAAAGAGGACGACTACAAGGGATTTATCGACAGCATTGTTTCAGACAATGAAGAAACTACAGTTAATTCTGCAAAGTCCATTGCTGCAATGCTCACATCTCAGAAGAAAGCTGTTGAAGATAAGCTTAAAGAAGACGGTCTAAAGAATACTCCAAAGCCTCAGGGAGCAGGCGGAAACGACGGACTTACATCTGCTGAAAAGATAGCTGAGAAATTGGCTACAGACAGAGCAACCATTGCTAAAACTGCGGCGGAAGGTCTAAAAAAATACATATAGGAGGTAATTAAATGGCTAACATGATGAAGTCTACAGCCGTAATTGCAGATAAGACAATTCTCGCGAACGGCGAATTTTTGGCAAGACCATATACAATCAAGGCAAGCACTATCACAGCTGATAGCAACGGAAAGAAAATCGTAAAAGGTGGAACTCCATTTCCTGCAAACGATTCAACCGCTATCGGTCTTCTGCTCGACACAGTTGACGTAACCGACGGCGATAAGACAGTAGCTCTTGTGTATGCAGGAACAGTTTCAACCGCAAAGCTGACAGCTAACGGCGTAACAGTGCAGACAGCGGCTAAGACAGCTCTGCCAAGAATCACATTTTTTTGAATAAGGGAGGCAATACATAATGCAGAATTTTTCAGATGTTTTCACAGCCAAAGCATTTGCTATGTACTGGACAAAGTACATAGAGCAGGCAAATACAGAAGGCTATCTGGGAACTTCCCTGTTCCCACCTGTAAAGAAAAAGGGTATCGATATAAAGTGGATTAAGGGTAGGTCAGGCCTGCCTGTAACACTCAGACAGAGCGCATTTGATACTGTAGCACATGTCAGAGATAGAATTGGTGTAACTGCAATTCAGACAGAAATGCCATTCTTCCGTGATAGCTTTATCATCAAGGAAAGCGACAGGCAGGAGATCCTGAGAGCACAGGACAGCAATGATCCATATGTACAGCCTGTACTTGATAACATCTACAGCGATGCCAAGAACCTTACCAATGGTGCAAATGTTGTTCCAGAGAGAATGATCATGCAGCTTCTCTCACCGGCTGATGGTTCTCCTAAGATTGAGTTGTCAGACGGTGCAGAGGCAAGCTGTCTGTATGAGTATGACGTTGACGGCTCATTCAAGGTAAACAATTTCAAAGCTCTCACAGGTACAGCTGCATGGACAGACCACAAGAATTCAAACCCTGTACAGGACATTCTTGATGCTAAGGAAGCTATTTATAAGCTTACAGGAAACGATCCTGCAATCGCCCTGATGTCAAAGAAGACACTCAAAGATATCAGAGAGAATGAGAACGTCAAGGCATATATCGTCGCCAAAGCTCAGGCAGCAGGTGGCGTTATTCTCGTAACAGACAAGCTCGTAAAGGAGTACATCTCTGAGGAAACTGAGCTCACCGTCGTTGTAAACAACAAGTCATTTATTGACGAAAGTGGCACAGCAAAGAGATTTTATCCAGATGATATGGTAACACTTCTCCCCGCACAGCCACTCGGTTCAACAGTTTATGGCACAACACCTGAAGAGGCTGACCTCATGGCTGACGGCAAGGCAGATGTTGCTATCGTAAATACAGGCGTTGCAATCACAACAATCAAGCAGCAAAACCCTGTTAATATAAGAGTGCTTGCAAGCGAAATCGTCCTGCCATCATTTGAGGACATGGATAACGTTTATGTTATCAACACAAATGCCAAAATCGGTGAACTTACAGTAAATTCTGTCGCTGGCACAAGTGCATCAGGCAAGACAAAGGTAACAGTATCACCATCTCTGTCAGCAGGCAACTCCTACAAGTATAAGACAGCATCAAGTGTAACTGTTCCTGAGTTTGGTGCAGAATGCAAGTCAGGCTACACTGCATGGGACGGAGTATCTGAGATCACCGCAACAACAGGCAATAAGATACTCATCGTTGAGGTAGATGCAAACAACAAAGCTGTAAAAGCTGGTTCAGCTACAGTAGCCTCTAAGGCATAAAAGGAGAGTGCAAAATGGATATGATTGAGCTGTTTAAGGCAAGCGTTCCTGAGGAAAAATCTGAGGAATTGATTATGCAGTATTTAGACACTGCTCAATCAATTATCCTTGCACATCGCTTCCCTTTCGGCACAGACCGCACAGAGGTTGAGCCACAGTACAAAGGCTTACAGTTGAGAATTGCCATAGACCTATACAATAAGCGTGGAGCTGAGGGCGAAAAGGCACACTCTGAAAACGGAGTAAGCCGTACATATGAAAGCTCGTGGGTATCTCAACAATTGCTTAACGAAATCGTTCCGAAAGCTGAGGTATTGTAATGAGAAACCTAATGCGAAACGTTACAAAAATAAGCTATAAGCTGTATTTAGGTGAACAAGATTTACTTGATGATGACGGCTATAGGACAGGCGAGAAAGGCATAAGTTACTCAGATTTTAGCGAGTGCTATATGTCGATATCAGGCAATAAAAGCGACAGCGAAATGTCACAGTTCGGTCGAAACCTGGACTATGATAGAACAATGTCAACCGCAGATATGAAGTGCGAAATTGATGAACACTCACTGCTGTGGATAGATATTGACGTCAATGGTCCTCACAATTTCATTGTAAAAAAACGCTCTGTTACGCCAAATCAAATACAGTTTGCCATAAAACAGGTGAATGTCAATGAGGAAGATAGCGTTTAATCTGTCAGAAGATAGCTTGACAAAAGCCGTTGAGCAAATGAAAGCATATAAAGCTGAGATACACAAAAAAGCTCAACTGCTTGTGGAGCGTCTGACTGATTATGGACTAACGATATGCAGAGCAAAAGTCATTGAAATGGATATCCCTGATACAGGACATTTGCTCAGTCAGGTTGACGGCTACTATAGCCCGTTGCTTAATGCTGGCTTTATTTTCTGTGACTGTGATTATGCAGTGTTCGTTGAATTTGGAACAGGTGTAAAAGGTGCATCACAGCCATATGTAGGACAAGCCATAAGTGAATGTGGCTATCAATATATGGGCGGAACACACTATATCACGACGCAAGACGGACGTATAGGCTGGTTTTATCCTGCTGACGACGGAACGTGGAAGTTTACACAGGGTATGCCAAGCAGGCCATTTATGTACGAAACAGGGTTGGAAATGCGAAATGCTCTCGACAACATTATTAAGGAGGTTTTTAAGTGATTGACATTGAAAACAAGGTGTTTGACACAGTGTCGAAAGCACTTGAAAAAGCCTTCAAAAATATATCTGTCAGCAGCATAAACACAGACAAACCAGCAACATTTCCGTATGTTTCAATCGTGGAAACAAGTAACTCGGTTGATCCTGCGTACATAGACAGCGGCAGAATTGAGAACGCAAGCAATCTACTGTACACAGTGAATGTTTATAGCAATCTCGCCAAAGGCAAGAAAACGCAAGCCAAAAAAATCAGAAACCTTGTGTCAGACGAGTTCGATAAAATCGGCATGATGAGAACATTTTGCCAGCCTATTGAAAATCTATCTGACACATCAATATATCGTATCACAATGCGCTTCGAGTGCAAAGTTGATACGGACGAAATAATCTATAGGAGGTAATGAAATTGGAGAAATCAACAATTAACACCTTTTTGTATGCAAAAAAGGCCAGTGAAAGCATCGCTTCAAAGCTTTGTGACATTACATCATACCCTGATTTGTTTGCAACTCCGGAGATGATTGATGTTTCCGATATGTCGAGCAGATATAAGAAGTATGCAGAAGGTATGGCAGATGTTCTAAATTCTCCATTTGGTGCAAACTACACCAAAGCTGCTTATGACAAGATTAAGGCAATGGAAGGCGACGATACAATCGTTTTTGAACTCCGCTTTGGTGCAAAAGGTGAATATGGTGCGTGGACATGGACAGGCTCAATATTTGTCAACGTCAAGGGTGGCGAAGTCGGCGGTAAGAGAGAAATGGAAATCACAACTTACGCAAAAACAGAAATTACAGAAACAACAGTTTCAGATACATAATTTTTTTTAGGAGGATAAAACAATGGCAAAGACAATCAATTTCAATTACGAGGGTCAGCACTACGTCCTTGAATTTTCCAGAAGAACAGTAAGACAAATGGAAAATAACGGCTTCACTCTGAATGATCTCTCAGACAAGCCAATGAACACTCTGAACGAGCTTTTTGCAGGTGCTTTCAAGAAAAATCACCGCAACGTAAAGCCTGAACAGATTGACAAGATGCAAGCTCTTTTCGCTGATAAGGACAAGCTTATAGAGACTCTGTTCTCAATGTACAGCGAAACTATCGAGACACTGACAACAAATGACCCTGCTGAGGATAGGGAAAATTTGATAACCTGGAGCGTTGGAGAGTAGACAACGTTCCGAAAGAGCAAACATATACTCAAACATTTCTAAAAGCTTTGCCATTGTATTTATCCATAGGCATGACTGCCAAAGAGTTTTGGGAAGGTGACTGCTGTTTGGCAGTTGCCTTTCGCAAAGCTGATGAGATGACACAAAAAGCAAAGAGAGAAAAGGACAATTTCAATGCATGGCTAACGGGACTATATGTTCAAGAAGCCATAGCAAGTTGTTTTTCAAAAGACGGCAAATATCCCGATAAACCGCATGACATTTTCAAAGCCGACAAGGATAATGAAAAAACGTATGATGACATCATGCGAGAAAATGCGGAGAATTTCAGGAAATTTGCAGAAGCATTTAATAAAGGAAGGGCGGCAAATAAGGGCAATTAAACAGACTTATTGCCACCCTTATTTTTTTATATAGGAGGTGAAAAGTATGGGATTAGACATCGATAAGCTTAGTTTGAAAGTAGAAGCTTCGTCTGACAACGCTGAAAAAAAACTCGATAGGCTGATTGTTAAGCTCGAAACGCTAAAAAAGTCAGTAGGCAAACTTTCGGGGCTTGACAAGCTTTCCGAAAAACTCAACAAAATAGCGGCAAGTGCCAATGCTATATCAGGTGTGGATAAGCTTGCAAAGCTTGTTGAAAGCGTCTCAAAGTTGTCACAGATAAAGTCTCCGAATGTTACAAAGACCGTGAACAGCATCAAAAAGCTCTCTGAGGCGTGCAATGCAGTAAGCGGCATGAGTAATGTGAGTGTGCTTAAAGAGAATATAACGGCTATTACAGAGGCGTGTAAGCCAATGCAGGAAATGGGTAAGAATAATCTTTCGCCATTCCTTAACAGTTTGAAAAAGATACCTGATATCACAAAGTCGCTTGACACAGAGAAAATCAATGAGTTCGCAACGAGAATACGCCAGCTTACCACCGCTATAGAGCCGTTGACAACGCAGGTTTCAAAGGCGGAAAACGGACTTGTCGCACTTAATGGCATTATGAAGAGTTCAATTGCGAGAAACGGAAACCTTGCATCTGCAAATGCCGTAACTGTAAAATCCTATACCAGTTTGTCCTCAGTTTTTAAGGACGCAAGAATAAGAGCCGCCGCACTTTACGTCACAGTCAATAGGGTTGCAGATGCACTCGCCGATTGCTTGCAATCGTCAAACGAGTATGTCGAAAACATCAACCTATTTACAGTAGCTATGGGCGATTATTCAGAAGAAGCATATAGGTATGCCGAAAAAGTAAATAGTCTGCTTGGCATTGATATTTCTGAGTGGATACGCTTTCAGGGCGTGTTCAAACAGATAACAACAGGCTTTGGAGTTGCAGCTGAAAAGTCAAACATAATGTCCAAAAACCTGACGCAGATAGGCTATGATATAGCATCATTCTTCAACATCTCCATAGAAGATGCTATGCAGAAAGTTGAATCTGGCATCTCTGGAGAACTTGAACCGTTGCGTAGATTGGGTTATGCTCTTGACGCCGCAACACTTCAACAGATAGCCTATGATAATGGCATTCAGCAGAACATCAATACCATTACACAGGCACAGAAGTCACAGCTGAGATACGTCGCTATTCTTCAGCAATCTACAAATGTTATGGGCGATATGGCAAGAACCATCGTCACGCCTGCGAACTCTATGAGAATTCTGCAGCAACAGTTTGAACAGCTCAAGAGAGCCATAGGAAACATTGTGAGCGTGTTTGCTGTGAAGATGATACCATATGTCCAAGTGTTTGTAAGACTTCTCACAGACGCCGCTAATGCCATTGCAAAGTGGTTAGGCTTTGAGCTGCCGACAATAGATTATTCTGAGGTTGGCAAAGGTCTAAGCAGTGTAACAGAGAATGCAGACGATGCAACAGAATCTGTCAAGGAAACAAAGAAAGCGTTGCTTGCACTTGCTAGCTTTGATGAGATAAATCAGCTCAATCTTGACAAGAACAACGGCAATGACAGCGGAGATACCACAGGCAACAAATATGGTCTTGGCATTGATTTGCCTGAATATGACTTTCTTGCAGGACTTGACAAGCAGACGGACGCACTTTACAAAAAAGTCAAAGCTCAGCTGAAAGATCTCTACAATTGGCTCAAAAAGCACAAGGATATGATTAAAGTCATTGCAGGACTATTGGCAACAGTATGGGCAGTAAGTAAGATTGCTAACCTGATTAACTGGGTGAAGAAGCTTAAAGGAGCGTTTGAAGCATTAAAAATTGTCAAAGATTGTACGAGTTGGCTATCAAAGCTTAAAGCGGTTGGAGTAGGAGCAATTTCAGGTATTGTCGGTGGTTTTGCAGGATTTGATTTCTTCAAAAAGCTTGCGAAAGGCACGTTGGATTGGAACAGCGCACTTGTTGATACAGGCATAGCTGTTGGAGCTATTGCAGCGGCATTTGCAATCGGAGGGCCTATTGCAGGTGCAGTTGCTATAGTAGGAACGCTAACTGGTGCATTTATTGGTCTGTACAAAGGTGCAAGAGATGCCAAAATGGAAATAGTCGGACTTTCTGACAATGGCGGTACTAAAATATCTGAAATTGCGGAAGCATTTGGAGCTCAGTGTGACAAAATCATTGAAGCCAAAAAAGCTGTTTCTGAATATAAAGAAACAATCACAAGCAATCAAGACAAAATAGATCAAGCTGTTGGCAATTTGAACGATTTTGGAGACAGGCTAAGTGGGCTTAAAGGAAAGCTTACAGACACCGATAAAGAAAATATAACATCTGGGTTTGAAACAATAGCCACCGCTATCAAGGACAATATTGGTGCAGAAACACAAGGCATTATCGACAATTTTAAGTCTGCAATGGACGGATTACCTGATAATCTAAAAACAAACATACAAAGCAGTATCAGCGAGCTGAACGCTCTAAATTCTCAACTTTCAGGCAATGTTGACAAGGCACAACAATTCATAAACGATTATTACAATACTATATGGAATGGTGGCACGCCAACAGACGAGCAAACCGAGAATTTCAACAAAGCGACAAAATATTTTCTGTCAAAATCGGTTGAAACATCTGACGCATATAAGGAGTACAAAGAAAACTTATCAAAGATTGATTTATCCAAAATCGACTTTGAGGATTTTGATACGTTCAAAAGTTCTATTCAAGACGTTCAGAACAATGCAAATTCGGCAATAATTGCAATAAGTAACGCAAAAAAAGACTCTCTTGATTATATCGAAAGCCTATACCAAGAGATGATAGAACAACATGATCTCGGTTGGGTATCTGATGCACAACTTGCACTTGCAAAAGAAACATTTGAAAATGCAAAAAAGAACATCAACGATAGCGCAGACGAACAGATAAAATCAGTTAAGGACGGACTTGGAAAGATTTTAGGTCAGGCACAGTCGCAATTAAACAAAGCTATTGATGATCAAGCTCAGTTTTTTGCACAGCAAGAAACTACGAATGTGTATGGCGATTATTTTCAGTGGACAGATGATGCTTGGAAGTATTTTAACGATAGCTATAGCAATAACATTAAGGAGCAAAAGAAAAATTTCAGTGATCAGCAAGATGTAATAAAGAAGGCTGCTAAAGATACAAAAGTAAACCTTGGCGAATATGTCAAGGCACTTAGCCCGTCAAACATTGACCTCAATCATGCTGACATAGGCGGTTGGGGCAAGGTAATTGCCGCCAAAAAAGGTGCAAAAACAGGCGATTGGACTGATTACGGAAAAGAAATAGCCGCACAGCTATCAAAGGGAATTGAATTGGGTACTGACGGCACTATTAAATCTGTAAAAGGAATGACCAGCAGTTTGCTCAATGAATTCACTTTGGGCGGTGAAAATTGTGTCGCAGGTTTTGCAAACGCTTTGTCCGACAAGGAAAAGAAAGCGTTCGCAGCTGCAAATGACCTCGGACTTAGCAGTTTGAAGTCATTAAAGCTTGCACTTGATGAGCATTCTCCGTCAAGAGAAACGCACCAAATCGGTGTCTTTTTCCTCCAAGGCTTCATGAACGGCATAAAATTGCTGTCAACGTTTATGAACACTTACGTGGCAAAAACAGCAAAATCAGCCGTCACAACATTTGATACAAATTCCGCGACAACCTCAATCGGTATCAAGTTTATAGACCGCTTTAAAAACGGAATTGACCTGAGGAAAAACAGCCTTATCAACGATATTGTTGATATTTTCAACACAATTCTCGACAAGGCAGATAGTTTCCACGTCCAGTTCTTCAATTCGTTCAATAGTGCGGTACCTGCAATACAGATAGCCTCAAATGGCATTCTTGCCGCTATGGGACAAGCTGTATCCATACCACAGATAAGCTATACAGCACCTGGATATCGTGTGCAGGGATATGCAAGAGGCGGTTATCCTGCGACAGGTCAGCTATTTGTTGCAAGAGAAAACGGCACACCTGAAATGGTCGGTTCTATCGGTAGCAGAAACGCTGTTGCAAATAATGATCAGATCACTGCGGCAATCAGTCAAGCAGTATATCAGGCAGTACGTGAAGCAAACAGAGATACTCAGAACAGCGGTAGCAGAAACAATGAAATGACAGTTAAAATCGTTCCTGACAAGAACAGTTTCGTGAAAGTAGCTGTTGACGGGATAAACGATACAACCAGACGGACAGGTAAAAGTCCGTTGCACTAAAGTGAGGTGGTGACACAATGCTAAAATTCGACGGTGTAGAAATGCCTGTACCTGCAGATTTGCAGGTACAGAACAACAAAATCTGGTCGGATAATACAGGACGTTCAGCAAGCGGAAAGCTTGTTGGCGATATGGTGTGCATAAAGAAGAAATTAATCATATCGTGGGTACACCTCACAGGTGAGCAAGTCGCATTGATAAATCAATACATTTCTAACGTAAGCAAACCGTTTTTCAGCGTGACATTTACAGATGAAACATTTGTTGAGCAAACGTGCACCATGTATGCAGGCGACACAAAATATGATGTGCTAAAGTGGGTCTCACCGATGAAGTATCTGAAAAATGTTGCAGTAGACCTAATCGAATGCTAGGAGGCGGTAAAATTGTATACAGTACAGAATGAACCCGTCTCTCAGTGTATCGAGAGCTATTGCCGTACTTGGCGGCTGTGGATAGAGAATGCAGAGGGCGTTATATCAGGCGACAGCATTATGTCAGCTGACAGCTCAATGCAGGCAACATCACTTTCAGACGACATCGAGCTGGGCGCAGTATGTTCGCAATCGTGGAACATGACCATAAGTGACACTGAAACAGCGTTTCTTGGTAAAGAGTATGACACATATCTGTATCTCGTAGACTACGAAACTAGCGGCATACTTGCAGACGAAAAGATACCAATGGGACGCTTCACCTGCGTGAAGTCCAAGAAATCAGGCGGCAGTGTTCAGTTGACAATGGCGGACAGGCTGTACTTTTCGGACAAGCCATATGTGCCGCATATCCCTATGCCAAACTGGAATAAAGCAGTCGAGGACGACATTTGCAGACAATTAGGTTTGCAGAATGGAAATGATTATACGGAAGTCAGGTTACTGCGTGACAAGAACGGCAGAAGGCTGATAGATAAGAACGGTAAGGTGCTGTACTCAAAATACTTTTACTTCAAGGTCAGCTCCGTGCCAAAAGACGTGACCATGCGGCAAATGCTGTCTTATCTGGCTTCTGCGCAAGGGCAGTTTGGATATGTTGACAGGTACGGAAAGTACGTCCGAAAGTGGTATGGCAAGTCTGTGAAAACATTGGATAACAATACGATAGACCTGCCAACACTGTCAGAAAGGCAGAACGTTATCGTGGGCATTATCTGCAAAGTCAGTGATGATGTAACGCTGCTGCTTGGTGTGACAGATACCACGCAAGGACGTGTGTTGGAGTTTGAAAATCCGTACATGACCGAATCACTGCTTCAATCTCTGTGGCGCAGGATAGGAGGCTTTTCGTGGTACACCACTGAGCTATACCACAGACTCGGTGACCCACGTTTCGACATAGGTGACGTGGTGACATACACCAACGGCGCAGACAGCTATGACATACCGATAACGAATTTAGGATTTACCTTTGACGGCGGACTTTCAGCAGATATTTCGGCGGTAGGTCTGAGCGTTGAAGAACAGCTTTAAAAAAAGGGGGCGAGATAATGGCTGATGAAAATGTGACATTGGAACAGGATATCACCGAAAACGATTATCCCATGCAACACGCAGGTGAGGAAATCGATGAGATACTGAACCGAGCCAGCAAGATACACTATGGCACTGTGGAATACAAGATGACGAAAGCGAGTCCACTGATGCAGATACCGCTTGGACTGACTTTTGCGCCTAAGCAGGTTATAGCAACGCTACGGCAGACAGCCACACCAACACCATATCAGAACTACTGCACCTACGTCTATGGGTCAGGAACGTCATATTATCTTTATGTCTGCATGGGAGCTGGGGCAACAGGAACCGTGCCAACAGGAACATACTATGTTGATTATATTGCAATAGAGTAAAGAGGGGTGATTAAATGACGATAACATTAAATTCAGACTATGACGTAACACTAAGCACCGCCCTGCTAGGATATGTAGGTGAAACAAATGCCAGACCCGTGTCGGTCGAAGGGCTGACAGTAGACGGCGCAGACCGCTATGTGCTGACTATTGACTACGGCGACGGCACTGTCTACGAGGTCGATATCACAGACGGCACATGGACGCCTACTGCTGATATCTTGCAGTCAGCGCAGACAGTCAGCTGTCAGATATGTGCTAAAAAACTGTCAGGGCAGGAATATATCCTGGTTAAAAAATCACGCATTTTCCGTCTGAGAATAGGTGCGGCTATAGGAGATAATGCAGTACCATCGCCCGATGTGTCTATGGACGCACTAGACCGCATAGACGCCATAGGCAGGCAGACGCACGCAGATATGCAGACAGCCGTCACTGCTGCAGATACAGCGACTACAGCGGCAAATAACGCCACTAAATCTGCCACAAATGCAGAGAAATCAGCCGATACCGCAACGCAGGCGGCAAGCCGTGCTGAAACCGCAAAGGCAGCGGCTGAAACGTCCGCTACACAGGCAGACACCGCCATGCAAGGCGCAGAAACCGCACGTCAGCAGGCGGTCACAGCACAGAACGCCGCCAAGGTATCAGCAGCCCAAGCATCAACGGCAGCACAGCAGACAGAGGCTGATAAGACAATAACGGCAGGCTACGCTAAAACTGCCAAGACCTGCGCTGACAGCACTGCGGCAGACAGACAGGCGGTGCAGACGTTGGCAACGCAGGTGACAGCTGATAAGGCTACAGTGGCAGACCATGCCACTAAGGTCGCAGAGGACAGAACAGCCGCTGAGACTGCCGCACAGAAAGCACAGTCTGTAGCTGATAGTTTGCCAGATGACTATGTAACAGCGGTCGGAAAAATCGCTGAGAACGCGGCAGAAATAGCTAACGTAAAGCTGACGGACAAAGAGTTGCAACGCAGAGTAAATGCGTTGTATGATATAGGTCATGGTATCACGCATAGGTTTGAAACCGACAGTGAAACGGCATATGCCAAGACTATTCCGACTGGTGCGAAGCTGATGAGCGTGAAGTCAATAGGCGGTCATTCTGAGGTCATTGACGGGGAAATTGTTAGTGCAGGTACAGAGAGCATTATGCAGCAGGGGAAAAATTTGTTTGATTATACTGACAAAACCTATCATGGAGCGAATGTAAACAAGGTTGAAAATGGTGTTATTTACACGAAACAATTATTGACAACTATCCTAAATATTCCGACTATTGTCGGCAATAAGTATACGCTGTCATTAAAAACAAAAAGTATTTCAACTAGTCAAGGTATATTGCGGTGGTCATTGCAAAAAGGAAAAAACACAGCATATGCAGATGATAGTTCGCTGATAAAAAAGGTGGTAGGTACGGTAGCAAACACAGAATATCAGGAAACAGTTACTTTTACAGCAACTACTGATTTTGTGTCGCTATGCGGTCTAGCGTCTACGTTTTATGACGTGCAGCTAGAAAATGGTGATACCGCTACCAATTATTCTCCATTCTATCAGACCGCCTACCAAATTCCAGAGGCAATCCGCAATCTGCCTGGCTATGGTTGGTCGGCAGGAACGGCTAAGAACTATGTCGATTATGAAAATAAAAAATACGTTCAGTGCGTGAACAGCGTTGATTTAGGGACGCTGGAGTGGTCATATCGACCTGAACAGCAACGATTCTATGCGATTGCTGATAGTATAACAGGAAAATTTTCTGAATCGTTCGGAATCGTTCCAAATATAATCGTTGCAAAATACGATGCAGTTTGTTTTAATGATATAACAACTAAAACCGATAATATGAAGGTTTCTGCAGTAAAAACAACAAATGATTATATAACTATACGGAACACAGCCTACACCGATGCCACAACTTTCAAACAGGCAATGCAGGGTGTAATTCTGCACTACGAACTAGCGAACCCTATAATTACAGACATATCAGCCCTGATACCCGATGATTTCCTGCGAAACGTAGAAGTCGAAGCAGGCGGTTCAGTGACATTCAAGGGTGGTAATGACGATTACAGAATACCAGTGCCAAGCGAAGAAGAATACATCGTCAAACTGAGTGAAGTGGGAGGTACAACATGACTGATTTACAGAGAAAAATGATGGAGAAGCTAGGGTTATCACAAGAAGACTTCCAACCAAAGAAGGTTACAAAGGTTGATGAGTTGGAAGCACAGGTGCTGTACACTGCACTGATGACCGACACGCTGATTGAGGAGAGTGACGACAATGTATAGAAAAGTCAAGAGGTTGTATGATTTAGGGTTGTACACCGCTGAGCAGGTCAAGGATTTTGCCGACAGGGGGAAGATAACCCCTGAGCAGTACGAGGAAATCACTGGGGAAAAGTATGAAAGCGAGGTTGTAAAGTGAAATACATAATAATGCTGATGATTGTTATAGGTCTTGCCTTTGCCGATTTTGCCACAGGCTGGATAAAGGCCTACTGCAAGGGTGACGTTCGTTCGTCAAAAATGCGCAAAGGCGGTCTGAACAAGTTAGCCGAAATAGTCGTCATGGGTGTGGCTATCGGTTCGGAAATCGGTTTTGAACAGTTAGGTCACTACTACGGGCATAGCGAACTGGCAGGCATTGCAGGCACGATAACCGCACTAGCCGTGTTTGGATATATTTTCGCAATGGAAATTGTATCTATACTGGAAAACTATGGTGAAATCAATCCGCAGGCGCACTGGATAAACAAAATCGTGGCAAAATTTGGAGTTTTCAAAGATAAGGAGGACTAATTATGGCAATGACATTTGATGAATTTGTAAAAAAATACAAGGGCAAGGGCATTAATTTCGACAAGGCGTATGGTGTGCAGTGTTTTGACCTGGCGAATCAGTTCAACCGGGACGTTGTCGGGTGCGGTATGTTCACAGGTCTGTATGCCAGACAGATTTACGAAGATTTCGACAAGCAGGCGGTCAAGGGCTATTTTACCAGAATTAAAAACACGCCGTCATTCGTTCCGAAAAAGGGTGATATCGTTGTGTGGGGCGGTAGTCTGAACGGCGGTATCGGTCATGTTGCCATAGCCACAGGCGAGGGTAACACAAAATATTTCTACAGCTACGATCAGAACTGGCTGGGCAAAAATGACCCATGTACAAGAACCTATCACAACTATAACCATGTCTTGGGCGTTCTCCGCCCGAAAAATCAGAGCGTTATCAATCCGCCTACGCTGGAAACAAAAGGATATAAGAAAGGTGCAAGCACAGACGGGTCGTATGCCCTGAAACAATTGCTAATCCTTGACGGTGCAAAGCTGGACGATAATGCAATCATCGGCAAGGGCACTATCGGTGCTATCAATGCAAGGCTGAAAGCATGGGGATACAGGCCGAACGGCATTGCTGGCAAGAAGTTCATCAAGAAACTGCGTGAAAAAATCAAAAAATAGTCGAATAAATTTCGTATAAAATTCGCATAAATTTAGCCGTCAGAGCGTTTGCCCTGGCGGCTTTTTTTCATTCTTTATACAATCCGTGCAGAGCGGATATAAGTGCTACTGTAAAACCTTATGAACGGTACTGATATCTCCGTCGTCACGCTCAGCGTTTACAAATATTGTAGACAACCATTTTACCTGATAGCCGTTGTTGGTATGGTAGCCGTGGAAATGTGCACGCCTGATGTGCGGTGCTTTCGGTGCGCTGTGACCTTGTGGGCTGTGCTGACCGCCGACAGCGTTCTCAGCCTGCCTATGCTTGCGGACAGCGACGCCTATCCTATATCCTACATTGGCTATGGCTGATTTCTGTGGCTGTGCAGACGGCTTCTGAGGACGTTGTGCGGTGGATTTCTTCTGCGCCTGATGTTTTGTTATGGGTGCGATTTCTGCGTTTACGGCTGATAAGTATACAATGAACTGCAATTTTTCGGCTATGTCGCATATCATTGCCTTAGTGCCTGCCTTGTCTTTTTTGGCATAGCTGCCTAGAATTTTATATATCAGGTCTTCAACTGTCATATCATACTGCAATTCTATAGCGATTGATTCCGAATAGTAGTCTTTTTCGGTATCGTCAAAAAAATATTCTGTCATTGTCATTCGGTCACCCTGCAAGTCGAAAAAGAACCCCACACTATTTTTGTATTTTCGCTGAACGTAAAAACAGTTGCATGGCAATTGCTTGAAAACGTCTGCACTAATCTTCAAATCGGCTGTGCCCTGACCACTCAGCAGACTGGCAAAATCATCATCAAATAGATACACTTGCCGTCCACTATAGTACCAGTTTGTCATATTTTTTATAGCGCCCAGCTTGTCAAGAAAATCGTCTGACATTATCGTTTGTTCGGTCAACTCAATTCGGATATTTTAATGCTCAGCGAGATTTTAACGCCAAAAAAACCATTGACAGAATAGGTCTTACCCAGCAGGAAATAGCCGACAAGCTAGAAGTTTCTAGCACCATTGTGGGACGCTGGTATAGGGGAGAGGCAGTTCCTCGTATCCGTTCACAATACGAACTCGAAAAACTCGCATGGGAAAATAACAAATAATGTAGAAGAATGACCGCAGGTGATATTAAATCAGCTGCGGTCATGTCATATTTCGTGTCATATGCTTATCGTTTAGGCTAATATTTTATCATTTTTACGCATATTTTAGCATTTTATAATATAAAGAAAACCGTCTATCTACGCCATTTGACGTAAACAAGCGGTTTTTCATATGGTGCGGGTGACAGGACTTGAACCTGCACGGTGTTGCCAATAGAACCTAAATCTATCGCGTCTGCCAATTCCGCCACACCCGCATACAAAACAACATTATTATTTTATCATAAACTCCCTACTTTGTCAAGACCTTTTGCTCAAAAAAATGCCCGATGCTCAAAACATCGGACTGATTTTTTATAATCTCTTAATATTGTCAAGAATTATCAGCTTGTGTGTAAAACCCTCAAGCTTGTTTTTGATATCACCATTCTTTATAAAAAGGAGTGTTGGCAGTGCTGTAACGTCATATCTCTTCGCAAGATCTGGCTGAGATGTGATATCACACTTAGCTATGATAGCGGTTTCTCCAAGCTCTTCTGCAGCTTCGTTAAGCCCTGCCTCTGTTCTTTTACAGTGAACACAGGTAGGTGAGTAAAATTCTATAACAAGCGGTTTGTCTGCTGATATCAGCTCGTTGTAATTCTGGTTTGTCAGTTCTGTAAGCATTTTTTTATTTCCTCCAATATATATTATATTATTCATATAGTTTTACTATGAATATAGTGATTATATCACTATTTACGCACTTTGTCAAGAGTATTATCAAACATTTCTGTATATCATATTTCTCACATATGTTAGTTATGAATAAAATGTACAACAATAATAAAGTATTCCTATCATATATGTATGATTTCACGAAAATCATTCATAACTATTGACATTTCCATAAAATCATGTATAATAAAAGCATACTAATCATATCAACTTGATATGAATTGAAAGTGAGGAGCTTAAATTGTCAAAGATCAATAAGCGAATGCAGCGATGTTGACACTGGAACTATCACAGCAATATATCTAAATTGGAGTTGTCAGCTATGTATATAGAATTAAAAAACATTAATAAAAGCTTTGGCGATTTTAAAGCTTCGGATAACGTAAGTTTTGGTATTGAAAAGGGAAAGCTTATCGGTCTGCTTGGACCGAGCGGCAGCGGTAAAACAACTATCCTGCGTATGCTTGCAGGTTTGGAAAAACAGGATAGCGGCGATATTATTATAGATGGTAAAAATGTCAACAAACTTCCATCAAATGAAAGAGGTATCGGATTTGTTTTTCAAAGCTATGCGCTCTTCCCTTTTATGACAGTTTACGATAATATAGCTTATGGTCTGAAGGTTCAGAAAAAAGATAAGAAGTTTATCAAACAACGTGTGGCTGAGCTTCTTGAACTTGTTGGCTTGCCTGACGTTGGCAAGCGTTATCCTGACCAGCTCAGCGGAGGTCAAAGGCAGCGTATCGCTCTTGCAAGAGCACTAGCACCTCAGCCTGAACTCCTTCTACTTGACGAACCTTTTGCAGCTATCGACGCAAAGGTAAGAAAAGAACTGAGAACATGGCTTCGTGATACTATTGATAAAATAGGCATAACAAGCATTTTCGTTACACACGATCAGGACGAAGCAATAGAGGTCGCAGACGAAATTGTTATCACAAACAAAGGCAGAGTTGAGCAGATAGGCAATCCAGTTGAGATATACCTTGAACCTAAAACTCCTTTTGTTGCTCAGTTTATCGGTCAGTCCGCAGTTATCGAGGACTACAGCAAGCTCAAAGGCTTTGAAACAGCAGAGGGCAAGACTTCAGCTATAATCAGACCTGAGTTTATCGAGATAAACAAATTTGAAGACAGCGAGTATCACCAGTTTGAAAGCTCAATGGAGGATGCCGTTGTGGAAGAAGTTTCATTCAGAGGAAACGCCTTTGAGGTTAAAGCTTCCATAGACGGTATCTCAGTAACAGGCAGATATCCGCTGAACGCTTCCCGTCTGAAAAAAGGTGATAAGGTAAAAGTACTTATCAAGAAGCTTTACACTATTGATGAAAACACGACAAATATTCTCGTAAACAAAGCTCTTGATGACTCAGAGCTATACTACATTTAATAAGGAGGACATTAAAGATGGAAAATAATAAAACAAAGTCCTCTGCTATACAGAAGATACTAAAATGTGGTATCATATCATGGGTAGCAATAATTGCCCTTTGGGGAATAGGATCTTTGAAATATGATGAATATTTTCTTCCAAGCCCAAAGGAAACGATCGACAGCATGAAGGAACTTATCAAAGACGGAACTCTTTGGAGTGACATTGTTGCAAGCGTCGGAAGAGTAATAAAAGGCTGGCTACTTTCAATAATTTTTGCTGTTCCTATGGGTCTTATTGTAGGAAATTTCAGACCTGTACGCTGGCTCGTTGAACCTATACTTAGCTTTTTCAGATTTGTGCCTGCTATTGCATTGACGACACTCTTTCTAATGTGGTTCGGAGTAGGCGAAGAATCAAAAGTAGCACTTATTTTCTACGCATCATTCTTCCCTATGTTCGTAAACACTATAGCGGGTGTGGCTTCAACTGATAAGCAGCTTGTGGAAGCAGCTTCCTGCATGGGGGCAAAAAAAGCAAGAGTTTTTTTCACAGTAGTTGTACCATCAGCGGTATCTAATATCTACACTGGAATAAGACTAGGACTTAGCTCAGCTATCATCTGTGTTGTGGCAGCTGAAATGCTGGTCGGCAGTGATGGCCTTGGTTATCTTATAAACAGCTCGAAGCTTTATTACAAAACAAGCTGGGCTTTTGCAGGAATCGTCACACTTGCTGTGATTGGCTTTGCTGCTGACAGGATCCTACAGTTTATTGGCAAGAAAAAACTTAAACACTTTGACGTAAAATAATTAATTTAACAGGAGAGATTTAAAAATGAACATAAAAAAGATAATCGCAATAATAGCGTCGACAGCATTGACAGCAACTCTTCTTGCATCATGCGGTAGTTCATCAAGCGGAAAAACCGCAAAGAAGGTTACCAAAGACGGTAAAGAACTTAGCGTTTTGAGAGTTGCGAACATGACAGGTCAGCCAGATCAATATGCCGACTATATCGGTATGGAGCAAGGAATATTTGAGAAATATGGTATATCTCTCGAAACATCAGAATACGCTGCCGGCATTAACACAGTTGACGCTATTGCAACAGGCACAGCAGATACAGGACTGCTTGCAGATTTTGCTGCTGTAAACAGAATTGGAAATACTCTCGATAACACTAATCTTGTGATTTTTTCAGATCTAAGTTCTAGCGTTTCATATAACGGCGGTCTTTTTGTTGCACCAAAATACAAAGATAATCTTGATGCTTTAGATGAAAGTGAAGGATGGATAACTTCTATTGGAACAGTTTCAGAATACTTCAACTGGCAGGCTCAGACTTATTTAGGACTTGACCCGTCAAAGCAGAAAAACGTCAACACAGATTCCATATCAACTCAGATAGCAGTTGCACATAACGGTGAGGCATCAGCCGCTATCGTTACAGGCTCAGCTATAAAAAAATATGAAGCAGAGGGCTGGACTCAGGTCGCATCTGCAAAAGATATAGGGATAAACGTATCTGCTTATCTTATAACATCAAGCGACTTTGCAAAGAACAATACTGAAACTCTTACGAACTATCTTAAAGCACTTGATGAAAGCGTTAAATACATAAATGACAACTTAGATGAGTCGGCTGAAAAAATATCAAAGAAATATGGAATCGAACCAGATGATTTCAAAACAAACTGGGAACAGTACAGTATTAAACTAGGACTTTCTGAGGAAGCTGCATCTCATCTTGATGAAATAAATAAGTGGGCGTATGAGAATGGTAAATATCCAAACAATTACAACATAAGGGAATTTTATTATCCAGACTCAGCAAAAAAAGCATTTCCAGATAACGTTACGGCAGACCTGACAAAAGCAGACAAATAAACAAGGAGGAATCAGACATGGGTTATCCAAGCATTTATCCAACAGGAGTTACAATATACAACAAAGAAAAAGCCTACAGCGGTTATACGATCTTCCCGTCCGCTAAAGGTGCTCTGCTCATAGATATGAATGGCAATGAAGTAAAGCTTTGGGCTGGACTGGGAGGATTTCCTAACAAAATACTCCCAGGCGGATATGTAATGGGCACAACAGGAGCAAGAGGAGGTAAATATGCATATCAGGATCAACTTGATCTTGTTCAGGTAGACTGGGACGGTCATATCGTATGGAAATTCGACAAAACTGAACTTATTGCCGACCCGGGTAAAGAACCAGTCTATATGGCTAGACAGCACCATGATTTTCAGCGTGAGGGCAGCACTGTGGGTTACTATTATCCAAATGGTGAACCAAAGACAGACAGTGGCAATACACTTATCCTTACTCACGAGAACCTCTACAACCACGATATTTCAGACAAAAGACTTATCGACGATAAGATCATCGAAGTGGATTGGGAAGGCAATATAATTTGGAGCTGGCGTGCAAGCGACCACTTTGATGAGCTTGGCTTTGACGAGGCCGCAAAGAACGCATTGTTCAGAAACCCTGGTCTTCACGGTGAGGCAGGTGGAGATTGGATGCACATAAACAACTTCTCTACACTTGGCGAAAATAAGTGGTATGACGCAGGCGACAAACGCTTCCACCCGGACAATATCATATTTGACGCAAGAAACTCAAACATACTCGGAATTATCGAGAAATCAACAGGTAAGATAGTATGGCGTGTAGGTCCTAACTTCAACGAAAGCGAAGCCACAAAGAAGCTTGGCTGGATAATTGGTCAGCACCACCTGCACATGATACCAAAGGGACTTCCTGGAGAGGGCGACCTGTTGGTATTCGATAACGGTGGCGAGGGTGGCTACGGCACACCTAACCCTGCTTCCCTCACAGGCGTGAACAATGCACACAGAGATTACTCAAGAGTACTTCAATTCAATCCTGTTACACTTGAAATAACATGGCAGTACACTCCCCTTGAAGCAGGAAATCTGCTTTTTACTGACGCTTCTAAGTTCTATAGCTCATACATCAGCTCTGCACAGCGACTTCCGAACGGAAACACTCTTATTACGGAAGGTTCAGATGGACATCTTCTTGAAGTCACACCTGACCATGAAATAGTTTGGGAATTTGTAAACCCTTATTTCAAGAATTTTGCTGGAACATTCAAAAGCAACATGATCTACAGAGCTTATCGTGTACCATATGAGTGGATACCACAGCTTGAAAAGCCTGTTGAGACCTCTATCGAGCCTATCGACATTACAAAGTTCAGAGTACCGGGTGCTTCTATTGGCGAGGGTTCAGGGCTTGTTACAGCCGTTGACGGGATCGATCCAACAAAAGGAGTTCCTCTCACAGGTTCAGGAAATGAAGAAGATGATGAAGAACGCATCGACTTCTGTGTTGCTTCTGTAAAGAAAAAAGATCTAGAATAAAATTAATGTACATAAGGCAGCTTCTGTAAAACGAGGCTGCTTTTTTTAAGACCGCGGAGAGTTTACAAGTCCTTGACAAAAGAAAAGATTAGTGCTATTATATTATGTGATATTGTTATTTATTTATCAATCATGTTTATTAGTAAAGGAAAGTGTAAATATATGTCTAAAGACGGTTCGATATCCGCATCAGTAATAAAACGACTACCACGTTATTATAGATTTTTAGGTGAGCTTCAAAAAGAAGGACTTGAAAGAATATCTTCAAGGGAGCTTTCAGAGAGAATGAAGCTCACGGCTTCACAAATAAGACAAGACCTTAACTGCTTTGGAGGATTCGGTCAGCAGGGATATGGCTATCACGTTGACGAGCTTAGAATGGAAATAGGCAAGATACTCGGAGTAGACAAGCATTTCAAGACCATACTTATCGGTGCAGGAAACCTTGGTAAAGCTATCGCCACACATATTAACTTTGAAACAAGGGGTTGCAATCTCATAGGCATATTTGATATAAACCCTAAGCTCACTGGTGAAGTGGTAGGAAACATACCGATTCGTCATACTAATGAAATAGAAAGCTTTTGCGAAGCAAACTCCCCTGTTGTAGCTGTGCTTTGTATACCGAAGGCAAACACTCAGGCTATTGCAGACCAGCTTGTAAATCTTGGTCTGAAAGCGTTTTGGAATTTTTCACATTATGATCTTAGCATTGACTATGAAAACATAGTTGTGGAAAATGTCCATTTGGGTGACAGCCTGCTTACACTTACATATGCAACAAATATCATCACAAGCACTGATACTGACAACAGCGAAGAGATCGAATAAAAAAGGCGCTGTAAAAAAAAGCGCAACAAAGCCCGTGGATTTCCTCGATATGGAAGCTCACGGGCTTTAATATATCACACAGCAAAAAAGAACTATCTAATCTTGAAAAAAGG
>OGTB01000395.1_pt1 | contig 36463 bp, 47 predicted proteins | sample 1553611 | NCBI WGS metagenome assembly OGTB01 (sample SAMEA2580032, study PRJEB22360) | human gut metagenome | biome: human gut; feature: human-associated habitat; material: faeces | place: Denmark | collected 2008/2010 | reverse complement strand
GACAGAGTCAGTAGAACTGACAGAGTCAGTAGAACTGACAGAGTCAGTAGAACTGGTGCCAAATTGGGCCTTCTCTCGACCCACAAATACTGGATGGCACTCGCCTGCGCGAAATTAAAAATTTTTAAAAATGAAAGCAAAACACTTTAAGCAGCTCGGGAAGAACTGGGCTTTATACTCGGAGGTTAATACCAAGTACTGTAATTGGATCCCCTCCATCGCCACGGTCCATGAAGGTATGATTTGGCCGAACGGTATTTCGGTCAAGTTCCTGTGGTTCGGTGTGACCCTCATTCGCGTAAGCGAATAAATAAAGATCCCCGGGGCCAAACGCTCCGGGGATTGTTGTGCAGAAATAAATTTTTAATTTGTATAAGGTTTGATTATATTTGAGGCATGGCACGAAGTACATATAAAATGAGTCCGCTCGCCTATATGGAGGAGGGACAGAAAAGGCGAGACGCCGGAGAATTTGTAAAGCCCACCGATGCGGAGGAGCTTTACTTTGCATTCATCGAGTATTGCAAATTCATGCAGGATAACTATTTCTCCCAGTCTCACAAGAATAAGAATGGCGAAGACTGCAGCGTCTACATCTCCCGCCCGATGACCATCGAATCATTTAGGCTGTTCGCTGGACTCAATCCTGTTGAGTACGGGGAACTCACGGGAGACCCGGTAGCAGCTGCAATTGGGGGCACCATCGAGGACGCCATCAATTCTCAGCAGATTGAGGGAGCACTGGTTGGCAAGTACGCTGCCAGCCTTATCCAGGTACTTCAAGGACGCAAGACCAATGTCAACCTGACGGGAGGCATCACTCTCGAACAGATAACAGGAATGGAGGTAAAATAAAATGGGACGCCGGCTTCAATTTGACACCAAAGGCAACGAGAAGCAGAAGGAAGTGGCTCGGTTATGGCTTGATGACTCAGTCACTGACATTCTGTATGCTGGCACGAAAGGTGCTGGCAAATCGTACCTCGGGTGTTCCTTGATAGCCGGCGATGCCCTCACCTATCCGGAGACATTTTATTTTATTGCGCGTAAGACGGCCGCTGACTTAGTCCGGTACACTATCCCGTCTCTCTACGAGGTATTCGCCCACTGGGGTATCACGGAGAACTACTACCATTTCAATGGACAATACAACTTCTTCGAGTTGTACAACAAAAGCCGCATCTACCTGATCGATGCCAAGTATAACCCCAGTGACCCCATGTACGAGAGGTTTGGCTCCATGCAGATGACTCGGGGATGGATCGAAGAAGGCGGAGAGTTTATTCGCGAGGCGAAGACCAACCTCCAAGCTTCCATCGGTCGCTGGAAGAACGACGTCTACAAGCTTGCTCCCAAACTCCTCATCACCTGCAACCCGTCCAACAATTTCCTGTACACCGACTATTACAAGCCGTGGAAGGAGAACAAGCTGCCTCCTTGGCGTCGGTTCGTCAAAGCTCTGCCCCAGGACAACAAGACTCTCCCAGACACGTATATCGAAGGGCTTCTCCGTAACCTGACCCAGTCGCAGATCGAGCGACTGGTCTTTGGCAACTGGGAGTATGACGATGACCCGAATTGGCTGGTCGACTATGATGCAGTGTGCGACATGTTCAGCAATGAGTTCGTACTCCCGACGGGCAATCGGTTCATTAGCACTGACCTTGCTGGGAAAGGACGAGACAGTTGGGTAGTTGGAACTTGGGATGGCATGGTCTGCCGGATCCCCATCGCAAAAGGATTCTCGGAAGGCAAGGAGATGGAGGAGAAGATCGCCAAATTGGCTACCGGTCTAAAAGTCCCCCGGTCCAGCATCATCTCCGACGCTGACGGACTTGGGTTCTACTTGGAGAGCTACTTGAAAGGCATTCGCGAGTTCCACGGGGGACAATCAGCCATTGACTCCAAGACGTACAACAACATCAAGTCGGAGTGCGCATTCAAGTTGGCGGAGCTCATCAACAAGCGCCAGATCCACATCATCTGCTCTCCCGAAGTTCAGGAGAAAATCAAGCAGGAGATGACGGTACTCAAGTCCAAGAACACGAACTCCGCTGAGCAGAAGCGAGAGCTCATCTCCAAGGACACCATGAAGCAGCTCCTCGGCAGGTCACCGGACTTCCTGGACATGCTCATCATGCGAATGATATTCGAGATCAAGCCGAAGGCGACTGGCATGAAGTCCGCCAAAATAATAATCCCCACAAAACGATGATACTGGACATCATAACTCTCATCCGCAACATGGTCAAGATGGTCAATCCTCTGGCCGTCTTTGAGTGTGACCAGGCTCGAATGCTGAACGTCAAAGTGGATACGATGGAGAGGTTCGTGACAGACTCGGACGGCAATCAGACCTCGTCCGACTTCGTCTATGTTGAGGAGCCCACCACTGGCTACTACGATACGCCGTATCGGGGCTACCCCACTCAGCGTACCATTATGCAAGTCTACTTCTGCAAGTTCGAGCCGATGGCCAACGATGCCTACAAAGGCGACACGAAGTTCAGCAAGAACTCTCCCACCATCGGCCGACTGGAGTTGAAGAAACAAATTGAGGAGCAGATGGTCCGGCCTTTTCTCTACTTGCTCAAGTCCTCTCCTCTGGTACTGCGATACCCTGACATCATGAACACCGTTCGGGTACTATACCCGTCCTCCAGGTTTGATGCCAACGAGGTCAGTGTGGGACTGGAGTTCACCTTAAAACAGGACTGGTGCTTGGACGCCTACAAGGATCGGTACTATCGTCCACTGCTTGACGTCATCAAAAGACGATACGACTTGAGAGGATGCACTCTATTCTTTGACCGTCGGGACTTGCCCATGCCGACATGGAAAGCCGGAGACCCCGGGTACCCAACGGAGGGAGTAACAGACATCACTGCATGGCTCATCGCAGGATCTTGGTTTAGCGACGATGACCGGTCTCTGACATGTCTCACCCATTCCGACAACGGTCATGGCGTGATGGATGACCACGTCATCTGGAGCGACAAAACAGGATGGCGATGCTCCACATTCCGTTTCCCCGACGTGCCGGGATATATCGTAGAGGACTACCTCGTAGACCAGATCCGGATGAACGACCATCCTGACACGGAGTGGAGTTTCAAACATTGCTACATCAAAAGAGGATGATACAGCGAATCGACATAAAAGGCGGTCAGATGACGTTCGGCCAACGCATAGAGCTTGGCCGGATCATCACTGACAAGGAACTGACAGACATTGACAAGATGAAGGAAGGCATGCAATGTCTCGGCGTCAAATGGAGTCTCAGGAACACCTCCGAAATTGTCGAGTACTGGTATGAGGTCCTCATGGGCATTAAGTACTGGATCGAGCGAGAACAGACTGAGCTCAAGTACGAGCCCAGTGCCGAGGAGAAGGCAGCCGGTATTGCTCAGTTTTCTTTGTTGGTTGGCGAGATGGCTACCATCACTGCACTGGCCAAGGACTACTCGAAAGACCCGGATGAGATTCTGGAATGGAAATACGGGAAGGTGTACAACCTCCTTTTCACCAACTTGCAGAGCCACCTCTTCCGTGAGCGACTGAACAAGGAACTGGAGCGTAAGGCTCAGCAGAAAGCCAATGCTCGCAAACCCAGAAACAAATGGCGGTAGGACTGGAACAGATATTGGCTGAGGGTCTCACCCAGATGAGGGACGAGATCATCCGGGCATCACAGGACGCCGGGCAGGAAGCTTCGGGCAGAACCTATGCTCAGATAACGGTCCAGACGGGCCGGGAAGGTGAAACAGTTTGGGGGACAATCGAAGCCCCGAACTACTTCTACACTCTCATCCGGGGACGAGGTCCTGGAAAGATCCCCGCCAATTTGGGACAGATCATCATGGAGTGGGCAAAGCTCAAAGGCATCACATTCTCGGATCCCAAGGACCTGGTCCGATTCGGAAATGCCACTGCATGGAAGATAAAACGGGAAGGCTCGGAGCTTTATCGCAATCACATTTACGTTGACCTGGTCGACACTCCCGCTGATAACTTCGAGGAGTATCTGGCTCAGCATTTGGACAAGACAATGGAGGTCCTCATAGAAGAAGCATTCACACCCGACAACAATATGGACCACGGATATATAATATAACGCGATATGGCAATTACCAATCAACCGGCTGACGACTCTCTGTACTCAGCATATTCGCAAATACCAGTTGAGACTGACGACTTAACATCCGGGCTTGAGATCAAGACTCAGAACTTCGATGAGGCCAACATGATCTCGCTTAACATCATTGACAACGAGGAGGTCGAAGTAATTGATAACAGTGGAGGCACAAACAATTATTTCTACAAGGCATTTCCGATCTTCCGCAAAATGGTAGCAGGGGAATGGTATGCTTTTCGTGTTGGATTTGGCACAGTAAATGTGGCAACAGCTATGAGTGTCTCTCTGTACCAGGGGACTGCTTCTGGGACGATTATTGAGGGGACCGAAATGGCTACAACGGATTTGGCTATTGGATCCTCCATGTCAGGGAGATTTCAAGTAAGGACAGACCTTGCTATAACCGGACCCACCACTGTACTGTTAGTCTATGCCGGGGCTAAAGGGTCAACAGCTGGAGTGAAGATTATTCTCACCCGAATGCGTTTGGCATATGGTCAGAACTTTATCGACTATAGACCCAGTTCAGTGATGGCAGCGAACTCATTAACTGAAAGCATCGACATCCACAGGGATTCTGGATTTGGGACGACGAAAAAATACGATCTCAGCTTTTTAGCTAAAGCCGGATTCCGGGACGATAGACCCAGAACATTCCCGTACCAGAACACAGCCATAGGTTTTGGCATTGACTATAACCTCATATCGGCATACGCATACAGAGGCATCGGCGAACAGAACTTCAACGTCCGATATGCCTCCCGGGGAGTTGGTCCCCGAGGCTACAGCGTTGACTTCTCCGAAAGGGCCGTAGGATTTGTGTTGACGGACCGGGTTCCTGACGGGAACGGACAACTATATGTTAAGAAGTATTTTGGATACCCTAACTTCCTAACCCTGTTTGCTAAGGGGTCGATATCAGTAAACATGCAATCAGCCATGGAAGTGAATGTTATGTATACGGGGACTACGATTTTCCAGAAAATGGAGATCTCTCCCCGGGTTAACATTCCGTTTGTCCTTGAGTTCGATGAGGAATTGGCAGATGGTGCTGACTACGTTATTGTCAGAAATCGCAATTTGCCCTTGAACTCCGACAAATGGCATATACGTTACGTTGATGCAGAAACTCCTTGCAACCCATTCTACATTCGCTGGATAAACCAGAAAGGCGGATGGGACACTTACATGTTTGAGCAACACAAGAAGTATACGCAGGAGGTTGACCGGGGAGACCAATACGTATTAGCGAATTCCAGAGACCCCTATGCCTCACAGACGAGAGGCGAGTTAGCTCCGGAGTTTAAGAACATAGTCCAAGCAGGAGCAGAACAGCTTGATGAGAACGACTTCAACTTGCTCAAAGGAATTGCTCTCTCGCCTTTGGTCCAGGTTTACAACTATCAAATTGGAGTATGGCAACGAGTCCTCGTAGATGACACGGATCTGACTTGGGATACCAAAGCTCCCCGGAACACTGTTAGCTACGAGTTCCAGCTTATTGACGAACAAACTCAGTGGTAATATGAACTACGAACTACTCATGAGAGGTATTGACGGCGAGGTCTGGTCACTGGACCTCCCGCTTGATGCTCCTGCGATGAACTACCAAATAAACAACTTGGCGGAGCTGAAAGACAGGAATGCCTCATATTCCCAGCGTATCAGTCTGCCCAGGACGACTCACAATGAGCAAGCATTCCAGTTCAGTTTTGTAATTGGCTCGGGGTCGTATGTGCCATACATGAAGTTCCCTTGCCAGCTATTCTATGAGGGAGCACTCATATCCCCGGCGGGAGCAGTGCTGAACATCGTAGACGTGTCTGACACGTCAATCGGGATCCAGATTCTCGGGGCAACCGCTGACTTGTTCGACACCCTCAACAACACTGACGCGAAGGATCCCGGAACTGGCATGTTTCTCCTCAAGTGGTACACGGACACAATGGGACAGGCCGAGCGATACCTCTCCGGCCCCGAGGAATCTAAAGTCCTGTACTTTTGGCTATATGCAACTCTCCAGAAGAACCCGAACGTCCCCCCGATCTCCATGGAGGCAATCAGGCAAGTCCGGGAGTTGGACAAGTTCTATCCCCATCTCAACTGGTATGACCTCGTAACGTGGATCTTCGACCGAGCAGGCTACAGTCTCGAGACTGACGTGGATCCAGTTGACCGGAGTGAAATGTTTTTGCCTTGCACCTACCCCGTTTTGGCAGACAACCCCAATGCTCCGAAAGCATCCGGAACTGGCTGGATTCAGGATCCCCCGATTGGCACTATAGTCGGGGTGATATGGCAAGGCTACCCTGGAGTAACTCTCAGTGACCCGGTCGCCGGACGTTTAACGATGGGAACTGTAGCAGGAACATTCAGCTGGATGACTTTGTGGGACACGACCATCACGTTCAGCTTCTCATGGTCCAATATTTCTGCCATCCGGAATGGTTCTGTGGCAGTCCAAGTTACCCATTACAAGAACGACGGGACCAGTGCTATAGTGTTGACCAGATCCTGGTCGTCTGGATCTTCCGGCAGCGCTTCGGTCGACATCCCGATGGAGGCAGGAGAGCACATCCTGGTGTCCGGATCTCTCGCCACAGTCAATCCCTCTGTCAATCAGTATGACATGAGGTTCCCGGTCAGCATTACTGCTCCTCCCGTTCCGGAAACTTCGCCGGGGGATAAGCCCCAGCCCGGGCTAACCTATGACCTCCTGGCCTCTACAGGATTCAAGAGCTTGGGAGACATAGTCAAAGCTTTCTTCCAGTTGTTTGGTCTTACTATTGACGTGAACCCAGCTACTAAAGTAGCAAGAGCATACTCAGTTCGGGAGTTCTACAACAGACGAAGCTCGTCCGGGAAGAATTGGTCTGACAAGCTGATAAAAGGTAAGGACACAAAACTTACCTTCCAGTTGTCCAGCTATGCCCAGTCCAACGAGATAAAGCTGGAGGACAACAAAGATAACAACGTTACTGACTCGTACAAGTTCAGCATCCCGGACGTCAACCTCCAGCCCACCAAACTCCTGTTCCAAATTGGGTTCTTGGCAGGACTCAACCAAACTCTCTATGACGAGGACAGTACGAGCAAGACCCACACACTTGCTAACTACCCGATTTGGACCATCAATAGAGGTCGGATGGAGAACGGAGAAATGACCGAGACGACTTGGGAGTACAATGCTCTCAGTAAGCCGATGGTCGTCCACATCAATAAGTCTGACTATATGTGGCCCCAGGTAAGTGTAGGCTACACTCTTACCCGAGTACGACTATACACGGCATATTTCAAAAATTTGAATTACTACGTTCCGAAGTACTACGACAAGCTCATCAACAATATACTCAAAAGACCGAAGATCCTACAGACCCAAATTCTTTTGGACTCGCTCGACATCCAAAGCCTGGACTTGTTCAACCCGGTATGGCTGGAGGAGCATGGGTTCTGGTTCTACGTTTCGAAAATAAACAACTTCCAAGCTGGAAAGATAACCAAAGTAGATCTAATACGAATGTGATATGGCCGAAGAACAGAAAAGTACAATCTACAATGTCCGGGTAACAGCTGAGGATGCCCTCAAGACGTTAGCCGAATTGAAACTCCGGTCCCAGGAGCTGAGGGATCAACAGAAGGCTCTGGGCAAAGTGACCGAGGAGAATGCCCAAGAATACTACGCACTTGACAACCAGATCAAGGCAATCAACAGCGAGGCGAATAAGTACCAGAAGCAAATCCAGAATAACATTAAGCTCCAGAACCAACAGGAGGCCAGTCTGAACAAGCTCAGAACTCAGTTGGCTTTGGACAATGCCGAGTTTGCAGAGTTGGGCAATTCGATGCAGGACGCAGCTCGTAAAGCCGAGCTCGGAAAGCGTATTGCAGAGACCACTGAGGAGCTCAAAGCTCAGGAGGAGGCACTCGGGGACTACCGCCGATCCGTTGGTAACTACGAGAAGGCAACGGATAACCTGAAACAGGAGCTCAACGACTTGACAGACACTCTGATCCGGATGGCTCAAGCCGGGGATACGAGTTCAGCATCCTTCAAGGAGATGGTCAAGCGAGCTGGTGAGCTCAAGGCGGCAGAGGACACGGTCAATACAGCCATCGACCAGACTGGACGAGGAATCGACACACTGGTCGCTGTCACGGATGCAACTTCGGCAATCACTTCCGTCTACGGTTTATGGACCACAGCCACTCAGGTACTGGGGAGCGAGAATGAGGAACTCAATGCTACCATGACGAAGATGATAACCATCATCACAGCTCTCTCCTCTTTGTCTTCTCTCCAAGCAGCTCTCTCCAAGACCGAAGCCACGTATCGTGCTGCATCCAACTTGGTTCAGCTGGTTGGCATCAATCAGACTCTCGCCGAGACAAAAGCTATAGCTGCTAAGAATGCCGTTCAGGGAGCTGGCAATATACTCACCAAAGCAGCAGCAGCTGCCACATGGCTTTGGAACGCGGCTTTAGCTGCCAATCCCGTTGTATTGGTGGCAGCGGCAGTGGGCGGATTGGTGGCTGGGGTGGTTGCTCTTACTAACGCGTTTAACAGTAATACGGAAGCTCAGGAGAGAGCAACCCGGGCAATGGAGGCATACAATCGAGTTGCCGAAGCCTCTACATACGTACTGGACCAGATCGAGACCAAGCGGAACAGTCTGTCAAAAGCCGAGGAGATCCGGGGTAAACGGGAGATCGAGAACCTCAAAGCCAATCATGCCACGTCGGAACAGATCGCCGAAGCTCAGCTCAAAACAGCCAACAAGCTCCGCGAGATTGAAATGAATGCAGCTCGTCAAAGACAGATGGCTGCAATGGATGAGTTCGACTCCTTGAAGAAGGTGATTGCAGCCAAGGAGGAGGAGCTCAACACATGGTCAGGAAGCTTGGACAAATACAAGGAAGCCAAAAAGGAACTCGATGACTTGAAAGGTCGATACCAAGAACTGTTCCGGACGATCGAGAATGAAGGAGCCGCAGTTGCCAACTTGGCTCTTGAGACTGCAATAGCCAACCGGGAGGCTCAGCAGGCCATTGCCGATAAGGCTCTGGAGGTTGCTTTGAAGAACTCGGAAGCCATGCAGAAGATCCGGGAAGACGACATCAGATTCCAAACCACATTCCAGTCTACGAGCATCGCCATCCGGATGGAGTATGAAAGGAAACTCTACAAGGCAGCTCAGGATGGAGCCCGGGAACGTCTCGCTCTCCAGAAAGCTCACGGCAAAATCACTAACAAGGAGTATCAGACGGCTCTGAATGCCATGGCTCGGTCCGATAAGCAGTTCTACGAGAATCAAGCCAAACAGCTTAATGACTACCTTGCGGGGGTGAGAGCAAACATATTGGCTGTAGCTTCCGGAGGCACAGTCGATATGCAGATTGCTCAGGTTACTCAGAAGTACCAGGACGCCATGAAGGAGCTGGCCAACATTCAGCCTCCCCAGTTCGTGAGGGGTATGAACGAGGAGGAATACCAGAAAGAGTATGCCGCTTATGAGCAGTTCCTGGTCAACAGAGCCGAACTCGAGAAACAGATCCAACAAAACCTCCAGGACGAAATCAAAAAGATCCGCGAGGACGCTACCAAACAGCAACTTGACCGGTTCAACCAAACTCTAAACGAACAGTATGCCGAGGACCTCTCGAAGGCAGCGGACAACGAGAGAAAGAAGCTGGAGCTCGAGAACGAAATGCTCCAGAAACAAATCGAAGCCCGGAAAGCTGCCGGGGAGAAAACCTATGAGCAGGAGGCCCAGCTCCGAGCCAACAATCTCCGTCTCCAGCAAATGGACATCGACAAGGAACTCGCTCAAGCCGAGTTGAACCACAAGTCCAAGTACGAGATCCGGAAAAGGTATCTGGAGGCTGAATTGGCAGCAGCTCAAGGAAACGAGGACGCCATTGCTCAGATTCAACTCGCGATGGCGGAGAATGAGGAGTCTTTATGGGAGGAGCGGATCGAGAAACTCCGGGAGTATGCAGAAATGGCCTCCGGCTTCGCCAATGCTTTCAACGACTTGGCCAGTGCTTTGGGGGAGCGTCGGGTTCAGGAGGTAGAAGAACAATACAGCCGGGAGGAGCAGGCATTGGCAAACATGTACGCTAATGGCCAAATCACGGAGGCCCAGTACAACGAGAAGAAAATCAAGATGGAGAAACAGAAGGAAAAGGAGTTGGCCAAAATCGAACGGGAGCAAGCTATCCGGGAGAGAGCAATGGGCTCCTTCGAGATTGGCATTAATACTGCCATCTCCATCATGGCATCCGCTAAAATGGGGTTCCCCATGGCTATCCCGTTCATTGCAGCAGCTGCAGCTTTGGGAGCAGTCCAGATGGCAGCTCTTTGGGCAGCTCCTCTGCCGAAAGCCGCAAGAGGTAAATACATTGAGGGACCCAGTCATGCCGCTGGGGGAGTGCACATTGAGGCGGAAGGAGGTGAGACCATCATCAACAAGAAGTCGAGCCGCATGTTCCTCCCTCTCCTGTCAGCCATAAACGAACTCGGGGGTGGTGTTCCTTTCACGAAAGTTGGATCCGACGGGGGGTATGCTCTCCGGTCATTTGCTGAGACATCAGATCCCATGAATCGACTTGACATGGAGAGAGCAATTCAGAAAGCATTTGGTCAGGTGAGAGTTATTGCTACAATCGAAGATATTCGGAGGGAAGATGCTAACTACGTGCAGATTCAGGACCGGGCTAATTTTTAAATAATCCAGCACAAATAGTATTTCAATATCTATTAGGAATAATTATATTTGTATCGAAATAGTTTGGCACATGATATTCATCAATTTAAAAGGCGCAATTGACTCCGAAGAGAATCGGGTCATGATGGAACTCTGGGGTGGCACTTCGGAGATCTGCTCAGTGGAGACCTTTCGCCGGGTCCTAGATGAACATCCCGACGAACAGGAGGTGTGCATCAACATTGACTGTGACGGGGGCTCTGTTGAGGAGGGCTTCAAGATTTACGACCTTCTTCGCATGAGCGGGAGGACGATATATACAAATATTGTCGGGGGATGCCACTCGATGGCAGTGTGCATCCTGTTGGCAGCTCCGGCAGAGAACCGGTCGGCAAACAGGAATTGCCGGGCACTCATCCATCGGGTATACATGCCGGTCGGGGATTGGCTCACTTCCGACGATGCTCGTAGCATTGCCGAGGAGCTTGCTCTGGAGGAGGAGGCTATTCTTGACGTGTACGTCGAGAGAACAGGTCAGGACCGGGAACGGCTCCGCAATGTCATGCATGAGGAGCGCATCCATGATGCCAAATCACTTCTTGACTTGGGATTCATTTCCAAAATCAATTCATACAACACAAACCAAATTTTTAATGCTATGGCAAAAAACGAAAAAAGCGCTTATGAGAAGTTCATGAGCAAGGTCAAGGCATTCCGGAATGGCAAGAAAGGCGCTCCCGCCAACTTCGACTATCTGGATGCTGAGGGTCAGGTCGTTCTCCAGACCGTAGGTGAAGAGGACAATCTGGCCGAAGGTGTAGAGGCAACTCTCGCCAACGGCGAGACGTCGGGCACTGTCGTTCTGGAAGACGGCCGGGTGGTTACCGTCGAGGACAACATCGTCACCAGCATCGAGATGGAAGAGACCGAGTCTCTCGAGGACCGCGTTGCAGCACTGGAGGCGATGCTCGACGAGGCAACGAACCTCATCAAGGAGCAGGAGAATGAACTCCGCAACCTCCGTGGTAGCAACTACCGCCCGAAGAATCGCAAGACGGTTCTGCCCGGAGGCAAGAAGCCCGAACCCTCGGCAGCTGACCTGAAAAACGAAGCTCGCGAAAAGCTCCAGAAGGTCAACGCTGCCAAAAAGATCCTTAAGTAGTCAAACTCAAAAACTTTAAGAACTATGGCAGTTAAAAACGGCGGATTCCTCGACATGGACAAGTTCACTTTTTGTGGACGGGTCATTCAGGCAATCTCGGAGATGATTATGGAGGACACCATTCAGGGTCCTGACATCAACTCCATTCACACAGTTTTCCCCGACATCGTCACTAACACCGAGGTGGGTTACATCGGGGAGGGTGGCATGGTCGGCGTGGTCAACACCGGGTGTAACCCGACTCCTCAGCCGTGGAACATCAACACCCGCAAGCTGAAATGGGAGCCCGGCATCTGGGAGATCCTCCTGTCCCAGTGTTACACTGACCTTCAACAGTCGGCAACTATCTACTCTCTCCGCACCGGCGTCGACATTCCGGACTTCACGGATACGGACTACATGAACATCGTCATTGAGGTTCTGGAGCGCTCCATTATGGACTTCTGGTACCGCCTGTTCTGGTTCAACGACAAAGACGCCAAGAACGTTGCCAACAGCGGGATCATTACGGATGGGCTCGACCTGAAATTCTTCACCATCATCAACGGTTTCTGGAAACAGATTACCACACAGGTTACAGCCAATCCGTCCCAGCGCGGAGCAACAATTACGGAAAATGCCGGGGCATCTTACGCAGCTCAGAAGCTTGCTCCGGACAAGGCCAAGGAATACATTCAGTCGGTCGTGTTCAGTGCCCCGCTTCTGCTCCGTCAACAGTCTGACAAATTTATCCTCGTTACCCAGTCTGTCTACGATGCCTATCAGCAGTCTCTTATGGACGCTTGCTGCCTCGAGTCGGCTCGCTTGGCTCTGCTGAATGGCATGGAGGCTCTCAGCTTCAATGGCATCCCTGTCATCGCAATGCCCATCTGGGACAAGATCATCGCTACGTCGGAAGACACTGGCACGAAGCTCAACAATCCCCATCGAATTCTCTTCACCTCGAAGAGCGTGCTCGGCATAGGTGTTGATGCAATCGACAGCTTCGAGAAGATGCGGATCTGGTACGAGTACAAAGACCGCGTAGTCTACGTAGAACTCATGGGTCGGGCGGATGCCAAGCTCACTAACCCGGATCTGTTCTCGGTAGGTATCTAATCCTCAAAAATCTAAGAAAATGGCAGGACTTGATTGTTCTAAAATCAAAACAGGATTCACCAACCAGGTGTGTGGTAAGCCGGCAATCGCCGGCACCACCGCCAGGGTGATTCTCCTCAGCTACTCGGACGTCGACAAATCGAAGTCTGTTGTAACTGACAACGTTATCTCTTCGCTCATCCTCAAGGCCGGTGCCACTGGTTACGAAGTCGACTCGCTGCCCAACGCAACAGTTGGCTCGGATACCATCAATGCTGGCACGTATCTCAAGACCCACCAGCACAACGTGGTCGTCCGAATCTTCAAGAAGTCGGAAGCAGCCAAGAAGTTCGTAAACGGCCTGACCAATGCCCGCGTCATCGCTATCGTCGAGAACAACGACACCGGAGACAACGGGGACACCAAGTACGAGGTGTATGGCTGGGACTCGGGTCTGGAGCTCACCGAAATCACTGTCACTACCGAAATGACCGACGGCGTCGCTTACCAGGTAACTCTGGCCAACGGTACCATCGCTCAGGAAGGTTCGCTCCCGATGAGCCTCTTCAACACGGATGAGAAGACCACAGACCTCATGGTAGACGGGCTTCTGGCTGGCGGAACAGACTGTACTGTACCGGCTATCCTGCGGTTTTACCCGTCGGAAGGCCAGGCTAAAATTGGTAACGACGTGCCACTCACTCTGCAGAGGTCCTCGTGTACCAGCGTCTCCGGAACGGTTACCATGCCTCCTGCGCCAACTTCCACCAAGCCGGCAGAGGCATTCCCGGGGTGCGGTCTTCCTTCAAACTACGTATTCCTGAATGACACTGGTCAAACAGCTGCAAATCCCCCCGCTCTTCAGTACACTAAGGGCTTGGTTGGAACTGCAACAACTTGGGGAGCAAGTGTCGCTGACACAGACATCCGTAAGGACTATGTCAACGGGGAATACGTAGTCATTCTCACCACATACGCCGGAACGCCTAAATAGTAACGGCTATGGCTGACATGCTCGAAAGACTGAGAGCTTACCAATCCAAGTATGGGTCCCTGAGAGGCGAAGCCTATCGGGCCCATACATTGGAATTGGAAAAGAACCCCGCTCTCCATCGAGAAGTAGATGAACTTTCTCGATACTTTTTGAATAAGTCAGTTTCCCGATGCGGCTTCTGCCTGATCGAAGCCGACTTAGCACTAAGACGAATAACAGAACAACAGATGAAAAACGTAGCACACCCCGATTACGAACTCCGAGCAGGTACTCTGCTCCACGACCCAATCAACAAAGAGTTCAGCAAGATCCTCACTCCGAGAAACATCACGGAGGAGCTTTGCTTGTACCACATCGCATTCAACAAGGATGCTCTTTCGTACTTCACCCGGGTCCCCGAAGATCTGAACGACCGGCTGGAGAAATTCATGTCTCGTTACGGCAAAGAAATGCCGGACAAAGACGTGGAGATCAAGAAGCGTCAGGCTCAGGTACTATCCAAGCAGATCGATTCTGTCAAAGCCGAACTCGAAGAATTGGTCAAGAAACAGAACGAACTGAACGCCAAACTCGAGGAGTACTCCAAAGCCATGGAGGCAATCCATGTCATTCTCGACTCGGCGAGTGCCGAGGAGAATCCAGAGGAGAAGTCCGAGGAGAAGTCCGAGGAGAAGTCCGAGGAGAAGTCCGAGGAGAAGCCCGAGGAGAAGCCCGAGGAGAAGCCCGAGGAGAAGTCCGAGGAGAAGCCGGCCGACATCGACGCGGAAGTGAAGGAATTCATCGACGCCGGGATGGATCTGGAAGCCATCAAAGAAGCCTATGCAGACTCGCAAATGTCTGCCGGGGAGATCGAAGAGGCTTACAACCGGGTAGTCAATCCCGTTTCGGAGGCTCCCAAGAAGGGGGCCAAAAAAGGAGGGTCCAAATAGGACTGGTAATAGGACGGGGTCGCTTCCCGTCCCTCCTACTATTAAAATTACGCCAGTATGAAAGTTGCACAGATCAAATCAGCTCCTCAGTTCGTATCCCGGGACTGGAGACAATATGGCATCCAGACATACGGAGATACCAATGATTTTCCCCAGACGGTCAGCGAGATTGTTCAAGCCTCAAAGACCGGCAATGCCTGTGTGAGCATATACAATGACTTCGTATACGGTCACGGATTCAAAGATCCGGGTATCTACAAATTGCGGGTCAACAAAGAAGGGGAGAAGCTCGACAAGATCCTCCGCATGGTATGCAAAGACTTCACGTTATGGCATGGGTTCGCCATCCATGTTAACTACAATATGAACTTCCGCGTCAGTTCGATCCACCACATTCCGTTCGAGTCTCTCCGATTGGAGAAGTCGGACGACAACGGGTTTATTGGTCGTACGGCATATCATCCTGACTGGGGTCACCGAGACAAGACGAGATCCAGGTGGTCGCCGTCAGACATTGAGTGGTTTCACCTCTTCAATCCGGATCCGGAGGTCATTCTCAATCAGGTAGAAGAGGCTGGCGGCTGGGACAACTACAACGGCCAAATCCTCTACTTCTCCGGGGACTCAGAAGGCAGTCCATCTTATCCGATCCCCATATTCATCGCTGAGATGACTGACATGAGGACCGAGGAGGCACTTGCTAACGTAGCCGGCCGAAACGCATGTTCCAACTTCTTGTCAGCGGGCATTCTGGTAGACATCAAAGACGAGACTCAAGACGAATCCCAAGTTAACGAGACTCAGGAAGAACTCAACAAGTTTCAAGGAGACGAGAACACCTCTCAACTGTGGTACATCCAGTGCAAATCCAAAGATGAGGTGCCCCAGTTCATAAGATTCTCCGGGGAGAATTACGACAAAGCATTCGAGGTAACCCAAAGAGTAATCCCCGAGAACATTGGTCAAGCCTTCAAGCAGCCCCCCATCCTCCGGGCTGTTGACGTGGGGGCTAACTTCGGGGCTGACCTCATGACCAATGCCTACAAGTACTACAATTCTGTTACCGTCCGGGAGCGTCAGCAACTAGAGGAGACTTTCATATCAATATTCGAGTACTGGTGGGCTCCTTTGGAAAATCCCGACTTTACCATTCAGTCTCTCACGTATAATGCCGGTGAGTCCATAGCAGACCGAGTCGGCAAGGAGAACATGACACAGATCCTGGAGATCATCCGGGACCAAGCTCTCTCTACTGTCCAGAAGAAAAATATGCTCAAGCTCATTTACGGTCTTTACGACGAGGAGATCATAAAACTCATGCCCGATGATACTCAACTATAGCGACCTTCGGAATGTTCGGCCGATAGCCGAGAACATCAACGATCCGGCCAGACTGGAGCCATATATCCGGGAGGCTGAGACTCTCAGACTGGTGGATGCCATAGGAGCCAATCTCTACAGATGGCTCGACGAGACTGACTTTTCCGGCCCCGGTCCTTTCCAATACGGGGACGTAACCATTACAAAAGATCAGTACACTGCCGCCATGGAAGGCGGGTATTATGATGGTGGCTGTTCCGGGGATGGTCGAAGCGAAGGACTCAAGATCGCCATTGCATACATTGCGTATTCCCGATTCATCGTCAACAATCCAATCAACCCCACTGCCTTCGGGGTGAGGTACAAAGATGGCGAATTCAGCACTCGAGTAGAAGACAACATCATCATCCGTAGCTCGAACGAAGCACGGAACATCGGGGAAGCCTACCTCGAGAAGGCTATAAATCACCTTAAAGCTCTGCGGTTACTGACTCCATGTACTGAATACAAGGAGTCCCCGTCTCGTAAAATGATTATAAGACGTAATAAATTATAAGTTTAACAGATATGGAGGAGGAAGTCATGAGAGCGGGAAAATGGGTATGCGGGAGCATTGTAGGGTTTTGGGGGTTTTTAGCTCCGGTCCAGGTCCTTATCCTCTGTGTCTGTATTGCCATTATCGTCGACTTCATAACTGGAAATATTGCTGACTACAAGCGCCACAAACGAGTCCATCAAAAATATGTGTTCAAAAGCGAGAAAATGTGGGACACGTGTTGGAAGTTGGGACTCAGCATTATCGGTATTGGCATGGCTTACATGCTTGACGTGCATGTCCTCCCGAACTTGGGGGGTCTCAACCTTGCCAACTTCTTCGCTGCCTTCATCGTCGGAACAGAGTTCTGGAGCTTTCTTGAAAACTCAGCTATAATTTCCAATCACCCCATATTCAGAGCTCTGCGGTCATACATGGAGAGATCGGTCAGCAAGAAAACTCAAATAGATTTTGAATGCCATGAAGACAAGTAAGTATTTTAAGCCCGAAGAATTCGAGCGATGCAACCCGTCTTGCTCCATCGAAGACATGGACCAGGACTTCCTCGATCTCCTGGATGACCTCCGCGAAAAGGCAGGCATCCCCCTCGTCCTCAATTGCGCTTATCGTTCCAAAGAACACGATAAGGCAAAAGGACGGTCCGGCAACAGTGCTCACACTCAAGGTGTGGCAGTAGACATCCGGTGTGCATCGGGCCCCAATCGGATGAAGATACTCCGGGCAGCCATTGCATTGCCTATCCGGAGGATAGGCATCGCCGGGGATTTCATCCACGTAGATGCTTCTAAAACCCTCCCGCAGGACACGGTATGGACTTACTAAAGAGAGTACTCTGCACAATAGTTCTTGTAGGTATAGGCTTTATAATCGGGCGTAAAACAGTCGAGGAAAAGACCGTTATAAAGTACGTCGATTTACCCCCAATTCAGGGGGAGGTCAAAGTCCCGGATTTGGTTCCAAAATGGGAGGGTTTTAGGAATCCAATCAAATTGATATATATCTATAAGGGCCAGGAGGAAAAGGTTCCCCAAACACCCCCAGAAATCACAAATAGTGGGGGTTTTGGGGAGGACCAAAAGGAGGTGGATACTCTGGAGAGCGTAAAAAGGACAATATTGGACTGGAATACGACCAGGAAATACGCTGGAACATTCTTCAAAGATCCCAAAATTGGCCAATTTGACTGGGAAGCTACAGTCCAATACAACACTCTCCAGCATCTTACGTACAAGTATATCCCCGTCCGAGAACAGATCAAAGAAACGAGGTCCCCGAAATGGTCCCCCTTTCTGAGAGCTTCGGCTAACTCATTCGGGCAGGTTGGGGCTGGGGGAGGCATATATTACAGGAATTTCGGAGTAGACATATCCTATATGCGGGACTTCGAGCTGACCCGATCGGGGTATGAGGTCGGCTTTAGCTGGAAATTTTAGGAAACTACTCCGTCCCGGGCTTAGGGGAACCCGGGTTTTTTGTGTTCCCAAGCCGGGGATATTGGCCCCCGTGGCAGTGACCAGCAGTAAACAATGAGAAACAATAATAAACAATGATTGTTTCTTCATAATCGATTGAATATCAATGAATTAGACCCCTGTAAACAATGTAAACAATAATATAGGAGGAAAACCTGAATAGGGAATATGTGTTCTAATATTGGATAATAGTGTTCTTAAAGAGGATAAGACCCCCTATAAAAAGGTTATATAGGAATTATTGTTTACATTGTTTCTCCGGGGGTGATTTTAGGGTCTAATCCATTGGGTATCAATCACTTAGGTGAGAAACAATGAAAAATTTATTGTTTCTCTGCTATTTTTCCAGCATTTTATCGTAGTATTTGCAGCAGAAGTATTATATTTGTGATACAAACAAAAACAAACTACAATATGAAAACTATCACTTACACCAACAATCAAGGACTCGAACTCAAGATCAACAAATTCTCCTCCGGGCAGTTCAAATGGGCATTCAGCCTTACCTTCAACAACGGAGTCCACACCTTCTGCTACACCATGACGGAACTCAGGACCATCCTACTGAAAAACGGGATGACCCGGAAATGGGCAGCCAATGTAAAAGACAGGTTTGACCCCCTCACGGAGGAGCACGTACTTATTAATAGGTACAGGACCCCAGGGGGATCTGAGATGGAGGTCTTCATCACCAGCCGAATCCCGTTCGTAAATATGATAGGAACCGGGTTGGACATGGGGTATATGAAATTCCAGCTCCTGGAGCACAAACTCAACCGCTACGGGTTCAAACAGTTTTAATTCCCGGGGCTCCAAAATAGGGGTCCCAACTTTTTTCTCATTTTTCAATCAAAAAATTTTTTACTTCAAAAAACTTTTCTTATATTTGTGATACAAACAAAAGGATAAGACAATGACAACTACAAATTACATTAACAGCAACGGTTTAGGACTTAAGGTTACTCAGCTTCCTTCGGGTACTTTCGACCTCTATTTCAGCAACGGGTTCATCTCCACCTGCTACACAGAAGAGGAGCTCCAGGACCTCATCCAACGAAAAGGCTTTCAACAAACAAAATAGAACACAATGAAAAAAATCGCATGGAATGAGCCGGCACATCCGGCTATCAGGGATGACTACTTCTCCAGTCTCATCGGACCGGAGATGGACGCCGACAAAGCAGTAGAGCTCGTAGACAGGATGCAGAAGAGAGTGGACAGCCTTGACGAGGAGACAGTTAGTTATGTTTCTTCAGTCTTGTTGGAGATGGTTAAGTTAGCAAACGAATTGTCCGGCATGGACAACGCCTTAACCAAACGAGAGGCTCTTCTCGTCTGCATGGGCTTCAAGACTGGCGAAGCATACGTCTGCGGTAAGTATGGAATTAACGAATAGTAAAACATGGAAGAAAAATTCAACTGGGACCTCCCGGCAGATCCGGACCCCAAATCGGACAACTATTATAACGGAATCGTATCCAAGGAGCTGAAAGGCCCCAGCAATGTGGTAGAGGTTCTCCTCGGAGTTATTCACAGAGAATCAGTTACCAATCAGGCGGATTTTGTCAATGAAGGGATTCAGTCTATTCTTGACCAGTTTGGCATTAAAACCGACAAACCTCTCACAAGAAAGGAGAAGCTCCTGGCATTCATCGGATTTAAAGCTGGCTCAATGTGGGAGAAATTGGTGTAAGACCAAGGACAGTCAGAACCAGCTTCACCCAACCCTCTCGAAATTGTCATGATGGGACTTCTCAAAACAAACGGAAAAAATGCTGATTTTATCGTGGTATTTACCGCAGAAGTATTATATTTGTAGTGTAAATAATAAGCATAACCCAACCCATTCTATTCAGGGTATTGGTCTACCTTCTGCAGATGAGTTCGGGTTATGCTTCTTAAAAACCTACAAAATTATGAGAACAATTAAATCAGTAATTATCGTCACTAACGCAGGACAGGTAGAAGGAGTATTCACTTCGTTTCGGGCTTTGTCACAGTCAAATGGGGTAAGCCACATAAATATAGAAGGGGTATACGAGACCTACACGGAAACGGAGCTCAAAGACATTTTTGCAATGGGCAAACACTTCCAATACTTTGGAATGAAATGCAAAATAATGGTAATGCCAGTAAATCAGTAAACTATGGAAAAGATTGAGAAATACGTAGTATTCAAGTACGAAGACGAGTTCGGATTCCACTACATGAAAATGGACAAGCTTCCTTGGGAGGGACCTACATACATGGAGCCCGTCTCGTTCGAGAAGAAGATCAACCCCAACTGTACCCCGGGAGCCATCACTCAACAGCCGTTTTCGGAGGACGGAAAATCCGCCTATGTGCTCAGCTCAAAATTTGTCCCTGTGTCTGGTTGGTGGAACGACAAAGCCGAAGTTCGGGAATGGCAGGAAAGGACCCGGGTCTATAAGGCTCTCAAGGAGTTGAAGAGGAAAGGAGAGGACCTCAAGCTTGAGAAAGCCATTGAGCCTCTACGAGAAGTATATGCCCGGGTCAACCCCAGCAGGAGGAGCATATTTATTGCTCAGGTGGTCTACCTCCTCACCAAGTAAACATTTTTCATTAAAAAGATTGAAAAAATTTCAATATCGGGGGAAAATTGATTATATTTGGGATAAACAACATGGACAACACAATGACTATCAATCTCAGAGAATTAATTGAACAGAGGGGGCTCAGGCTTCAAGAAGTGGCAGAAATCCTGTTCCCCGATAACCGGTTCCCCCGAGCAGCTCTCAACCGGGTTCTCAACGGAAAAACCTTGTTGAATTCGGAGCAAGTCTCACGTTTAGCAGCTTGGCTCCGTGTATCTGTCGACGACCTCTACAGAGGAGCATGGAACTCCGAGTTTAAAGGAGAGACATGTATTCTGACAAACGGGAACTACAGAGCCGAGTTATCGGTCAAAACGGGAGAGACGAAGGTGTTCCACCTCGGGTCCCTGTTTCATGAAACTGTTCTCCATGACCCGGCTATACCTCTCAGCAAGTACATTGAACTTCTGAACACCATAATCAAAAATCATCAAGCCAATGAAAGTAGAAATTAAGTTCGAGGCAAACCTCGAAGAAACTCAGGATCTCGAAATGGTCCGCAAGATCTGTCAGGTTATCGGAGCAAATCCCGTGACAGTTAAGACGACTGACGTCAAGAAATCAGTCCCTGCACAGGACGTGAAGAAGCCAGCTCCGGCTCCGGCTCCAGTCCCCAAAAAGACTGAGGAGCCCGAACCCATGCCGATGGATGCGAACTCCTCTTTGGGTTCCGACCCCGCTGTCTCCATTCAGGACATCCGGACTCTCCTGGCAAGTAAGGTGGACAATCACCGCGAAGCTATCCGGGCAAAGCTTACTGAACTGGGTGCAAAGAATGTGACTGGACTGGATGCCCGAAACTACGACGCGTTCTACGAATTCCTCAAAGACCTTGCGTAATGGGAACCCCGAATCATTCATCTCGTAAGCACGCCATGCTTTCGGCATCAAAGGCAGACCGGTGGATCAACTGCACCCCCAGTGCCAGACTTGAGGAAAAAGTTGAGGAAACCGGTAAGCCTTCCAAGTATGCCGAAGAGGGTACTCTGGCTCACGAGATGGCAGAATGTTACCTCCGAGCGAGGTTCCGCATAACGCCTGTTGACGTTACGTCTGCTGAACTCAGGAAGCTGAAGAAGAGTGACCTCTACACTGAGGCCATGGATGAGCCCGTAATGGCTTATTGCCAGTACGTAACGGACCAATATACGGAAGCTCTGCGGAAAACCAAAGACGCTCTCGTTCTTCTGGAGGAGAGACTGGACTTCTCGGCTTGGGTCGAACAAGGATTCGGCACTGGAGACGCTTGCATTATCGCTGACGGGGTCATGGAGATCATAGACCTCAAGTTTGGCACTGGCGTGCCGGTTTTCGCTGAGAACAATGCTCAGTTGATGCTGTATGCTCTCGGAGCCTTGTCCAAATTTGAAATGGTCTACGACATCAACATGGTGAAGTTGACTATAGTCCAGCCCCGCCAGGAGCGAATCTCGTCATGGGAGATTACCCCCGAAGACCTCTACAAATGGGGTGAGGAGGTAGTGAAACCCAAAGCAGCTCTTGCTTACTCCGGGGAGGGGGAACTCCAAGTCGGGCACTGGTGCAGGTGGTGTAAAGTCAAAGCTTTGTGTCGCAAGATGGCAGACCACAATCTGGACTTGGCCAAACACGAGTTCAAAGAGCCCGAACTCCTGACCACTGAGGAGCTCGCTCAGATTTTCGAGCAAGCCCCCATGCTCCAAGAATGGGTAAATGCTGTATCTGAGCACCTGCTCTCCAAAGCCATCTCGGGTGAGAAGATCCCGGGGTATAAGGTAGTCGAAGGAAGGTCAATACGGAAATGGACTGACGAGAGTGCAGTTCAGGAAGTTCTTACCGCATGCGACTACACCCCGGATCAGTTCCAAGTTGTCAAACTGGCCGGAATCCCGGCAATCGAGAAGCTCCTCAAAAAGGACTTCGATTCACTGGTCGGGGACCTCGTCATCAAAGCTCCTGGCAAACCCACTCTCGTCCCCGAGTCTGACAAGCGTCCGGCAATGGGAATTGAACAAGCAAAACTCGATTTTTCTAATAACTAAACTTCACAACTATGAGTGTAACAACCAAAGTAGTAACCGGCAAAGTTCGGTTCAGTTACGCCAACGTATGGGAACCCCGGGCAATGGAGGGTTCCGACCGAGCAAAATACTCGGTGTCCATCCTCATCCCGAAGTCTGACTCGGCAACTCTGGCTCGGGTCAAGGAGGCCATCGACACGGCTCTCAAAGAAGGCATCGCCAAATTGGGCGGCAAGATTCCCCCGACGTGGAAGAACCCCCTCCGTGACGGGGACACCGAAAGACCGGACAATCCGGAGTATGCTGGGCACATGTTCGTCAATGCCAACTCGGACAACCGTCCTGGCATCGTGGACATCAACCTCAACCCCATCATCGAAAAAGAGGATTTCTACTCCGGATGCTATGGCCGGGCGTCGATCAACTTCTACGTTTTCAACACGAATGGCAACAAAGGCGTTGCTTGCGGGCTGAACAACCTCCAGAAGTTGGCTGACGGAGAACGTCTCTCCGGGGGATCTTCTGCAGAAGAGGACTTCGGCCAGAACCCGTGGGACGACGACCTTATGTAGGTTGGTATGCTGGGTCTTATTCGGGATTAGGGGTTCGAATCCCCGCCCAGCAACAAATTTAACAATAATTAACATGCCGAGACGCTTATATTTCGATACGGAAACATATAGCCCGGAGGACATTAAGTCCACGGGCGCCTATAAATACATAGAATCGGGGGGCTTTCAGCTCCTTATAGTATCTTTCGCCTTTGACACCTCTCCCGTTCAGGTGATTGATCTGGCCAAAGGAGAGGAGCTCCCCGACTATTTCATCTCCGCTTTAACTGACCCGGAGATCGAGAAATGGGCTCATAACGCCGTATTTGAGAGACTCGTATTTAAGCGTATAGGACTACCTATCCCGATCGATCAATTGTATTGCTCAATGACCAAAGCAGCCTATTGCGGACTGCCTTTGGCTCTGGATGAACTCTCCAAGGCGTTGGTCCTCGGGGAGCACGGGAAGAAGTCGACCGGTAAAGCTTTAATCCGGTTTTTCTGTTCCCCGTGCAAGCCAACCAAGTCCAACGGGATGAGGACTCGGAACATGCCGGACGACGACCCGGACAAGTGGAACGAGTTCAAGACGTATGCCGAATATGACGTGATTGCCGAACGCGACATCGTGGAACAGCTGGACCAATTCCCATTCCCGGAGTTCGAACGTCGGAACTACCTCGTAGACCAAAGCATCAATGACCGGGGCATCTTGATCGATCTCGACATGGCCGGAAACGCCATCTCTTTCGATGAGGTATACACGGAGGAGATGACCGACCGGATGAAGGAACTGACGGGCTTGGATAACCCGAACAGCTTGGCCCAGTTGAAGACGTGGCTCAGCACTAATTTCGGACTCAACTTCCCTGCACTGGGAAAGCCCGAAATCCTCGAATATCTGAAAAACAATCCGGGAGCTCCCGATCTGGTCAAGGAGGTTCTCGCTGGTCGGCTTGCACTGTCCAAGACCTCAACTAAGAAGTACATTGCTATGCTCAATTGTGCTGCCAAAGACCGGAGAGCTCACGGGTTATTCCAGTTTTACGGGGCTAACAGAACAGGGCGTTGGTCGAGTCGTATGATCCAGCTCCAGAACCTCCCCCAAAACCACATGAAGGATTTGGACCTCGCCAGAAACATGGTAGAGAAAGGAGACTACGACCTTATCGAAATGTGTTACGGCGATATCCCGAATGTTCTGTCCGAGCTAATCCGAACAGCCTTCATAGCACCAGAGGGGAAAATGTTTGCAGTAGCCGACTTTAGTGCTATCGAGGCACGAGTCCTGTCCTGGTTAGCTCAGGAGAAATGGCGACTCGACGTCTTCAACACTCATGGCAAGATCTATGAGGCATCAGCATCACTCATGTTCGGGGTCCCAATTGAGCAGGTTACGAAAGGATCGGACCTCAGACAGCGGGGCAAGACGGCAGAATTGGCACTCGGATATGAGGGGTCGGTCAACGCAATGGAGAAGATGGACAAAGAGAAGAAGCTGTCCAAAAAGGAAATGTACTCCATCGTAGCTCTTTGGCGCCGAGCCAATCCTAAAATTGTTGAGTTTTGGGCGGAGGTGAACGAGAAGGCCATCGAGTGCGTCCAGACCAGGAAAACCAAGAAAGTAAGTTGTCTCGTCTTTGAACATGACGGGACCAACTTGACGATAGCTCTCCCAGCTGGGAGGAAATTATACTACAGAAACCCCCGTGTGAGACCCAACAGGTTCGGGCAGACCGGCATTGTCTATGATGGCATGGTTCAGTCAGTAGGATGGACCGAGGTAGAAACATACGGGGGCAAACTGGTGGAGAACATAGTCCAGGCAATCTCCCGGGATCTTCTCGCCGAAGCAATGTACAGACTAAGCATTATGAAAGACTTCGAAATAGTAATGCACGTCCATGATGAAGCCATTGCAGAGGTAGACGAAGACCGAGCCGGGGATTGTCTGGAAACTATGTGTAGAGTTATGGGAGAGGATCTTCCTTGGCTGAACTGCTTGCCAATGGGATTACCTCTCAAAGCAGATGGGTACGTTACTAAATTTTATAAGAAAGACTAATGACATACGACGGGGAACTTGATATTGCAATCGGTCTGAGCGCAAGATCAAAAGTATGGAGCAACAAGAAACTGAAATGGTCTGAATTGGTCAGTCGACTCGGGGAGGAGAACAAAACCACTGAAACATTCAAGGAATTTGTTTCTGCAAGCAAGGAGGACCAACTCAAAATAAAGGACGTAGGTGGATACGTCGGGGGTTATCTGAGAGGAGGCAAAAGAAGCCCGGCCAATGTGGTCCACAGACAGTTGATGACACTCGACTTGGACTTTGCCCACAAAGACCTCTGGGATGACTTCACTCTCCAGTTTGACAATGCAGCTGTTCTGCACGGGACTCACAAACACTCGGATGTGTCTCCCCGGTACAGACTAATAATGCCACTGAGTAGAGAGGTCACGGCTGATGAGTATGTTGCCATAAGCCGAAAAATTGCCGGAATAATCGGCATAGATCTTTTCGACAATTCAACCTTCGAGACTAACAGACTCATGTTCTGGCCTTCTACGCCGAAGGACATGGACTACTACTTTAAAGTTCAGGACGGCCCATGGATTGATGCTGACGAGGTCCTCAACTCCTATGCCGATTGGAAGGACTCATCACTTTGGCCCACAGCTTCGTCCCGTTTCGAAGCTGTCGACAGAGCCGTTAAGAAGCAGGAGGACCCAACCATAAAGAGGGGGCTCATTGGAGCGTTCTGTAGGACTTACTCCATACCCGAAGCAATAGAGACCTTCCTCTCCGACACCTATGTCCCGTCAGCATTGGAAGACCGATACACTTACACAAAAGGCAGCGCCTCGGCTGGTCTGATCGTGTATGAGGACAAGTTCGCTTATTCCCATCATGGAACTGACCCGTGTGGGGGTAAACTTTGCAATGCGTTTGACCTGGTCCGTATACACAAATTCGGCCACCTTGACGACAAGGTAAAGGATCCCTCGTCGAAGTTGCCAAGTGTGTCAGCAATGGAGGAGTTCGTACGCAATGACCCCGACACTAAGACCACCATTGCCAACGACCACATCAACAGTGCCAAGTACGAGTTTGCCGATCCAGAACATGACCGGACTCAGGAAGAAGTAGTCGAAAAGGAGGTTGACCCGGAGGCTGAGAGCGTCGAGTGGATGAAGGAGCTGGAGGTTGATACTCGGGGAGCGTACCTCTCGTCGGATGCCAACCTCAATCTCATATTTGCAAACGACCCCAGATTCAAAAGACTGTTCAGACAGAACGACTTTGACGGTAAGAGGTACGTTTTTGGGAATCTCCCATGGCGTCGGGTTGTTAAGCCGGAGCCGGTCAAGAACGTAGACTATTCCGGGGTCAGGAACTATTTGGGTTGCGTATATGGCATAACGTCCTCGCTAAAGATCGACGATGCCATGGCTCTGGAATTTGAACGCAACCACTTCCACCCGATTCTGGACTACCTCAATGACCTCAAATGGGACGGGATCCAACGGGTAGACAAACTCCTGATTGACTACATGGGGGCTGACGACAACATCTACTCTCGCGAAGCCATCCGCAAGATGCTGGTTGGAGCAGTTGCCCGAGTTATGAATCCGGGGGTCAAATTCGACCTTGTGCTTATGCTCGTAGGACCTCAAGGATCCGGCAAAAGTACGTTCATCAAAAAATTGGGAAAATCCTGGTTTAGCGATACATTCCTTACAGTCCAAGGAAAGGAGGCTCTCGAGCAGATCCAGGGGGCATGGCTTATTGAAATAGCTGAGCTCTCCGGTCTCCGCAAAGCGGAGGTTGAGTCAGTGAAGCATTTCATATCTAAGTCCGAAGACTCATTCCGACCAGCGTATGCCAGAACTTCTGAGATATATCCCCGGCAATGCGTCTTTTTCGGCACCACCAACGACAGCGAATTCCTGAGAGACCCCACTGGCAACAGACGCTTCATGCCAGTGGACGTGGTCCCCAACAATGCCAAAAAAGACGTATTCATGGAACTGGACGACGAGATAGACCAGATATGGGCTGAGGCAGTTGTCCTGTACAAATCCAAGGAAAAACTCTATTTGAGCCATGAAGCCGAGAAAATAGCCAAAAACGAGCAAAGCTCGCACAGCGAGTCGGATGAACGGAAAGGCATCATTGAGGCGTACTTGGAACGTCAACTCCCGGACAACTGGGACTCAATGGACCTCTACCAGAGAAGAGACTTCCTGGTCGATGAGTTAAACCCCAAAGGGACCACCCCCCGAGACTACGTGTGTGTTGCTGAGATATGGTGCGAATGTCTTGGGCGGAACAGGGAGGACATGGACCGGTATAAGACCCGAGAAATCAATGACTTGTTGAAGAGCATGCCCGAATGGGAGCCATGCAAGTCTACTAAAAATTTCCCCATTTATGGAAAGCAAAAATACTACGTGCGAAAACTCGATTGAGAAACGGCTCGTCACTGAGGTGGAGAGAGTTGGTGGCTGGTGTTTGAAACTCCCCGCAATTCACAATGCTGGCCTCCCTGACCGGCTCTGTCTGTTCTCCGGTGGCGAAGTCGTTTTCGTTGAGCTGAAAGCATTCGGTAAAAAGCCCCGAAAAATACAGACATTAATGCACCAGAAACTGAAAGCAATGGGCTTTAGGGTCGAGGTGATAGACACGACCATGGGTTGTAAAATGTTAGCATTGGAATATGACCGAAAATGATCTCCATCAATACCAGCTACAAGCTGTTGACCACATAGTAAGCCACACGCACTGTGCTCTGTTCCTGGACATGGGATTGGGTAAAACAGTGTCTACTTTGACAGCCATCAACGAGCTCATGTTTAAAGAGGTCGAGGTCCGACGGGTATTAGTCATAGCTCCCAAAAGAGTAGCCGAATCAGTCTGGACACAGGAGGTCGAGAAATGGGACCACTTGAAGCACATTAAAGTGTCTCGCATCATCGGAACAGAACGTCAACGTCGTGAGGCTCTTGCCAAGAAGGCAGACGTATACACCATCGGAAGAGACAACGTGGCTTGGCTATGCGGGCTCTACGGGGGATCTTGCTTACCGTTCGACATGGTGGTCATCGACGAGCTCAGCAGTTTCAAGAACCCCAAGTCAATCAGATTCAAAGCTCTTAAGCACGTTCAGGCTTCACTCTCCCGAGTAGTAGGTTTGACTGGTACTCCGGCACCCAACGGTCTTATGGACCTTTGGGCCCAAATGTACCTCCTGGACCGGGGAGAGCGTTTGGGTAAATACATATCCCACTACCGGGACAACTACTTCAAGCCTGGCCGTCGAAACGGACACATTGTGTATTCGTATGACATATCCAAGGAAAACCAGGAGCGGATATACTCGAAGATAGGGGACATCTGTATGAGCATGAAAGCTAAAGACTATCTCGACCTCCCGGAGCGTATCGACAACATAGTCGAAATCCAGATGCCCCCGGAAATCCAAAAAGCTTACGACTCCTTCGAGGAGGAGCAAGTTCTCAGCATGATCGATCAGCTCGGGGACGCCGTAGAGATCCCAGCTGTCAATGCAGCGGCTTTGTCCACGAAGCTCCTCCAGTTTGCCAATGGAGCAGTGTACGATGAACAGAGAGTGGCTCACGAGGTGCACACGTTGAAGATCGAAGCCACGAAGGAACTCATTGAGGACGCCGGGGGACAGTCGGTCCTCATAGGTTGGACCTTCCAGCATGATAGGGACCGACTCATGAAGGCTCTCGCCAAGTATAAGCCCAGGGAACTCAAAACGGAGAAGGACATCGTTGACTGGAATGCCGGCAGAATCCAGGTTCTTTTGATGCACCCGGCTTCCGGGGGTCATGGGCTCAACCTCCAAGCCGGAGGACACCGCATCATCTGGTTTGGGCAGACCTATTCTCTTGAGCTGGAGCAGCAGTTCAATGCTCGACTTGACAGACAAGGACAGAAGGAGGTTGTTATAGTCAATAAACTGGTATGCTCGAAGACAGTGGACCAGGATGTCATAAGAGCCCAGAAAGCGAAGACCCGGGGACAGGATGCTCTCATGGAAGCTGTAAAAGCGAGGGTCGAAAAATATATGAAAAAATATCGCAAAACATCGTAGTATTTGTAGCAGAAGTATTATATTTGTGATACAAACAAAACAATAACACTATGAACTACGAAAACAAACATCGAATCGAAAGTCTGGCAAAAGCCGCTTGTCCCAACAACAAAAAGGTCTCGGTCATATTCCGAAGCAAAGAGAACAAGTTATCCGACCGTCCTAATGCTTTCATAGTAACTGTCGGGAAGAAGGGCTACACCTCAGTTAGACAGTCGAACTACTGGGCAGTAGACACAGTCAACTCATGCAAAGACTACTCCGACCAGGAGCTCGCCCAGATATTGAACACGATAACCAAAGATCTCGGGTCTCTCCGATTCTTCGGCTATCAGGATGCTAAATTCGTAAATTACAAAGGTGAAGAAGTAGAGGTTTAGCCTCTACTTTTTCCCCCCGTTTTATCGTAGGAATAAAAATATTTTTCGTATATTTGTAGTACAAACAAAAGGACAATGAAACGATATTACTACGAATTAATGGACGAGGATTACAACAGCTACGAAGCAGCTATCCCCGACGGAAGAATCAAAGCCAGAGCCATTGCTCAAGCAAAACGAGCAATGAAGGACTTGGGGATCCGAAGGGCTCTACTGGCAGTCAATAGCATGAGGACCTCCAACATATTGGACATAATCACAGTCGAATTGGATTGAAATAATTTCAATTTTTCTGGTGAAAAATTTTTTTAATTGGACATTTTTTCTTACTTTTACACTACACTTAACAACTAAACACTATGGAAAAGTTTATCGAAAAGTACAAGAGCTACAGCTCGAAAGTTCTTCAAAAGTTGGCCAAGGTCAAGACCGGTGACGAGCTTGACGCCATCGAATCCATCCTCGCATCGAGAGGAGCATCTCAGGAACATCCGGCAGAGGAGGGCGCTGTCTACAACGCCACTGAGACCGAAGAGTACAAAGCCGAGAACGGCATCAAGGAGAACGACGAGGTCGACGAGGAGAAGCCGAAGAAGGCTCGCAAGGCAAAGACCCCGAAGGAGCCCCGCCCGCTGAAAAAGGAGGTATCAGCCGAGGAGGCCCAAGCCAATCTCGAGAAGGCCAAAGCCAACATCGGCCGCTTCTGCAAGTTCATCTGCACGAAGACCAAGGAGCAGACCGACGGCATCATCATCGGAGTTCGTCTCGACCCCCGCAACAACTTCATCCAGTACCGCATCAAGACCAACGACGGTCACGTCTGGGGCAAGGGCATCGACTCGAAGGACCTGGAGCTCGGCGAGATGGCTCCGGTTCCCGAGGAGAAGCCGAAGCGCGGCCGGAAGAAGGCTGACGAAGCAGCTCCCGAAGCAGCTCCCGAAGCAGAACAGAACGAGCCGGAGAACGCACCGGCTGAGGAGTAAGTCAGAACTCCTCGCCAAGTGGAGCCGTCACTCCACTTGGCACCCCGGAGTGGTACAGGAGGGTTCGAGTCCCTCCCCGGGGTCTAACCTTTATACTAAAAATCATGAGTAACATACTTAAACACGCTGACCAAATCATCAATGAGCGGTCGGAGGAGAAGGAGAGACAATACGGACCATTCATGGAATGCAACCAGAAGGCCGCAGAGATCGCCTCGGTCATTACCGGTAAGCCTCTGACCGCTCTTGACGTGTCTTGGGTCCAAGTGGCAGTGAAAATGGCACGTGAATCCAATGCACACAAGGAGGACAACCTCCTTGACATGGTAGCCACAATCGGGGCCATCAACAACGAACTCGAGGACCCCAAGCCGTTAAAAGCTCCGGGGGTAGTACCTACGTACTTCTCAACCATTTCGGAGGCTGTAGACTTCATCCGGATCAGTCCCATCGAGGTGCACGAGATCAAACATGTTCTCACCGAAGAGGGACGCCGAATAGCCGTATACTACTCCCACAAAAACGATCCGGAACAGTACAATCCATTCTCAAACATCAAGCCATGAACACACAAGACTTTAAGCCATTCATTAAGAGCTGGGAGGAGATTTATGCCCTCCAGGGGGAGCTCCAGCTCATGTACAGACCATATTTCAAGGAACGCATCGCGAACTTTGACATCAACACTTTGGAGGATCAGGAGCTTTTCAAAAAACTCTGTTGGCAGATTGTCGAGGAGCTCACCGAAGCGATGGAGGCCAAGGACAAAAACGAGGAGGATCACGTGCTGGAGGAGCTGATTGATGCCTTCAATTTCATGCTCGAGCTTTACCAGCTGTACGGCATGGCCCCGGACTTTGCTTGGGGTCACACATACGGGTTCCGGAAGGATATTGCCGACGAGAATTTCGAGGAGAACATCCTGGAGCTGATCAAGACCATAGGTTTGGCTGCCAACTGCCTCAAGAACCGGGAGTGGAGACAATCTCAGTACATGGTTGACTTGGTGGTCTTCGAGGAGAGACTTTGGAACATCTGGGCAATGTTCGCTATGCTCTTCGGGAGCATAGGTGTCACGGAAGACAAAGTCCGGGAGCTATGGTCGTTGAAGTATCAAGTAAATCTGTTTCGCATTAAATCCAAATACTAACATGGGTAGAATATTCAAAGACTGTTTCGAAATGATCCGGGAGATGGACCGGGAGCTCAAGGTTTCCGGCATCACGGTCCCGGTCAACCATTACCAAAACCAAGAACTCAGCGGGGACGACCGGCTCACCAAGGAACTCATCGGGGTGAGCTTCGTCATCTCAAAGCCGTATCTCGGCAAACGTGAGATGCTCGACTTCATGTTCAAAGACGAGGCCGAGCTCATCGAGAAGTATTGCCGAGCAGAGCTCTCCGACCGGCTTGACAGAAACGGGGTCAATCCGGGTAAGAGCTGGGAGATCCGCCGGGACTTGTGGCAGAAGTTGGTGAGCAAGACTCGTCAGGAGGGTCGCTTCGACTACACCTACTCGGAGCGTCTGCACATCTTCCACAAGGGACCCGAGATCCACCAGTTGGACAATGTCATCATGACTCTCCGGGACGACCCGCACTCCAGACGAGCAATGGTCATGATCTTCGAGCCGGAGGACACACGGGCAACAGCCGGGGCTTTGACCCGAGTACCTTGCTCCGTCAGCTACCAGTTCCTCATCCGGAACAATCGGCTCCACGTGATATACTACATCCGGAGCAATGACTTCTTCAAGCACTTCGCAATCGACATCTGGTTGACAGAGGCTATGATGGACTACGTGTTCAACATCCTCGCAGCTACCTACCCCTCTCTCAAGAAGGGCTCTCTCCATTACTTCGCTGGGTCCCTCCATGCATACAACGAAGATCTTTCCAAATGGGTAATCTATTAAGCTATGACTATCGACGAAGCAAGAGCTAAAGCTCATCAGCAATATGACGATTGCATGTTCTGCCCGGGATGCTCGAGGCTCCTGACTGGGCTCCACATGGGGAGCCAGTGCTACACTAACTGGATCGAGAAGAAGGCACAGCAGATCCTCAAAAATTCGAAGAAAGATGAGCGTAGAAGTTAGAGTGTTGACCGGGGTAGTCTTGATCTCTTTGGCTGGAGCAGCTATATTCTACTTCGCATTTCTGATCGCAGTTGACGAAGTCAGAAAGGACATAAAGCGCAAAAGACATGGCAGGAGGAAATGAGGAGCCCATCATCATTGGGCTGGCAATAGCAGTAATAATCGGAATAGGGATCGTCTGTCTCATAGACGCTCTCAAAAACAAACTCAAGTGATATGTGTGGAATAAGTATATCAAGAAGGATCAACACTGTATACAAGATACAACATCGGGGGACTGAAACTGTTCAGATTGCTCAGGGAGGATGGTTTCTCGGTCATGTACGTTTGCCCATTCAGACTGAGCCAGGGGATGACCTGGCTCAGCCCATAAAACTGGCAGGAAACAATGGGTGGCTCCTTTATGTCGGGGAGATCTACAACTACCCTCAGAAGTATAACAGCGACGTCGAGTACCTCCGGGATCTGTTTGGGTCCTCGTGTCTCGAAGACATAATCTATGAAGCCAACAAATGGGATGGCATGTGGGCAATATGCTGGTACCGGAAGGGACACATAGTTGTCTTCACTGACCCTCTCGGCAAGAAGCAGCTCTACTACAACCAATTCGGGGAAATCTGCTCGGAGATAACCCCGTTGGTGTCGGACTTCAAAGACTTCGACAGGTATTACCAGTCGGAAGTCTTCAAATGGGGGTACAACTGGGATGACAGAACTCCATGGAACAACGTCAAGCGTATTATGCCGAATACTGTCTATTCCTTCGATGACATGAAGGTGAAGCCCACCATTATCCGGAGGGACTACTACAGATGGGGGATCGGGGAACGGAGTCATTTCGCAAAATCCGAGTTCGCCGAAGTCCTCCGGGGCTTGGTCGAGAGGTCCGTAAAACGCCGGGCAATGTACTCTAAAGTCCCGGTCGGAGCTTTGGTTTCTGGAGGACTTGATTCATCCATAGTTGCCTCTATTCTTCATCGAATGGGTCTGGGGGTTAATCTCTATATGGTGGAGAATAATGAATCAAAATTTGGCATGCTATTGTCCGAATTTTTGGGGGTTTCTATCACCTCTCTTGACCCCATCCCAGATGATAATTGTCTGGAGAGGTGTCTCCGCTACAACGAAACCCCCATCGACTTGGGCTCCATGATCCCCCAGTTCCGACTCATGGAGAAGGTCAAGGAAAAGGTCATCCTGACCGGGGATGGAGCTGACGAACTCTTCGGAGGCTATCGCCGAGTTGATGACTATGACTCCCAGCTCTCAGACGTGTTCCAAGAGCTTCCGTTCTACCACATGCCTCGGCTTGACCGGGCTTCCATGAGGAGCACAGTTGAACTCCGGTCACCATTCCTGGGACATGACGTTGTCAGGTTCGCTCTCCGTTTGCCCCGGGAGGACAGAACTCACAAGCGCATTCTCAAAGATGCTTTCAGCGACGTCCTGCCTCAGGAGATTCTCGACCGACCCAAAGAGCCTCTCAAGTGCCAAAGTATACGGCAGGATCCGATGGCGTACCGCAAGAAGTGTCACGAAATATTCTACAACTTATGGCAATAGCTATTGGATATTACCGGGTATGGTTTAAAGAAGATGACTCCAATACGGAGGCTCAGTGGTTCAAAATGACGCTCCGGAATGGGTCCATTAGACCTTCCATACGTTCCATAAGTCGGGAAGAGGCTTTGTGGTGGATCAAGTCTCGAAAAATGAAAGACGTTACCCCAGGCAATCCTGCGGGCAAGATATTCGAATCGGAAGGCCAACCGTTCAGGAAGGCATTCCAGGAGCTTCCTCTTCACACACGTTACAATTTTATCGAAGGGGCAGCTCTCTCATCAGGTACAACACACCGAGCTCGTCTCGAAAAATACTTTAAAAAATGAAAATCGTAAAAGTAAGAAACGTAAAGACCCCGACCAGAGGAACGGTTCTGTCCGCCGGGCTGGACTTCTACATCCCGGAAGACTTCGAAGCCAAACAGATCTGGCCGGGCGAAAGCATCAACATTCCGTCCGGGATCAAAGCTCAAATTCCCCGGTGGTGTGTCCTAATCATGTTCAACAAGAGCGGTATTGCCACCAAGCACCAGCTCCAGGTCGGAGCCTGCGTGGTTGACGAAGACTACCAAGGAGAAATCCATCTGCACGTCATGAACGTCGGCAAGGATCCCGTCATCCTCAAGCCGGGGATGAAGCTGGTTCAAGGTTTGGTGATGCCTATTGTCTATGCCGGGGTGGAAGTTCTCGAGTCGGAGGACGAGCTTTTCCCGCAATCGACTGAAAGAGGAGTGGGGGGCTTCGGGTCCACGGGGGAATAGGACCCCCGGGCCCAAAAGTTGAGGATTTTATTGTTTCTTTGTTTACAATTTTTCTATGGCCCCTGCCCCAAAAGTTGGTCAAACCATTGTTTCATTGTTTACAAATCAGGGGGACTCCCGGCCCCAAAAGTTGATAAAACCATTGTTCCATTGTTTATTGGCAAAAATCTCGACAGCCCCTCCCCTAAAATCCGGGGGACCCCTATTGTTTATTGTTTATCATTCCGATGGAAAGAATCCCAAACCATTGATAATCAATCACTTAAATTAAAACAGCAGTAAACAATGAGAAACAATAATAAACAATCATTGTTTCTCGATAATCGATTGAATATCAATGATTTAGGCCCTTGTAAACAATGTAAACAATAATTTAGGAGGAAAACCTGAATAGGGAATATGAGGAAAATTATGACCAATTTAGGAAATGAAAAATCACAAAATAGAGTGCACAGAAACATTGTTTACATTGTTTCTCGGGAGAAGAATTGGGGACCTAATCAATTGAATATCAATCACTTAGGTGAGAAACAATAAGAAATTTTATTGTTTACTACTGGTCAAATATTGTTTATTATGGAAAAAACTGAGAAATTGGGGCTACCCCCAACTGGGAAACTTGGAGTGTTCCGGCGATGGCTGGGGATCTACTCAAAAGAGGAGCGGGAGGTCCTGGACTACGCCCGCAAATTGAAAAAGACCACCATGCGAATAGCACGGGGTCAGCTGACTCTGTCATCCCGTCCGGGATGGATGCGGCACGAGGACTGGGTTGAGGTCCGCAAATTACAAACCAAATTAGAAAGGAGACGTAGAAAATGATTGCAATTTACCTGTTGGCCATCATCGGTCTGTTCGCGATTTTCGGCGGGATCCGCCAATGGTGGATCAGTCCCAAACGGAAATTGAGCCGATCCATCAAGCAGATGGAGAGAGCGGAGAGACGGATCCAAAAGTTCAAAAAGAAGTCGTAGGCGAGTAGAGTCAGTAGAACTGACAGAGTCAGTAGAACTGACAGAGTCAGTAGAACTGACA
>OGTB01000387.1_pt1 | contig 36733 bp, 40 predicted proteins | sample 1553611 | NCBI WGS metagenome assembly OGTB01 (sample SAMEA2580032, study PRJEB22360) | human gut metagenome | biome: human gut; feature: human-associated habitat; material: faeces | place: Denmark | collected 2008/2010 | reverse complement strand
TTAAAGCAGATAATAAAAAACCCGCCTGAGCGGGTTTGAGATTGTGGTGCTTTTTGTGGGAGTCATCCACTTACGCACTTTGTTTTGCCATGCCAGCAGTTAGCTTCTGCTGTAAAACTATTCATGCAGCAAACCTGCACTTCACCACAATGGTTAGCATACTTTTCCTGATTAAGATTTTGCCAAATATGCTAGCCATTGTTTCATGTATTGGACCTCCTTACTTTTTATTAAAGAGATCCAATATTCACTACTCTGTCCGTATCTCTACTCAGGCATCAGCCTTCTTCGTTATCGTATACAGACGAGCGATGAATTTTAATCAGTAATGATGACATTTGCTGCTGCAGGACCTTTAGCACCACTCTCTATAGAGAAGGTAACCTTTTGACCTTCAAATAAGGTTCGATAATTATCATTCTGAATCGCAGAAAAATGCACAAACACATCTTTACTACCATCAACAGGAGAAATAAAGCCGAAACCTTTATCAGCGTTAAACCATTTTACTAAACCAGTCATTTTATTTGACATTCTACATTCCTTAACTTGAGCCTTTCGGCATAAATGGTTTGCATAACAGAAACGACTTCGTACTTAATTGGAGAGACTCAAAGAAGGAATAAGTGAATAACACCTGAAATGAGAACTGCTTTAGTAAACTACTTCGTATATCGTCTGTTCTTCAAACCGACGCAATCATTAACGCATAGTTGAACATATGAAGCAATGTTTATTTTAGACATCCAGCCATCTTCAACCCCATCAAAAAACTATAGCTTTCTTCAGGAACGTGTGTATAGTGCGCCAAGTTATCAGTATTAAGGAATTTTTTTGTCCCGTAAAATGACAGGAATTGTCAAAACCTTTGACGGCAAAAGCGGCAAGGGTCTTATCACCCCATCCGATGGTCGTATCGATGTCCAGCTTCATGTTTCAGCGCTCAATCTCCGCGATGCAGAAGAAATTACCACCGGATTACGCGTGGAATTTTGCCGGATAAATGGTCTGCGTGGCCCTTCAGCTGCCAATGTTTACCTTTCATGAGCTATATTAAAGCTTTAATTTCAGGCCCCATCGGATCACACATGGAGAGTTTTTATGAATAACCCCGTCTGTCTTGATGACTGGTTGATTGGCTTTAAAAGCTTATGCTGTACTTTGGCCGTAATAGCTCTGCTAATAATATAATAAGCAGACTCATTGTGTTTAGGGACATTGTACTGGAAGAAAACATTTTAAACATCAGGCAAATAACCAAGTCACCAGCTAAATAATAAGTTAACAGACATGAGTCCCGGGATGAGATTCAACATTACCATTGCCCCATTTAAAGCACAAAACCCGCTCATCAGCGGGTTTTCTACTTTTTCTTAACGTCGGGTATACAAAGCCCATCGTTGAAAAAATTTTATCCATATTTTTTGAAAAATGCAAACATCATGTCGCCATCTTCAGCAAAAATCATTTATCTCGTCACCTTCCTCAATTGCGCTTCCGCGTATGCTTCTTCCTGCCAGCACTTTGTTACCAGTTTACCAATGACGTCCGCATACCCCTTATACCACTGATAATCGGTCAGGTCTGGTACCAGCTTCTGGACATGACGTCGTGCCAGCGTGGTCGGTAAACGACTAAACCGGTTTCCATTACAACGCCCACAAATCTTATATACCGGTACGCCATGAAACCGGGTTCTTTTTTCATCCAGAACAATCCCTTTACCCTTACACCCTCTGCACGCTGTGCTGACTTCGCCCTTACCATGGCAATGCTGACATAGTTCCTTCACCCATTCTTCCTTGATTACAGATTCCCCGCGTCTGTAGTGTTTCACCACTTCGCGCAATACATTATAAAATCCCGTACCTGAACAATGCTCACAGCGAGCCTTACTTGCCGCAGACCTGGAGTAATCAGCAAAGGCAAAACTCACGAGGTAAGGAATAATCTGTAACCGGATTTCTTCACTCAATTTGTTCAATGTCGGGTTATCCAGTGCCATCGCGTAATTTAGCAGGCCTTCAATCGCAAACTGAGGGTCCTGAACACCAACTTTTGCCAGAAATAAGGCCAACCCAAGTGGTGCTTTCGACTGCACCATCCCCTGCGCTGCCATTACATCCGTAATTGTTAAACAACCGGTGCCTGTCGCTGGAGCGTCATCGCTCAATTTTGGAGATTTTGGGGAGTAATATTTTGGTAAGGCTTCAAGGTTCATGCTCGTTCTCCACTTACGCCAGTACGCCAATTGCCAGCGCGCGATCGATAAAACGAAATATCAGCTCCAGTTGGGAGCCATACTTCTCTTCAAATGCCACTGTATCCGTATGCAGCTCGTTGTGATGCTTTCTGCACAAAGGCAACACAAAGAGATCATGTGCTTTTGTTCCCATTCCGCCCTGCCCGTGACCAATCAGATGATGCGGATCGTCGGCTGGCATACCGCAGCAAGCACACGGCTGTGTCTTAACCCAACGTGTGTATTTCTCCTTAACCCAGCGGCGACGTTTAGGCAGCTTCATGAAAGATTCCGGAGACTCTGGATCAACGGTGATGCTTACCACCGTCTTTTCCTGTGGTGGTTTTTGTTGCTGGTAGGCGTAAGGCAACGGTGCAAGATTTTTTGTGCGTTGTTTCAATATGCTGGTGGCGGTCTGCTCTCCCGGTACGATGTCGCTTTCGCGGTACACCGAGCAGATTTTTTCCGCTGGTAATCCCAGCGAACGACGCGATACAGCCTCAGGTAGTGCATCCACCACCTGATTGCAGACCGCCCACCAGGATAATTCAGCCAAAGATAATTCCCGCTCCTGCGTACCGCTTATTGCGTGACGGATGACGTCAATCACCCATGCTGTCAGATTTTGTTGAGCAAGCAGATCCAGTGATTCCGATGTCTGGTCACGCAGTTGGTTGTCGCAGTGCCAACACAACACCATTGCGCCGGTACCATAACGGTGAATGACTGTTTCAGAGTGATGGTAATCGCCATTAGGCCACTGGCAGGATGTAACATGACGTAATAGCCAGTCAGACAATGCGCCAACGCCGCCAGCAGCACGAATCACCCGTTCGTTACTAAAAAACGGCAGCAATGTTTTGTCTTCCACCAGCGGCTGGCGAACGGCAGGAACGACTCCGGATGGCAGATTACGCATGCTTTTTGGTTCCGGTTCCACCAGCACTCGAGGATTATGAAATATCTGTATGGATTCACGGCCCGGCTTAAGGACCACCAGCCCAAGCTCAGGCACCAGAACAGGTCTAAGTAATACCCGCACGTTACCTCCAGATCCGTTGCTGGAAAGTGCGGGACGCACGTGGTGGGCGTTCGGAGTAAGGCAATCTGACTGAGATTATCCAGTGACGGTAGTCGAGGCTAAGGGCTTTCTTAACCTCGTATCCGCGCCTGCGGTAACACTGAATTATCCATTCAGCCTGCTCTTCAGTGCATGGAGGGTGTTGGAACCATTCAGACTTGAATGCGTGAGAATACCGCTCGTGCGTGCAGACAAGAACGGGCGAATTATCAGAATTGTAATATTTTACGTTGCGTGCCATCGGTTTTCTCCGGTGGCACGGTGTTACTCAGCGGGAGTTCAGCCCCGCGCAAGATTGTAGATGAGTTTATTCTTCTGCAAAAGCTGAAAAGCCTGCTTTTATTCCGATCTCTTTCAGTGCCTGTAATGAAGTGACAAACTCACCTTCGCGCAAGATAAATCCGTCCGTGACTCGAGCATCCACAAAATTAATTAACGCAGCCCCATTCTTTCGCAAACACAGAATGCGGTAATGACTAACAATGTTTCCATTTTCAACGCACACAGCATAGAGGCCATCTTCACAAAAAATTTTACGCAGTTCTTCGATGTTCATCAGCAGAATCCTTCCGGATAATTAACTCTCCCCTTTAAGGGACCATCCCTCTTATCCCTGCGCGCTACTTAAGTATTTTTGATTCTATTCCGGCACCGTCCAGAACTTCAAACGCGTTGAAAATAAAAACAAAAACCCGCCGAAGCGGGTTAAGTGCGGGTGCGTTGAGGATGCCTGTCACATCAGAGGTGGCGAGGGATTTCTCCCTCGCCGGGTCTCTTACTCCTCAGGTTCGTAAGCTGTGAAGACAGCGACCTCCGTCTGGTCGGTTCGGATTCGTACCTCGCAGAGGTCTTTCCTCGTTACCAGTACCGTCACTATAACGGTTAAACAGATGACGATCAGGGCGACTAACATCGCCTTTTGCTGCTTCATAGCCTGCTTCTCCTTGCCTTTCGGCACGTAAGAGGCTAACCTACATGTGCAAAGCATGAAATTGGCCTCAGATTAATGTTAAGCGTCTTGCCGGATGCGTAATGTTAACTGGGGCTTTTCTCTATCTGCCTTTGATGTTCATGCCCGAGGCAGATAGCCTCAAGTATCCGCAGCTATTTGTCTGCTGTTACCACCTACCTGCGCCAATCACTGACTCTACAAAGATCTATCCGCGATAACATTTTGAGTTTAAGAACTTTTGCGTACGCACCAAAAGATGCATATACTAGACTAGTCATAGTTCTAATCTGCTTGATTATGGAGTCAGGATGAGTTTCCTTTCTGAACAAGACGTACAAAATTTAGTCATTAATAAAATGATCTTTCACGTTGTAGGTAAGAATCTTGAAGCACCGACACTTCTCAAAGAAATAAAACCAGTTCAGCATGTGGATTTTTTTCTTGAACGTATCAAATCTTCACTGAAAGGAAATCTTTTCACTTTTCTGGAGAATTCAAATACCGAAAGAATCCTGCGTATCATTAGAGATAAAGCAGATGCTGAAGCTAATTGTTTTACAGAACAATCGAAGCTACTGGCCAGTGATTTTCAGTCACACCATTCTAGCGGTAACACGAGTATGGGATGCTTTTTCTTATTTGAATTGGTTTCAGATAAGGAAAAATTCTATGCAATTATAAAATACGATAATGAAGATGTGGTTCGTTATGTTCTTGACGAAGAGTTATCTGAAGAACAAATGCCTACTTTAGAAAGATTTCATGAAACTTTCGTAAAAAAAGCTGAGGCAATGCAAAAAATAGCGTTAATTCAACTTGATCCAAGTGGGAAAGGCGGGAAAGTTATTGTAAAAGACAGGAGTAAAAGAACCAATATTTCAGGATATTTTAAAGGCTTCTTAAATGTTAAAAGAGTCAACTCTGAAATTGAACTTTGCAATAAGCTTATTGATGCGCTGAAAATAACCTTCAAAAGGCATAAAGAATTATTGCCAGAGTCAATTCAAAAAAGCGGCGTAAATAAAATATATGAAGTTTTAAGCAGAGCTGATTTCGAATATAATCCTGAAGATGCTTCTCCGTTATTGACCAGCATTTTTGGGCCGTTAGATGAAAAATCACCAATTCTCAACACATTCAAAACTCAAACAAAAAATGCTGGTATTGAAGGCGAATCCTTTACTATAAAAGCAGATGGCATTCATAAACCACCAAGACGAAAAATTGAAACTGCAGAAAGTGTAGTAATTAGTTATAATGAAGATGACCGTCCAGAAATAAGAAACTTAGATGATGGGCGAAAACAAATTATTGTTACTACTGCGAGGATTATTACTGATGACATCGATACTTCAAAAAATCGATGAGTCTATACAGGCGTCAAGGAAAGACCCTGAATTTTTGGCATCAGAATCAATAAAAAATGATTCTGCGCGCGTTCTAATTTCTGCCAAAATGGACAAAGATGCACTCATTCTTTGGCAGTACGTTTACGAAAACGTACCAAATTGGATTGAAATTACTGTTAAAGATGACTGTAATGATGAAGTAAAACCATCGTCATGCAGTGAAGGTGATAAACTTAACATTACGCTAAAATGCATTGCATTCGAAAATAACAGGTATATTTTTACGCTCGAAGGGTGGAATGTTTTTCTACACAATGATGATTTAGTATCAATAACCAATAAAGTGAATATTCTCGGTTTGAAACATGGATTTGAAACTTTAGGATATTCTGTTGAGCCATGGAACCATGCTCCAGAAAAAATTGAACCTAATGAAACCGTACGAACTTCAATCAATTTACAGAGCTACGTTAAATTCTATTCTAGTGAGTTCATGCCTGCATCTGATATAGCTCCTTGGGTACTTTATAAAATGCCTGAGGCAGAGGACAACTTTTTCAAAAAATGGTTACAAGTTTCCTGCAATATGCTTTGTCGCACTCTCGTTAATGAATTATTAGCAGATGAAAAGAAATCAATTTGTTTAACTGGAAAGCCACCAAAAAAATTAATTTATGGAGATCCAGACATTCTGCTTTCCGACTATTCAGTTTTACAAACTGTAATAAACTGGATCTTTATTGAGGGCAATGAGATTGAACTCAAACATACTTTCTTCACAAGTGAGTTAGCACGAGAATGGCCAGAGTATGTATCCTTCTGTGAGGGTTTACCAAAAAAACTCCCTATGGCCTTTGAGTCAGCAAAATTACTATATAAGGCCCACATTCGCGCTAGCAGCAGAGAGACTATTAAATCTCTGTCCGATCTAAGGAAAACCTTAGCTGAAGACACACAAAAAATAATAAGTCAGTCTAAAGACATCACATCCGCTCTTTGGAAAGATCTGGCTCTGGTTATAAGTCTATTTGCAATAAAATATGCGCTAGACGCATCAAAGATTAATATAACCAATAACATATTCCCATATATGTTCTTCGCGTTATCTATATATATTTTTATATCTCAGGTTACAACTCTCTTCATAAATAAAAATTACTTTAAGATACTTGATAATACTAGGCTAGTCTGGAGAGATAAACTATATGGTTTTCTTGATGATACTGACTATGAGAATCTTGCAGTCACACCATTAAGAGAGGCATACAAAGCTTATCAGATTATAGCCACATTCGTTGTGATTCTGACTTTGCTGATTTCATTTATAATGATCATATTAGGATTCTCAATGCTTGATGAACATGCTACGAATGCAATTACCTCTTGGCTCAGTTCTCACTTAATCAATAGTTACTGTAGTTAATTTAAGGCGAGAGAAACTCGCCTTAAAAAATCAACGGTAATAGATACAACCTGCAATAAATCCCATTGCCATTTGCATTTTTTTCCTTATTTTACCATCTGAACATTCGTTTATCTTAGCTAAACAACGCAATGAAACTCCCATAACAAAATGAGCGATAATTAACTCATAGTCATCTATCCTATATTGTTTAAGCCTCAACATGCAGGTATCAATTATACCCCCTTCATCATTGCTGCACTGACGACGTGATTTTTTACCATGAGGAACAACATTTTTATATTTATCAGCTATTTCCTGCCAATCAATAGAACTATTTTCAGCTACAGCCCAGGCTCCCCAACCGTCCAAAATATCATATATATTAGCATTGCTATCTACCTGTTTTTTATATTCTTTTTTGAAGCGTGCAAGAAGCATCCTAGCCATCGTTATTATTTCTATACTTGTAACTGATTCATAAGCATCAGGAGAAATAATTCTCCCATCACTTAATGCCCCATCACTAAGATTTGCTATTTCCAATAATCGTTCTTTAGTTATTTCCATTATTATCTCCACCGCCTTTTCGGGCGGCCTCCTGATGATTTGAGAGTGCAGGAATTCCTCCGGTTAAGGACTCTATTTTATTCACAGTGCTGAATTTAATTATTCAGATTTGGATTATGCTTTCTCTTTCACTTCACCAAGTTCCGATTATTAATTTGGCTCACAACAGCACCTCTTGAAAGTTTCCCCGATAAAACGCCAGTACACGCTGCATAACTTCTCTTTTACGGCACTCACTACAAATTATATTATGACGCCTGTCGTAACGACGTATTTCTCCGTCAGATAACGAGCAGATAAGGTCAGGATCAACCATAACCGGTTCCTTCGACTTTGCACTCGAGAGTTTTTTGCTGGCGTTTTGCCAGTCTTTACGTGCCTGCTCAGACGGGAATAACCCGTAACCAGAGTTGTATACATCGCCACTGGCAACCAGCTCTCTGGCGAGAACGCTCATCAGATATCTTGTCGCACCTGTCTTGGCCTCCAGTTGTCGTAACGTCTCGCGTCCACTCCGGCGTACTAGCTCAACAACCTGCCCTTTAATTTTTTCCCGCTCTTCTTGTGTAAATACTTTTGCCATAAGCGCCTCCGGCAATCACTTTTCCGATACAACACGGCGGGAAGAATCAGCAATCTGTCGAACAATATCCCGGTGCTTGTTCAGCTCCCGCAGCGCGGCGCAGACTCGCTCCCACTTCTGGACATGATTTTTCGCCCGACGCAGTTCGCGGTTTGCCATATGCAGCGATGGCAAAATCAGGTCATCAGCTCGCGTTTCAGTAAACGATGGCAGCGACTGCACAATGTCCGCCACAGTTTCTGTTTTAATATCTTCCTGTGTTGCAGCTTCCTGTACTGGTAACGCAACATCTGCTGGCTGAGGAAAGGCTTTAAAATCAGTTTCCGTTACCGATGCAGCTTTCGGCTTTGCTGGTAAATTATCGCCCGGTATGCAGTAACGAAATTTACCGTTCTGATTAACGCGAATCAGACGACCTTTGCTGATTGCCATTGCCAGCGTTGAAGCCACTTTGCGTGATGTGGTACCGAACCATGTAGCCAACTCATCCGCCGTTTGTGGTCCACGTTGTTCAATCGTCGCAGTTAAATCGCACTCCGAAATTTTCGCGACTGTTGCCGTGGTGGTTTCTTCCGGCGGTTCTGCCTGCTCTGGCTGTTCCTGCTGAACGTTGTTATCAGCCACACGCCAGGTGTATACGCTTTTATCAACGAAACCAGCCTTTTTCAGCTCCCACAGCTCGTTCAGTACCTCTTCACGACTGATATCAAGTCGCGCAGCCAGTTCTACCGACGTGGCTTTTCCCATTGCTTTCAGTGCGTCAAAAACAGTCTCCATTAAAATTTCCTCCCGGTAAAAATCACTTCGCAATTCCTGGCTGGACGACATTCGGACGCCAGCTCTCCCAGTTAAAATTCACCCAGCGTCCGCCGTTCATGGTCATGCGATCCATAATCCGCTCGCCGAGCAATGTTTTCATGGCCTCATAGTTCAGGTTTGTCAGCATCCCCACGCTGCGCATCGACGCTGTCCGGCGATCAACAATCTGGTGCAGCACCACCTGCTCGTTTTTTGTCTCGCGCTGAATGCCAATTTCATCAAGAACCAGCAGATCCACTTCGCACAGTTCCCGCAAAAATTTTTCGCCTGACTGCCCATCGTCATAGCTGGCGTGCAGGGCACTCATAACATCAGCCACGGTAACCACAATCACTGTCTGACCGTCTTTCAGCAGGCGATTCCCGATAGCTGCCGCTAAGTGGTTCTTCCCGGTACCAGGTTTTCCGCTGAACGCAAAATTTGTACACCCGGTCATCAGTTCATCAGCGATGGATTTCGCCTGACTCAACGCGTATCGCTGCGCTTCGTTCTGCACCTGGTAATTCGAAAACGAGCATTTGCGGTGCAATGGCTGGATGCCAGAGCGATTCAGAATTTTTTCCACCCGCAACTGACGATTCTGACGGTTGATCTCCTCACAACGTTTCTGGCCTTCGGAAAGTTGCCACTCGCGCCACTCCGCTACCGTCTTGAATGGCGCGGTTACATGTGACGGGGCCAGTCTGCGGATACGTTCACGTCGCCTGTCGCAATATTTTTCATGGACAGTTACCCCCTGAAGCCTGGCGGGATCGCACTATCCGGTAACGAGACGGTGTTAACCTGTCGGAGTAACGTCTCAGGTCGAACACCTTTCGGCGCGAACAAGCCCTGGTATTCATTGGCGATGCTGTGTCTAATCACCTGCTCAGGTGAAAAACCCTGCTGGCGGAATTTTTCCAGCTCCCGTATCGCCCCGTTAGCGCCCTGCTCCGTTCGAATCGGTTTTCGCAATGCCTGGCGAAATTCAACCCACTCACGCCAAAGCGAGACAGAAATCCAGTTCGGCAAAGCAATATCCAGAGGGTCAAACTTTTTGACACCTCGATTCCCCCGGGGGGGATTTAGGGGGGGATCTGTTTTTAGATCTTTATCTGTATCTTTATTAGTTGCCTTTGTGTTGACATCATGTTCAAACACCACTTCAACATCTGTTTGAACACCTGTTAAATTTCTCTCTTGTTTTGTTTGAACATCTGCTTCCTTTCTGCTTCTTCTGGCCTGAACAGATGCTTTTCCTGCGGCTGATTTTTTGGTTAATTTTTCCCTGACTGATGCCAGATCTTCCGCAATCCGAAGATGCACCCATTCCTCGCCGTTATCGCAAAAAAACTCCTGCAAGGATGGTTCAACATCAGCCCATCGCTCGTTAGTCAGACGGGCAATTTTTGCCAGCCTGTTTTTAGGTATTGGCTTTCCTGTTTGCCAGTAATTGAACATCAGCAACAAATACGCACCATGCTCCTCTGCTGACAAATGCATGGTGTCAGCCAGGTAATCAGCTATGTACAGTTGCATGTATGGTAATGCGGCCATAATTGCCCCGTATGATGCTGCCCGGTGGCTTAGAATAAGCACAAACAGCATGAAAACTTTTGCTTAATGAACAATGACAGAATCGTCGGAAGACCCGCCGCCGCTGAAATGCGCTTTCCGGTAAACGGCTTGGACTGCATCATCATGCGCATCAATTGCCGTACTTAACGCTTCCTGCGCCGCCAGTAATGCACGGCGTTCCAGGGTATCGAAGATGCAGAGTCGGTGACGCAGCTCGCGCGGAAGGATTGCCAGAATTGCTGGGATCAGCTTCTGAATTTTTTCCCTTTGCGCATTCGTTTCACCTTTCAACCAACGGTGATAGATATTCTGCTGATTGTTCCAGTCCTTGCCTGGAACCAGGGGCAATTCCCCGCCCCCCTGGCGCAGATATTCTTCAGTAATTGCATTGGCTACCCATGCCTGCCCTTTTTCGGCTGCCAGGGCAAACAACACCGATTCGATGTGCTCATGCTTGATTTTCATGAATCATTTGCCTCTTGATGTTTCAGGTATGATCAAATGAGGATTTGTTACTGTCATTTAGTTGCTTCACTGACATATTCTGCGAACAACATGCCGAACGTCGTAAATATGACCAGTCAATATCAGGACGAAGTTCTTCGCACAGCACCTCACCTCTTGTTGCACGTTCAATTGCTGGACATCTCTCGGCAGGCAATTGACGTACCCCTTTGATCCATTGATTTACGCTTGGAGGTGATACACCTAAAAGCCTAGCCATTGCTGTTTGCCCACCGACAACAGCACAAGCTTGCTTGAATGAATAGTTCTCTTTTTTCATCGAATGAACTCCAAAAACACACAGAGATATTAGGCGACGCCTAATACAAATGTCAATAGGCTATGCCTAATACAATGAGAGTAGGGATTGCCTAATGCAATGAGCATAGGAGAATATTAAGCAATGCTTAGTGGTAAAGACTTAGGCCGAGCGATAGAGCAGGCCATTAACAAAAAAATCGCATCGGGATCCGTCAAATCAAAGGCGGAGGTCGCACGCCACTTCAAAGTCCAACCACCATCAATCTATGACTGGATTAAGAAAGGCTCCATAAGTAAAGATAAACTTCCAGAATTATGGCGTTTCTTTGCTGATGTTGTTGGTCCAGAGCATTGGGGGCTTAACGAATACCCCATACCAACCCCCACCAATCCAGATACAAAAAGTGAACTTTTAGATATAAACAACCTTTATCAAGCAGCCTCTGATGAAATAAGAGCGATTGTAGCTTTCCTGTTATCTGGAAATGCTACAGAACCAGATTGGGTTGACCACGATGTTCGCGCCTACATAGCAGCGATGGAAATGAAAGTGGGTAAGTATCTGAAAGCTCTAGAATCTGAACGGAAAAGCCAGAACATCACAAAAACTGGAACTTAAACTTATATGGTCTGACGGAAAACTCCTGGATTCCGTTATTTAACCCCCCCATCACTTTCTCCAGTCGCCATCACCTATTAGGTTACGCTTAAAACATTAGGCATAGCCTATTGACAATCAATTAGGCATTACCTATAGTTCCAGCATACCACCCACCCCGCCCCACAGAACGCCAGGCAATACTTCGAGTTACCAGGCAGTGGTCAGGGGTTAAGTAGCCAGCCCGAGGCGTATGAACATGACGGCGGGATTCAAATTTTGCAGTGCAGCAGTTAGTTCCGCCACCCGGCGTTAAGGGGAGAGATAAGATGGTGCATTACGAAGTAGTTCAGTATTTGATGGATTGTTGCGGTATCACTTACAGCCAGGCTGTGCAGGCTTTACGTAGCAACGACTGGGATCTCTGGCAAGCAGAAGCCTCTATCCGCAACAACAAGATGTGAGGTGCGAAAAATGCAAAAAATCGACCTCGGCAATAACGAATCCATGGTGTGCGGCGTGTTCCCTAACCAAGATGGAACGTTCACTGCTATGACGTATACCAAAAGCAAAACATTTAAAACAGAAACAGGCGCACGTCGCTGGCTTGCCAGAAATACTTGCTAATCCATTATTTGGATTAATTCAATATTCTCGCTGTAGGGGTATAGCAGAAACCACCAAAGCCCGGAGGTGGTGAAATAAAACCGGGCACAACACGAAGGCGCATTTCCGATATCCATAAAGAGTCGGTCTTGTCTGTTAAATTTAAATGGTGGGAGTGCGCCTCCGGTTGTGGATAACAACACTGCTATGTGTAGTCTTGGCGGCATCAGTTTTTTCTTGAAGTTCGACTGATGCCCGCCCTTTTTAAAGTGAATTTTGTGATGCGGTGAATGCGGCTAAGCGCACGCGGCACAGTTAAAAGTCATGTTAGTCCTTATTGGTTTGGGTGGGAAAGCCGACTGTAATTGTTAACTGGTTGCAGTCACCTGGAGGCACCAGGCACCGCATCAACAAAGTTCATTTGTAAAAATGGAGATAATTATGATTGCACATCACTTCGGAACTGATGAAATACCACGTCAGTGTGTGACTCCTGGTGACTATGTTCTTCATGAAGGCCGGACATATATTGCCTCGGCAAACAATATTAAAAAGCGAAAACTTTATATTCGTAACCTGACCACAAAAACATGCATTACTGACTGCATGATTAAAGTCTTCCTCGGTCGTAATGGTTTACCTGTAAAGGCGGAGTCATGGTGATGACTAAGAAAATAAAATGTGCTTACCACCTTTGCAATAAAGAAATTGAAGAAAGCAAAAGTATCAAAAGACCACTTCATTTCATGCGTGGAGTTATCCAAACGACGGAAATGAAAAAATATTGTAGTGAAAGTTGTGCCGAAAAAGACCAGATGGCACACGAACTTTAATTAACTGACTATGCGAAACTGAATTTATGCCAGCAATGGCAGGGATTCGCTCAACCTTAATTAAGGAGAAAAACATGATTACCAGTTATGAAGCCACTGTTGTAACTACTGATGACATTGTTCACGAGGTTAATCTGGAAGGAAAGCGTATTGGCTACGTGATTAAAACAGAAAATAAAGAAACCCCATTCACTGTGGTTGATATCGACGGTCCATCAGGCAACGTTAAAACACTTCACGAAGGTGTCAAAAAAATGTGCCTGGTGCATACCGGAAAGAATCTGCCCGCAGAAAAAAAAGCCGAATTTCTGGCAACTCTAATTGCAATGAAATTAAAAGGTGAAATCTGAAAGAAATAGCCTGCGTATGGCGCAGGCTATGAACAGTGTGTATCCGGCAAGATCATTCACTGAACAAAACGAATTTTAATCTGAGTTGAGGTTAAAAAACAATGAGCACAAAACCACTCTTCCTGTTACGGAAAGCGAAAAAATCATCCGGTGAACCTGACGTCGTCCTGTGGGCAAGCGACGATTTTGAATCGACCTGTGCCACTCTGGACTACCTGATCGTTAAGTCAGGTAAAAAACTGAGCAACTATTTTAAAGCTGTTGCCACAAATTTTCCTGTCGTTAATGACCTTCCCCCTGAAGGTGAGATCGATTTTACCTGGAGTGAACGCTATCAACTCAGCAAAGACTCCATGACATGGGAACTAAAACCGGGAGCAGCGCCAGACGACGTTCACCACCAGGATAATGCTCAAGAAACCAACGAACTGGCGGGAGGCCAGGAAGAAAACGCGCAGGCAGACGCCCACGAGGATTGCCAGGATTGCGAAGTCTCTGTAGCCACTTTGCGGTTCACACAGCGTCTTCTGCACATTTTTACGTATGCGGCCGGGGATCGGAAATACCTGCATCATGCCACCCGAGAACAACGCGAACACATTACTGCTCTTGAGATGGATCAGGAAAACAGCTATGTCCAGAATCTGCTGTTGGCCATACGCGGCATGGCAGAACCGACAACTCTGGATAATGCCGCCCTGCTCCGCCTGACTGATGCAATTAAGGCAGTTTTCTCTATCACTAAAAAACATCAGCCCTATGAATTTAAGAATTTCATTTCAGCCTGGCTGGATACCGAACACATTGATCGCGGTCTTCTGACAAAAGAATGGCGAAAAGGGAATCGTGTTTCACGCATCACTCGCACGGCTTCCGGTGCTAATGCTGGCGGCGGGAACCTCACAGATCGCGGCGAAGGTTTCGTCCACGATCTGACGTCACTGGCGCGCGATATAGCCACTGGCGTACTGGCCCGTTCAATGGACGTGGACATCTATAACCTTCATCCGGCACACGCTAAACGCATTGAGGAAATTATCGCTGAAAATAAACCGCCCTTTTCTGTTTTCCGCGACAAATTCATCACCATGCCTGGCGGGCTGGATTATTCCCGCGCCATCGTGGTTGCGTCCGTGAAAGAAGCACCAATTGGGATCGAGGTCATCCCCGCTCACGTCACTGCATATCTGAACAAAGTACTGACTGAAACCGATCATGCCAACCCTGATCCGGAAATCGTGGATATTGCCTGCGGTCGCTCCTCTGCCCCGATGCCGCAGCGAGTAACAGAAGAAGGAAAACAGGATGATGAAGAAAAACTGCAACCATCTGGAACAACGGCAGATGAACAGGGAGAGGCTGAAACAATGGAACCGGACGCAACTAAACATCATCAGGACACGCAGCCGCTGGATGCTCAGTCACAGGTAAATTCTGTTGATGCGAAATATCAGGAACTGCGGGCAGAACTCCATGAAGCTCGGAAAAACATTCCATCAAAAAATCCTGTCGATGCCGATAAATTGCTTGCTGCATCACGTGGTGAATTTGTTGACGGAATTAGCGACCCGAACGATCCGAAATGGGTTAAGGGGATCCAGACTCGCGATTCTGTGTACCAGAACCAGCCAGAAACGGAAAAAACCAGCCCGGATATGAAACAACCTGAGCCAGTAGTGCAACAGGAACCGGAAATAGCCTGCAATGCCTGCGGCCAGACTGGCGGGGATAACTGCCCTGACTGTGGTGCGGTGATGGGCGACGCAACAAACCAGGAAACATTCGATGAAGAGAATCAGGTTGAAGCTAAGGAAAATGATCCGGAGGAAATGGAAGGCGCTGAACATCCGCACAATGAGAATGCTGGCAGCGATCCGCATCGCGATTGCAGTGATGAAACTGGCGAAGTCGCAGATCCCGTAATCGTAGAAGACATAGAGCCAGGTATTTATTACGGAATTTCGAATGAGAATTACCACGCAGGTCCCGGTGTCAGTAAGTCTCAGCTCGATGACATTGCTGATACTCCGGCACTGTATTTGTGGCGTAAAAATGCCCCCGTGGACACCACAAAGACAAAAACGCTCGATTTAGGAACCGCTTTCCACTGCCGGGTACTTGAACCGGAAGAATTCAGTAACCGCTTTATCGTAGCACCTGAATTTAACCGCCGTACAAACGCCGGAAAAGAAGAAGAGAAAGCGTTTCTGATGGAATGCGCAAGCACAGGAAAAATGGTTATCACTGCGGAAGAAGGCCGGAAAATTGAACTGATGTATCAAAGCGTTATGGCTTTGCCGCTGGGGCAATGGCTTGTTGAAAGCGCCGGACACGCTGAATCATCAATTTACTGGGAAGATCCTGAAACAGGAATTTTGTGTCGGTGCCGTCCGGACAAAATTATCCCTGAATTTCACTGGATCATGGACGTGAAAACTACGGCGGATATTCAACGATTCAAAACCGCTTATTACGACTACCGCTATCACGTTCAGGATGCATTCTACAGTGACGGTTATGAAGCACAGTTTGGAGTGCAGCCAACTTTCGTTTTTCTGGTTGCCAGCACAACTATTGAATGCGGACGTTATCCGGTTGAAATTTTCATGATGGGCGAAGAAGCAAAACTAGCAGGTCAGCTGGAATATCACCGCAATCTGCGAACCCTGGCTGACTGCCTCAATACCGATGAATGGCCAGCTATTAAGACGTTATCACTGCCCCGCTGGGCTAAGGAATATGCAAATGACTAAGCAACCACCAATCGCAAAAGCCGATCTGCAAAAAACTCAGGAAAACCGTGCACCAGCAGCAATTAAAAATAACGACGTGATTAGTTTTATTAACCAGCCATCAATGAAAGAGCAACTGGCAGCAGCTCTTCCACGCCATATGACGGCTGAACGTATGATCCGTATCGCCACCACAGAAATTCGTAAAGTTCCGGCGTTAGGAAACTGTGACACTATGAGTTTTGTCAGTGCAATCGTACAGTGTTCACAGCTCGGACTTGAGCCAGGTAGCGCCCTCGGTCATGCATATTTACTGCCTTTTGGTAATAAAAACGAAAAGAGCGGTAAAAAAAACGTTCAGCTAATCATTGGCTATCGCGGCATGATTGATCTGGCTCGCCGTTCAGGTCAAATCGCCAGCCTGTCAGCCCGTGTTGTCCGTGAAGGTGACGAATTTAATTTCGAATTTGGCCTTGATGAAAAGTTAATACACCGCCCAGGAGAAAACGAAGATGCCCCGGTTACCCACGTCTATGCTGTCGCAAGACTGAAAGACGGAGGTACTCAGTTTGAAGTTATGACGCGCAGACAGATTGAGCTGGTGCGCAGCCAGAGTAAAGCTGGTAATAACGGGCCGTGGGTAACTCACTGGGAAGAAATGGCAAAGAAAACAGCTATTCGTCGCCTGTTCAAATATCTGCCCGTATCAATTGAGATCCAGCGTGCAGTATCAATGGATGAAAAGGAACCACTGACAATCGATCCTGCAGATTCCTCTGTATTAACCGGGGAATACAGTGTAATCGATAATTCAGAGGAATAATTCAGTCTGGCGGTGTAATGCACCGCCAACTTGAAATATTTTTTATGAGAAAAATTATGAGATATGACAATGTTAAACCATGTCCATTTTGTGGTTGTCCATCAGTAACGGTGAAAGCCATTTCAGGATATTACCGAGCGAAGTGTAACGGATGCGAATCCCGAACCGGTTATGGTGGAAGTGAAAAAGAAGCACTCGAAAGATGGAATAAACGAACCACTGGAAATAATAATGGAGGTGTTCATGTATAAAATTACCGCCACTATTGAAAAGGAAGGTGGCACTCCTACTAACTGGACAAGATATTCAAAATCTAAACTAACGAAATCAGAATGCGAAAAAATGCTCTCAGGTAAAAAAGAAGCAGCCGTTTCCAGAGAGCAGAAAGTAAAACTGATAAATTTTAATTGCGAGAGACTTCAGTCCTCGTGAATTGCATTGTATTCAAATTAAAACTTCATAGCTGATTATTAATAATCAACATCGGGCGTCAATTTCAGTCTAACATTGGCGCCTGCCAGAGGTGATGCGATGGCACAAGTAATCTTTAATGAAGAGTGGATGGTTGAATACGGCCTGATGCTTCGCACTGGTCTGGGGGCCAGACAAATTGAAGCATACCGCCAGAACTGTTGGGTGGAAGGCTTCCACTTCAAACGAGTATCTCCTTTAGGGAAGCCAGACAGTAAGCGAGGGATTATCTGGTACAACTATCCAAAGATAAATCAGTTTATCAAAGACTCATGATATGTCTAAATTACCAACAGGTGTCGAGATTAGAGGTAGATACATTCGCATCTGGTTCATGTTTCGAGGAAAACGATGTCGGGAAACATTAAAAGGCTGGGAGATTACAAACAGTAATATTAAAAAGGTCGGAAATTTAAGATCGCTGATAGTTCATGAAATAAACTCCGGTGAATTTGAGTATTTAAGACGTTTTCCCCAGTCCAGCACTGGGGCAAAAATGGTGACAACGAGAGTCATAAAAACGTTCGGAGAACTTTGTGATATCTGGACAAAAATTAAAGAGACAGAGTTAACAACAAACACAATGAAGAAAACGAAATCACAATTAAAAACACTCAGAATAATAATTTGTGAAAGTACCCCGATATCACATATTCGTTATAGCGATATCTTAATCTACCGGAATGAACTGCTGCATGGAGAAACGCTTTACCTGGATAATCCAAGATCCAACAAAAAAGGAAGAACCGTGCGCACAGTTGATAACTATATCGCCCTGCTCTGTTCGCTGTTGCGTTTTGCGTATCAGTCGGGATTTATATCAACCAAACCATTTGAAGGAGTAAAAAAATTACAGCGAAACAGAATAAAGCCTGATCCGTTATCTAAAACAGAATTCAATGCATTAATGGAAAGTGAAAAAGGACAGAGCCAGAACTTGTGGAAATTTGCCGTTTACTCAGGACTTCGTCACGGGGAACTGGCAGCTCTGGCGTGGGAGGATGTGGATCTCGAAAAGGGAATAGTGAATGTCAGAAGAAACCTGACGATACTTGATATGTTCGGTCCCCCAAAAACAAATGCCGGGATCCGGACAGTAACACTACTGCAGCCTGCTCTTGAAGCACTGAAGGAGCAATACAAACTGACCGGGCATCATCGCAAAAGCGAAATCACTTTTTATCATCGGGAGTACGGCAGAACCGAAAAGCAAAAACTGCATTTTGTTTTCATGCCCAGAGTGTGTAACGGAAAACAGAAACCTTATTACTCGGTAAGCAGTTTGGGTGCGAGATGGAATGCAGCAGTAAAACGTGCTGGTATTCGCCGCCGTAATCCGTACCATACGCGGCATACTTTTGCCTGCTGGCTGTTGACGGCAGGAGCGAACCCGGCGTTTATAGCCAGCCAGATGGGGCATGAAACTGCGCAGATGGTGTATGAAATTTACGGTATGTGGATTGATGACATGAACGACGAACAGGTAGCCATGTTGAATGCGCGGTTATCGTAGTTGCAAAGTTTGCCCCCAATTTGCCCCATTTAGTACCAGAGAACTGAAATAATGAAAGAAAATCAACAAATTACAAAGAAAGAACAATACAACCTGAACAAATTACAAAAACGTCTGCGTCGTAACGTGGGCGAAGCCATTGCTGACTTCAATATGATTGAAGAAGGCGATCGCATCATGGTTTGCCTCTCCGGGGGTAAAGATAGCTATACCATGCTGGAAATTCTGCGCAATTTGCAGCAAAGCGCGCCAATCAATTTTTCGCTGGTGGCTGTTAACCTCGATCAAAAGCAACCGGGCTTCCCGGAACACGTTCTGCCCGAGTATCTTGAAAAGCTGGGCGTTGAGTACAAGATTGTTGAAGAGAACACTTACGGTATCGTGAAAGAGAAGATTCCGGAGGGCAAAACCACTTGCTCACTGTGTTCTCGTCTTCGTCGCGGTATCCTTTATCGTACCGCAACGGAACTGGGAGCGACGAAGATCGCGCTGGGTCACCATCGTGACGATATCCTGCAAACGTTGTTCTTAAATATGTTCTACGGCGGCAAGATGAAAGGTATGCCTCCGAAACTGATGAGCGATGATGGCAAACATATCGTGATTCGTCCGCTGGCCTACTGCCGCGAGAAAGATATTCAGCGTTTTGCCGATGCAAAAGCGTTCCCGATTATTCCGTGCAACCTGTGCGGTTCACAGCCTAACCTGCAACGTCAGGTGATTGCTGACATGTTGCGTGACTGGGATAAACGTTATCCGGGGCGTATCGAGACGATGTTCAGCGCGATGCAGAATGTGGTGCCGTCGCATCTGTGCGATACCAACCTGTTCGATTTCAAAGGCATTACCCACGGTTCTGAAGTGGTTAACGGGGGTGATCTGGCGTTTGATCGCGAAGAGATCCCTCTACAACCGGCGGGTTGGCAGCCTGAAGAAGATGAAAACCAGTTGGATGAGTTACGACTGAATGTGGTTGAAGTGAAATAACCCGGATAGCGCCCGATGCGCAAGCTTATCGGGCTACTCTTATGGAGGCCGGAGAAGACGCGGCCAGCGTCGCATCCGGCAATCCCGAAGAAGATGTTGACTCTTGCACCCTGCGATTCAACATTTCATTATTTTAATAACCGCACCCGGCACGTTTTTCCTTTAATCTTCCCGCCCTGTAACTGTTTCCATGCTTTATGAGCAACAGCCTGACGCACCGCGACATAGACATGCGCCGGATGCACGGCGATTTTGCCAATATCTGCGCCATCAAGCCCGATATCTCCTGTCAGCGCACCTAATACATCACCCGGGCGCATTTTGGCTTTTTTCCCGCCATCGATACATAACGTTGCCATTTCGGCTTCCAGCGGCACAATGGAACTATTAACTGGCGGCGTTTGCCAGTTAAGTTTTATCTGCAACATGTCAGAAATGATATTGGCCCGCTGTGCTTCTTCCGGGGCACAGAAACTGATCGCCAGACCGCTATTTCCTGCACGCGCTGTACGACCGATGCGATGTACATGAACTTCAGGATCCCACGCCAGCTCAAAGTTCACCACCAGCTCAAGCGATTTAATATCCAGACCTCGCGCAGCAACATCAGTCGCAACCAGTACACGGGCGCTACCGTTAGCAAAACGTACCAGGGTCTGATCGCGATCACGTTGCTCCAGATCGCCGTGTAACGACAATGCACTTTGCCCTACTTCATTCAGCGCGTCGCAGACAGCCTGGCAATCTTTTTTGGTATTGCAAAACACCACACAAGAGGATGGCTGATGCAAGCTTAATAACCGTTGCAACAGAGGAATTTTGCCTTTACTGGATGTCTCATAAAATTGTTGTTCAATGGGTGGCAAAGCATCTGTTGAGTCAATTTCAATCGCCAAAGGATCGCGTTGCACTCGTCCGCTGATTGCGGCGATGGCTTCCGGCCAGGTTGCCGAAAACAGAAGCGTCTGTCGAGATGCTGGCGCAAAACGGATGACATCATCAATGGCGTCGCTAAATCCCATATCCAGCATGCGGTCGGCCTCATCCATCACCAGCGTATTCAACGCATCCAGTGATACCGTACCTTTTTGCAGATGATCCAACAAACGGCCCGGCGTTGCCACGATAATATGCGGCGCATGTTGCAACGAATCACGCTGCATACCGAACGGTTGACCACCGCACAACGTCAAAATTTTGGTATTTGGCAGAAAACGCGCCAGCCGACGCAATTCACCTGCCACCTGATCCGCCAGTTCACGCGTAGGACACAGCACTAAAGCCTGGGTTTGAAATAGCGACGCATCAATTTGCTGTAACAAGCCGAGGCCAAAAGCCGCCGTTTTGCCGCTGCCGGTTTTCGCCTGCACGCGAACATCTTTTCCGGCAAGGATCGCCGGAAGCGCGGCGGCCTGCACCGGCGTCATGGTTAAATAACCCAACTCATTAAGGTTCGTGAGTTGGGCGGGAGGCAAAACATTCAGGGTAGAAAAAGCGGTCACAATCTATTCTCGTGGTCATCGACGCAAAGTTAGCAGGCGCGTATCCTCGCAGATCTACGCTCACGATGCGACAATTTAATCGGTTCTTCGTCGGGTGGTGGGTCAGGCATGGGTTGCGGGCGAGGGATCGGATCGGGCACAGGAACAGGAACAGGATCGCCAGGAATCGGTTCAGGGACAGGAATTTGCAAATAAATAAGTGTCGTCATATTTCCCTCCGGTCATTGGGTGGACTCTTAAAGGGTAGACGCTGACAAATAACAGGCAAAAAAAAGCCGACTCATCAAAGTCGGCGTCGTACGAATCAATTGTGCTATGCAGTAATTCAAAAAAGGAAGTAAGACAATATGGAGCGCAACGCCCATCGCTTGACGTTGCATTCACCTGCAAGAGAGATATTGCCCTGAATGGGTAGAGAGTTTATTGACTTCGCTCAAACTTTGCGGCGTTTTTGTATACAGACTGCCGGAAAAATTGCTTTTGTTACAACCATTTACTACGATGCAACCATAAAGCAACACCACCAATAAGAACAACTAACAGAATACAAAAAATTGAAAATCCGAATTGCCATCCACCGCCAGGGATCCCACCAAGGTTGACGCCAAATAACCCTGTCAGAAAGGTACTGGGTAAAAAGACCATTGCCATCAACGACATTGTATAGGTACGACGCGCTAAATTTTCCTGCATCACCTGAGCGATTTCATCCGCCATCACGCCAGTCCGTGCTATACAGGCGTCGATTTCGTCAAGGCCGCGCCCAAGGCGATCGGCAATATCCTGCATCCGACGGCGTTGGTCATCGCTCATCCACGGCAAACGTTCACTGGCAAGACGAGCATAAACATCACGTTGCGGTGCCATATAGCGACGCATCACAATTAATTGTTTGCGCAGTAGAGCCAGGAATCCACGCGGTGGAATTTGCTGATCAAGGAGATTATCTTCAAGGTCGATAATTTTATCGTGCAGCTGCTCAATAAATTCGCTGGAATGATCGGTCAACGCATCACATACATCCACCAGCCATCCCCCGCAATCGGTCGGACCCGTGCCCTCTTCCAGATCGCTTACCACATCGTCCAGCGCCAGCACTTTGCGTTGTCGGGTCGAAACAATTAACCGCCCGTCCATATATACACGCATGGCGACCAGTTGATCGGGGCGTTCATCGGTGCTGCCGTTTATACAGCGCAATGTAATCAGCGTGCCTTCACCGAGACGGCTGACTCGGGGCCGTGTGCTCTCGCCCGCCAGCGCATCACGTACGTTATTGGGAAGCAGCGGTGTTGTCGCCAGCCATTGGGCGCTATCATGGTGTACATAATTAAGGTGGAGCCAGCAGGGATGCGCTTCATCAATCACATCTGTATTTTCCAGCGGTTTAACGCCGCCTCTACCATCCAGCATCCAGGCAAATACTGCATCCGGGACATTAACGTCCGATCCCTTAATCGCTTCCACAGTGCCTCCATCATCAAAGCATTATTTTGTAGTCTAGCCTTCTGGCCCTGTTACGCAACATCTCATCACCCCATTACCCTGAAATGATTAATAAAATTCTGTCTAAATTGAATACAAAAAGCAAAATGCTTTTCCATATACAAACCGTGTGAAGTGTTAAATAGCGTCTATCATTATCAGAATTATCTGATCATATGACGTGGCTTTTTTGCGATCGGATAGCAACAAAAATTGATAAAAATAATGGGATCTCAATGATTACGCACAACTTCAATACCCTGGACTTACTCACCAGTCCTGTCTGGATCGTTTCGCCCTTTGAGGAACAGTTAATTTATGCCAATAGCGCGGCGCGACTGTTGATGCAAGACCTCACGTTTAGTCAGCTACGAACCGGTCCCTATTCCGTCTCCTCACAAAAAGAACTGCCAAAATACCTCTCCGATCTGCAAAACCAACACGATATTATCGAAATCCTCACCGTTCAACGTAAAGAAGAGGAAACAGCATTAAGCTGTCGGCTTGTTTTGCGAGAGCTTACAGAAGCAGAACCGGTGATTATTTTCGAAGGTATCGAAGCACCGGCAACGCTGGGTTTAAAAGCCAGTCGCTCGGCAAATTATCAGCGCAAAAAACAAGGTTTTTATGCGCGCTTTTTTCTGACTAACTCTGCACCAATGTTGTTGATTGACCCCTCACGAGATGGCCAAATCGTCGATGCTAACCTCGCCGCGCTCAATTTCTATGGCTATAACCATGAAACGATGTGCCAGAAACATACCTGGGAAATAAATATGCTCGGGCGACGCGTCATGCCTATCATGCATGAAATTTCGCATTTACCCGGTGGCCATAAGCCTTTGAATTTTATTCATAAACTGGCGGATGGTTCGACTCGTCATGTGCAGACCTATGCCGGTCCGATTGAAATTTATGGCGACAAGCTCATGTTATGTATTGTGCATGATATTACTGAGCAAAAACGGCTGGAGGAGCAGCTGGAACATGCTGCCCACCATGACGCGATGACCGGATTACTGAATCGGCGACAGTTTTATCACATTACCGAGCCAGGCCAAATGCAGCACCTCGCCATCGCTCAGGATTACAGCTTATTGCTCATCGACACCGATCGTTTTAAACACATTAACGATCTCTATGGGCATTCTAAAGGTGATGAAGTGTTATGCGCCCTCGCCCGCACACTCGAAAGTTGCGCTCGCAAAGGCGATTTGGTGTTTCGTTGGGGAGGCGAAGAGTTTGTCTTATTGCTACCAAGAACCCCACTGGATACCGCGCTTTCGCTGGCTGAAACTATCCGCGTAAGCGTGGCAAAAGTGAGTATTTCGGGCTTACCACGCTTTACCGTCAGCATTGGTGTGGCGCATCACGAAGGAAATGAAAGCATCGATGAACTGTTTAAACGCGTTGATGATGCTTTGTATCGGGCGAAAAATGATGGACGCAACCGCGTGCTGGCGGCATAAGCCGCGGATGCGTCTCGAGATCAACGACTGCGCTTAGCGTGGCGCTCCCAGTTTTCTTGCTTCGCCTGCGCTGTTTTACGTAGTGCGACGTAACACGCCCCGCTGCCGCCATGATGCGGTAGCGCGGTACAATATGCCTGGACATCATCAAATTCGGTCAACCAGCGCGCCACATAGCTGCGGACAATATTGGCATGCGATTTATCTTCCCGCCCTTTACCATGAATAATCAGCACATTACGCAAACCATCCGCCAGGGCTTGTTGAATGAAACTGAACACCATTTTGCGGCACTCTTCCACCGGCTGGCGCAAAAGATTCAGGCTCGCCTGTTGCGGATATTTACCACTGCGCAGCTTATCCTGCACCCCATGTTGCAACCCTTCCCGCCGAAACTCCAGCGGCTGACTTAGCGGGATGATGTCGAGAAATCCGGTGGTGAGGAAATTATCAAGTTGCAGCGTGTCGATACGCTGCGGCGCACGTTGGTTACGCGTTGGATGCCAGTGGACATCTGTAGCACGTTTCAGCGGCTGGACATCTTCCATGGCGTCAAGAAACAGCGATTTGTCGTCAAGGTTCATGTAACCTCCTATGCACCTTCACACGTCGTGATTCAGACGGGTTAATTGTTCATACTTACTGCATCGTTCCCTTCACAGATTGAAACAATACTCTACTTCATACCTGTGAGTATCTGCGCAGGCGGGGCATTTTATACTAGCCTGTTAGCAGTATCGAACAGTTTAGCCCGAGTTTAATTCAGCACAGGCTCCGATCAGGATGATTTATTCATAGCAGGAACCAACAAAAATGCGATAAATAACAGACCACTGATTAGCATAAAGGTATCCGAAAATGCCATAGTTTGCGCCTCCCTCAGCATCAATTGACTCAATAATTTGGTTGAAGCCAGTATTTCCGATGTCTGGTCACTTCCACTGCGATTAAAAAACAAAGCACTTCTGGAAATGAAGTCATTCACCGTATGGGGAACAGAAACCATTTTTTCACCCATTCTCGAAAAATGAAAATTAGTTCGATTATTGAGAATAGAGCCACACAGGGCAATACCAATCGCGCCCCCAAGATTACGTGTTAAATTAAATACACCAGAGGCTAACTTCAGCCGTTCTTTTGGAATTCCCCCCAGCGTTAATGTTACGATGGGGGCCATCGCAAACTGCTGCGAAATCCCTCTAATTGCCTGTGGAAACAGTAACTCCTGCCATCCCCATTCGTGGGTTATAGGGGTAAAAAGATACATTGAAAACACAAAACCACCCAGCCCCGCCATCAACAGCCATCGCAGATTTATTTTTTTACTTAACCAGAAGTAAAAGGGAACAGAAAATAACTGGAAAATACCTGTTGTGCAAACGGCAAAACCTATCTCTTCGGCATTTAATCCGCGAACCTGCCCCAAAAACACAGGTATTAAATATACAGTAGAGAATATCCCAACCCCTCCAGAAAAAGAAAAAAAACATCCCAGCGTGAAATTTTTATCCTTAAAAGCATGAAGATCCATTATCGGATTGGATATTGTAAGTGTACGCGCAGCAAATAAAATAAAACTCACCAATGCCAGAACTGATGTCAGCAAAATAGTATTATCATCCAGCCATCCCCAGCGCGCTCCTTCTTCAAGGGTATATTCCAGACATCCCAGTGTCATGGCCAACAGGATAATACTCGGATAATCAGCAACTTTCAGTAAAGAGAGATCAGGTTTATCAAAATTAACCAGAAAAGGAATACTCAAAACTAAATATATGCCAGGTAATATATTGATATAAAATAGCCATCGCCAGTCGAGGTTATCAGTGATCCAGCCCCCCAGAGTTGGCCCTAGCGTCGGTGACAGTGAGGCCAGCGCACTGACTACCGCAGCAGCCAACCCCAACTCTTTACCCTGGTAATAAATAAACGCCGTCGTGAAACTAAAGGGATCATGGATGCGCCAGCCGCTCCCTGTAAAGCACGAAACAAAATCATGATCTGAATATTCCATGCAAGTCCACACGCGATACTCATTAAAGTAAATATTCCCGCGGATAGAGTAAAAAGCCAACGAGTGGAAAATACCCGTGACAGCCACCCAGAGAGCGGAATAACAATAATCTCAGCAATTAAATAGCTGGTCTGAAGCCAGGCCATTTCGTCTTTACCTGCGGACAGACCACCACCTATTTCATTTAGGGATGACGATACAATTTGAATATCAAGCTGAGCAATAAATAATCCCATACACATACTGGCGAAAGCAATATGTTTACGCATAGACATCATCTCTCATCAACACTGACGGTGACGGACAGTCCCGGGCGAAGAAGTTGCTTTAATTCCTTTGCGTCGTCAAATGCAATCCGTACCGGGACACGCTGAACAATTTTGGTGAAATTGCCAGTGGCATTTTCTATCGGAATCAAGCTGAAACTGGCTCCTGTCGCTGGGGAAAGGCTTTCAATGTGACCGTGAAACACTTCCCCTTTGAGAATATCAGCACGGATCTCAGCCTTCATTCCTGGCTTCATTCCCGCTATTTGGTTTTCTTTATAATTTGCATCAACCCACAACTCACTGACTGGTACTAGTGAAACTAACGATGTGCCGCCTTCCACCCAACTGCCTGTATGGGCGCTGCGGTTTGCGACAATGCCATCAATCGGCGCACGAACAAGGGTATATTCCAGATCCAGTAGTGCCTGAGTCAAAGCGGCCTGAACTTCTTCGATACTTGCACGTACGTTTTCTTCCTGAGCAGATAAAACTGCCAGCCGTTGCTTCTCCACCATGAAATCGTTCGCGGCTTTGCGCTCCTTTGCTGCGACCTGCTGGTAGTCAAACCTGGCGTTATCAATAATTTGTTGCGATATTGCCGCTGATTGTGCGAGTTTTTCATAACGTTCAGTATCTCGCAGGCGCTTTTGCTCCTCATGTTTTACTGCCTGCCATGTTTCACTGGCACTTTGAATTATCGACTGCTGCATCGTAATAGTGGCTTGAATGCTTTCGAGATTGGCTTTGCTACTTTTTATTTTTGCCTCAAGCCTGGCGACATTTGCACGATAATCCCGATCATCGAGACGCAGGATAATATCGCCTTTTTTTACGCTCTGATTATCGCGCACCTCTATAGCAGAAATATAACCAGAAACTTTACTTGCCACCGTGGTGATATTACCACCAATGTAAGCATCATCCGTCGTCTGTATAAATCTTCCTTTGCTTACCCACCAGATAAAAAAGACAACGCCAGCCAAAATAATACCGATCGCTACCACCCCAATAAGCTGTTTTTTAGAAATTATCATCACTCTTTACACCGTATATATCCGGAAACTTGCATTCGTCATATTTAAAATTTAACATGGCTTATTTGATGATTTCTGACAAAATACCTACTGTAAATGACAATCACACTGCAACCCAAAGCATCACCAGGGCATCACATTATCGGACTGGATTCGGAACATCTGAATGGAGGCACAGTTCCCTGGCATAAACATCTCTATGCCCAGTTGCTTTACCCGGCTGAAGGAGTCGTTCGTGTATGGGCGGGAGAAAGCGTCTGGCTAGTGCATGCCAGCAGCGCGCTTTGGCTGCCCCCACAAATGCCGCATAAGTTTGTTGCGACAGGCAACGTACTTTTAAAAACCGTACTGGTTTCAGAAGCGGAAAGTGAAACGCTGGGAAAAGTTTGCTTCATGACGGGTATTTCACCCCTGTTAAGAGAATTACTAATTGCAATTAACCAACTTCCACCGTCGCAAAGTACCACAGATAAACAACAGTTACGTTTTTCAGCCCTCGAGACACTGATACTTCAGGAAATAAAAATGGGGGTGAAAATGTCACTTGAACTCCCTTGGCCAAATGATGAGCGGCTACAGCAGCTTTGTGAGAATTTGCTAAACAACCAAGGGTATCTGCCAACACTGGATAATCTAGCGGATAAAATTAACGTCAGTAGCCGTACACTCATGCGCTTATTTGTTAAAGAGACGGGATTAACATTTCGCCACTGGGTTCAGCAAATGCACGTTATTTCTGCAGTGACGCTTCTTGATGATGGATATTCGTTGACCAAAATTGCCCATCGTCTGGGCTATGCCTCAGCTGAATCGTTCGGCAATATGTTTAAGCGTCGAACGGGCTACTCGCCCGGTAAATTTACTCGTCGATTAACGATGCATGATTATGCAATCACAAGACAAATGATTTAACTTATATTTTCGTGAAATCTGTCACTGAAGAAAATTGGCAACGGATGGGTAAAACCGTTATAACACTGTCACCGGTCACCAGGACCCCAGGCCGGATTTAAGACGAGGATGCACTGCTGTGTGTACTGTAGAGTCTGGCGGATGTCGACAGACTCTATTTTTTTATGCAGTTTTAACTTTGCAGATAGCCGCATTCTCGCCGAAATTGCGTGATTAATGACGCGGTCAGTGGTGTCTGGCGACTATCACGCCGCTGAATCAAATAATAGGTCGCTTTCGGTAAAATTTCGCTAACCGGCAACATCACCAGCCCCTGTCCGTGCAAGGGATCGCAGCCCATTTCTTCAGGTAGTATGCTGAGAAAATCGCTTTTTGCCACCAGACTGATACAGGCTGAGAACGTCTCGCAGACTACGCCGACCTGTGGCGTTTGCGCCTGATCGTCAAGCAATTCACTCAAGTGTTTGTAGTAGCTGCCGTGTGGCGTCGGCATTGTCCAGCTGTAGTCCAGTAACTGTTTGATCGAACGGGCACCAATGGCGGGATGTCCCGGGCGGCAAAAGATCGCGAATTGCTTTTCCAGTAATTTCTCAAAAGTAAATTCGTGGTCGTAGGGTCCCTGATAATAGGTATTGATGGTGAAATCCAGTTCCCCCTGGCGCAATTCATTAATCATCGATACCAGTTGCCCTTCCATAATGCGTACTTTTACCTGCGGATGCTGCTGATGAAAACGAGATATGACAGCTGGCATCAGACTGCGGGAAATACTGGCCCCCATGCCGATATTAATTTGCCCTGCCAGTTGCCCTTGTCGTTGGCGAATATCCTCTTGCGCTGCGCGCAGCTCTTCAAGAATAAGACTGGCGTGCTGATAAAAACTTTCACCGGCATCAGTTAACGTCACGCCTTTACTACGGCGAAAAAAGAGTTGTGCCGCCAACCCTTCTTCCAGCTCCTGAATAGATTTACTCAGTGCCGGTTGCGACATATTCAACATTCGGCTCGCTCCGCGAATGCTGCCCTGACGAGCCACTTCAACAAAAGCCCGAATTTGATGAATTTTTACCTGAAAAGCCATGACGCCACCGATAACCGTTATTTATCAGACCAAAGAAACTGGCATCTACTTTAATGCAGATGATTGTGTCAGGGTAATTTATGAACGGTTAAAACTGTGAAAAATCAGTTAGTGATAAGTAAAAACTATCGCTACGTGAACCGGGTCACACTTTTTACTGATGACGGGAAAGGTTATGGAGTCTTTGAATCAATTTATTAATTCGCTTGCCCCAAAATTATCGCACTGGCGACGTGATTTTCACCACTATGCAGAGTCTGGCTGGGTGGAATTCCGCACTGCCACCCTTGTTGCGGAAGAATTGCACCAGCTCGGTTATTCACTGGCGCTGGGCCGCGAAGTAGTTAATGAAAGTAGCCGGATGGGATTACCTGATGAATTCACTCTACAACGCGAATTCGAGCGCGCTCGTCAACAGGGTGCGCTAGAACAATGGATTGCGGCTTTTGAAGGCGGTTTCACAGGCATCGTCGCTACCCTGGATACCGGTCGCCCCGGTCCGGTGATGGCTTTCCGTGTCGATATGGACGCGCTGGATCTCAGTGAAGAACGGGATGTCAGCCATCGCCCCTATCGCGACGGTTTTGCGTCATGTAACGCCGGAATGATGCATGCCTGTGGTCATGATGGACATACCGCCATTGGGCTTGGCCTGGCGCATACCCTTAAACAGTTCGAGTCCGGACTACATGGCGTCATCAAACTGATTTTTCAACCTGCAGAAGAAGGTACGCGTGGCGCGCGGGCGATGGTCGATGCAGGTGTAGTGGATGATGTTGATTATTTTACTGCCGTGCACATTGGCACTGGCGTACCTGCGGGCACCGTGGTGTGCGGCAGTGATAATTTTATGGCAACCACCAAATTTGACGCGCACTTCACCGGGACCGCCGCTCACGCAGGCGCAAAACCAGAAGACGGTCACAATGCCTTGTTGGCGGCAGCACAAGCAACTCTTGCACTGCATGCAATCGCCCCGCACAGCGAAGGCGCTTCCAGAGTAAACGTGGGCGTTATGCAGGCAGGAAGCGGTCGTAATGTTGTTCCCGCCTCAGCGTTGCTGAAAGTGGAAACACGCGGGGCCAGCGACGTCATTAATCAATATGTTTTTGACCGTGCACAACAAGCGATTCAGGGCGCAGCAACCATGTATGGTGTCGGCGTTGAAACTCGTCTGATGGGTGCAGCTACCGCCAGTTCTCCTTCGCCGCAATGGGTCGCATGGTTGCAAAGTCAGGCAGCTCAGGTCGCGGGGGTCAATCAGGCCATTGAACGTGTTGAAGCGCCTGCGGGTTCCGAAGATGCCACATTAATGATGGCCCGCGTGCAGCAACATCAAGGGCAAGCCTCCTATATGGTGTTTGGCACACAGCTGGCGGCAGGTCATCACAACGAAAAATTCGATTTTGACGAGCAGGTTCTCGCTATTGCCGTCGAAACGCTGGCGCGCACCGCGCTCAATTTTCCCTGGACGCGAGGTATCTGATGCAGGAAATCTATCGTTTTATCGACGATGCGATTGAAGCCGATCGCCAACGTTATACCGATATTGCCGATCAAATCTGGGATCATCCAGAAACACGTTTTGAAGAGTTCTGGTCAGCGGAGCATCTGGCTTCGGCGCTGGAGTCTGCAGGCTTCACCGTTACCCGCAACGTAGGCAATATCCCAAATGCCTTTATTGCTTCGTTTGGTCAAGGCAAACCGGTTATCGCCCTGCTGGGGGAATATGACGCCCTGGCAGGTTTAAGTCAGCAAGCAGGTTGCGCGCAACCTACATCCGCGACGCCCGGTGAAAATGGTCACGGTTGCGGACACAATTTGCTGGGAACCGCCGCCTTTGCCGCAGCAATAGCCGTCAAGAAATGGCTGGAACAATATGGGCAAGGCGGCACGGTGCGCTTTTATGGTTGTCCTGGCGAAGAAGGCGGCTCGGGTAAAACGTTCATGGTCCGCGAGGGGGTATTTGATGATGTGGATGCGGCACTCACCTGGCACCCGGAAGCCTTTGCCGGTATGTTCAATACCCGCACGCTGGCAAACATTCAGGCATCATGGTGCTTTAAAGGGATCGCAGCACATGCCGCGAATTCCCCTCATTTGGGACGCAGCGCCCTTGATGCCGTAACGTTGATGACCACTGGCACCAACTTCCTCAACGAACATATTATTGAAAAAGCGCGCGTACACTATGCCATCACAGATAGCGGCGGGATCTCGCCCAACGTGGTCCAGGCGCAGGCAGAAGTGCTTTATCTTATCCGCGCCCCCGAAATGACCGATGTGCAGCATATTTATGATCGGGTCGCCAAAATCGCCGAAGGTGCGGCATTGATGACCGAAACCACGGTTGAATGCCGCTTCGACAAAGCCTGTTCCAGTTATCTCCCGAATCGCACCTTAGAAAATGCCATGTACCGAGCCCTATCCCATTTTGGTACCCCGGAATGGAACTGCGAAGAACTGGCTTTTGCGAAACAAATTCAGGCTACGCTCACCCCCAACGATCGGCAAAACAGTCTGAATAATATCGCTGCAACCGGTGGCGAAAACGGCAAGGCTTTTGCACTACGTCATCGTGAAACGGTACTGGCGAATGAAGTCGCTCCATATGCCGCCACCGATAACGTGCTTGCGGCATCGACTGATGTCGGCGACGTCAGTTGGAAACTGCCTGTTGCCCAGTGTTTCAGCCCCTGCTTTGCCGTCGGTACCCCGCTACATACGTGGCAACTGGTTAGCCAGGGGCGAACATCTATTGCTCATAAAGGAATGCTGCTGGCGGCGAAAACTATGGCAGCAACCACACTTAATCTCTTCATTGATTCAGGGCTATTGCAAGAATGCCAACAAGAGCATCAGCAAGTTACGGACACGCAACCGTATCACTGCCCTATCCCGAAAAACGTGACACCGTCACCTTTAAAATAACAACAACAACGCAAACACAACAAACGAGGAATGCCCATGAGTATGTCATCCATACCGTCGTCCTCCCAATCCGGGAAGCTCTATGGCTGGGTCGAAAGAATTGGTAACAAGGTTCCCCATCCTTTTTTGCTCTTTATCTATTTGATTATCGTACTCATGGTGACGACGGCAATTTTGTCGGCCTTTGGCGTCAGTGCGAAAAACCCGACCGATGGTACGCCGGTGGTCGTGAAAAACCTGCTCAGTGTGGAAGGATTACACTGGTTTTTACCCAATGTTATTAAAAACTTTAGCGGTTTTGCTCCACTTGGCGCGATCCTGGCGCTGGTTTTAGGTGCCGGTCTGGCGGAGCGCGTCGGCTTACTGCCAGCGTTGATGGTTAAAATGGCATCGCATGTGAATGCCCGCTACGCCAGTTATATGGTGCTGTTTATTGCTTTTTTCAGCCACATTTCTTCCGATGCGGCGTTAGTGATCATGCCACCGATGGGTGCGCTAATTTTTCTGGCGGTGGGCAGGCATCCAGTTGCAGGTTTACTTGCCGCCATTGCAGGCGTAGGTTGCGGCTTTACGGCTAATTTACTGATTGTCACAACCGACGTGTTGCTGTCGGGGATCAGCACGGAAGCGGCGGCTGCGTTCAATCCGCAAATGCACGTCAGTGTAATTGATAACTGGTATTTTATGGCCAGCTCCGTAGTCGTACTGACGATTGTTGGCGGCCTGATAACCGACAAAATCATCGAGCCACGGTTAGGTCAATGGCAGGGAAACAGCGATGAGAAACTGCAGACATTGACCGAAAGTCAGCGTTTTGGTTTACGCATAGCAGGTGTCGTATCGCTACTTTTTATTGCTGCGATTGCGCTGATGGTGATCCCGGAAAACGGGATATTGCGCGATCCGATTAATCACACCGTGATGCCATCCCCCTTTATTAAAGGTATCGTGCCACTGATCATTCTATTTTTCTTTGTGGTCTCGCTGGCTTATGGCATCGCTACCCGCACAATTCGACGTCAGGCGGATTTACCGCATTTAATGATTGAACCGATGAAAGAGATGGCGGGATTTATCGTGATGGTTTTTCCCCTCGCCCAGTTTGTCGCCATGTTTAACTGGAGCAACATGGGGAAATTCATCGCCGTGGGGCTGACCGATATACTGGAAAGTTCAGGGCTTAGCGGCATCCCGGCGTTTGTCGGTCTGGCGTTGCTTTCCTCTTTCTTATGCATGTTTATCGCCAGCGGTTCCGCAATCTGGTCGATTCTGGCCCCCATTTTCGTACCGATGTTTATGCTACTTGGCTTTCACCCGGCATTTGCGCAAATCCTCTTTCGTATTGCCGACTCATCCGTATTGCCTTTAGCGCCGGTATCTCCTTTTGTTCCACTGTTTCTTGGATTCCTGCAACGTTACAAACCAGACGCGAAACTGGGTACTTACTATTCGTTAGTTTTGCCCTATCCACTTATCTTTTTGGTGGTATGGCTGCTGATGTTGCTGGCGTGGTATCTTGTCGGTCTGCCGATAGGTCCGGGTATTTACCCACGTTTGTCTTAAGAGAGAACGGATGCTGAGATTACTTGAAGAAAAAATTGCCACGCCACTGGGTCCACTGTGGGTGATTTGCGATGAGCAATTTCGCCTGCGGGCGGTTGAATGGGAAGAGTACAGCGAACGCATGGTGCAGCTGCTGGACATCCATTACCGCAAAGAAGGCTATGAACGCATTTCTGCCACCAACCCAGGCGGTTTAAGCGACAAGCTTCGTGATTATTTTGCCGGTAATCTTAGCATTATTGATACACTTCCCACTGCCACGGGGGGGACGCCATTTCAGCGCGAAGTCTGGAAAACATTACGCACAATCCCCTGCGGGCAGGTAATGCATTACGGTCAACTGGCCGAACAATTGGGTCGCCCTGGCGCGGCGCGTGCCGTTGGTGCGGCTAACGGATCGAATCCCATCAGCATTGTTGTGCCTTGTCATCGGGTCATTGGCAGAAACGGTACCATGACCGGATATGCAGGCGGAGTTCAGCGAAAAGAGTGGTTATTACGCCACGAAGGTTATCTTTTGCTGTAAACATTAAACAATTTGTGCCAGCTTGTTCACACTTTTATGTAAAGTTACCCTTAACAACTTAAGGGTTTTCAAATAGATAGACATATATTTACATCTAATATCGGAATTCTCTGCTGTTAAGGTTTGCTTAGACTTACTTGCTCCCTAAAAAGATGTTAAAATTGACAAATATCAATTACGGCTTGAGCAGACCTATGATCCCGGAAAAGCGAATTATACGGCGCATTCAGTCTGGCGGTTGTGCTATCCATTGCCAGGATTGCAGCATCAGCCAGCTTTGCATACCGTTCACACTCAACGAACATGAGCTTGATCAGCTTGATAATATCATTGAGCGGAAGAAGCCTATTCAGAAAGGCCAGACGCTGTTTAAGGCTGGTGATGAACTTAAATCGCTTTATGCCATCCGCTCCGGTACGATTAAAAGTTATACCATCACTGAGCAAGGCGACGAGCAAATCACTGGTTTCCATTTAGCAGGCGACCTGGTGGGATTTGACGCCATCGGCAGCGGCCATCACCCGAGCTTCGCGCAGGCGCTGGAAACCTCGATGGTATGTGAAATCCCGTTCGAAACGCTGGACGATTTGTCCGGTAAAATGCCGAATCTGCGTCAGCAGATGATGCGTCTGATGAGCGGTGAAATCAAAGGCGATCAGGACATGATCCTGCTGTTGTCGAAGAAAAATGCCGAGGAACGTCTGGCTGCATTCATCTACAACCTGTCCCGTCGTTTTGCCCAACGCGGCTTCTCCCCTCGTGAATTCCGCCTGACGATGACTCGTGGCGATATCGGTAACTATCTGGGCCTGACGGTAGAAACCATCAGCCGTCTGCTGGGTCGCTTCCAGAAAAGCGGTATGCTGGCAGTCAAAGGTAAATACATCACCATCGAAAATAACGATGCGCTGGCCCAGCTTGCTGGTCATACGCGTAACGTTGCCTGATTTTTCCGCATAACTCACTATCCTTCTGTCATATCATTAAATTTTTCTGATTTATTGATCTGGCAGAAGGTTCATCACTGTTTCATTCACCAGATATGGGTTAATCTTTTAATTACAAACTGCGTTGACAGTTGTTGTAAGGAGACCCTGTATGGCTATGTATCAGAACATGCTCGTTGTTATCGATCCTAACCAGGACGACCAACCAGCATTGCGGCGAGCTGTTTATTTACATCAACGGATTGGTGGCAAAATTAAAGCCTTTTTGCCGATCTATGACTTCTCATACGAAATGACCACCCTGCTCTCTCCGGACGAACGTACCGCTATGCGTCAGGGCGTCATCAGCCAGCGTACAGCCTGGATCCACGAGCAGGCAAAATATTATCTCAATGCTGGCGTTCCCATTGAAATTAAAGTGGTATGGCATAACCGTCCTTTCGAAGCCATCATTCAGGAAGTGATCAGCGGCGGGCACGATTTGGTGCTAAAAATGGCGCACCAACATGACCGTCTGGAAGCGGTGATTTTTACGCCAACGGACTGGCATCTGTTACGCAAATGCCCAAGCCCGGTGTGGATGGTGAAAGACCAGCCGTGGCCGGAAGGGGGTAAGGCGCTGGTGGCGGTGAATCTCGCCAGTGAAGAGCCGTATCATAATGCGCTCAATGAAAAACTGGTCAAAGAGACTGTTGATTATGAATCACTGGAGGTAACCCATCATGACGATATGCGACAGGTAGATGAAATCGTGAACCTGATCGTAG
>OGTB01000384.1_pt1 | contig 36986 bp, 27 predicted proteins | sample 1553611 | NCBI WGS metagenome assembly OGTB01 (sample SAMEA2580032, study PRJEB22360) | human gut metagenome | biome: human gut; feature: human-associated habitat; material: faeces | place: Denmark | collected 2008/2010 | reverse complement strand
TACCGCGCGGGCTATGCGGCAGCCGAGGCCATTCCCGCATTCCTAAAAAGTTGAGCACTACCCTCATATGAACACTCCAGCCGATAGCAACACGCGCGAAAACGCCAACACGAACACCGACATCAGCATCACCGCGAATGCCACGGGATTCAGCACGAAAACACTGAACCCGCAGATTCTCGTGACCTTGTGGAATGTGGAACGTTTGGGCTCGTTCTCCGCGGTCGCGCGCGAAACCGGCTGGTCGCAACCGGCCATCAGCCAACAGATCCGCAAGGTCGAACGCGAACTTGACGCAAAACTCGTGCAGCGCACGTCGCATGGGGTGGGATTAACGCCGATCGGCCGTATTCTGGCACGCCACGGGCAGCTCATCGACAATCGCGTCACACAGGCCGTCAAAGATGTGGAGGAATACCAGCGCAACGGATCGACGCATATTCGCCTAGTCGCTCCCCCATCGGTATGCTCGTCGTTCGTGGCACGCGTACTCGTGCATATCAGCAAAACGTCCGATATTCGCGTGAGCCTCATGCAGATGGAGCCACCTGAGGCCATGGACGCGTTGGAACAGGGGCTTGCCGATTGCGCGATCATTTTCCAATACAATTCACTGCCTGCCTTAGTTGGTCCGGACGATTTGGAAGTCTCCCCCTTCGGCATCGACCCGCTGATGCTGCTGATCAGTGCGAACAACACGATCACACGCCAGTATGAAAGCTCGCATCTGCCGGTCCAGCTGGTTTCGGCACGCGGCGAACAGTGGATCGCCGGCTGCGAGACCTGTCGGGCGAATCTGGTGTCGTTAGCACGTACCGCCGGTTTCACGCCGGAGATTACGCATTCGACCGACGATTATTGGGCCACGCAGAATCTCGTGGAAGTCGGCATGGGCGTCTCGATTGTGTCCCGCTTGGCTACAACCGCCGGAACGCAGCCTGACTTGGCCGCGCTTCCGATTGCCGACGACAACGCGTTCCGCACAGTCTGTTTCGTCACGAGAAAAGCGGATGATCGCCCAGCGGTCGCCCGCGTCAAGGACGAAATCGAAAAAGCGTCGCACCAGTATTTGGAAAGCATCTGATTCACCGATTCCCCGATAGCAGGATGCTGACGCAAGCGAATGTTTCTTATTTTTCAGCATCGACATAATCAGATTAATAATTGAATAGCAAAAGCATCTGATATAAGAAAACTTCATAACCATCTCTGCTTTCAGCACAAGAACACACTGTTCTTTCACCCAACGCGTACGTCATGCTGGAATCATGGAAGAAATCATGGATATCAAGCATCGTACCGATTCCGGCTTTAACGCCGACGCCATCGACCACACCACCGCAGCCGACCTTGCCGAAGTCGGCTCCGACAAGTGGACACGCTACCCCGGCTGCATCGGCGCGTTCATCGCCGAAATGGACTACGGCCTAGCACCCTGCATTCAGGAAGCCATCGACAACGCTTGTGACCATTGCAAACTTGGCTACATTCCCGACCCTTGGAAGCAGCGCGTGGCAGAGGCATGCGCAGGCTGGCAGCGCACACATTACGGCTGGAATGTGGACCCCAGTATCATTCGCGTGGTTCCCGACGTGCTTGAGGCATACGAGATCTTCCTGCGCGAACTGGTCGGCGCAGGCAACAGCGTGATCGTGCCGACACCTGCCTACATGCCGTTCCTAAGCGTGCCGAAACTCTATGACGTCAATGTGATCGAAATCGAAATGCTGCAAAGCGGCGACACTGAAACCGGTGAGGCGCAGTGGCTGTTCGATTTCGACGCCATTGAACGCGCGTTTGCGGCCGGATGCCATGCGTTCGTGCTTTGCAATCCTCATAATCCGATCGGCAAAGTGCTTACTCTGGAGGAAGAGCTGCGCCTAAGCGATTTGGCAGCGCAGTACGATGTGCGCATTTTCAATGATGAGATCCATGCTCCGTTTGTATTCGAAGGCAAGCATATTCCATTCCCCACCATCAGTGAACAGGCAGCATTGCAGTCGATGACCGCCACCAGCGCGTCGAAGTCGTTCAATATTCCAGGCACGAAGTGTGCGCAGGTGCTGCTCACCAATCCTACGGATCGTGACATGTGGGCAGTCAAGGCGGAGTGGAGCGAGCATCAGACCGCCACCATCGGCGCGATTGCCACCACCGCAGCATACAACGAGGGTGACCCGTGGTTCCAAGACGCGCTCGCCTACGTACGCAGGAATCTTGACCTTTTCGACGAACAAATGCGTGAACGGTTCGCTGGCGTCGGCTACATCAAGCCGCAGGGCACCTATATTACATGGCTTGATTTCGGTCCGCTCGGCATCGACGATCCAGCCACATACTTCCTTGAGAAAGCGCAAGTGGCGTTGACCGACGGGCGTTTATGCGGCGAGGCCGGCGCCGGCTGCGTGCGCGTGAATGTGGCGATGCCTTATCCGCTGCTTGTGGATTGCTTGGACCGCATGTATGGCGCGTTGCATGCGGATGGATTGCTGTAAACTTCGCCACATATTCAGTGTTTCCTTCAACCAACGGCAGCATGACGGTGAGCATCGCACCCTTGTCCAATTCGCTATCCACCGTTATGGTGCCGTTGGAAATCCGCATACTATCGACATGCGATGGAAGGTTGATATGCGTTTGAACGTGAGTACCAGCATTGATGTGACAGCCTGCGAAACGGACGGCGATAATCTGCTGTTCTTGGGATTTCATGGATTCAGCAATGATGAAAATGAGATGATCCGCATCATTGATGCGATTTATGATGTTCCGAAGCGAGACGTATCTTCAACGGACAACTCCATTGCTTCTGCCCAGCATCCGAATTATCTGTCGTTCCGAGGCACGTATGAACGTCCTTACATCGGAAGCTACTACTGGTATCCAGATGGATGTTCCGTAGGAGAGCGTCGACGTGAGTGCAGTGCCGTGGGCGATGCCATCGTACGATTGCTGGATTCGCCCGCATATGTGCGGTTTCGTAAAGTATTAATTGGGTTTTCGCAGGGTGGATACCTATCGTATCGCATGATTGCGGAACATCCCGATGTGTTCGATATGGCGATTTTGATGAGTCCGTCATTCAAAGGTGAAACCGCTGATCTCTTGCCCGCGACCGGACGCACGCGATTCGCACTCTGTTACGGCAGCGAAGACCGCACAATTCCACTATCCGACCAACAGTGTGCGCGCAACAAACTCGCGCAAACCGGCAATCTCACCTACTTCGAATATCCAGGAATGGCTCACGACATCTGCAATCAGGAAATTCATGACCTACGCGCCTGGCTAGGATTGTGATATGCGCTGCGTGAGGAGTCCTGCGCATCTGAGACCCCGCATGCGTGCCCATAAACTCGCTTTCACCCCTCGGATTGTCATTGAAACCAACTCGGAACTCTCGATACACCCTAATATTTGTCTCCAGGCATAGCAGCTTCATAATCGCTCAATCGTCTCAACTCGTCTTCTGATGGGCGGATGCGCTCATAATCCCATGAGACATCGGGCTGCGGAACCACGCCATCCCTGAATTCACCGAGATGTAAACGGCGCATCTCCCTGAGGGAGTCGCGATAGGAAGTGCCCCTGCCTCCAGCAGCTCCTTTGTCTCCTCATACCATCGCTCGTATTTGCGCCAGTCGTAGTTCGGCAGTGTCTGCTCGCCCCATGTCGGGATGATGCGGCAATCGCAATCGTGGTGGAATGCGTTGCCCTCGCCGCCTGCGACCTCCTGGCTGGTGTATGCGAATCCTCGCGAGGCGAGCATCGCGCAAAAAGCGCACGTCCTGCCCTGCGGCACTCGGGCTCATCGTGGATTGCTCGGATCCAGCCGAATGTTACGCTGTGTCTGCAGGCGTAGCGCATTGCGCATCATATCGACTATGAATTGTTGGGCGTCGTCCGGATTGGCCAGGTTTGGCCATAAGTCACTCATGGTGATGACGGCCTTGCTGTTTCCGGTTTTCACGTCCCGGTATTTCAGACCGTTCCAGTCGGTGTTGGCCAAGCCGCCCCTCATGGCCCATAGTACCCGGTCGACGTCAGTGAACCCGTATCGTTCGAGTGCCGGAAGGCTCACTCCGGCATGATTGGCCCATGACTGGCGCACACGATGGTAGTAATCATCGGCAAGCTGGATGGCGATATTGGTGTATTCAACTATGAGGGATCATCCCCGCGTATGAGGGGAACACATGATGTCATTGCGTTTCATGCCCTGCGACCCGGGATCATCCCCGCGTATGCGAGGAACACTTGCCGGAACGATACCCGTGGATGCTGTACATGGGATCATCCCCGCGTATGCGGGGAACACGGCACCACGCTCGGCTCGAAACGGTTGAAACGGGGATCATCCCCGCGTATGCGGGGAACACCCGAGAAAGACATGGAACCGTATCAGACAGGCGGGATCATCCCCGCGTATGCGGGGAACACAAAAGACTACCGCGAACACACACCACACGTCCGGGATCATCCCCGCGTATGCGGGGAACACTGCAAAGGAGTCTTGATATGTGGTATTTTATTGGGATCATCCCCGCGTATGCGGGGAACACCTTACCGGCAACCCGTACTTGCTCATGGTGCAGGGATCATCCCCGCGTATGCGGGGAACACTAGGCTTCAGCGTTACCAACACGAACGATGCCGGGATCATCCCCGCGTATGCGGGGAACACATGGCGTCCCAGCTCAAATTTGCGTTGTGTTCGGGATCATCCCCGCGTATGCGGGGAACACGAAGCGTTCGGTACGTCTGCGTCCAAGGCGCAGGGATCATCCCCGCGTATGCGGGGAACACTGGTTGCGCGGATACCTGAAGAAATACGAGGGTGGATCATCCCCGCGTATGCGGGGAACACCATCCCGCAGCCCGCTAGGCGCGGTGAACGCGGGGATCATCCCCGCGTATGCGGGGAACACCAAGTAGAGCTTTGGCCACTTCTTCGTCGTGGGGGATCATCCCCGCGTATGCGGGGAACACCATTTTGCATACGAGAAGTTGATGGGCAGATCGGGATCATCCCCGCGTATGCGGGGAACACCTGGTGAGGTTCAAAACGTGTGCGCCGAGCGCGGGATCATCCCCGCGTATGCGGGGAACACGATTGCGGTGATATTTTCCAAAATTGAAGTGAGGGATCATCCCCGCGTATGCGGGGAACACTATGGGTAAGCGTGTCCGAACGCGACGGACATGGGATCATCCCCGCGTATGCGGGGAACACGCTAGCAACGTGTCCGATTCATCTCGGAACTTGGGATCATCCCCGCGTATGCGGGGAACACCTTCTTTCCCGACAAACGTAAGGGCGTGAACCGGGATCATCCCCGCGTATGCGGGGAACACTTTTCTGTGTCATTATTGTTCCTTACTGTGCGGGGATCATCCCCGCGTATGCGGGGAACACCAGTCGCCTGCCCTCACGCCTGGGCAATGCCAGGGATCATCCCCGCGTATGCGGGGAACACTGTGAGGGCTTGTTCGTTGCGTCTGGTGATGTGGGATCATCCCCGCGTATGCGGGGAACACCCGCGCGATACTGCGCCTCGCGTTCAAACGCGGGGATCATCCCCGCGTATGCGGGGAACACTTCGACCACAAGGGCGAGACGCTGCCTGCCCAGGGATCATCCCCGCGTATGCGGGGAACACCAGTCCGGTGCCCCAATCCAATTCGTCGGCCTCGGGATCATCCCCGCGTATGCGGGGAACACCAATATCTGTGTTCTAAGCCGGTCATAATAATAGGATCATCCCCGCGTATGCGGGGAACACATCAGAGGAGACGAACACCACGACCACATGGACGGGATCATCCCCGCGTATGCGGGGAACACCAGATCGCCGCATTAATGGAGAGCGGGGGCGAGGGATCATCCCCGCGTATGCGGGGAACACTTTATGGCGGTGAACAACGGCTCGGCACTGGCGGGATCATCCCCGCGTATGCGGGGAACACTTCGTGTCCACCACAGCTTCGGGGGATTGATAGGGATCATCCCCGCGTATGCGGGGAACACCGGCACCCGCAATATCTTCTACAAGCACCGTGGGGATCATCCCCGCGTATGCGGGGAACACGTGATGATGGTCGGCAGCTTCAGGCTCTCCAAGGGATCATCCCCGCGTATGCGGGGAACACAACCGACCTTCGGCTGGGTCAAGGGCTATGAAGGGATCATCCCCGCGTATGCGGGGAACACATGTATCCGCCCGTCAGCGGTGGAAGGACGATGGGATCATCCCCGCGTATGCGGGGAACACAGCAAAAACACGAACCGAGACATGTATCGAGAGGGATCATCCCCGCGTATGCGGGGAACACATTCGAGGTTGAGGACTGTGGCGGCATCACGCGGGATCATCCCCGCGTATGCGGGGAACACGATGACCATGGCTTCGTCTGGTGTGAGGGCTTGGGATCATCCCCGCGTATGCGGGGAACACTGGCGTTTCGTCACTTCCGGCACGCCACCGCAGGGATCATCCCCGCGTATGCGGGGAACACTGTTCGTGCCGTTATTCTGCTTCTTGGTCAATGGGATCATCCCCGCGTATGCGGGGAACACTTGAAAACCGCCAACGGGTTTTCAAACGGCGCGGGATCATCCCCGCGTATGCGGGGAACACCGTACATGGTGTCTCTTACCTGATACCAATCGGGGATCATCCCCGCGTATGCGGGGAACACCTTCGGACATTCGGTAGGTTTCGTCGGCAATTGGGATCATCCCCGCGTATGCGGGGAACACGTCAAGTATGCAGTCGAAGGCGCGGTTTCGCAGGGATCATCCCCGCGTATGCGGGGAACACTAGTTTTCCTTCTTGTGTTTGGGGGTAGTGTTGGGATCATCCCCGCGTATGCGGGGAACACATGAATCGTTTGTAGATTTCGGATGGTGGAAGGGGATCATCCCCGCGTATGCGGGGAACACGACGCGGTGCCAGAGCTGTCCGCCTGTGATTCGGGATCATCCCCGCGTATGCGGGGAACACCAACTCAAGGCCAATATTTTGAATACATATCCGGGATCATCCCCGCGTATGCGGGGAACACTCGTAATGTGTATGAAATGCGGTATGTTGTTAGGGATCATCCCCGCGTATGCGGGGAACACCAGCAGTTGCAGCCCACCGCATCCCTGTGGGCGGGATCATCCCCGCGTATGCGGGGAACACTACGCCAAGGCCACCGAAAACAAGGTGCGTTCGGGATCATCCCCGCGTATGCGGGGAACACGAATGTCGGTGACGTTCAGTGCGTTGTACTGCGGGATCATCCCCGCGTATGCGGGGAACACCGGTTTCCTATGGGAAACTATGTGGCTGGACGGGGATCATCCCCGCGTATGCGGGGAACACATCTGCGCAAACTCTACTGTTATCCATTCTGCGGGATCATCCCCGCGTATGCGGGGAACACCTAATGAGAGCATTGGCGTTATCCCTAAAATCGGGATCATCCCCGCGTATGCGGGGAACACGAAGTTGACCTTTTCGAGGCTCTGTGCCACCAGGGATCATCCCCGCGTATGCGGGGAACACTTTAGCGCCGTATCGATTTTATCCATTGACACGGGATCATCCCCGCGTATGCGGGGAACACATCTTCCTCGTATCTGCCTTCATATTGTTCCGGGGATCATCCCCGCGTATGCGGGGAACACATGTTCCAAACACAATCATTCAAGTACTGGCGGGGATCATCCCCGCGTATGCGGGGAACACTTGAAAATGCATCGACCCGAAGCTGCGGTGTGGGGATCATCCCCGCGTATGCGGGGAACACTGGAAAACAATCGGGTATTTTATACCTTTGTCGGGATCATCCCCGCGTATGCGGGGAACACGTTGCTCATAGGAGTATTTTATGCTTTCTTGGGGGATCATCCCCGCGTATGCGGGGAACACACCCGTCGAATGTAACCCAGTTGCTCCAGCACGGGATCATCCCCGCGTATGCGGGGAACACCTAGGTGGCGTCCTTTTACGATGGCTACGGCGGGGATCATCCCCGCGTATGCGGGGAACACTGAGGTGCCAGCGTTCCGCGTACTGCTCCACCGGGATCATCCCCGCGTATGCGGGGAACACGCCGTGGAAAAGCCGACGAAAAAAGACTACATGGGATCATCCCCGCGTATGCGGGGAACACTAGATCGCGTTCTTTTTGCAGGGTTCGCCGTCGGGATCATCCCCGCGTATGCGGGGAACACAAACGGCCGAACTATCCGCTGCGCAGGGTCAAGGGATCATCCCCGCGTATGCGGGGAACACCATGGTCCTGCAGAGGAAGGCGTATCGCAGGAGGGATCATCCCCGCGTATGCGGGGAACACGATGGCGGCCATCATTTCCTCCAATCGTTGTCGGGATCATCCCCGCGTATGCGGGGAACACAAACCGTTGGAATTAAGCCGTTTTGCCCAATCGGGATCATCCCCGCGTATGCGGGGAACACTTGCTGATTGTGATATATCCGGCTTTGTTTGGGGGATCATCCCCGCGTATGCGGGGAACACAAAAGATTCGATATATCGAAGAATCGTGCCGAGGGATCATCCCCGCGTATGCGGGGAACACCTAGTGCGCTGCTGTTCGAGTCCGGTGGCGTCGGGATCATCCCCGCGTATGCGGGGAACACTCTAAGAGACTAGCATAATTTCGCGGTTTTTGAATTCATGTCATTCGTTTTTCATTTAGTTTGAATACTTCTTCGCCTGCCGATACTTACTGGCATTACTCCATCCACGGTGAAGAGCACCACCAAACGACACTTCCTTTGGGCCAGAAGGACGTTTTACAAGCTCTAAGCCTTCACAGTCTGTCGGAGACCATTCAGCTCCATGCACTTTAAAAGCAAGATGTTGCTCATTTCGAGCCGAATAAACCATAATGGCACGACCGTTTTTTGAAAGTTCAACGATTCGCTCCCACAGTTTTTCACGAACACGTGCATCCAAATGTCCCACAAACACACCTGGCGATATTTCCAATAGCCACCGAGTAAGGTCACCGCGCAAACCCACCGGGCATGCCGTTAAAACAATAACTACCATTCCTCATATCCCCACTCATCATCGGCATAGGATTTCCCTGCAGACACTTCTCCCAACCGTTCATCCCACAGGCCGACATGATCCTCAGCGCCCCGAACACCATCGGAGGAAGATTCCCCCAGTAACACGCGAATGTCTTTCACCATTCGTCTCAGCAAACTAAGATCGTACACCGCATCGCGAATGCTATGCCGTATTGCCGATCCAATATCTTCTGGATGAGTCGCCGCCGTTTCGAATGCAACCGGAATCGACAAGTCAGCCTTATAAAGATCGGCTATATCGTAGACGAACGACCGCTCATGACCTACATGCACGAAACCTAACCCCGGAGAGCAGCCCAGCGCCACTATTGCGGCATGCGCCAGACCATACAGACACGTATGGGCAGCAGACAAGGCTTTGTTAATCTCCGAGCCAGCCATAAAATCATCATGATCATACGTTCTTTTGTCCCACTCCACCCCGGTACGAGCGGAACACTCACGGTACACCCGTCGTATACGCGCTCCCTCGCGACCCCGAAGCTGCTGCATAGTCAAACCACTCACATCTTCGCCTGGGAAACGCATTTGGTACATCTGACGCGCAACATTCAATCTCTTCCTTGTGTTAGACACGAGAGCCGCCTGCCTTTGCAGCAGCACAGAAGAATGCGTCAATGGTTTACCGAAGGCATACATACGAATACCCCGCTCCCCCACCCAGATCACAGTCGCACCATTCTCCCCTATGACCGTCATCGCCTGATGCGTCACGCGCGTTCCAGGCCCCAGCATCAACACGCTCAGCGTCGCCGCAGGAATGTGAGTAACACCGGTACTATCCGTTGCGGTAATGGCATTGTCATCACGCCCGATGGTGCAATGCTCAAAATACGCAAACGACAAACGGTCTTCCGCACGGACAAGTTCACTGATCTCTGGTGGCGGAGTACCCATATGAGAGTATCCGGTTTTCTTCGGCTGACGCTCCGCTGCCTCAGCATAATCGTCCGTAGGCTTGTCGTCGTCTGTCGTTTGTGTATTCATCATTCGTCCTTATTGTTCAAATCCGGAGCAATTGTCAGCAATCCGCATCCAAAACCTTTCGCTCTTCCTATACCTTGGCAAAGGGCCTTGCGGAACAGTTCCGCATCGGTGACTTCCAAGCGGCCTTCAAAAACCGCAGTGACCAAAGTAACGGTGGCATCGGCACGTTTGAAATTTTCCTTATGCCGCTCCTTCACCACCACGTCAGGCTGATCATTCTGATCGTTCAGAATGGTGAAGCCATGGGATGCCGAACGATCAATCAACCATTGCAGTTGCTGATCAACGGTAATGTGGCCTTGCACCTTGCCGACGATTCCATCGCTTCTATGTCTCCGACCTTTATCCTCCTTTGCCTTTCGAGCGGGATTCGCACGAAGCTTGAAATGCCACTGCTGCCCTTTTGCGATACGCTCAAGCAACGGCTCATAGTTCTTTGTTTCCCATTCCACATGCGTCGGCCAACCAGCTTGTTCGACGATATGCATGAAGTCAGGTTTTTCCGGACTCACCACATAGAGCCAAACAGCGTTATCATTTACGGACGTGTCCAGCCTCCACAGGATACGTCCTTCATCATTGTTCCGAACCGCATTGGGAGGGAACGCGCATTCCACTGCTGCATGCAGCTTATATGGCGAACCGATAAGCTGACGAGCCCCATATCGCGCTTTGTTCAAGGGTATTCTCGAGATAAACATCGCTGTCTTTCCTATCTCCCACCTAGATGAAATTCATCGGATCCGATTCACCGGTAGATTCAAAGGAAGGAGGTCGTATACTATCCTTTGCGCCTTTTTCCACGGGCTTATCAGGGTTAGGAATGCGGTAACGGTGCACCGCACGATTCGCATAACGCCGGCCTTCTCGGCTGAAGCTTAACGGCAAGTCAGATTGCGTCGTTATGTTTTCGCCTTTCTCCGCGTCACAGACAATTTCCAGATCCGGGTACCTGTAACGCCTCCGATACCATTCCGAAGCGTGCCACGTCTCGGAATTCAGAGCCTGACGAATATCCTCATACTCATCATGGATGCCCAACGACAGCGGATAATTCGGCGGGCACGAACGTCGACCTAGATACAACGGCCATTTCGGCGAATGAATCGCCTCATCCAACATTTCCAGAACTGAACGATCGGCACCGAGCGCGACCAGAAAACAAGCATCAGCCAGATAATACCGATAAGTCAGCGGCATCTCCTTGTCGAACTTTCTGGAGTTACGTTTCCTTGTCAAGGATTTTTCGGTCTGCAAATCACGGATTACCCTGCCACGTTGCTCCACACGCACACCAAACGATATGCCTAGCAAATCCTCTATGGGATCCTCCCGGGTACGCCCTTGCGCCGAAGCTAGCATGCCAATCACACCGCTTTTGGTTGGTTCGCTACGAGTCTCGCGCCGAACGAATCGCGAAGAATCGCCCCATGACTGCAATGGGCCGGCCAATTGCAATAACAGAACGCTCATTTCAACTCCTTCCGAGCATCACGCGGAATACGCGGCGCTCAGCGTTTCTCGCAAGCCCTGCTCAAGCTCCGGCAGCGTAACCTGTTCGCTCCATTCATCCAGACTGTGCACAGAACCACCGGACACAACATGCCAAGCCTTCACCGGTTCCTCGCCGTAGTTGATACGAATCTCGTTCAACCTGTCACCCAGTCGTTCGATACCTTGTCTGGAGACCGAAATCCCATCCTTCCTCTTGATGGGGTCCTCAAAGGCGTCAGCTGCGCTAATCGGCTGCGAATCGCGAAGCACGATCACAATATCCTCAGGCAACGTGTGGTTGGCGAACGTGTTCTGCTTACCGGACGGCATGGATTTGATAAAGGCGTCCACGAAAGCGGCAACTCCCTCCACCGCTGCGTTTGCATCCTGCAGCTGATCCTTCAACGCATCAACATTCACCGTCGCGTAGCGATACAAGGTCGAGGAGTTGAAGCCAATCGTATCAATCATGGCAGCACCGGCATTATCATCCGATGCGCAATCATCAACGGCGGTGAAGTAGTCATATTCAGGCGTGATCTGATCGATGGAGAACGCATGGGCGACCTGAGCCGAGGCATCCGTATTCAGATCCGGAGCATCGGCCAGCATACGACCAAAGCATGCGATATCGATAGCCTGCTCGCCATGGAATACTGCGGCTACTTCCTTCTTCATCTTTGAGGGATCCTTCCCCTCATCGAATGCGGTAATCGCAATATCGGCCAGCTGTTCAACTTCACGGTTGGCGATGAAGATCAGGTACTCCGTGGCAGAGGAACCTTTGTCCGCTCCCGCACGGTCAGACGCCTTAACCTTGACACCCGTAGCAGCCAGCACTTTCTCTGCCAGACTCTTGGATTCTTCCACCAAATCCGGCCTTTTCTCAGCGATAACACTGCTGATCAACGCCACCGCGCTCTTAGTACGCTTCCCCAACTTGCTGCTGTCCAACTTACTGCTGAACATTTCACGCATGGCACGCTTCCAGGACTGGCTGGATACACGAGCTCTCAGCGCCCCACCAACATATGCAGTCTTCGGACTGCCGGTATCGTCTCGATTAATGTTGCTCGGCGGCACCTGCTGAAGGCAATGGATATCTACGAACATAATTTTCCTCCTAATCGGTTTATCGTGAAGTTTTTGAAAAAATAGATAGTTACTTGTCAGTCTTTTGACCGTTTTGCGTTGACGGAAGCTTGGCATAGTAATCCCTGCCCCATCGCTGGAACACAGGTCCACGGCTATCAGAGAACTGCAACAGGTACAGGTCACTGGCCAAGGAACCATAATCAACCTGAATATCGGTGTTGCGCATCAACATAATGAGAGCACGTATACTGCGAACGATTCCATTGAAATCGGGAGCATTCTCCGCGACCCTCAGTCGTCGCAGAATGCCTTTAGCATTATCAGTATCAGGTTCAATCCTTCTGCATGCGCGTCCAAAGGTCATACGTAGGCTTGGATTGCTCTGGAACTTTTGTGCGACTCCCTGTTTTTTCGAACGCTGATGAACTGCGTATAACCCCAACGCGGCTCTGATTGCATTGCTCTGGCGTTCGAATTCAGGCGAATTATCTGCTGGCGCATCAAGCTCAGCCGGCCAATTCGAAAACAGTTCATCACCGATTAGCATCCAAGACGGAGATACCCCGTCCAGGTCTCGGTGCAGCCTCGAGAGTCGGGCCCTACCTCTCGCGCTGCTGCCGCTGCCTGAAACGTACTCGCGTTGCACATCATAAACCAGACTGGCAGCATATTTCCCAACAGCTTTCGCCTTATCGTATCTTGATAACGACGCCATAGTCATTTCCTCCTTTGGTCAAATGCGGTCGAAACCCCTAGTCTGAGATACGACCAAGTTCCTTGTTTAGCGATCCGCGGAACAACAATTGCGCAAGAGCGGCACTCATCACGCCGAACCTTCCGGATTCATGTTCTTCGAAAACCGGTACCGGCGACTGACTCAAGTAATCCCGTCCCATCGTCAACAGCAACCGATGGACCTCATCCAACCATGCATTGGAGTACGTCACGGGGTCTTGAGACTCATCAAAGTTCGCCAATCTGTCACGGAAAAGCAAGTCAAGGTCCGCATACGCGCTCTCACGAATCTGGTCGGCTATCTCTTGGGTTTTTCCACTATGGTCACCCGCCGCCGATCGCAGATTCCGAACGAACATCGTCAAAGCCGTCACTGCTTTATCCGTGCTCTTAACCACATCCACCACAGCGGCGATACCCGCATAATCATGACGGAACATCACCATGCTGAGAGACAGCTTGTCATCGATGCCGGTTTCGAGCACACTGCTTTGCGTGCCATAAGTCATGCCTTGAGCATGAATCGTCACCATATTCAGCACATGCTCCTCTGAGTCAAGCACCTCGGTGCGAATTTCCTCCAGCCATCTGATAATTCCAGGACGGAAATCACCATCATCTCCCACACATAGGATGGGTTCCAGACCACGCCACAATGCCTTGCTCGCATCGTGGGTAACAGGCATATGCGGAGGAACCGGAAGTCCTAACTTCTTCTGCTGCGGAATGCTTCTCCTCCAAGCAGTCATCTTTTCGAAACCGTCAGTGTTGTATTGAGTTACGGCATCTCCGTAACAGTTCACAACGCCAATGACTCTCGTGCAGTCTTCATTCGGCACCAGTCGAATACGACGCGACTGCCATGTCATCGCTTGAACGGGACCGGCAAAACTGTTTTGATCATCCATATCCGCAGAAGGAACTTCATTCTTCTCCCATACTGGAATATCGTTCGTGTTGCCGAACAAACGATAATATTCCGAGTCATACCGATCGTCATACAGGACCCAATTGAGCATCAGTGTCTCGAAGAGGTTCGCTCCTTCCGCATACACACCGCCGACGCCACCGAGCCAACCGGTACCCAGAAAGCCCTTGAGAGGGTAAATCTTCCCCTTATTAATATGAGTGTTCCCTTTCACTGGAGTTTTGATGCCCGCCGTATCAAACGACTGCAAATACACCAGCCAACGTGCGGACTCCGGTAGGGAAAGCGTATCTGTAGTCCCCAAACCGCGCATGGCAAACAGGTACTTTTCAGGCTTGGGCATGTCCGCAATCATCTCGGAAACGGGATCATATGGCTTCTGCCCAACATATTCCAGTCCGGAAACTTGGAAGAAGGGCCTGTCCCCAAACAGGAAGAATCTATCGCCCCATTCATCAAAATAGTCCTCCAAGATATCCAAATCGAAGTGCCCTATGCGGAATATGTCATCCCACATGTCTCTCATTTGTTCCTCGCTAGGATTCTCAACGTAATACGCGCGATACAAAATGCCGAGCGCCAACCGAAGTATCGCTATCGCCTGCTGAGGAATATCACCCCGTATTTCCTTGATTTTCCAAGCATCCTCAAAAAGCCGTCGAAGCGACACTTCATCAGGATGCCCATCGACATAGGAAACCGGAATCCAACCATCATCGAGTAACGAGAAGTTTCTATCCATTTCCCCCGACTCCTTTACACATCAGCCTTGATTGCAGGTTCTTTTTTAGAGCATATACCCAAAGATTAAACCTGTCAACATAAAAGAGTTCGTTTTTGTGAATTTCCAGAGACGCAGCGGGAAAGCATGAAATCAGCAATCCCGTTGATCCAACCCCGCAGACGCGGGGAACACTACGAATCCCAAATCTTTTATGGGATCATCCCTAAATGAGGACATTTCAATTATCCTCTTTCTTCGTATATGTCAATCCGTCGCCACGCGAATACGAAATCGTATATCCACACAATTCATCTGAGGACAGATGCTTTTCCGCATCCTCATGAAGGAACAAAGCAAGCTTTCCCGCAAGCCAAGGCGATTCCTGCCAATACGCAGCCTCAGTCCCACAGCCTTCCTCCAGCGCAGCAATCAACGAATCAATCCGCCCGTGCGCACACAACGCCACGGGCAGTCTCACGGAACACTGCGCGGCAACTTTAGCCACATCATCACAAGGAACTGTATCGACAGGAATAACCGCTCCTCGTTCTATACCGTTACGCTTATCACCGATCCAAGGCAGCAAACACACTTCTCCATCGTGTTTGCAGAGCAACATCACTTCCACAGTGTCCTGCGTATCTCTTACGGCACGTTGTCCCTTGTCATCATCAGTCTCATCGATCTGAGGAGAAAACCAGTCCACCAGCGAGCGTTTCCGATTCATGACAGCTACCGATTGAATGAGATAGCTGTGAGCATCCGCTCTCTTCTTCTCTTGCTTGTTCGCCCGCTCCTCGCAGCCTTTGTCATATTGCATATTCCACGCCGTAGGCACGAGGCTCCGAACGTCATTGCCATATGCATTCCTTACGGTACGAGCTATGTCCTTCGGCAAACATTGCGTGCAGAAAGCGGAAGAACCAGTCAATTCCAGAACCGCAAGCGATTCCATCAGAGAGGCCACGTCATATACCGCGTCCACCCCCTTAGCGAACTCGGGGCCATTATCATTCCAGAATGCAATGCCTCGGATGTAGCATGCCGCTTCCCGCAAGAGACTTGGACGGTCGCACTCGTTGTTACCACGCCTGTGACGATGCACCCTTCCAAGACGCTGCATAATCAAATCAACCGGCGCGATATCCGTCACCAGTGTGTCGAAATCAATATCCAACGACTGCTCCAGCACTTGCGTCCCAACTACGATCATACGTTGAGGACGCTCGCCATTCCCAACAGTGCTATCCGGCCCTAGCAACTGACGTAGTTCGGCTTCATTGGACATACGGTCGATATCCATGAACCGCGAATGTGTCAACTTCACATACTCACTGCCGAAATAATCACTTAGCAGTTTCGCCGCATGCTGTGCCCTACCGACCGTATCGCAAATCACTCCTACACAACCGCCATCTTCAAGTAGGCGATCAAGTAAGCTAATCAGCGCTTCATCGCTGTCATCAACAATCTGGCAACGCACGTTCATCGATCTGCCAGAAGGTTTCACATCCATGTGTTTGATTTCCGTATCGGAAGTGTATGTCAACACCGGATACGCAGACGAGACCTTGTGGACAGATGAAATTCCCCTTTCTTGAACCAATTTAGGTTCGTTGACGTATACTTTCTCATTCTTCGCCGCAAGCTGCCTTCTTTTAAGTTCCTGAATTCCTCCACGCTTTGCTTCCGACGGAAGCTCAAGCTTGCTGTTCCTCCATCCTTTCAAATATGCCTTCGCCATTTCCTCGCGCTGGCTCTCCGGCAATGTTGCAGATAACAAAATGACCGGAGTTCTGGTACTACCAAGCCATTCCAGTGCCATCTTGAGATACTCGCGCATATACGCATCGTAAGCATGGCATTCATCGACGATGACGACCTTGTTTGCCATCGCAAGTTGACGCAGCACCACATGCTTCATTTGCAGAGCGCCCATCAACACCTGATCGACCGTGCACACAAGAAAATTGGCGAGCGCTCCTTTCTTGCGTCCCCACATCCAATCGGAGACAACGGTTTCAGGAGAAATCTCACCATGTTTCCTTGAGTACGGTTCATCGGTATCATCCTGACCAACCGAAGAGAAATGTCGACGCGAAGCCGCGATAATGCCTTGGAAATCGTCGTTAAGTTTTGCTTTGCCATGTGCCAGCCAAACCGTTTTCTCATCCGTAGAATCACAGGACGGCAAAGCATCCAGCCACCGATGCACTCGTGAGAACATGGCATCCGTGGTAGCCATCGTCGGCAACGCTACGCATATGCCGCCCCTGCCTGTACGCTGCGCTAGGATTTCCGCAGCGGCGAGGGCGGCCTCAGTCTTCCCCTCGCCCATCGGCGCTTCGATTATCAGCAGTCCCCGAGCGTCTGTATCACGAGCAACACGAACAGCTTGTTCTTGAACAGGACGCGGCTGCGCGCCTTCGGGCAGTCTGAATCTAGTCGAGAAAAGATCTTGGCAGGATGATGGTATATTCGCCGGCTTCCACGCATGTGGCAATTGCACACACGCCCATGCGCGTTCCGCTCTTCTTTGTAGCCCTGACCATGACTGAATATCATCGTATTTTCGCTCTGTCATGCCGAAAGGCTCATCATCGTCCCACAGAGGATGCACCCGCACTAAGGGAAACATATCAGCATCACTGTTACTGGCAATCCAATCGGCTATAATGACCAAGCCCGTTGCAAGCACAGCGGACTGAGCGCTGAATCTCTTCTTGGAGAGCAATTTCCACTCTTCATCCCCTATGCCAACGGTTCCGGCAATGAATTCTATAAGCTCATTCTGAGTTGTCGTCCATACTTCTGAGTCCAGACCGGATTCCGTTTTCCCTAATCTCGCGCTTTCAAGCTTGCTTTTATCCGGCGGAGTTCCGTGATGGCCTCCCACAACGCAAGCGTATTGTCTCGACTCTCTTTCACCCCATTTATGAACCAGTGAAAAATATCTTTCGAGAATGACCTGCCCGGCAATGGGATGAGTGGGATGACTGGTATCCCTAAGTCCCGCGATCATAGGAAGCCCTGCTTGTTCCGGCTTCCAGGCAAGGCTTTCCGCATCAGGACCGAATGAAATGGGTTTAGCCTGAAACACAGGCGTCGCCTTGCCGATGTCATGCACGCCGGCAAGGAAAATCATTAGTTTTCTTGCCAAATCGTCATCATTACCAAGGTCACGAGATATTATTGATTTCGTTCCATAAGGAACCCAAGTATCCCAAATTCTCACTGCCATCGCAGCCGAATCCGCCATGTGCACATATAGGGGCAACCATTCAGTATCATCCACTCGATTCGTTTTGCCCCAGAGCGATTTTGCACGGTCAGATAGCTCTATTTCTCCATCGCACATAACATCCTCGTTTTCCACAGCACGACTCCGCAAACCAGTCGTGCGCGTTTATCATGACATGCAACATACCGCATGCTAGCAAAATAACCTCCTAAGAATTGCTGTATATCCACAAATCACAAAAAGAAACACATGTCTGCATAAAGATCTGCATAAAGACTATTAAAAAGGTCCCGAACCTTCTGGAGTAATCCATCGGATTCGGGACCTGTTATGTTGGCGACCGTTCACCGGCTAACCGGCATTAGTCAGCTTTCAGCCGTCAGTTTTCATCCATTAGCCAGATCAGGCCTTGGCAACCTCAACGTTCAGCTCATCGCCGGCCGTCACTTCGAAAGAGGTGGCAAGCGTTTCGGAAGAGACGAGTTTCTTGAACTGTTCGACCTTGGCCACGTCTTCGGCGGGCACAACGAGCTTCAGGGCGATGCGGTCGGAGATTTGCAGATCGGCGGCCTTACGGGCATCCTGCACAGCGCGAATCACGTCGCGCGCATAGCCTTCGGCGATCAGATCATCGTTCAGCTCGGTGTCGAGGATCACGAAGCCGCCGGTCGGCAGCGCGGCGGAAACGGAGTTGGCGGCCTCTTCGGCGTTCTTCTCCTCCACGCTGTTGATCAGCTCATATTCGCCTTCCTCAAGCACGATCTCACCGTTCGGAGTCTCACATACCGGAGCGCCTTCGGCGTTCACATGCCATGCGCCGGACTTGGAAGCCTTGATGGCGAACTGCACGTCCTTGCGCAGGCGCTTGCCTGCCACGCGAGCGTTCACACGCAGCTCGTTGATGATCTTCAAGCCTTGGGCTTCGGCATCTTCAAGCGTGCACAATTCAACGTTCTTCACGTTCAGTTCGGATTTGAGAATCTCGTCGTATGCGGCCACGGCGGCAGTGTTTTCTACCACAACGGTCAGCTTGGACAGCGGCTGGCGCACGCGAATCTGCTTCGTCTTACGCATAGACAGGGTGCCGGACACGACCTCGCGCACCTTCTCCATCGCATCAACCAGAGCCGGATCGTCAACAAGCACACGGCCCAGTTCGCTCGCTTCGCCAGTCTGCTCGTCGGCAAGGAACGGCCAGTCAGCCAGATGCACGGATTCGCCACCGGTCAGGCCACGCCACACGGCTTCCGCTTCCATCGGAGCAAGCGGTGCGATCACGCGCATGAATGCTTCAAGCACGGTGTACAACGTGTTGAACGCGTTCGCATCCTCGTTCCAGAAACGGTCACGATTGTTGCGGATGTACCAGTTGGTGAGCATGTCGATGAAATCGGACACGGCTTCACATGCGTCGGAAATCAGGAAGTCATCCAGCGAATGCTGCGTCTTCTCGATCAGTCGGCGGGTACGTGCCAGCAGATAACGGTCCATTTCCGGCAGTGCGGCAACCTCATCGGCATGCAGCGCACGAGCATCGAACCCGGCACCATTATTGGCAGCGTTCGCATACAGGGTGAAGAAGTAGTACGAGCTCCACACCGGCAGCATGACCTGACGAACGGTGTCACGAATGCCATCGGCGGTCACGATCAGATTACCGCCGCGCAGAATCGGCGAGCTCATGAGGAACCAACGCATGGCGTCGGAACCGAAATCGTTGAACACGCCGTTCACGTCCGGATAGTTGCGCAGATGCTTCGACATCTTCTGTCCGTCGGAGCCGAGCACTATGCCGTGGCAGATCACGTTCTTGAACGCCGGCCTGTCGAACAGGGCGGTGGCCATGACGTGCTGCACGTAGAACCAGCCACGGGTCTGGCCGATGTATTCCACGATGTAGTCGCACGGGAAGTGCTGTTCGAAGGTTTCCTTGTTTTCGAACGGATAGTGGTACTGGGCGAAGCTCATCGAACCGGATTCGAACCAGCAGTCCATCACGTCGGTGATGCGGTGCATGTGGCTCTTACCGGTCGGATCGTCCGGGTTGACGCGGGTCAATTCGTCGATGTACGGGCGGTGCATGTTGACATTGCCGTCCTTATCGCGCGGATAGTCGCCGAAGTCGGCCTTCAGCTCGTCCAGCGAACCGTACACGTCAACGCGCGGATACTTCGGATCGTCAGACACCCACACCGGAATCGGCGAACCCCAGAAACGGTTGCGTGAGATCGACCAGTCGCGGGCATTGGCAAGCCACTTGCCGAACTGGCCGTCCTTCACATTGCCCGGAATCCAGTTAATCTCCTGGTTCAGTTCGAGCAGACGGTCCTTGATTTTGGTGACGGACACGAACCACGAGCTCACCGGCTTGTAGATAAGCGGCGTGGCGCAACGCCAGCAATGCGGGTAGGAGTGCACGTAACTCTTCTCTTGGAAGAGAATCGCGCGCTGGTCTTCCGGAATACGCTCCAGCGGGCCGTCGCCGGCACGCAGGTTACGCAGAATCGGCTTGTTCGCATCGAACACGTACATGCCCTCGTAGTCCGGGCACAGCGCGGTGAACTTGCAGCCCGCGTCGAGCACGTCAACGCTCTTGATGCCCTTAGCGTTAAGCGTGTTCATATCGTCCTCGCCGTACGGAGCCTGATGCACGAGGCCGGTACCTTCAACGGTATCGACATAGTCGGCGGTGAAGATCTGGTAGCCTTCCGGACCTGGGACCTTGCCTTCGATGGCGTTCTCGTCGCCTGCGAAGTACGGGAACACCGGGTAGTAGCGCCAGCCTTCCATTTCGGCACCCTTGAGTTCGCGCACGATCTCATAGTTCTCGCCGAGTTCCTTGGCGTAGGAGCCGAGCAGCGGCTTGCCCAGATAGAACTTCTTGCCAGCGAACTTGCCTTCAGTCGGACGCACTTCCACATAGTCGATGTCTGCGCCGACCACAATGGCGAAGTTGGTGGGAACGGTCCACGGTGTAGTGGTCCAGAACACCGCGTAGGCGTCTTCCTCATCGCGCAGCTTCACGGCCACGGACACGGTGGTGTCTTGACGATCCTGATACACGTCGGCATCCATGCGCAGCTCATGCGCGGAAAGCGGCGTCTGATCCTTCGGGCAGTACGGCAGCACGCGGTAGCCCTGATATGCGAGGCCCTTGTCATACAGCTGCTTGAACGCCCACATCACGGATTCCATGTATGGAATGTTCAGCGTCTTGTAGCCATGCTCGAAATCGACCCAACGTGCCTGACGGTGCACGTAGTCCTTCCACTCGTTGGTGTACTTGAGCACGGAGGCACGGCAGGCATCATTGAACTTGTCGATGCCCATTTCCTTAACCTGATCGACCGAATCGATGCCCAGTTCCTTCTGGGCTTCAAGCTCAGCCGGCAGACCGTGCGTATCCCAACCGAACACACGATTGACCTTGTGGCCCTTCATGGTCTGGTAACGCGGAATCACATCTTTGGCGTAACCGGTCAGCAGGTGGCCGTAATGCGGCAGACCGTTGGCGAACGGAGGGCCGTCGAAGAACACGAATTCGTTCTGGCTGTGATCGCCGGAAGGACGGCGTTCAATGGACTTCTGGAAAGTGTCGTCCTTCTCCCAATAATCAAGGACGGATTCTTCCAGCTTCGGGAAACTGGGGTTCGGCGCTACATTGGCGCTCTGCTCACCCGCAGCTGCCTTCGGATACACGTTGTTTTCGCTCACCGTATCTCCTCGTAGGTTCTTACTATTTGTCTCCTACGAGGACGATGACTATAGCGCCTGCTGGACGCCGCCACCGCGGTACCACCTCGTTTGCCATGCTTTTGTTACGCGCACGACCGCTCGTATGTTCGGCTGTTCGGGCCTTCCCGCCGGGTCTAATAAGCCGCTGACACGACCGTTCTTCCGGAAGCTCCCCGCTGATAACGGATCATCGCTCGCATTTCGGTTGTCACTATAGCATGCGGCGCGAACTATTTCGCTTGTTTTTTCATGATTATGGACGATTCTTAAGTAGGATTCACAAGAATGTAAAAGTAAAAAAGAATCACTAGACGAGTAACGTTTTAAGCATCACTATTTCGCCGGAACGAAACTGTCACGCACCACCAATGACGTCGACAGATACGCATGCTGGCGAATCGTGCGCTTGCCGGAAATGGCGTCGCCCAATGCCAAGGTCGCCACACGCGCAAGCTCGTTCTGATCGATGGAGAAGGTACTCAACGGCGGTGAGGTCAACTGCGAAATCGTCTGATTGTTGATGCTGATCACGCTGATGTCGCGCGGCACCAGCACGCCGACCGCATTGAACGCCTGCAGCACGCCCACCGCAATCACATCGGCGGCGACAATCACGGCATCCGGCAGCACACCATTATGGTCATGCACGAACCGCTCCCCCAAAGCACGTCCGTTACTCACCGTGAACAGTCCGTCGGAATACACGAGCCCGTCCGACTGAATGCCGAAACGTCTCGTTTCACGGCGGAAATACGTAGCGCGGTTCTCCTCATCGACCTCATAGAAGTTCATCAGGCAGCCCTTGCCGCCAATAAACCCGACACGCTTCATGCCCTTGGCCGCACACGCCGCAACCGCATCATGTATGGTCTGCTGCAAATCAGGTTGCACGGAATCAAACAGATTCGGCGCCGGATTCACATCAATGAACACGCCATATGGCATGGCTTCATGCAACCGCCCCAAGTCCTTTTCACTAATTCGGTCAGCGCCGATCGCCATGAAGCCGTCGAATTTGGAACTGCGCGCAATCATGTCATCAAGGTCGTGGAACACCGTCATTTCCATGCGTTGTTGCTCAGCATTGCGTTCGAGCGCTGAACGCAAATCAGTGTAATAGGAGTCACGCAACGCTTCTTCAGACTCCTCATTATCAAGCAATGCGACCTTGTGAGGAACGACGATGCGTTTGGTCTGCATGCTGTAGCCGAGATCTTCGCTTGCCTGAATGATCTTACGACGCGTCCCCTCACGCACGGAAAGGGTGGGATCCCCATTCAGAAGTCGAGACACCGTAGCTTGAGAAAACCCGGTACGCTGCGCAATTTCTTTAATCGTCGCCATGTCTCGCTCTCCAATTTAGTAAATCGTTTACCTCATGAAAGAATAGCCTATTATTGAAATAACGACAAACCAAGCAAGATTCGCGCAACGATTACGCAAGCCAATTATAATCGTTGTTCGTGCAGCAGTCTCATGAACGTATGATGGAACATCCTTCGCCGAAGGCAGGCTGGCCGCAGCCGAATACCATGCATGCCAAAGGCAATAAGAAATCCCTTGCTTCAAAATCGCAATTTCAAAGCAAGGGATTTTCCAGAGGATCCATGCCGTTCAAGGCCACCGGCCATAAGGGCGGTATCAGCCGACAGGGCTCGAAGCGCGGCTAGTGTAGCTAGCGTGTGCTCGCATCGCTCCAATTCAGGAGACTATTCGACTATTCGAGTTCTACGGCACCTGTGTAGAGCTGGTAGTACTCGCCCTTCTGTGCGATGAGCTCGTCATGCGAGCCGCGTTCGATGATGCGGCCATGGTCGAGCACCATGATCACGTCGGAATTGCGCACGGTGGACAGGCGGTGTGCGATCACGAACACGGTACGACCCTTCATGAGGTTATCCATACCGGCCTGCACCACTTCCTCGGTACGGGTGTCGATGGACGAAGTAGCCTCGTCGAGGATCATGGCCGGCGGATCGGCCACGGCTGCACGAGCGATGGAGATCAGCTGACGCTGGCCCTGAGACAGACCAGAACCATCACCTTCGAGCACGGTCTGGTAGCCGTTGGGCAGCATGCGGATGAAGCCGTCGGCGTTCGTAAGCTTCGCAGCGGCAATGCATTCCTCGTCAGTGGCGTCGAGCCGACCGTAACGGATGTTGTCCATCACCGTGCCTGTGAACAGATTCACGTCCTGCAGCACCACACCCAGCGAACGACGCAGATCCGGCTTGCGGATGCCCTTGACGGAAATGCCGTCGTACAGAATCATGCCGTCTTGAATGTCATAGAAACGGTTGATCAGGTTAGTCACCGTGGTCTTACCGGCACCCGTGGCACCGACCAATGCGATCTTCTGCCCGGGCTTGGCGAACCAAGTGATGTCATGCAGCACCGGCTTGTTGGGATTGTAGCCGAAGGTCACGTCGGTGAAGCGCACATCGCCCTGCAGCAGGGTGAGGCGTCCATCCGGCGAAGTGATAGCGGTTTCACGGGCCTTCATCGCTACTTCTGCAGCACGCGGGCTCAAGGACTGCGCGGCCTTGAGCGAACGAGTGCCATCGTCGCCCTCCTCGCGCTTCCACGCCCAGTGACCGGTTTCATGGTCGACTTCGGTCATGGTGCGGCCGTCTTCGCCGAGTTCCACATTCACCAAGGTCACGGAACCGTCGTCATCTTCCGGCTGTTCGTCCATGAGCGCGAAGATACGGGATGCGCCGGCGAGCGCCATCATCACCATGTTGAACTGCATGGACACCTGACCGAGCGGGTTCACGAAGGAACGAGACAGCGTCAGCAGAGAGACGAGCGTGCCCAAGGTGAGCTGTCCGGCCCCGGACAGGCCGAAGTTGCCGAGTCCGGAAATCGCCGCGAATCCGCCAAAGATTGCAAGCAGAATGTAGAGCAGATAGCCCATGTTGCCGACGATCGGCATAGTCACATTGCCCCACGTGTTCGCTTCGGCGGAAGCTTCGAAGAGTTCTTCGTTCTTCTTGTCGAAAGTGGTTTGGGTGGCGTCCTCATGGTTGAAGACCTTGATGACCTTCTGGCCGTTGACCGCTTCTTCCACGAATGCGTTCACATCGCCGATGGCGATCTGCTGCTTGACGAAGTAACGTCCGGAACGGGAAACGACCTTGCGCACCACCACGAACAGAATTACGGTGAATGCGAGCACAAAAATAGTGACAGGCACCGACAGCCACAGCATCGACACGAGCGCCGCAAGCGCGGACACCGCGGACGAGAACATTTGCGGGAACGATTGGCTGATGGCCTGGCGCAATGTGTCGGTGTCGTTGGTGTAACGGCTCATGATGTCACCGTGTTCGTTGGTATCGAAATAACGGATCGGCAAGGTCTGCTGGTGAGCGAACATGTCGTCGCGGATCTTCTTCAATGTGCCCTGTTCCACGGCGACGATGATCCACTGCCATAGCCAGCTGCAGAAAATGCCGGCTGCATACAGGCATGCCATGAGTGTCAGCGCACGCAACAGCGGCATCCAGTCAGGGTTGGTGGCACCAACCATGGGCAGAATGTAGGTGTCGATCAGCGACTGCAGGAACAGTGACGATCCGGCCTGCGCTGCGGCTCCGACAAGAATGCACACTACTACGAGCGCCACGCGCCACTTGTATTGGAAGATGTAGCCGAAAATACGCTTGGTGGTGCCCGGTGCGGCTTTCTGCATTGGTGGCTTCGGCTGTTTGCTGGCCACGTTGTTGTTTTCCTTGGATTTCAATGCGGAAGTTTGTTCAGTCATCTGTTGCCTCCTTTCACTGCAGTTCCTCAGGTTGAGCCTGATTCTTGGTTTGCGATTCGTAGATGGAACGGTATTCGTCGCAGTTTTCGAGCAGTTGTTCATGCGTGCCGGCTGCCATGATGCGACCGTGGTCCATGACGAGAATCATGTCGGATTCCTGCACAGAGGCCACACGCTGGGCGATGATGATCTTCGTGGTGTCGGGAATCTCATGATGGAATGCGGTACGAATCAGCTGATCGGTTTTGGTGTCGACCGCGGATGTAGAATCGTCGAGGATCAGGATTTTCGGCTTTTTCAGCAACGCACGCGCAATGCACAGACGCTGGCGCTGGCCGCCGGAAACGTTGGTACCGCCCTGTTCGATGTACGTATCGTACTTATCGGGGAATTCCTGAATGAAGCCGTCAGCCTGCGCAAGCTGGCACGCGTGGCGAATCTCTTCATCAGTGGCGTTTGGATTGCCCCAACGCAGATTTTCGGCAATGGTTCCGGAGAAGAGCACGTTCTTTTGCAACACCATGGCAACCTGATCACGCAATACTTCCAAATCGTAATCACGCACATCCACGCCGCCGACCTTCAGCGAACCTTCGGTCACGTCATACAAACGTGGCACAAGCTGCACCAGACTGGACTTTGCGGAACCGGTGCCGCCGACGATGCCGATGGTCATGCCGGAACGAATCTTGAAATCAATATCGTCAAGCACCGGCTTTTCGGAAGTGGCGGAATAACGGAAGGTGACATGGTCGAAATCGATATCGCCATTCTTTACTTCCTTGACTGGATTAGCCGGATTCGTAACCGTGCTTTCCTCGTTCAGCACCTGGCAGATACGTTCGGCGGAAGCCTGCGAAATAATGCACATCACGAAAATCATGGAAAGCATCATCATAGCCATGAGGATCTGCATGGCGTAAGTGACCAGTGCGGTCAGATCGCCGGTGGTCAAGCCTAGGGCTGCATTGTTGCCGGACGCCACGATCTGCCGGGCGCCCATCCATGCGATGAGCAGCATGGACACGTACACGCACAGCATCATAAGCGGATTGTTGAAGCTCATAATGCGTTCGGCCTTGGTAAAGTCCTTGAAGATGCGCTGCGAAATGCGGTTGAACTTTTCGGTTTCATGGCTTTCGCGATTGTAGGACTTGACCACGCGGATGCCCTGCAGGTTCTCGTCGACCACGTTATTGAGCTTGTCGTATGTGTGGAACACACGCTCGAACACCGGGTGCACCAGCACCGCCAGGCCACACAAGCCGATGGCGAGCACCGGAATGCAGGCGAGGAACACCAAAGAGATGGATGGGCTGATGCGGAAGGAGAAGATCCACGCCACAATCACCATGATCGGAGCGCGCACACCCATGCGGATAATCATCGAATACGCGTTCTGCAGGTTGGTCACATCGGTGGTCAGTCGTGTGATGATCGAACCGGTGGAGAAACGGTCGATATTGGTGAAGCTGTAACCTTGCACCTTCTCAAACTGATCGTGACGCAGATTCTTCGCGAATCCGGCACCTGCGATAGCCGAGAACTTTCCAGCCAAAAAGCCGGATGTCAGCGAGACTACCGAGCAAATCAACAGAATCAAGCCGAATTTCAAAATCGCCGGCATGCTGCCACCGCTGATGCCCTCATCAATCAGCGATGCCATGACAGTCGGAATAAGGATTTCCAGCACGCTTTCCACGGCTACGAATGCCGGGGAGAGCAGACTGACTTTTTTGTATTCGCGCAGGGATTTGCCCAGTGTGCGAATGACATGCTGCTTTGGTTTCGGCGTTGCGGACGCCGTTGCGTTTGCCGTTGTCACTACTTGCCCTTTCCTTTTATTTTTACCTATGACGTGTGTTACTTGCGATTGCGCGCGATCGCCATTTCCTGCGATATCCGCAGTACGTGCGAGACATACTCATCACGAGCATCGCGATTATTCGAGGCATAGTCATCGCATGTTTTTTGCGGAACCTGCGATTCTTGCGGAACCTGCGATTTGCTTGCGTCCTGTTCCTGTATTTCCAAACTTGGATATCGACTTTCGTCTCCGATCAAACCTGTTTTCACCAGATTCGTCTGCATGACGTCGAGCACGTGCATGAATTGGCGGATCTGATCGTCTTCAAGGCCTTCCAGCAGGATTCGTTCCATGTTCTTCGCATTGTCCCGCAAGACTTCGGCGATATGTCTCGATTTGTCCGTCAACACGATTTTTTTCAGTCGTGCGTCGCGTTTCACCGGTTCGCGCGCGATCAGGCCCTTCTGCTCCATCAGCCCCAGCACCCGGCATGATGTGGATCGGGTCACGCCAAAGCGTTGCTCGATGTCTTGAGGAAAGATTTCCTCGTTGTCATGCCGTGCGAGATACACGATGACGTCAACGTTGCCGTTGCTGATGTCTTCCGCCGCTTCAGGGCGGGTGACGCGCAGATACCGGTTGACCACGTTGTGCAGCGAGCGAATGGCCACGCTGGGGGGCTTTGCCAAGCCGCTTTCCCAGACTTCGAAGAGTCGTGAGCCAGTCGGTTCCTTGTATTGTTCGTTCGTCACTTCCGTCACAGCATACATAGTAAACCGTTGTATATACAACTGTTGCATATGCAACAATTGGCATGTCGTACGTATCCGCTTGCCCTGAAAATCGTCATAAAGCAACAATCCCAGAGCAACCTTCCAACAATGCAAAGGCCGAGGAATCAGGTCCGCACCGGTTCAGAGTAACGGACCAGATTCCCCGACCTTAAGTCTTGAATCCCGCGAAACTACTTGGTGAGTTCAGCGTATTCGGCAAGCATGTATTCGAAGATCTGCTTGCCATCGGCACCCATCAGCACCGACATGCTGTTGATCGGCATGGAGTCGAGGAACAGACGGGTCATGTCATTGTCGGGCACGATCGGCATACGGCCGGCTTCACCTTCGGCACGCAGCTTCTCGAGCACCTGGGAGCCGAGCGGATCCTTACGCCATTCCATGAAGTTGGACCATTCGGTGAGCTGCTGGGTCTTGCCGTCGCCATCGAGCTCCACTACCGCGGAACCGGCAATGTCACGGCTGGACGTGCCAACCTCGATGGCGTATTCGCCGCTCTCCACGTGCCAGTCGTTGAACTTCTCAGACCAGTAGGCGAAGGCGCGATCGTCGAGATCGAAGGAGACTTCGGCGGATTCGCCGGCTTTGAGGAACACCTTCTTGAAGCCTTTGAGCTCGTGCTTCGGGCGGGCCACGTCAGCCTTGCCAGGAGCCACGTACACCTGCACGGTTTCGGCGGCGTCAACGTTCGAGGTGTTCTTGACCACTGCGCTGACGGTTGCGGTGCAGGCACCGGTCTTGACAGCCTTCACGTCGCTCACTTCGAACGTGGCGTAGCTCAAGCCGAAGCCGAACGGGTAGTCGACGGCCTTGTTGTAGGTGTCGTAATAGCGGTAGCCCACAAACACGCCTTCGCCATAATCGACATGCCCCTCTTCACCCGGCCAGTTGATGGTGCTCGGATCGTCGTTGATGTCGAAGGGAATGGTCTGCGCAAGCTTGCCGGACGGGCTCACCTTGCCGAACAGCACGTCGGCGAGCGCCGGACCGCCGGACTGGCCGAGCAGCCAGGATTCGAGGATGCCCTTGGCGTTCTTGGCCCATGGTGCCACGGTGACGACGGAGCCGTTGGAGAGTACGACCACAACGTTCTTGTTTTCGGCTGCGACGGCTTCGAGCAGTGCGATCTGCTTGGCCGGCATGTCGAGGGTCTCACGGTCGAAACCTTCGGATTCGGCCGCTTCAGGGAGCCCTAGGAACATGAGCACCACGTCGGCGCCCTTGGCAGCTTCGACGGCTTCGGCTTCGAGCGCCGGATCGGCCGGTTCGAGGTCGAGGGTGAAACCTGGGGCGAACTTGGCATCCACGCCGCGTTCGGTGAGGGCGTCAAGGAAGCTGGTCATCTTGGTTGGGGTGATGTGCGAGGAGCCGCCGCCCTGGTAGCGCGGAGTACGTGCGAATTCGCCGATGACGGTGACCTTGGCATCGCCAGCGACTGGCAGAATAGCGTCATCGTTCTTGAGGAGCACCATGGATTCGACGGCGGCCTGATGTGCGACCTCATCGTGGGCTTCGATGTCGAAACGATAGTTTTCGACGCTCATGGCTGCGCGGGTCTTGTTGACCAAGTCGATCATGCCTTGTGCCATGCGGTCGAGCTGTGCCGGCTGGATGCGGCCGTCGCGTGCGGCGTAGACGATTTGGTCGTCGGTGTAGCTTGGCGGCATTTCGAGGTTGAGGCCCGCATTGAGGGAGGCCACGCGGTCGTGGTCGGCGCCCCAGTCGCTCATGACGATACCTTGGAAGCCCCATTCGTCGCGCAGCACGTCGGTGAGCAGCCAGCGATCCTGGGCGGCATGCACGCCGTTGATGCAGTTGTATGCGCACATGATGGTCCACGGCTGGGCTTCCTTGACGATGTGTTCGAATGCCGGGAAGTAGATTTCGCGCAGCGCACGCTGGGAGATGTTGGCGCTGATGCGCAGCCGGTCGGTCTCCTGGCTGTTGGCGGCGAAATGCTTGAGCGAAGTGCCCACGCCCTTGGACTGCACGCCTGCGACGATGCCGACCGCCTCATGACCCGCCAGATACGGGTCTTCGGACCAGTATTCGAAGCAGCGGCCGCCAAGCGGGTTGCGCTTGATGTTCACGCCGGGACCGAGAATTACGGCAACCTTCTCCTGAATGCATTCTTCGGCCATGGCTTCGCCGACCTGGTGGATGAGTTCCGGATTCCACGAGCTGGACAGGCCCGCGGCCGGCGGGAAGCAGGTGGCGGGCACGGAGTTGTTCAGATCGACTTCGCCGGTGGTGGCCGAGTTGGACTTGCGCAGACCGTGGGGTCCGTCGGTAATCATATAGCCGGGAATGCCCTTGGCTTCAACGCCTTGCAGATGCCAAGCGTCGCCGCCGGAAGTTAGGGATGCCTTTTCTTCAAGCGTCAGGTCATTGACGGAAGGATAGGTGTTTTCGCTCATACGTTCCTCTTTCGCATCGTTTTCTTGAGTTCGTATCGGTTAACCGGTCTGTGGAATCTCAACCCCGAAATCTTTACTAACCGGTCAGTAGGTACTTTATCAAAAACAGCATCACAACACGCCAATCTTCTTTGAAAAATCAGTTACCGACCGTAAAGTAACTGCAGTATTTACAACTTGAGAGAAATGGCGATTCATAAGCATTGCAGCGCACATGAACCGCCACTATGAGTGCAAGAAAGGGAATCATCATGGCCAACGAAGAAGTCGACCGAAGAGCGGAGATTCTCAATGCGGCCGTCGAACTGTTTGGAACGCTCGGCTATTACGGCACTTCCCTGCAGAAAATCGCCGATCGCGTAGGACTCACCAAGGCTGGCGTGCTGCATTATGTCGGCAGTAAGGAAGGACTGCTCACAGCCGCGCTGGACGAAGTCTACGATTCCGAAACGGAAGACATTCTTACCGACATAGTACGTGAGCCACGCCCATTGATTGCCGACATGTGGCGCAGAATCGTGGCGGTGAACGCACGCAGACCGATTCAGGTGCACATGTTTTCCACGTTGAGCGCCGAAGCGATCGACCCGAACCACCCCGCACACGAGTATTTCGCCAACCACGAACTGCATAATGCCGACACCGCACTCAACATCCGTTGGCAAGTGCCCGAAGGTGTTGATACGCGCCGGCTGCTTAATGCAGGATTCGCCATGATGGACGGCGTGCAGCTGCGTTGGCTGCGCACGCCCGGCCAGGACCTGAACGCCATGTGGGCGGAATGCGAAGACGCCCTGTTCCCCCTGCCCATGTGGGAGGGCTACCGTTAAGCCTCTGCCCCGGCACCGCATTAATGTATGGATGCAGACGTAAAAGGAGGCATGTATGCGGATTCTGCTGGCACCGGACTCGTTCAAGGAAGCCGCTTCGGCTGAAGCAATCGCACAGGCGATGGCTCGCGGCATTAAGCGTGGCAATCCGCAGGCGGAATGCCGGCTCATGCCTCTTTCCGATGGCGGCGAAGGATTGACACAAGCCTTGGTTCATGCCACCGCCGGCACGTTGCACAATGTTGAGACAGTTGATGCGATCGGCCGCCCGATTACCGCTCAGTTTGGCTTTCTTGGCAATAATCATGCTTCTTGTATTCTCCGCACCGCCGTGGTCGAGTTGGCTTCGGCAAGCGGACTTGAACGGGTCTACCCCGCCGACCGCAATGCGTTGTCCGCTTCCACGTTCGGCACCGGATTGCTGATTCGTGCTGCGATTGACGCTGGCGCGGATCGTATTGTGCTTGGTTTGGGCGGCAGTGCCACTACGGATGGTGGCACGGGATTGGCTCGCGCGCTTGGATTTCGTTTTCTTGATACGGCAGGTCATGATATTCCGCTTGGTGGCGGTTCTCTTGTTGATTTGGAGAGGATTGACGATTCGGAAGTTCCCGATTTTGTAAAAAATGTTCCGATTGTTCTCGCCTGCGATGTCACCAATCCTTTGACCGGACCAGAAGGTGCTGCGCATGTGTTCGCTCCGCAAAAAGGCGCGAACACAGCACAGGTCGAACTCCTCGATCAGGGACTCGCGAATCTCGCACACGCGATCATGCAATACAATGGCCGCGATATTGAGCGCATTCCCGGTACAGGCGCCGCGGGCGGTACCGGCGGCGGGATGCTCGGCCTGTTCAATACAACAGTACGGCCGGGAATCGAACTTGTGCTCGATCTTGCGCATGGTCGAGAAGCATGCGCATGGGCCGACGTCATCATCACCGGTGAAGGTTCCATCGACAGTCAGACACCGTACGGCAAAGTGCCGAGTGGCATTGCGAAACTGGCGCAATCGCAAGGAAAACCAACTATTGCCATTGGCGGAACGGTAACTCGCGATCCACACACCATCGAAGCGTTGAACGAGACCGGCATCGTCTCAACGTTCGGTATTGCGCCCGGGCCGGCGGATCTTGCGACGCTGATCGCCAACACGGAACGCAATGTCGAGATTACGTGTGCCGCAATCGCCGACACACTGCGCGTTGCTTCGGCTACTGCAGTAGCTGCAGCTACTTCACCTTGCGAATCAGCATGATGAACACCGTGCCCAGTAGCACCGCAACCACAGCGACCGGGAACAAAGCCGTATAACCGCCAGTGGCAAGCACAATCGCGCCGGCAAGCTGCTGTATGGCGTTCATCCCCGCGGAACGGTCGGCGTTCATTGACGATGGCAACTGGTTCAACGCATGCGTCTGATCAGGCACCAGTACGAATCCGGAAGCAGCCATAAATAACGCGTATGCCACGGCAATGGTCCATTCATGTGAGCCGCCCACGATCGACATTTCGTAGGCGGCTCATATCAGACTAGCGTGTCGATTATTGGGTTCTGCGACACGGCTTATTTCGTTTCGCTTTTACGCGACGGTGAAGGTGGTGCGCTTCAAGTGTTCGCGACGGCTGGAATGGCCGATAAGCACTTCGAATTCGCCCGGTTCGACGATTCGGTTAGCTTCCGAATCGACAATGGTGCAATCGGAAACCGGAATGTCGAAGGCAACGGTCTTGCTTTTGCCTGGTTCGAGTTCCACGCGCTGGAATGCTTTGAGTTCACGATCAGTCCAGCTGTAGGAGGTCACGATGTCGCCGATGTAGAGCTGCACTACTTCCGTGCCCTTGCGATCGCCCGTATTGGTGAGGGTGATTTCGGCATGCACGGTGTCGGTTTCGGTGAATATGCCGGATTCCGGAACGTTGGTGATGGTCGGATCTCCGTATTCGAACGTGGTGTAGCTCAGACCCTCGCCGAATGCGAATGCCGGATTCTGCGTGAGGTCGGCGTAACGGTTGCCGTGCTGGCCTCGAATCTGGTTGTAGTAGACCGGCAGCTGTCCTGCGTGACGCGGGAAGGTGATCGGCAGGCGTCCGCTCGGTTCGGTTTCGCCGAGAATGATTTCGGCGATGGCCTGGCCGCCCTTCATGCCCGGGCTTGGAGCCCACAGCAGAGCCGAAGTACCTTCGGCTGGAGTTTCGTCAACAATCACGCCGTTGGTGCCGATCACGGATGCCGGCAGCACTTGCGGCTTGGAGCTGACAAGCACCACCACGAACGGCTTGCCGGTTTCGCGAGCCACGTTCGACAGTGCATCGATCAGTGCATTCTGTCCGCCGAGCAGTTCAAGCGTGGCGGTGGAGCAGCCTTCGCCAATGGCCTGGATCACATCGCCCACCACGGCCACGATCAGGTCGCTTTTGCGTGCGTTTTCCACGGCTTCGTCAAGCAGTGCGCGATCAATCTTGGCGGAAACGCCGATCTTCGGGCGAGGCTGTCCATCCGGGTAGAACTCGCCTTCCGGATCGGGCACCAAATCCACGATGTTGGCACCGCGAGAGTACACGACCTCGCAACCTTCCGGAGCGAGCTGCTTGAAACCATCAAGCACGGTGGTGATCATTTCACGCGGGTGGCCGTCAGGCATCCAGTTGATCTGGCCGGAGCTGCCTGCCCAGTCGCCCAGCTGGGTCTGGGCGTCATCGGCGAGCGGGCCAACGACCGCGATACGCTTCGCACCGGCCACGTTGAACGGCAGTGAACCGTCGTTCTTCAGCAATGCCACGGCTTCGCGAGCCACTTCAAGGTTGAGCTGCTGATGCTCTTCGGAACCGATCACTGCATCGATACGCTTCTGGTCGGGCAAGCGTGGATCTTCGAACAGTCCAAGACGGAACTTCAGTGCGAGAATACGAGCCACGGCGGCATCGATCAACGATTCGTCAAGCAGACCGGTCTTCACGGCTTCGATCGCACCCTCGTAGAACTTTGGCGTGGTCATCACCAAGTCGTTGCCGGACTTGACCGCATCGGCAGCAGCCTGCACATAGTCAGGCTTGACCTTCTGCTCCCACACGGAACGGCCGACGTTGTCCCAGTCGGTGATGAGCGTGCCCTGATAGTTCCAAGCGCCACGCAGTTTGTCGGAAAGCAGCCACTTGTTGAAGGTGACCGGCACACCTTCGATGGATTCGTAGCCGAGCATGAAGGTGCCGCAGCCTTCCTTGGCCACGCGTTCAAACGGCGGCAGGAACCAGGATTCCAGCTTGCGGTGGCTCAGGTCGGCTTCGGAAGCGTCACGCCCTCCCTGTGTTTCGGAATAGCCTGCGAAATGCTTGGCGCATGCGAGGATCGCGTCTTTGGCGAGCGGCTCGCCCGCCTTAGCTCCACCTTGATAGCCCTTGACAATGGACGATGCCATTTCGCCAATCAGGTACGGATCTTCGCCAAAGGTTTCGCCCACGCGGCCCCAACGGGTGTCTCGCGCGATGCACAGCACCGGGGAGAACGTCCAATGCACGCCGGTGGCTGACACTTCCTCGGCGGTGGCACGGCCCGCGGCCTGTACCTTTTCAGAATCCCACGTGGTTGCCATGCCTAGCTGTTCCGGGAAAATGGTGGCTCCCGGCCAGAAGGAATAGCCGTGAATGCAGTCGTCGCCGATCACCAGCGGAATGCCGAGACGGGTTTTGGCGTTCACCGTTTCCACGGCTTTCGGCAGATCGGAAGGCGAGGTGTGCAGAATGGAACCAACGTGCTTGTCGACGATCAGATCGTCCAAATCGCCGCTTCGCGCGTCAAGCTGCATCATCTGTCCGACTTTTTCCTCAAGGGTCATTCGACCAAGCAGATCGGCGATGCGTTCCTCAGTAGGAAGTTCCGGATTCCTATAAGGCAGATTTACAGTATTTTCAGTGGTTTCGGTCATGGATTGCTCACTTTCCTCATTGAAGCGATTTTCTTTAATTACCAATTGGTAGTTTAGTATATCATATGCACATCCGCAACTCGACATAAACCCGTCAACGCAAAAGGCGAGGGACCATCAGACCTCACCTTTTCGCACGCGCATGCAATGCCAATCTCAACAAGTATTCAAAATCAACGATATGCATCCCACAACGGGGATGGAAACAGCATGTTTTCCATCTGAGCCCACTCTTTGCATAAATCAACTTCAGGCTCGCGCAACCACCATAATTGCACACCATCCATGATTTCCATGGCCTTACGCACCACCGGTCGCATGCTCGACTTCCATGAACCCAATTGCGGAGGAATCAGCCAAGGATATTGCGAATAGTTCTCCCAAATATCGTCCATACGAACAGTGAATTCATCATGCAACGGATGTTCAGGATTCAACGATTCCACAGAAAGCACGGTAAACTTTGAAACAGACACCCCCAAGTATGCCAAAACCAAGCGTCACTATATGTGGACGCAGCAATGAACAATTCCCCTATGACAACTAGCATGGGGAGACATTATTTGTAAAGCATAAAAGAAGGTCCATTCAAATGGAGAAGCCGAACGATATTAAAAGAGACTCCATATCAGTGAATTACTTTTTGAATACTGCTGCGTACAGCGGTCTCTTCTCCCTTCTTTCGGTTATTCTCACCGGCCAAGTTTCTGCGGCGTCATCGCTATATGTTGGGCTGGCGCTCGGAATTTTATCTCTTTTTTCTAGAGGCAGTACTGTTTTTATAGGTAGCCTGATTGAGCGTTTCTCAACGGTATCCCTCACCGAGACCGGTTTCGGATTCATGGTTTTTTCACTTTTGCTGCTACAACCGGCAATGGGTGGTTTTATCGGCTTCCTTTTTGCGGATTTGGCTTTGCTGGGACTCGGTCTTTCATTGGTTAATTTTGCCCTACGAGGGCATATCATCGCTACAGTAAAGGATAAAAAAATTCAGGCTTCTTTGTTTGCTTTAGTGACCATGGCAGCCAATCTTGGATCCGCGATTGGACCTCTGGGTTCGAATTACATATATAAGGCTTTCGGACAAACGCTCTTTATTGCAATCATCGTCGGACTCTATGCTTTTTCTGCTTTACTAGCTCCAATAGCGCTGACTCATCATGTCTTCATACGCAATGAGAAGAGCGGCGAGGAAAACACTTCCTCCATCGTGAAGACCATTACAGACTCGCTGAAAAGTCCCGGTACGGTTCTTGCCATCCTGGCGGTGTTCGTGGGCAGTATCATGAATGGTCAGCTTTTTGCCGGAATGGCATTGGAATTCCACTCGTTATCCGATAGTCCAGTCATAAGAGGATTGTTCTATTCCATTGATGCCATATCGGTCATAGCACTGC
>OGTB01000371.1_pt1 | contig 37507 bp, 30 predicted proteins | sample 1553611 | NCBI WGS metagenome assembly OGTB01 (sample SAMEA2580032, study PRJEB22360) | human gut metagenome | biome: human gut; feature: human-associated habitat; material: faeces | place: Denmark | collected 2008/2010 | reverse complement strand
TCAATACGCAGCGCCTGAAATGTTCTGGCACAGGATTTCTTCACTGCCTCTTTCCGATCTGCAGCCGATACTCTGACCAACGCCTTTTCAATTAATTCACGCAGTTTTGATGTTGTATCCACCGGATGCCCTTTTTTCAGTTCCTGCATCACAACTGACGCGATCTCTGCCGCATAAGGGTCATCAGACTTCTCAATCAACATACCCTCAAATTCATCCCTTGTCACATGCTTTAACCGCTCGGATGCAGGCTCTCCCTTTGTCTGATCCAGTCTCAGATCCAACGGTCCGTCATATTTATAAGAAAATCCTCTGTCCGGGTTATCAATCTGCATGGAAGAAACCCCCAGGTCTGCCAGTATAAAATCGAATTTGCCATCTTTTTCGGCTACCTCATCAATATTGGCAAAGTTGATCTTCCGAACCGTCAGTATGTCCGGTCCGAATCCCTGATTTCTCAACCTCTCTTCTGTCTTGGCCATCTCAATGGCATCCACATCAAGAGCCGTCAGATGACCTTCGCCATTCAGGCACCTCAACATAGCGGATGTGTGCCCGCCATATCCCAACGTAGCATCCAGTCCTCTTTGCCCCGGCTGAATCTGCAGAAAATCAAGGATTTCCTGCACCATGATCGATATATGCATTCCTGCCGGTGTGCTTCCTTTGCTGATGACTTTTTGAATCGTATCTCCATATTTTTCTGGGTTTAATTCTTTGTATTTTTCTTCAAATCTTCTTGGATGAGTTCCTTTGTATCTGACTCTTCGTTTGTGTTTCTTTTCTGGCTGTTGCTGTTCCATTATTTTATCCCTTTCTTTGTCATAATTCGTTAATCTAAGATCAAGACATTTTTTCCTTCAAATGCAAATCCGTAGGATCTAATATTATTTTCACTGATTCCTACTTCAATTAACTCTTCTTTGTATTTCTTTTCTTTGATTTGTTCCAATGCGTTTTGTGCTGTTTCTTCTAAAGATTTTTCTTTTCTTGGACTGATCACTTTAAATTCCATAATAATTGCTTTGTCTCTGATATTTCTAGGCCTTAGCATAACATCATATCTTCCAAAACCACTTTCACGGTTAGATTTTATTTCATATCGATCCATTAATTCTACCAAAAGACCGAGAACAAATCCATGATAAAACCGTTCAGGTTCCAATATCTGTGATGATTTCTTTCCTACATCAAAATAGCTGAAAATACGCATTGATATCCGGTTCATGTAAGCATTCATTGCCTCTATATCATCATCTAACATGGCTTTGATAAATGCATTATAATCCCCTCCTGTCTTTGAAAACCAGTTCTTTACCATATGTGCAAACATCACTTGTACTTCAAAGTTCGTTAATTTCAAACGATATAGCTGCTTCCAGCTTAAGTAACCAGATTCATCTTTTATTTTTTCTTCTACTTTCAGATAACCACTCGCAAGCAGAAGACTCCAGATCGCTGTTTCCTCTAAATCCAGCTGATCATATACAATCTGTTCATCTAATTCTGTAACAATTTCTTTCCCGCCTAATAACAATTCAAAAGATTCTTTTACCTGTGTATTTCCTTCACGAATCAGCTTCCCAATCAATGAATTACTGCTTGTATTTGCCCAATATGGCCCAACTTCTTTTTTATCCAGATAGTTAATAATAGACCATGGATTATAAATATCTTTCGCCTCTCCAAAACAAAATCCATCATACCAGCGTTTTACTTCTTCTTTTTTATCTTCTAATTCATATTCGCTAAGAGCCTTTGTAACTTCTTCCTGTGTAAATCCAAACTTATCTTCGTATTTCTTTGAAGTTGTTGTCACAACTTCCAGATTATTAAGATCTGAAAAGATGGATTCTTTACTGACCCTTGTGATTCCTGTCATGACTGCTCTTTCCAGATATGGATTTGTTTTAAATGTGGAATTCAACAGAGATCTTAAGACTCCCATCAAATCCGGCCAGAATCCGCCTACATAAGCTTCTTGAATTGGTGTGTCATATTCATCTAATAAAATGATCGTTTTCTTTCCATAATAGCGGCTTAGATAATCTGACATCTTTCGAATAGAATCAGAAATCATACTGTCATTCATTTTTGTTGAAATTTGTTTGTACTCTTCCTTTTCATTGTCCGTCAGCAGATCTGTATGAAGAAGAAAAATATTTTTATTATAAAGTTCTTGTATGATGCGGCAAATGCTTTCTCTTGCCTGCTCATATGTGTTTTCTTTTACATTTGCAAAACTTAGAAAGATTACGGGGTATCTTCCTTGAATTTCCCGGTATTCTTTATATTTCCAAATATTTAATCCTTCGAATAATTCATCTCTTTTGGCATATTCGATTGAGAAAAATTTCTCTAACATACTCATATTCAATGTTTTTCCAAAACGTCTGGGACGTGTGATCAGCGTAACTGCGTCATCAGATTCCCACCATTCTTTGATGAATTCGGTTTTATCAATATAAAAATTGTTTTTTATTCGGACGGTTTCAAAATCTTGATGTCCGATTCCGACAACTCTTGCCATGCTGATCTCTCCTTTTGTCATTCTTACACTTCATTATTATGAATCATACAAAAACCTATACTGTAACTTCCGCATTCTGCTTAATCTGATCAATCACTGTCATGATCCTCATTGCGATATCCATATCATTTTCAAAAATCTGTCCGATACTTCCAACGCTTCGAAATGGCTCGTCCATCATGACTTTTCGATCTTCTATCATTCCATTGACAGAAATATAATCAACGATCAATCGCACAAAGCGAATCTGATTGGCATTTAATTTCTCCTCATTTAAAAATTCATTAAACGCTTCATTTGCTGCTTGTCGATCCATTCCTGTAATCTTTCTTACAAGAATTCCAACTGGTGTGTCCCCATATTCTTTTGTATAATCTTCTTTTGATCCTAGCTCCTGCCAGAGAATTCTCTCAAGTTCCTGCATATCGCCTTTTTGTAAAGGCTGGTTATTGCGTAATTTGTGCACCGCCATGTTATCCTGATGCTCTTTCAAATAGAATTCCACTTTTTTGCGATAATTTTCTAATCGATTTCCCATCTCAATTGGTGTGTTTTCCTGATATTCTATGATCTGATCTGCAAAATCTGTGTAAACGATTCTCTGTGTCTTTTTCGGCAAAAACTGGATTAAATCTCTAAGAGCTTCCCTGACTGCATCCATTTCCAGAATAAATGCTTTTTCCCAGAATTCATTTGTCTGTACTTTATCTAAAATATATTTTTGCTCTTTAATCTGTGGTACAGAATCCTGCATTAAAGATAACTTCTCCGCAATACCAATGACTGCTCCAATATTTTTTGATGGATTCTTCTGTTCCAACATTGCAAGTTCGATACTATACATCAGATAATCAAATCTTCGTGCCAGTTCATTTTCCTTCTCTGCCTCTATGATCGGTGCGATATGTTTCTTCAGGTCAGCCATTGCTTCTGTCTCAAGAATATCCCATGATTTCTGATCTCGGTATCGAAGAACATATTTCAAATGATGTTTTACAACAAAACTTTGGTCATTAAGATCACTTACTGCTTGTATTAATTCTTGCACTAATGTATTTCGATATTCTCTAAAATCTTCCTCTTTTTGATATTCTGTATCTTGTAATTCTCTTGCAATCCTTGCTTTACATAAAAAGATTTTTTCTGATAACGTTTCTATAAAACCACTGTCTTTTCCATGCGGATTCACTCTGAAATATTCGAAATTATTGCAATAATCAAAAATCAAAAACTTTTCTTTGTCCATTCCAGGACCTAGCAAATCTTTGCAAAGTCTTGTTCCTCTTCCGATCATCTGACAAAATTTTGCATAACTTCTGACCTTCTTAAAAAATACAAGATTTAAAATCTCTGGAACATCAATTCCTGTGTCCAACATGTCTACAGATACTGCAATCTGCGGCATCTTATCCTTTTCTTCAAATTGTTCAATTAAATGTTCGGACTCTTTGATGCTGTAATCAATCTGTTTGATGAAATGACTTCCCTTTTCTGGGAAAAGTTTCTGAAAACGTTCTACAATTGCCTTTGCATGTTTGCTGTTTCTCGCAAAAATAATTGTCTTTCCCAGTTTATCTCCACCTTCTACTTTTAATCCTTCCCTCATGAGATTAGTTAATACAAGATCTATCGTGTCTTTATTAAACAGCCAGCGATTCACTGCCGTATTTGGAATATCTTTCTCCACATTCTCATCATCATCAAATTCATCGTCAAATGCTTCTTTTTCCTCTTCCGATAACTGATCATAGTGGATTCCCTCTTCCATGATCTTTGTCTTATACTCTCTCGTCCGGTAATCGACCAGATATCCTTCTTTTACCGCCTCATCAAGTTCATACGCATACGTTGGAACACCTCGCTCGAGATCAAAGATCGTATAAGTGTTTTTATCAATCTCATCTTTTGGTGTTGCCGTCATTCCTAATAAAACTGCATCAAAATAGTGAAAAATTTCCTGATATTTTTTATAAATGCTTCGATGACTTTCATCTACAATGATCAGATCAAAATGTGCTGGTGTAAATAATTTTTTCCCATCTTTTTTCTTTGTTTCATCAATCGCATTTAACATCGTTGGATATGTTGAAAATATCATTCTGCTGCTTTCTGGATCTTCTTTATTTTCAAGCAGGTTGCATACTGTCAGGTCTGGAAGGAGATTACTGTAACTCTTCTTTGCCTGAGAAACTAACGCTTTACGGTCCGCTAAGAATAAAATATTCTTAACATAATTATGTCTGCGAAGTACATCTACCAGACTAATACTAACCCTTGTCTTTCCTGATCCTGTTGCCTGCACTAATAGTAGCTTCCTGTGATGATTCATGATTGATTCACATAAAACCGTCACGGCTTCTTTCTGATATGGGCGATTTGTAATCTTATCTTGAATCTCTAAATGAATCAGTGGCTTCCTGCTCGTTCTTTGATCTACCATTCGCTGCAGATCTTCTTTTGAGAAAATTCCTGAAACAACCCTCTGTGGATCATCCTGTGCATCATCAATGATCTGCATTTCAAAACCATTTGTGATAAAAATGATTGGTCTTTGCTGGTATTGATTTTCCAGACAATCCGCATATAATTTTGCCTGATGGCTTCCTTTCATCGGATCTGCACTGCTTCGTTTTGCTTCAATGACTGCCAGTGGTTTCCCATTGTTGCCATATAGAACATAATCTGCATATCCTTTTCCACTGCTGTTTGGCATTCCCATAACTGGTACTTCGATAAGGCAATCCTTGCCAATCGTCCATCCAGCTTCCGCCAGATCAAGGTCGATGTATTTTCTTCTTGTCTCTGCTTCTGTATCTTTATCCACTTCATAACTTCGTCCAGTCTCATTTTCCTCACGAAGTTTGGTCATTTGTGCTCTTAGTTTCTCATTTTCCTTGATTGCTTCTTCTAATTTCTGATCTTTTCCGCTTAGTTCTTTTTGAAGATTTTCTAACTCTTCCTGTGTCTTTTTTTCTTTTCCTGCATCTGGCAGCAGACTCATATCGTAATGGCGGTTTACATAGTTCTCCCCATAACAGTAGTCTATCCATTTGCAAAACTGAAAAACACAGCGTAAAGACAGTACGGCTGCATCATATTTTACATTGGTATTTGTATGTACCGCAACATTTCCAAGCTTGATCGTGTATTTTAGCATGTCAAATAATTTGGGTTGAATCAGCTTACGGAAAGAATATTCATGAATCAGGCTGGATATATTATCTCGATATGGCATGGTCAGCGCATCATCGTGGACATATACCCATCGCACTGCGAGTTCTAAGGCTCGTCTTGACAAAATTGCTGCTGTTGACGGAGATATAGCAATGCTTTGTTCCGCTTCTGCTGCCTGCTTTGCAAAGTCTTTGAAACGATCTGTTTGTGCTAGAAAGTCAAAATTCGTCTGCATATGGTTTCCCTCCCCTTGTTTTTCCTGATTCTTTGGTATTTGGTCTTGGTTTTATTATACTCTGTGTGTTGTGGGTGGTGCAATATAGAAATTTGTGGATGACAAACTTCGATTTGTTGACGCGTTCAGAAAATCTTACATAATCCTCTTGTAATTTCATTGGCGGTACAATTAATACTAAATTCTCAATCTGTTGTTTTGTAATAGCCTCTCTCGTAGCACCACCACTTGTGGCTATTCTCCATAATAATTTTTGATAATTATCTTCTGTGAACATACTGCATAAAAATTCTGGTAATATTTTTTCTTTACATCGAACAATTGCTACATGCTGATTAACTCTTGCTGGAATCAACTCATCAGGAACTATACAACATCTTGCAACAGAAGCTCCTGTAATATTAAGCAAAACATCTTTATGTTCAACTGTAACATTAGATAATTTATTTGCCTGTTCATCATTTATAAACGCTAAATCTCCATATTCAAATCTATTATTATATACATTCATACTCCTAACAAATGCAATTCCTTCTGTACAATAACTTTCTCTACCTCCTTTAGGTGTAGCTCCAGAACCAATTTTTGAAGTTAAATTTTTACAAGTGTCAATACTCCACCCTTTTGTATTTTGAACAGGATCACCAAACATCTCTACAAATCGGGCTTGGATTAAAGAATCAAATTTTGCTAATTCTCTCTTTTTCATATCTATAATATTATATATTTTATTTAATCTATATACTATTTTGTCTTGAATATTTCTATCTATAACTGGTACTGGATATTTTGCAACTCTTTTAGGTTGTGCTCTTGTTAATGAACCACCTATTCCTGTCACTTCGCTTACCATTAGTTGTCTAAATTTGGGTGATCTAAAATACCAAGCCAAAAATTCAGGATTATATTTATTACTTCTAACAACTATCCATTCTGAGGATGCAATATTAACATTTTCTGATTCTTTTTTTACAATCCAAACACGATTAATACGTGGATTAATTTTACATAACAATATATCATTTTTTCTTACTACAATTTTACTTGAAGCAATTTGCTTTCCAGTTAAATATTCAGGATGCCCTGTTTCATAAACAGGTACACTATATAACTCAAAAACCATTTCTTGCATTTTTGCTGGATTTATACTTTCACTTTTATACTCATTAATATCCTCTAACTCTATATATTTCATATCCCATTCCTTGCAAATTCTTTTTAAGTTTAATTTTATTATTGATATCTATATTTTTATCCAGTATAATAATTATAGATGTTACCATAACGGTAGGCGGTTAGCCTCCTATCCGGAAGTTATAGTCCGGTTTACATAGAAATCCAATTATTTTGGAAATTTACTTAGGAGGATTTGACTTATGTTGACTATTGATAACCTCATTGGCATTATTTGTCTTTGTACGACTTTTTATAGTCTTGGTTATTCACATGGACAACGTGATTCCAAGACAAAAAAATAGCCGCCCCAACCTGTAAATGAGCGACTATTTCGACTTATAATATCAGGCTAACCGTCTATCGGTAGCATCTTTTCTATTTATAGAATATCATCATCTCGCCCATTTGTCAACGCATTATTATATTGTTTAATATAGTTCAAAATACAAATTCAAATTTTTAAAGGAATGAATTTCAATTTATCTGACTATGCCATATATTTCTGATGGGATGCCTTTACATTATTCTGATTTACCATTGCATATTGCATCGTTGTATCAATTTGTGAATGTCCAAGAATCTTTTGTACCTGTTCAATTGGCATTCCTTTGTCAATAGCTCTCGTTGCCATCGTTCTTCGGAATTTATGCGGATGGATTCGTTCTAAGCCGAGTTCTCTTCCTAATTGTCTTAATCGAATCTCTACTCCACTAATCTTTAAACGATCATATGGAGCATCCAAAGTCACGAATAATGCTGGATTCTTGTCCCTTCTGCTTTCTATGTATTCAATTAAATGTACCTTTGCTTTTGCATCAAAATAAACTCTTCTTTCTTTATCTCCTTTTCCGTATACAACACATTCTCTTTCTTCAAAATCAATATCTCCAATATTCAAATTGACAAGTTCCCCTACACGTATTCCTGTTGAATATAGGAGATCAATCATTGCAAGATCACGAATCTGTGTACAATGATCTCTAAGTTGTTCAATTCCCTCATCTGAGATCACGCTTTTCACAACTGTTTTTGTCTTAATCTTATGAATCCTTCTCATCGGACTTTTTAAGATATAATCTTCTTCCTCCAACCACGTAAAGAAGCTAGAGATATTTCGCCTGATATTATCAATTGTAACATTAGAACAGTTATTTTTCTTTTGATAATCCGCAAGATACGATCTCATTTCATCTGTCGTAATCTTGCGGATTTCTTTTTTTGTTTGTGAAAGCATATGCTCTGCTGTTACCTTATAATATTGAATGGTACGTTCTGAACATCCTTCTATTCTTTTCGCATCTAAAAACATTTTTAAAAATTCTTCATTCGATATCTGTTGTTTCTCCGGTTCATTTTCTGAAAATGTTCTTAGAATTACTTCCTGTAATTTTTTCATCTGTGGCACTGTTAAATACTCTGCCATCTCACTTAGTATTGTTACAATTTTTTCTTCCATGCTGGTACACTCCTATATACCAACATCCTTCAACCATTCTTGTTTTTTAATCTATAAAATATTGACATTCCTGATAATATGTTTCAGCTTCTTTTTGCATTAATTCTAATAATTGATCTATTTTATGATGCTCTCTAAATTCTTTTAAACCTTCTAAATACTTGCTTTTGTCATCGTCTAAAATAATAAATGGTGCTAATTCATTATATTTCAAGCATTCCCGAAACAATATCATTCTTCCTGTCCGCCCATTTCCAGCCTGAAATGGATGAATTAACTCATATCTTGCATGAAATTCAGCAAGTGTTTTCATGCTTTTCTCTTGTTTATAATACCAATCCAAGAGTTGCTTCATCTCTGTTTCTACATCTTTTGGCAATGCTGTTTTATACATTCCAATCATATTCGGACGTTTCTTATAATCTCCAATCGCATATCCTTTCGCTCGATCTTCAAAAACTCCTGATTTCAGTTCGCAATGCAACTGTTTAATTAGATTCTCTGCCAATTCTTCTTCCAAAGTATCTAACATGTAGTTAAACATCAAGAAATGTCCATTCATTTCTTCTACGTCTTTAGCACGATAATAGTCATCACTAATTGGTAATGTTCCATTGTCAAACAATGATGATATCTGTTCAAGTGTCAATTTACTTCCTTCAATCTTATTTGAATTATATGCTACTATTTTTTGCGTATAAGCATACACTCCTGATCTATCAAATCGTTTTTGTTCTATTTTAAGACGTTCAATTAACCATTGTTTAAATTCTGACATCTTGACATTTCCTTTTTATCCAAAATATTCCTGCATTAATGAATCAAATAGTAATTGTGTTTTTTCTAATGATTTCTGAACTTCAAACTTCGATTTGTTGACTTTTACGACAAAGGCGGCGAATTGCTGCTGAAGCTCAATGGATGGGCACATAATCCTTAAATTTTTCAGTCTGGCAATAGAAAGATAGTTCACCGTAGATCCTTCTGGGACTTCATCTATCTGTAATCTAAATCCTGGCATTTGAAACAAAAACATCAAATAGTTATTTGTTATCTTCTCATCTCTGTTATAAAGCCAACTAATCATACCATCCTGAAAATAAAATTTGTCCTGCTCCTTGATTTCATAGCACTGTCCTAATGTTCCCCTCGATGTAACTAAAATATCCCCTGCTACAGGGACTAAATCTCTTTCCTGTAATTCTTCATATAACTCTTCAGAAATGAATAGATTAGCTGATTCATCTGCCTTTTCGATTTTATTCATCAGATCAGATATTCTAAGGAATGGGATTCCTTCTGGAACCTGTTCACTCTGATAAATACGTTTACTTGATCCAATAGTAAACAAATCTCCCAGCATATATATCGGCCATTTCAAGGCATTATATTTCGGATCCCCAAACAACTCGATAAATCGGGCTTGGATTAAGGAATTCAACTTTTCTAATTCTTTTTTGTAAACTTTTATAGTATCTTCAAGCTTAACCAATATATTGGAAATTTTACTTTGTTTTTCTATATTCGGCATCTTTAATACTATCTTTTTTAATTCTTTAGCCGAAAGGTGTTTCACCGTAACAAATGATGTTTTCTCTTCAATCTCTTTTAGTTTTCTTGACATTGCAAATCTTAGATATTCTTCATTCGTTCCATTTTTTGCAACAATTTTGCATACTCGTTGATTTAATAATGCCTCATTGCTATTCCATCTGGCAATGTTAAACTCACCATCCATACCAATAAGTAAATCATTTCTGTGAACAATATATTCTTTTGAATATGTACCAGAATAAAATGTTTCAGAATATCCTCGTTTTACATCCCTTATCCTAATTAATGGTATAAATGAACTATCATTGCTAAATTTTTTCGAATCAAATGCATATCCATATTGTATATCACAAACATCCATTAATTTTTTCATATTGTTATTCCTCATAAAATTCAAATTTTTCTATCGACTAATCATCATTTTCTTCCAACATTTTCCTTAATTCCACCAGATTCTTATGAATCTCCACCTCTAATTCCTCAATATCTTTCAATATTTCCTCTGTTGGTGGATATTCTACTGGAATATACTCGATCTCTTTATATTTATTGATAGAGAGATCATAGTCATTTTCAACAATTTCTTCTTTTGGCACAAAAAAAGACTGTTCTGTTCGTTTTCTTTCTTCTTCCTTTTCTAGATTCCGGTATCTCTCAATGATATCTGGAATATCATTTTCCTCGATTTCCTGACGTTTATCATCTAAGGTTCTTCCATCAGCTTTCATATCATAAAACCAAACTTTATCCGTACCACCTGCCCCTGTCTTTGTGAACAGTAAGATTGCTGTGGATACTCCTGCATATGGTTTGAAAACTCCAGATGGCATAGAAATCACTGCATTTAATTTGTGATTTTCAATTAATTCTTTTCGAATTGCTTTATGTGCACGGCTGCTTCCAAATAATACTCCATCTGGTACGATAACTGCTGCCCTTCCTCCAATTTTCATAATACGAAGGAATAAAACAAGGAATAATAATTCTGTTTTCTTTGTTTTCGCAACCTTTAAAAGATCTGCTGATACTCCATCATAATCTAAACTTCCTTTAAATGGTGGATTGGCAAGAATTAATGAATACTTTTCTTTGTCTGTATTCATCTCTGACAAGCTGTCCTTATATTCAATATTTGGATCATCAACCCCATGAAGCAGCATATTCATTGCACCGATTCGAAGCATCGTTCGGTCCATATCAAATCCATAAAACATCTCATGATTAAAATGTTCTCTTTGTTCTGCATTCAAGAATAAATCTTGATGATTTTTACGCAAATACTGCTGTGCTGCCATTAAAAATCCTGCTGATCCCATTGCTGGATCGCAGATGATATCAGATGGTACTGGTTTTACCAGTTCTACCATCATCTGAATGATATGTCTTGGTGTTCGGAATTGCCCGTTCTTTCCTGCACTTTCCAATTTTGACAGCAGGTATTCATATAAATCTCCTTTGCTGTCTCCTTCCAGATTTAACCCGTCAATTCCATCGATTACTTTGGTAAGTAACGCTGGTGTTGGAATCTTGAAGATTGCATCTCCCATATATTTGCTGTAGGCAGATTCTCCATCTGGATGTAGATTCTTAATAAATGGAAATACTCCATTCATCATCAGATCATAAATCTCATTCGCATCTCCCAGATTCTTAAATTTACTCCAACGATACTGCTGACAATCGGCTGGAAAGATTCCTTCATATGGAATTCCTAAAATATTTGCATCTCTTTCTTTTCTGGTCTCTACTTCATCTAACTGTTTGATAAATAATAGATAGTTAAACTGTTCGATAACTTCCAGTGGATTTGTAATTCCTCCTGTCCAGAAAATCTCCCAAATTTTATCTACTTTGTTCTTTAATTCACCCGTAATCATCTTACTTCCTCTTCTTCATTTTCATTTTTATTGTGCATGCCGCTTCAAAGCTTCCAGATAAATTGCCCCAAGTCTGCTAGGTTTTGTCTTCTTATGTGTCACATAACCAATATGCATCTCGCCTTCTTCTGCAAGCGGAACTGCGATAATATTCTCTCCATTTAATTCCTTGTCGATCACACCGCTGCTGATCGTATATCCATTTAATCCGATCAATAAATTAAACAGGGTTGCCCTGTCTCTGACTCGGATGTTCTTTGAACGTACTTCCGTACTGAACATCTCTTCGGAATAATAGAAAGAATTATGTTCTCCCTGTTCAAATGACAGATATGGATAATCTTGTAAGTCTTCCATTGTCACTTGATCTTTCTGTGCCAGTGGATTCTTGTCACAAATAAAAATATGTGGTCTTGCCACAAATAATTCTGTAAATTTGAGATCATTTGCTTTCATGATCTTCTCTAATACAGATGCGTTAAATTCATTGAGATATAAAATTCCAATCTCACTTTTCATTCTTGCTACGTCATCGATGATCTCATAAGTCTGTGTCTCTCGCAGACTGAAATCATAATTTTCGCTTCCATATTCTTTGATTAAGTCTACAAATGCATTGACTGCAAAAGAATAATGCTGTGTTGAAATACAAAATTCTTGTTTTCCACCATTTTTATGTTTATATTTCTCTTCGATCAATGCCGCCTGTTCCAGCACCTGTCTTGCGTATCCGAGGAAAATCTCTCCTTCTCTGGATACATGAATTCCTTTGTTGGTGCGGTCAAAGATCGTGATCTGCATCTCTTTTTCCAGTTCCTTTAGGGCTTTTGTAAGACTTGGCTGTGAAACAAAAAGTTCTTCTGCCGCCTTACTGATCGTTCCGATCTCCGCGATTGTTACGACATATCTTAGTTGCTGTAATGTCATCTTTTTCTTCCTTCTTTAGTCCTTTTTGTACCAATTATACAATAGATCATTTCATATGGCAAAGACTAGCTATTTCATGTATTTTTTGAAAAACTGCTCGATCAGACTTAATGTTGGTTCACACCAAAAGTATGGATGTCCATGATCTGCACCTTCTACCAGATAGAATGTGGCATCTTTTTCTTCTTCTTTTAACTTCTTATATAACTGAATGCTCTGGTTTGGTGCTACCGTATCATCTGCTGTTCCATGCATCATAAGAACTGGTGGTGATGGAAGTTCTTTTTTTACATAATTCATACATGTGATCTGGTCAGATAATTCTGGATGCTCGTAGACATTTTTGCTGCCGATTTCTAATCCTTCCGGGCTGTCTGGCTCTCCCTGATTTGGTGTTGTTGGAAAGTCTTCTTTGATTTTTACACAGCTTACACCATATAAATCTACAACTGCATTAACTTTGCAGGAATATTCTTTGTATACATCTGTATCCATGCAATTCATATCTGCCGTAAATGCTGTGATAAATGCCGTATTTCCACTGCTGGAATCTCCCATCAGGAAGATATTTTCCGGGTCAATCTTAGTTTGTATGTCCTCTAGTGTCATATTTTCTCCATTCCTGATCATCCACCAAGGTTGATCCTGTAGTTTCCATGATCTTTTAATAAAAATTGTTTTTGTATAGAATCTTTGTCATATTCTGATTTCTTTCCATGTCCCTCTTCTTTTAATTTTACCTTAATTTGCAGATATTGTCTCTTTTTTATTGTTCTTATGTTAATTTTCAAGTCAATATCGCTTTGAAACCAGTCATTTGCTTTAAAATAATTAATCTGAATCGTTCCTTTTGATTTCTTATGATTGTCGATCAAAGGAATTCTTGCCTCACATGTTCCATACCCTGCATTCTCTTTATCCAGTTCTAAGTGCTTCTGCTTTGTGATATAAAATTTATCCATCGTTTTGGTACCTGTCATATAAGCATGATCATAATCTATGCTCATAGTCTTCTGATATTCTTTTGTTGAATGAATTTTAACTTTTACATATGCAGCATTTCCACGAAAGTATGCAAATACAATCACACAAGCTGCAACAAACAATATACCTCTAATACCAACCACTACTTTTTTATTTTTCATCCTAAAACACCTCCATATGAATAGTTTATCATATGGAGGCATCTTAGTTGCATCTTTATACTTATTTATTTTATTCGCGGTTCTTCAATGCATCGGAAAGTCCGACTTTATAAATTTTTCGCACTAACAGCTTATTAATTACCAGATATGTAATAATAATTCCTGCATAGATCATCGCATATAACTGCCATGAAAAACTTAAATTCATACCACAGGCAATATTAGAAACCATCGCTGGATACATCGCATCCATTAATTTCTTAGATAACGGAACACTGATCAACGCTCCAATTACGATCATATAAAAATTTCCATCGAGATAAAGCTTCTTAATCTCTTTCTTTCGGTATCCAAACACCTTCATCAATGCAATATTTTGTGCAGAGCGATCGATCATGACTTTGATCATCAGATACATAACAATTCCAAAGATTAAAACAGAAAGTCCAACAACCATTCCCATCATCGGTTTCATCATATTGATAAATATATCAGAGCTTTCCTCGATATTCTTTTTACTCGTCGTTGCATACAACTTTCCAGAGTCAATTGACAATTTCTTCTTTGATACGACCATGTTGTAATAGTCAGATGATGTCTGGAAAAGATCTCTCATGCTGTCAATATCCATAAATGCATACAAACCAGATGAATATTGTGTAATATCCGCTACCTGGAATGCATAATCCATTTCTTCTTCCTCGTCAGACAATACAATAGAATCACCTTTTTTCAGATCATATTTCTGTGCCATTGCTGATGAGATCACGACTTTATTCTTTGCCTTAGGAAGGTCTTTGTCCTGACTGAAATATGGATTATCATTTTCCATTCCGATCAAAGAAATCTCCAGATCATATCCCCATATTTCTTTATGCAATCCCTTTACAAAGCAGGCGTCCCCTCCTTTTGGTACTTTTTTATCTGGATATTTGTAAGTATACATATATTCAAACTTTGTATCTTTCTTATTTTCTTTACTGATATGATCACACATTGCATAGCAGTCCAGACCGATCATCATGACTAACAGTGCAATAAACATTCCAAAGATTACCGTAAATCCAGCTCTTGACTCACGCAATAACTGTCTGATCCTGAATTTTGTAAGAAATGGCATATGACCCAGTTTGACTTTTGAAATATGCCCTTTCTTTTGTTCATTTCTTATCATGGAAAGTGCAGGTCTTGAAAGTTTCTTTCTTATAACAAAGTAGTTTACAATCACCGCAACCAATGGCGGCATAATGACTCCATAAACCAGAAGATAAACAAGAAGTTCCGGAGTTAACTCTGGTATAGAGAAATAATCGTAGCAATCCTGCATCTGTACTGGAATTCCCATCGGACTGTATCCAATGATTGTTCCAATCAGTCCTGCAATAAATGTTACGAAGACCGGAATTCTTAGATAACATTTTAAAAGCTGCTTTTTGTTTACTCCCAATGCATATAATGTTCCGATAATGCTGCTTTCTTTCTCGATCCCATGAATGACAAAGACTGAAATCACATAGGTAAACAAGATCATGATGATCACACCTGCCACAATTCCCGCAAGTTTATTAATGACCTGATCATCTGCAGCTGCTCCGATTCTTGTATTATCCGATGCTTTTAAAAACTGAGTCAGATTTGATGTTTCCATATCAAATGCTTTCATCAGTTCTTCTGTGCCTTCTTCTAGTTTATCCGTACCTTCTTTTAACTTATTGCTTCCATCCGATGCTTTCTTCACACCATTGGTATATGCTTTGATTCCATCTCTGTATGTTTTTAATGCATCCAGCTGTTCTTTGGCTGATTCTAAGGATAATCTTGTCAATCCATCACTTGATTTTGCGATCAAATCTTTTAGAATACTTGCATAGTTATTTTCTGTCAGAGATGTTACTCCAAAGGATGCCAGCTGGCTTTCTGCTGTTTTTAAATATGCCTGAAAGATCTGATCGGCACCTTTTTGTAATGTTTCATTGTTTTCACTTAGTTTATTTAATCCGTCTGACATCTGGGTGCTTGCATCGGTCAGTTTTTTGATTCCATCTTTGATGTCATCTTTCTTACCTGCAGTTTCTTTCCAGTAATCTTTAAAATATGGATCATCGACATCATCTGGGTTAAATGTGATCTTCTTTAATTTATTTTTTAACTGTTTCTGGCTCATTGCACCATTTAATCGGTATGCATAGATGTATTCTTCAGATTGAATGCTGTTTTCATTGTCTTTTAGATTATCGTAAGCATCCTCTGTCACAAATGCAAGTCCAAACTGTTTGCTGTCTACAGTACTATCTGACAACTTTTCATAACATGCATCGTAGTCTGGAACTGATCCGATTCCTGTTACTTTATAGGAATCACCATCGATTGTGATCTTTGATCCTATTTTTAAGTTGTGTTCTAAAGCATATCGTTTTTCTACAACAACTTCGCTTGCTTTTTTTGCTAGTCGGCCTTGATCCAGATTAATTTTATCGACTTTTTTACGATTCTTAAAGATTCTCAGCTTGCTTCCATCTTTTTGTCTAAAGTCAAGATAGAATGTCTCTTCTAATGTAATCCCTTTCTTTGTAAGGTTCTCTTTTTGTTTTGTCGTTAATGGCACAAACACCTGAAACTGTCCGTCTTCCAGTTTATGTTTCTTAGCCTGCTTTGCAGTTCCGTCAATAATCGTATCCGCTGCTCCGACTAAACTGATCACCAGATACATACTGATAATGATCAGAAAAGCAAGCGCAAGATAGCGGAATTTATTTTCTTTTAAATCCCTCCATGCCCTTTTTCTCAATACTTTTTCCATTTACAGATCCTCCAGTAATTTGGCAGGTACTCTTGTTTCATTTTCGTATTCTTCACTGATCTGGCCGTCTCTGATAATGATAACTTTATGTACCATGTCACGAATTGCGTTATTATGTGTTACGATCAGCATCGTTGTGCCGTATTGCTGGTTGATCTTCTCTAATAAGATCAAGATATCTTTGGATGTCTTAGAATCGAGAGCTCCTGTCGGTTCGTCACAAAGAAGCAGCTTTGGATTCTTGATCAATGCCCTTGCAATTGCACAACGTTGCTGCTGTCCACCGGATAATTGTGCTGGAAATTTATCTTGATGTTCTGTTAATCCGAGTGTATCTAACAATTCATCCATATCTAATGGATTTTCTGTTAAAAACTGGCAGATTTCTATATTCTCTTTGACCGTAAGGTTTGGTACCAGATTATAAAACTGAAAAATGAATCCTAGATTAGCTCTGCGGTATTCGGAAAGTTCATCTGCGTTTAGACCTGATATTTCATTGCCATCGACTTTGACTGAACCAGAATCCATCGTGTCTAATCCACCGATACAGTTTAACATCGTCGATTTTCCAGAACCGCTGCTTCCCTGGATGACGCACATCTGGCCCTGTTCGATGTTAGTTGTAATTCCTTGTAATACTTGATTGTAGCTTTCGCCTGATCCGAAGCTTTTTTTCATATCTTTTATTTCTAAATACATATGTAATCCCTTTCACTTCCTAGAGTTAGTTTTCTCTAACATATGGTTAGTATTATCTAACACCATTATAACAAAAGTCTACACACTTCACAAGATTGTGATTTGTAATGGTGTTGCATGTATGAGTCAGAAAGAAGATAAGAAGAAATATTTATAAGAAAAAAGGATGACACTCCGCATTTTTGAAAGCGTTTTTTACAAATCGCTGATCCGCGCCTGTTCCTTCGATAACTCGCTTGCTGCGAGCCAAAATGCCCGCAGCTACGTTCAAACAATCGACCACAGGGCGCTGCGAATTTGTAAAAAACGCATTCAAAAAGTGCTCATGTTGTCACCCTTTTTTCTTATAAATATTTCTTCTTATCTTCTTTCTGACTCATACAACGGAACACTATTCAAATCACTACACAGTGTGTATGTTATACGATACTGGTTAATAATTTTTGTATTTATTAACAGAAGGTAAATTTACAATCAATGTTGTCCTCCATACACACCACTTAAATTTTCAATCTTGTGAATTGTCCACTCTATAGACTTCAGGTATATGATAAAAAATAAATAAACGATTGGAAGAGTAGCATTAGAATTTTGCCACGTTTTTTGCGGATTCGCAGCCGGCTTGGTGTGCTGTCTGAGCCTCAAAGAGTTCTGATTTAAACACCCTTGAAGGCGAGTTGCACAAGGAAAGACGGCGGATCAGCGATCTGCAAAAAACGTGAGCAAAATTCTCTAGCTGCTCTTCCAATCGTTTATTTATTTTTTATCATATACTCGAAATCTACAGTTGGCCAACTTACAAATTAAAAATTTAATTTCCACACTCAATACTGATCTGGTTAAACTGATCCAGAAGATCATCAACAACTAATTTTGCTTTTTCTTCTCCAGCTTTATCAAGTACCGCATGTCCCTGATGCATCATAAGAATACGATTACCATATTCCACGGCATAACGCAGGTTATGTGTAACCATGATCGTTGTCAGATTCTTCTCTTTGACAACTTTTCCAGTAAGTTCCATGATCAGTTCTGCTGTCTTTGGATCAAGTGCAGCTGTATGTTCATCAAGAATTAAAATCTCGATTGGTGCCATTGTTGTCATAAGAAGTGCCATGGCCTGTCTCTGTCCTCCTGATAAGGAACCTACTTTGCTTCCCATCATATCTTCAAGTCCAAGTCCTAACTGGCTTAATAATTCTCTGTAATAATCAATTCTCTTCTTATTTGTACCAAATCCGAGTCCAAATTTCTTTCCTTTATTGTCTGCAAGAGACATATTTTCAAGGATTGTCATGGATGGACAGGTTCCCATAGCTGGATTTTGATATACACGTCCAATCTTTCTCTGTCTGATATATTCTTTTTGATGAGAAATATCTTCTCCATTTAAAATGATGTTTCCTGCTTCCGCTTCTAAGCTTCCACAGATCAGGTTTAACATGGATGTCTTTCCTGAACCATTACTTCCGATCACAGAAATGAAATCTCCGTCATCTACCGTCAGATTGAAGTCTTTAAACAGGCAGACTTCATTGACTGTTCCGATATTATAATATTTGTCGATATGTTTTAATTCAATCATGCCTTTTTCACCTTCTTCTTACGGTCCATACTGATGATCAGAATGATCAGGAATAAGACTGCTGTGATCATCTTCAAGTCTGTTGCTGGTAATCCTACTTCGATCGCAATTGCTACACATGCTTTGTAGATCACGGAACCAATGACAACTGCTGTAGTTGCTTTTAAAAGATTTCCTTTAAATACGTTTGTTCCGATAATAACGCTGGCAAGTCCGATAACGATCGTTCCTGTTCCCATGGAAATCTCGAAGAATCTCTGTTGCTGACACATCACACTTCCGGCTAATGCAACTAATCCGTTTGAGATCGCAAGTCCTACGATCTTCACAAATCCACTGTCTTTTGCAAGAGATGTTACGATTGTTTCGTTATCTCCAACTGCTCTTAAGAGATATCCTGATTTTGTCTTTAAATATAAGTCTAATAATACTTTCGCAATGATCATGATGATAAAAATAATGATCACTGTCTTATATGGTGCTAATGCTTCTGGGAAGATTCCGTTGATAAAGTCATTATCAAATACGGATTTGTAGTTAAATAATGGAACATTTGCGCTTCCACCTACAATTCTTAAATTTAATGTGTAAAGACCTGTCATAACGATGATTCCGGATAATAAGTCTCTGACTTTGAATTTTACATGGATAATTCCTGTGATCATTCCTGCAAATGCTCCTGCAAGTGTTGCAGCAACTAATGCTAACAGTGGATTCTTTCCTGAGGAGAGCATGACGGTTGTCACTGCTGCTCCTAATGGGAAAGTACTGTCTACGGACAGATCCGGAAAGTCTAATATTTTGTATGTGATATATACGCCTAGCGCCATGATCGCATAGATAAATCCCTGCTCAAATACGCCTATGATCAATTGTTCCATAATGTTTTACATCTCCTGATTATTTTTCTGGTGCGCTGATCTTGTCAAATGCCTGTTTTGCCTGTTTCTGCACATCTTTGCTGATTGTCATGTTAATCTTCTTTGCTGCTGCTGTGTTGATGATAACATCTCCATTGTTGAATGTTTCAAATTTCATGTCTTTTGCTTTTTCTTCACCTTTTAAGATCTTAGCTGCCATCTTACCTGTCTGTTTTCCTAATTTCACGAAGTCGATTCCGACACAAGCGACACATCCTAATTTTACCTGTTCTACTTCAGATCCGAACACTGGGATATTTAATTTGTTTGCTTTCTGAAGGTATGTCTGCATGTTGCTGACTACTAAGTTGTCTGTTAAGTTTGTGATGCAGTCTACTTTCTTAAGTAAGCTGTCTGCTGCCATTGGCATATCTGCGGAAGCTGTGATTCCCTGTGTGATGATCTTGAATCCATATTTGTCAGCTACTTTTTCGTAAGCTTCGATTCCTGCTTTGGAGTTTGCTTCGTTTGTGCTGTAGAAGATTCCGACATTCTTTGCTTTTGGCATCATCTGACGAATCAGTTTTAACTGTTTATCTGCAAGTACAAGATCGGAAGTTCCTGTGATATTTCCAACGTTATTTCCATCTTTATCTACAAATCCTGCTGCTTTTGGTGATGTAACAGCTGTATAAACAACTGGGATATCACTGTCTTTTGTTGCATTGTATGCACTCTGTGCACTTGGTGTTGCGATTGCACAGATCATATCTAATTTCTTTGATGCAAAGTTTGATGCGATCTGGTTATCTGTAGCTGTATCTGCCTGTGAGTTTTTGTATGTAATCTTTAAGTTTTCTCCTTCTTTGATACCTTCGGATTCTAACCCTTTTAAAAATCCTTCGCGGCAGTTATCAAGCGAACCATGTTCTGCAAACTGGATGATTCCTAAGTTATATGTCTTAGAGGAGCTGTCGTCTTTCTTGCTTCCACATCCAACCATTAATGACATTGCCATGACTGCTGTTAATCCTACTGCTAATACTTTTTTCATTGTTCTCATAATTTCTTCTCCTTTTTATTTAAGCTGTACGTTTCTTCAATAGAAAAAAAGAAAAGCCCCAAGCAAATATGCTTGAGGCGAATTATCCGCGGTACCACTCAAATTGACACTAGCTGTGTCCACTTAAATCATATACTATCATATATGCCCACTCTGGTAACGGGTCGGGTGCCCGGCGATTCCTACTTGTTACTTTCAAAATCACCCTCGAAAGTCCATTCACCAGGGAAATCATACTGCAATCTCACCACCTGCAGCTCTCTTTGAATCATTCTGATCCTGCTTACTACTCTTTCTCAACGGTTTCTTTTCTATTTGTTTAAAATCATAATACTTTTGTGGTTTGTTGTCAAGCACTATTTGTAAAAAGAATGTCCCTGATAGGTAAACAATCTTGTGAGCGCCTCATCAAACCATGAAACATTTTTTGGATTTGCCATCGTTTTTTCTACGAAATATAAGGCTCCTTCGGAATAGTCGATTCCATCTTCCAATGCCTTTTTGACGCTTCTTTTTGTGCTTCTTGTGATATGAACGGATTCATATCTTCCATCTGCTGTTGGTGAAAACTGAACTTTTCCATAGGCTCTCTGAAACACAACGGCTTCGATCGAGTTTGGAAATTCTTTGCTTCTTACACGATTTAGAATTACATTTGCTACGAGTATCTTGCTTTTTTCATCTTTATCGGTTGCTTCTGCTTCTACGATCCTCTCAAGGATCGATCGTTCTCTTTGTGTGACTACATGCTTTGTTTTTGGAATGTAGACGGGTTTGTCTTTAATCTGTTGTTCTAAATTGACTTTCGTCATAAGCTGCGCCTGCATAAGGTACGCTCTTTGTTCTTCCAAAAGTCTTGTCTGCACCACTTGTTCTACTTTGGCATTGGTTTGGACTGGCAGGTTTAGAAATTCTCCTGCGAAAACGTTTTGTCCAAAGCTGCAGATGCCGATGGAACATAGGATGGCTGCGATTTCTATTTTCTTCTTCAATGTCACATACGCTCCTTTAAGAAAGAGTATATGCAGAAATTTTTAGATTATTCATAAGAAAAAGTTCATTGCCTTAGTGTGTTGCAATTGATTTAGCCATTGTTCTTTATTAAATATCTCTATTTCAATCTTTCGTGAATTCATATCTACAGCCTTTCCACTACCACTTTACATTTTTTCTTACAAAATGCAATTCCATATGCAAGGATATCATTCCGCCCTTCTAGTAAAACCCCATTTGACGGATTTCTTGGAAATTTTCAATTCCTATTGGCAGTTTTAACTTTTGGATCATTTTCGAACACACTCCTTTCTGTGACTGGATTTTTACAAGTGCAAAATTTTATTGTCATTCTTTTGTATATTGGTTTCATCTTATCATTTAGGTTTGTAAATAGCAAGATACTAATTATCACACCAAAACCTTGATCCACTTATCCTTCTTCACATACAAATACGTTGGTATACATTTAAATAACTGATCCGAATTCAGCAATAATACAACCAACGGTACTGGTAATTTCCATACAAATGCTCCCAAAAACGAAAGCGGCATCACGATCGCCCAAGTTGAGATCAGATTCAGATACATCATATATTTTACATCTCCACCACCTTTAATGATTCCAATTCCTGTTGGCATCTGGTATGACATGCCGACCATGACAATGGATAGAATGATCAGAATCTGGTCTGCCATTTGATATGCATTTTGTGTCAGATTATAGAAAGACAACAATGGAATTCTTAAGAAATACAATCCAATTCCAAGAATGCTTCCTATGATCAGATAAATGATTTGTAAAGTTTTGCTGTATTCTTTTACTTTTGCAGTTCCTTTGTTTTCCCCTATTGTTGTTCCGATCAATACGGCAGATGCAGATGCTTCCCCGATTGTTATAACTTTCAAATACTGGAACATTGTTGTCGAAACTGAATTGGCTGCAATCGCATCTGCGGATAAACGGCCTAAGATTCCTGTTTGGATTGGTGTTGCAAGTGCCCATAACGTATTTGATAGAAAAGACGGCCATAAAATCTTGAAGAACCTGGAAAATGCTTCTTTTGTAAACTGAAAGAAATCTTTGCAGAATAATTTCAGTTTATGATCGGCAAATATTAAATACATTACAACAATCACGAATTCCAAAATGCGTGCGACTAACGTGCCAACTGCTGCACCTTTCGTTCCCATTTCTGGAAAGCCAAATTTTCCAAAGATCAATGTATAGTTGATTGATACATCTACGATCAAAGATAAAATTGAAACCTTTAATGCGATGGAAACTGTTTCAACACTTCGAAGTGCCGCCATCAAGATCGTAGATAACACAAACAAAGGATATGTAAAGCGAATCAATGAAAGATAATCCATTCCTTGTATAATGTAACCTTCTTTTTTTGTAAAAAGCATTAATATTTCTCTTGGAAATATTGTAGTAAGCACAAATACAATAAACCCAAGCAATAATCCTGTTGCAAGTGCAACCCCTGTAAATGTACGAATTGGTTTCGTATTTCTCTGACCCCAGTACTGAGAACCAATGATCACTAATGTATCTCCGATTGCAAGAGTCATCTGCTGCAATAAAAACTGAATCTGATTCACCGTTGCTACTCCAGAAAGAGATGATTGGCTATACATGCCTAGCATTAGGTTATCTGCCATATTGATGCTGTATGCAATCAGATTTTGAAATACAACAACCACCATTAAATGAAATAAAGTTTTATAAAAATTTTTATCACGTGTAAACAGCATAGTAAATCCTTTCAAACTAGTATTTTGCTTGTAAATACATCGTTCCTATAAAAGCAACAAAAACACCACTTCCCTGATAAATCAATTATATCAGAAAAATGGTGTTTTCATCTACTTATTAAAACTTATTCCATCAAATTATTTCATTAATGACATAGCAGCTTCATCAGCTACGATTGTTACGTCTGGATGTAATCTTAAGATTGTTCCTGGTACTTTTGGAGAGATTGGTGCGCAGATTGTATCTTTTAATGCCTGTGCTTTGTCTTCTCCACTGACTACAACTAAGATTTTCTTCGCACGCATGATTGTTCCGATTCCCATGCTGTATGCCTGTTTTGGTACATCGTCTGCTGATTCGAAGAATCGTTTGTTTGCCTCAATTGTGCTTTCTTTTAAGTCTACGCAATGTGTTGGCTCTACAAAGCTGTCTCCTGGCTCGTTGAATCCGATATGTCCGTTTCTTCCTAATCCAAGAAGCTGAAGGTCAACTGTTCCTAAAGACTGTACTAATGCTTCGTAACGTGCTGCTTCTTCTTCGCTGTCTAAGTTTGTTCCATCTGGTAAATGTGTATTTTCTGGTTTGATATTTACTTTGTCAAACAGATTGTCATGCATGAAATAGTAGTAACTCTGTTCGTTTTCTTTTGGTAATCCTTTATATTCATCTAAGTTTACTGTTGTAACTTCAGAAAAATCTAATTCTCCTGCTTCGTATTTTTTCACTAATTCTTCGTATGTTCCGATTGGTGATGATCCTGTAGCTAATCCTAACATGCAATCTGGTTTTAATGTGACTACGGATGCAATAATGTTTGCTGCCTGTTTGCTCATGTCTTCATAAGTTTTTGTTTCGATAATTCTCATGTTCTTTCTCCTTTTAATGCTCGCACAGTATCATCGTGCATAGTTTCTTTTTTCTTTTTATCGTGTTCTAAGTAGTAGGAATATATCAGGTCTAACATGATCAGGATTGGAAACTGTGGTGAGATGACATTTCCATGATCTAAGTATTTTCTTGATGCAATCAAGACTAACTCATCACAGATATCCTCATAGTCATCTCTGTTCTTTCCAGTGATCAAAATGGTGTCGGCACCTCTTTTTTTTGATTCCTCGAGTAAATAGAATACATCTTCACTCTCTCCACTGATACTGATTCCGATCACAAGGCAGCCTTCTTTTTGGAATACTGCCTGCATTCTCATCAGATCTGGATCCTGAATGGAATTGATATCTACCCCGATTCTCATAAATCTTAGACGCATTTCTCTTGCTGCGAGTCCGGAACTTCCTTTCCCACAAACAAATACTCTCTTTGCCTGTCCTAATTTCTCACAGATCCTTATGATCTGTGCTTCGTCCATCAGGCTGTATGTCTTATTTAACAGTTCCTGGTAAGTGTTCAGAACCTGTCTTGTATGTCCCATGAGTTCTTTATTTTTCTCTTCAAATGATTCCTCATATTGATAAATGAACTCCCGGTATCCACGATATCCGCATTTCTTTGCAAATCTCGATAAGGAGGCTTCTGAAACAAACAAACGTTTTGCAATTTCTTTGGCTGAAAAATCAACTTTTTCCTGATTCTTCATAAAGAAATCTGCGATCGTTCTTTCCAGTACTGTGAAATTTTCATAATTGGATTCAATGATCGGTATAACCGATTTTACATAGTAGTCCATCGTATGATCCTTTTTATCTATTTGATCGCATCTGCAAATGTTTTTGTGATCAGCTGTGGTCTTGTGATTGCTGATCCTACAACTGCGCAGTATGCTCCTAAATCTAATACTCTCTTTAACTTCTCTGGTGTATTGATATTACCTTCTGCAATGACTGGATGTTTTACTTTGGAAAGGATTGTTCTTATAATTTCAAAATCATTTTCCTCAATCTTAAGTTCACTGCTTTGTTTGGTATATCCAACTAATGTTGTTCCAATGAAATCAAATCCTAATTCATCTGCATGTAATGCTTCTTCTACGGTAGAACAATCTGCCATTAACAGCTGGTCTGGATATTTTTCCTTGATCTGATGGAAAAATTCATCTAATGTCTGTCCATTTGGACGGCTGGAAATCGTTGCATCTAATGCGATGATCTCAGGTTTTACTTCCATCAGTTCATCAATTTCTTTCATGCTTGGTGTGATATAAATCTCACAGTCATCATAATTTCTTTTAATGATTCCGATCACTGGAAGATCAACCTGTGTTTTGATTTCTTTGATATCTTCTGGTGTATTTGCACGGATTCCTGATGCTCCACCCTGTTTTGCGGCAAGTGCCATTCTTCCCATAATGAAAGAAGAGTGTAATGGTTCATCTGGCAGTGCCTGACATGATACGATCAGTTTTCCTTTTAAATTCTCAATCTTTGGATTCATTTTCATTTCCTCCTTTGTCTGCTTTCGCTTTCGATACTTTTAGTATATCCGTTTTAAAATTAATTTCAAGTTTTCTTTGTTATTTTGAAAGTTCTTTCACAATCAGTACTAAAACAACTATTTTCGATTGCTTTTCATATCAATTCTGCAAATTCTTTCAAAATATTTTGTCATTTTTGAAAGAAAATATATTGTTAATGATTTTTCTTAATTTTATTTAACTTTTCATTTATCGGACTTTTTCTATAACTAAAAAAGAAGCTGCAAGATTTCTCTTACAACTTCTCTGATATTCTTAACTTATAATGCTTAGCCAGACGATAAGCCGGGTTATGTCGTTGAATGGTCATCTATCTCGACTTACTGTTACCAGCAAGCTCCAGCGACCCACCTGAAAACAGATCGGGCCGATCTATCGTTTTCATCTCGGTCTTGCTTCGGATGAGGTTTACATATGCCCTGCCTGTTACCAGCCAGGCGGTAAGCTCTTACCTTACCATTTCACCCTTACCACTTATGTGGCGGTATATTTCTGTTGCACTAGCTTGAGGGTTGCCCCTACCGGACGTTATCCGGCATCCTGCCCTGTGAAGCCCGGACTTTCCTCACCGTTTCCCTTTCGTCTGAAACGGCGCGACCATTTGTCCGACTAAGCGCCAATTATTATATCACATCTTACACGTCAAAGCAACTACCACCGATAAATTCTCTTAAAAGAGACGTCTTTGGAATTGCTTCGCTTGGAATATTTAAGAAATATTCTAAAAATTTTAATAGTCTTTTTGCTTCCTGATACTCAGGACAATCTTTTGGAACTGCAAAAAGCAAAGGTTCCGCATATTGTTTCAGTACCGCGATCTCATAGACTTGTGCAGAATTAAACATGACATCTGCTTCTTCCTGATATGGGAAGATATTGTCTTCTTCTCCCTTTCTTACGGAATCCCATCTGGAGATGGTCTCTCTGGCATCATTTCCTCTTGTCATCGCGTCTCTTACGATTCTTCGCAATAATCTTCCATCGGAACTTGGTATTCTGTTATGTTCATCCAAATTGATCTGATTTAATGCACTGACATAGATTCTGTATTTTGCATCTTCTGGAATCTCGTTTGTGAGAGTTCCATTTAATCCATGAATTCCTTCCATAACAAGAACATCTTTTTGTCCAATCTTTAATTTGTGTCCATGATACTCTCTTTTTCCAGTAACAAAATTGTAACTTGGAACATCTACTTCTTCGCCATTTAACAGCTGATTGATATGTTTTGTCAGAAGATTTACATCTAATGATGCAATTGTTTCAAAGTTATAATTTCCATTTTCATCTCTTGGTGAAAGTTCTCTGTCTAAGAAATAATCATCCATAGAAACTGGATGCGGTGTTAAGCCTGCAATCTCTAACTGAATAGACAGTCTGTGTGAAAATGTTGTTTTTCCTGAGGATGAAGGCCCTGCGATCAAAATGATCCGTTTGTTCTTGCTTACAATCTCATCTGAGATATCTGCAAGAAGCTTCTCCTGTAAACCTTCCTGTAATAAGATCAGGTGGTTAATATTGCCATATGTGATCTCGTCATTTAAAGCTCCAACAGTATCGACTCCCATTGTCTTTGTCCACTCTCTGGATCGCTGCATCACATGGAAGAGCTTTGGCTGCGGAGTAAACGGCACAATTTCTTCTGTCTGCTTCCGCTTTGGAATCTGAAGCACAACACCATGCTGATATGCTGAAACTAAAAATGTAGGAATGTACCCTGTTGATGGTGCCGTATATCCGTAAAAATAATTATCATATCCATCCATAGAATAAATATTTGTCTTTGATTCTCTGCGGAATTTAAACAATTCTCTCTTGCCTTTAAGTCCAACACTGTCAAAATATCTTGATGCCTGATCGGTATCTAATGATCTTTTTGTAATCGGTAAATCTGACTCGTACAACTGCTCCATACGTTTTTGAATAGAATCTGCAAATTTATCATCTACTACCCGCTCCATGGAAGAAAAATCACAAAAGATACTGTTTCCAATAGAATAATCAATTGCTATCTTCGTGCTTTCACCTTTTCCAAGAAGATCTTCACATGCCTTTAAAAATATAAAAGTCGCCGTACGTTTATACGCCATATATCCTGCTTGTTCTTTCAATGTAACAAAACGTACATGACAGTCTTTTTTGATCTCTGTAAATAACTCTGTTAGTTTCCCATCCATGTAAGCGAGAAGGATCACTGGTTCCTCTTTTTTTTGCAGCTGTTTCGCAAGCTGTTCAAGTGTTGTTCCTTCTTCTACTTCATAAATAGACTGACCTGCCGTAACTTTGATCATATACCATCACTTCTTTCTTTTTCATCAATAAACAAATTTATTTAAAAAACTTTATATGGACTTCCTGCTTTATATGTGATCACTTCCAGATTTTCTGTCTGATCACAAAGGAATTGTTTCATATCATCAATAAATACATGTTCTAATCCATAATGTCCTGCATCGATCACGCACATTCCCATATCTATAGCATCAAGACCTTCATGATGTCCGATATCTCCTGTTAAAAATACATCAGCACCTGTCTGCTTAGCTGTGCTTATCATACTTCTTCCTGATCCTGGAACAATCGCGATCTTTGAAATCTTCGTATTTGAATCACCAAATACCATAACACTTTCTAATGAAAATGCTTCTTTGACTTTCTTTGCGTACTCTCCAACAGTCACATCTCCTTCGATGTATGCTGTGATACCGATTCCTTTTCCCTGTGCCTTTTCATTACCAGATGCACTATCTTCTACAGGTCCACATAGATTATTAAGTCCCAGACGTTCTACCATACGGTCTCCCATTCTGCATACATCATAACAAGTATGCATTCCATAAGCACAGATTCCATGACTGATCAGCTTCAAAAGTTTATTCTGAAGAAAATCATCACTAGTACATCTGCTGATCTTTGAAAAGATTACTGGATGGTGTGCAAGGATAAAATCTACCTGTTCTTTGATCGCATATTCTACCACTTCATTTGTAATATCCAGAACAACTAAAACTTTTTTAATCTCTTTTTCTTTATCTCCAACAAGAAATCCTGGATTATCCCAGCTTTCTGCTGTCTCTAATGGTACTTCCATCTCTAAAAGGTCGATCAGTTTTCTACAATTCATAATAACAAAGTGCCTCCATGATATCTCCAAGTAAATCCTCTACTTCAGCTTTGCGTCTTTTAATATGTTCCTTTGAATCATCTGTAAGACTTTCTTTGATCTTTGAATATTTTATATATTCCTGATCCAGATACTCAAGAAGTACTGGATGTTTTGCAAGAATTAATTCTTCTCCAAAACGATAAAAACATTCTTTATTATAATGCTGTTTTCCATGAACTGCGCGGATCACAACATAATATTTTCCATCTTCTTTTAAAAACTCTTCCTCTAAGATGCGAAATCCATGATCATTTAAGAAATGGCGGACTCTTTCTAAATGAGACTGTGGGGATAAGATCAGTTCTTTGACGTTTGCTAACTTATCAAAATCCTGTTCTAAAATCCTTACAACTAAGTCTCCTCCCATTCCTGCGATCACAACGGAATCCACTTCATCTTGCGGTAATTCATGCAATCCATCAGAAAGAATGCAGGAAATGGTTTCTCCTGCATTCTCTTCTTCAATATGTGCTTTTGCACGGCTTAATGGTTCTTTATTTACATCCATCGCATAGGCTCTCGGGCAGTTTCCATTCTTTGTTAAATAGATTGGTATGTATCCATGATCTGTCCCGATGTCTGCCACAACATATCCTTCTGTGACAAATGATGCGATCGTCTCTAATCTGTTTGATAATTCCATAATCATACCTTAATCTAAATAATCTTTTAATTTTCTGCTGCGACTTGGATGTCTTAACTTGCGCAGTGCTTTTGCTTCGATCTGACGAATACGTTCTCTTGTAACGTTAAATTCTTTTCCGACTTCTTCAAGTGTTCTTGCTCTGCTGTCATCTAATCCAAAACGTAATCTTAAAACTTTCTGTTCTCTCTCTGTTAATGTTCCTAGTACCTCGTCTAACTGTTCTTTTAACAGTGTAAATGCTGCTGCATCCGCTGGTACTGGTACATTCTCATCCTGAATAAAATCTCCAAGATGACTGTCTTCTTCTTCACCAATTGGTGTCTCTAGTGATACTGGTTCCTGAGAAATCTTTAAAATCTCACGAACTCTTTCCACTGGGATATCCATCTCTGCTGCAATTTCTTCTGGAGATGGTTCTCTTCCAAGCTCCTGAAGAAGCTGTCTGGATACACGGATCAATTTATTGATCGTTTCTACCATATGCACTGGAATACGGATTGTTCTTGCCTGATCGGCAATTGCTCTTGTGATTGCCTGACGAATCCACCATGTCGCATAAGTACTAAATTTATATCCTTTACGATAATCAAATTTCTCCACTGCTTTGATCAGACCTAAATTACCTTCCTGGATCAAGTCAAGAAAAAGCATTCCTCGTCCTACATAACGTTTTGCAATACTTACTACCAGACGAAGGTTTGCCTCAGCAAGTTTCTTCTTGGCTACTTCATCCCCTTCTTCCATTCTCTTTGCAAGTTTGATCTCTTCATCTGCACTAAGAAGTGGTACTTTACCAATCTCTTTTAAGTACATACGAACTGGATCTTCAATGCTGACACCATCAGGAACGGCAATCTCTGTCTCATCCTCTATTGTATCATCGAGATCATCATCATCGTCTGCAACTGCGGCAAGAGTAAGTACATCGATTCCATTCTGTTCCAAATAATCATAAATTGCTTCCATCATATCGGAAGTCAATTTCATATCTTTGAAATATGAATCAATCTGTGCATACTCCAAAAAGTTTTTATTCTTTTTTCCTAATTCCACCAGACCTGCAAGTTTCTCGGTGAACTGTTCCATTGTACCTTCCATAATTCGTCCCTTTCTTCTCTTCCTATTTTAACCAACCTATAATGAAATATGCAATTTTGCAAGGTTTGCTTTCTCCCTGATCAAATCCTGCCATTTCAAAATATCATTTGTTGCGTTCATCTGTTGTTCAATGCTGTCTTCTTTTACTCTTCGCACAATATCATTCAACGCTTTATCACGATCTTCCGGTGATGGACTGATCTTTAGTGTTGTATTAAATAATTCTGCGATCTTTTTCTGATCTTCTAGATCTGTATATTGATTTAATATCTTTCCTGGTATTACTGCCCCTTCTTCTGCATATTGTTTAAAAAGCAGTAATGCCGCTCCATGATATATCTGTTCATAAAAATCATCTGGACCGATGATCCCATCCAGTTTTTCAAATAACTGTGGTTCATTTACCATCCATGTAAGAAGAAGTTTCTGCGGCTGTTTCCTCTTTTCCTCTTTTGCTTCACTCTGCTGCAGCCTTCTCTCTGACTGTCTTGGCGTATTTTGCTGTCTCTGTGCTGTTGCATAACTGGAAGTTCCATAATAATTAACAAGTTCTTCCAAATCTTTTGCATCAATATAATATTCCCTTGATACAGCATCAATATAATTCTTACGTTCCAGACGTTCTTCAATTGTTGAAAGTAATTTTGCTGCTTCATGCTGAAATTTTGTCTTCTCCTCTGGATCGTTCTGATCATATCTTCCTGCAGCTACCTGTATCTGAAACATAAAACTGCTTGTTGCATGACTGATTCTTTCTTCCAAAGCTTCTCTTCCTAACCCTTTGATGAATTCATCTGGATCTTTGTATGGTTTGAGATTTAATACACGAACTGTCAGTCCAGCTTCCTTAAGAATCGGAATTGCACGCAAAATAGCTCTTTGTCCTGCTTCATCGCTGTCAAAAGAAAGTATGACATTCTCTGTATAACGCTTAAGTAACGTTCCATGTCCACTAGTAAATGCAGTTCCAAGCGCAGCTACTGCATTTGTAAATCCCGCCTGATGCATAGATATAACATCCATGTATCCTTCACATAAAATAATCTCTTTCTTCCTTGAGCTTCTTGCAAAATTCAATCCATAAAGATTACGACTTTTATCAAATAATGTGGTTTCTTTTGAATTTAAATATTTGGGCGAACCATCTCCCATAACTCTGCCTCCAAAACCAATCACACGATTATTGACATCCATGATTGGAAACATAACTCTGTTCCAGAACTTATCACTTCCGCCTCGTCGCTCATCGATCGTTACGAGTGCAGAATCTTTCAATTCTTCATCACTGTATCCTTTGCTTTTTAGAAAACGATACAGATCATCATTGTAAATATCTGCATATCCAAGTCCAAATCTCTTGATCGTCTCATCTGTGATCCCACGATTTTTCAAATACGCAAGTCCTTTCTGCCCTCGTTTGCTGTGAAGCAGATAATAGAAATAATTGGCAGAAAGTTTGTTCATCTCTCGAAGTCTGGCTTTCGCATCCATTGTTCGTTTAGCTTCTTCATTCAATTCTTCTTCTGGAAGCTCCATTCCAGCTCGTTCTGCCAGATATTTTAACGCTTCCGGAAAAGAAAAGTTCTCATATTCCATTAAAAAAGTAAAAACATTACCACCGGCACCACAGCCAAAACAGTAATACATCTGTTTATCCCGGCTCACAGAAAAAGAGGGCGATTTTTCATTGTGAAATGGGCACAATCCGAAATAAGAACTTCCTTTTTTCTTTAGCGGTACGTACGTGGAGATGAGATCTACAATATCATTCCGGCTTCGCACCTCTTCTATGATTTCTTCTCCGTAAATCAATGCTTGTCCCTCCTTAAAAAATCCCTCTATAATATATTATTCTGCATCTTTTTTAATTTTCCTTTATTTTTGCATAAAAAATTTAGGAATAAAAATCTCTGTATATTGCTCAATCGCAAAATGATCTGTCATCCCTGCAATATAGTCACAAACCGCCTGTTCTTTATCTTCTTCTGAATTGATCATCTTCTGATTATACACTGGAAGTTCCTCTATATGATAAAGATAATGCTCATATAATGGTTCAATAATGTTCTTTATCTTTTCTTCCTCTTTCTTTGTATTTGGCTCCTCATAAACTCTCTGGAACATAAAACTTCGAAGACCTGTCATTGCATCCCTTATCTTCTGAGACATAACAATATCATTGATACCACTACTATGTTTTACAATATCAAGCACCATCGTATTAATTCTCTCACGATAGGTCGTTCCAAGCACATTTGTATATTCCTTTGGAAGATCTTCTTCCTTTAAAACTTTGGCACGTACAGAGTCATCAATATCATGATTGATATATGCAATTTTATCTGCCAAACGGACAATTTTACCTTCCAGAGTATGCGGCATGCTTTTCATTGAATGATTTTTCATACCGTCTAATACCTCCCATGTAAGATTCAACCCATCACCATTCTTCTCAAGATACTGAGCAACTCTCACACTTTGCTGATTATGTTTAAATCCTTTGGGATTCATCTCATTTAATACACGTTCTCCTGCATGACCAAATGGCGTGTGTCCAAGATCATGTCCAAGTGCAATTGCTTCTGTTAATGTCTCATTAAGATTCAAAGCTCTCGCGATCGTTCTGGCATTCTGTGACACTTCAAGTGTATGCATAAGTCTCGTTCTATAATGATCTCCTACTGGAGATAAAAACACCTGTGTTTTATCTTTTAAACGACGAAAAGCTTTACAATGCAAGATTCGATCCCTGTCTCTTTGGAAACAGGTACGTATCTCACATTCTTCTTCCGGCTTTCTTCTTCCTTTTGTATCAATACTTCGTGTTGCATATGGGCTTAACAGACTTAATTCCGTCTGTTCCTGTTTTTCTCTGATATTCATAAGATCATCCTCCCTTCTGTCAACACCAAGGATTTTTATGACTGTTTAATATCTGCTTCCATAACAGAAAGTGCATCGAGAGAAATCTTCATAATATCCTTTACCTCTTCCTCTGTCATAGAAAGATATTTTGCTAATTCTTCGATTTTTGGCTCTCTTCCAAGTTCTTTTGATAGAAATGTTGAAGCATCATCTAAGCGATTTGCCTTGATTGCCATTGCCTCTCCAACACTGTCAGAACCTCTCTGCATTGCAATTGCATCAAGAATAGAATCTTCTACTGCACTTTTGGCATGTGCAAGAAATCCTTCTGCATCTCCATCTTGATAGATTGCCATTGCTTCTAATAGACCAATGTTACCTTCCTGTACAAGATCTCCAAATAAGACACCTTTTCCCATATGATTCCTTGCAATTTCAAGAATCTGCGGAAGAAAGCTTTCAATCACTGCTTCTCCATCTTCTTTGTCAGCAAGCCATGATGTGATCAGCTCTTTCTGCTCTTCTTCCCCCGGAAGATCCATCTGGCTTAATTCTTCTTCATAAAAACGGATCGCACCCTGTTCTTCTTCGGACACATTAGCTTTCGCCTCCGCCTCTTCTTCAGCAACAATCTGTGCTTCATCTACTCCAAGCACACGAATTCCCGCTTCTATAAAGCTTGCGATCAAAAGTTTCTTTGCTTCTTCATTCAAATTATAATCACTAAAATAATCTAATAACTCTTTGTGGTCAATCTGATTCCCATTTGTCTTTGCAATGGCGATCATCTCTTCCATATTCTTTAGAAATAAATTCTTATCCATGTTTTACAAACTCCTTATTTGATGAATGCAAAATACACGATCACTAGCAGACCGAGTATAATTCGGTATACACCAAATGCCTTAAAGTCATTCTTCTTAATATATCCAAGTAAAAACTTGATCGCTACGATAGATACAAGGAAGGATACTACCATTCCAACGATCAGTACGATCAATTGTGTTGTTGTAAATGCAAGACCAAATTTCACGATCTTTAATAAACTTGCTCCAAACATTACTGGAATTCCTAAGAAAAATGAGAATTCGGCAGCAACCGTTCTGGAACACCCGAGTAAGATTCCTCCAAGGATCGTTGCTCCTGATCTCGATGTACCTGGAATTAATGCTAATACCTGAAACACACCAATTCCCAATGCCATTCCATAAGATAATCTTGTAAGATCATTCATTGGTCTTCTTCTGATTCGTTTGTTGCGGTTTTCAATTATGATAAATAATATACCATAAATGATCAGCATTGCTGCAACTACTGGAGGATTATAAAAATGTGCATTCAACCAGTCGTCAAATAAAATGCCGATAATTGCTGCTGGAAATACCGCAAGAATTACCTTTGTCCATAAAACAATAGTATCCATCTTTTCCCTATGGTTTTTCTTTGGTGAAAATGGATTTAACTTATGAAAATATAAAACAACAACTGCCATGATCGCACCTAACTGAATCACAACGTCAAACATTTCCTTAAAGGCACCTGTCATATTTAATTTAATAAATTCATCTGCCAAGATCAGATGTCCTGTACTACTGATCGGCAGCCATTCCGTAATTCCCTCGACAATTCCAAGTAATACGGTTTTCAGTAATAAAATAATGTCCATAAAAACTCCCTGTCTGTACAAAGAAGGGTGTTTAGGAATCCCTAAGCACCCTGTTTTGTTTTCCTTGTTATTTCTATTCTTCTACTTCTTCATCGTCTCCAAGAATCTTTACTTTTTCTTCCCAAAGCTCTTCAACTGCTGTAGATAATGGTTTTGCACCATCTTTTTCTTCTACTAATGGCATATCTCCTGCAATGATCTGTCTTGCTCTCTTAGCACTTGCAAGTACAATAGAGTAACGGCTTGAGATAACTTTTTCTTCCTCACTGTCACCATTGATAACTTTCATTAATTCTGTATATGATGGATGTAACATAATAATTCCTCCTATAGTTGTTCTAATTCTTTTTTAGTTTCTTCTATAAATTTAAGGTTATTTCCAAGCAGGCAGTCTTTTGCCTGTACAATGGCATGAATTCGATCTGCACAATCTTCTACCTGATCGTTGATCACAATATAATCGTATTTATCCATATCCTCAGATTCTTCTTTGGCACGATTAATACGTTTGTTGATCACTTCTTCCGATTCAGTTCCTCTTCCTACCAGGCGTTCCTTGATTGCCGCAGCGCTTGGTGCCGTAATGAAGATCAATAATGCATCTTCATATTGTTTCTTAATATTAAACGCACCCTGCACTTCAATTTCCAAGATCACATTATGTCCTGCTGCAAGTTCTTCTTCTACAAACTTTCTTGGCGTTCCATAATAATTGTCCACATATCTGGCATACTCAATAAATCCATTATAGTCGATCAGATTTTTAAAATCATCTACCGTCTTAAAAAAATACTCCCTTCCGTCAACTTCACCTTCTCTCGGCTTTCTTGTTGTTGCGGAAATTGATAAACTATATCCATATTTTTCTACCAGTTTCTTTGCTACTGTTCCTTTTCCAACACCAGAAAATCCAGACAGTACCAGTAATGAACCTCTCTTTTCCATGATCTTTCCCTTCTTATCTTACTCTATGTTCTGAATCTGTTCTCTTACTTTCTCAACATTTGTCTTCAGTTCAATTGCATGATCTGCAAGATCAACATCACTTGACTTTGATAAGATCGTATTCGCTTCTCTGTTCATCTCCTGTGCCATGAAATCAAGCTTTCTTCCAATACTTTCATCACTTTCCAGCACATCTGTCATAGAACTGATATGACTTTGAAGTCTTACAATCTCTTCATCAACAGCAATCTTATCTGCATATAATGTAACTTCTGCCGCAATCCTGTTTTCTTCAATTGCTGAGTCTTCTAAAAATTCTTTCACTTTCTCTTCTAATTTTGCTCTGTATTCAGCAATGATCTGTGGAGAACGTCTCTCAATAAATGCCACATCTGCTGCCATCTGATCTAGTTTTCCAAGCAGATCTTTCTTAAGATTTGCTCCTTCGATCGTTCTTGTCTCTACAAATTTCTCGGCAGCCTGTCTTAATGTAGCTTCTAACAGCTCCCACCATACTTCTTCATCTTGCTGCACTTCTTCAAGTGTTACAACTTCTGGATACTTAGCAAGTGCTTCCGCAGTGATCTTTGTCTCAATACCAAAATCTTCCTGCATCTTCTTAAATACCTGCATATATTCTGCTGCCATTGCCTGATTATAATGAAGGCTTACTGCTGTCTCTGAAAGATCTTCATATGATACATAAATGTCAATCTTTCCACGACTCGCATATTCTTTCATGATATTACGGATATTTGCCTCAAACATGGCTAATTTCTTGGGAAGTTTTAATGAAATATCACAATATCTGTGGTTGACGGATTTCATCTCCACTGTGACTTTCTGATTCTTGT
>OGTB01000365.1_pt1 | contig 37648 bp, 28 predicted proteins | sample 1553611 | NCBI WGS metagenome assembly OGTB01 (sample SAMEA2580032, study PRJEB22360) | human gut metagenome | biome: human gut; feature: human-associated habitat; material: faeces | place: Denmark | collected 2008/2010 | reverse complement strand
TGTGCTCTTCCGATCTAGTGAATACCCTCGTAGAGGTTCTCGAATGTCGCTTGAAAAAAATTAAAACAGTTTCTAAATATTTCGTATTGGATTATTTCTTAAAAAAGTTGTAAATTGCAGCGAATTTTAAATTTCAGGTTATGAAAAGATATTTGGTCACCGGTGCGGCCGGATTTATTGGGGCGAACTTTTTGAAATATTTGTTGAAAAAGTACGAAGAAGATATATATGTGGTCGTTTTAGACAAACTTACGTATGCCGGGAATCTGGGTACTATTAAAGACGAAATAGCCGATTCGAGAGTGCGGTTCGTGAAGGGGGACATACGCAATGCTGAATTGGTAGCGAACATTTTTGCCGAAACCGATATAGATTATGTGGTCAATTTTGCGGCCGAATCGCACGTAGACCGCAGTATAGCCAATCCGCAGCTCTTCTTGGAAACGAATATATTGGGCACGCAGAATATGCTCGATTGCGCCCGCAAGGCTTGGTATAAGGGAAAAGATTCCGAAGGGAAGCCTCTCTATGCCGAGGGAAAGAAATTCTTGCAAGTATCGACCGACGAGGTCTACGGCTCGTTGTCTAAGGATTATATCGACCCGCAGCCGTTGGAAATTACCGATGCCGATGTGCGCAAAGTGGTGACCGGACGTACCGACCTGCATACTTATGGCAAGCGGTTCTTTACGGAGACGACACCGCTCGATCCCCGTTCTCCTTATTCGGCTTCGAAGACGAGTGCCGATATGTTCGTGAGGGCTTACCACGAAACCTACGGCATGCCGGTGAATATTACCCGGTGTTCCAACAATTACGGTCCCTATCATTTCCCGGAAAAATTGATACCTCTGATTATCAAGAATATATTGGCCGGTCAGAAACTCCCGGTCTATGGTAAGGGCGACAATGTGCGCGACTGGCTCTATGTGGAAGACCACGCTAAGGCTATCGATGCCGTATTGGAACGCGGCCGTATCGGCGAAGTCTATAATGTGGGCGGATTCAACGAAGAACAGAATATCAATATCGTGAAGCTCATCATCGATATTATTGCCCGTATCATGCGGGAAGAACCGGAATATCGTAGGGTATTGAAGACCGATGTGAAGAATATTAACGAGGATTTGATTACTTTCGTGGGCGACCGTCCGGGGCACGACATGCGTTATGCCATCGATCCGTCGAAGATTGCCCGTGAATTGGGCTGGTATCCCGAGACCCCCTTTACCGTGGGGATAGAGAAAACTGTACGTTGGTATCTCGATCATCAAGATTGGGTGGACGAAGTAGTCAGCGGCGATTATCAGAAATATTACGAACAAATGTACGGCAATCGTTGATTGCCCTAATAAGATACGAACGATGAAAGGCATAGTATTGGCCGGAGGCTCCGGCACGAGATTGTATCCCATCACTCGGGGAGTATCGAAGCAGATGCTTCCGGTGTATGACAAACCTATGATTTATTACCCCATATCGGTATTGATGTTGTCTGGTATTCGTGAGATACTTATTATCAGCACTCCTACCGATTTGCCCGGATTCAAGAGATTGTTGGGAGACGGCGGACAGTTCGGCGTGCGTTTCGAGTATGCCGAGCAGCCATCGCCCGATGGACTGGCGCAGGCGTTTATCATCGGGGAGAAGTTTGTGGGGAACGACACCGTGTGCTTGGTGTTGGGCGACAACATCTTTTACGGGCAGAGCTTTACCCGCATGCTGAGACAGGCCGTTGCCGATGCCGATAAAGGAATGGCGACGGTGTTCGGTTACCGGGTGGGCGATCCCGAACGTTACGGTGTAGTCGAGTTCGACGAAAGCGGACGGGCGATCAGTATCGAGGAGAAACCGGTAAAGCCTCGTTCTAACTATGCCGTGGTCGGTCTTTATTTTTACCCTAATCGGGTCGTGGAGGTTGCCAAGCAGGTGAAACCATCGGCACGGGGAGAATTGGAAATAACCTCGGTGAATCAGGTCTTTCTCCAATCGCAGGCTCTTGGCGTACAGTTGATGGGACGAGGTTTCGCTTGGCTCGATACCGGTACGCATGAATCGCTGTACGAGGCATCGAACTTTATCGAGACCATCGAACACCGACAAGGACTGAAAGTGGCCTCTTTGGAAGAAATCGCTTATCGCATGGGGTGGATCGACAAGGAACATTTGCTCGGACTCGCCGAGCCGATGAAGAAAAACCAGTATGGGCAATATTTGATAAGACTGGCGAACGATGAGCTTTGACCGGGTGAGATGGATCGAGTTGCCCAAAGTGGCAGACAAGCGGGGAAACCTGTCGTTCATCGAGAGTGCACGGCATATTCCGTTCGAGATAGCGCGTACTTACTGGCTGTACGATGTGCCGGGTGACGAGCATCGCAACGGCCACGCTTTCAAAGAACAGGAGGAGTTTATCGTGGCCTTGTCGGGCAGCTTCGATATCGTGTTGAATGACGGCACGGAGACTCGGCGCTATCACATGGCACGTTCGTATTACGGCTTGTATGTGCCCCGCATGATGTGGCGTGAGCTGGATAACTTCTCGACCAATTCGCTGGCGTTGGTATTGTCGTCGACCTTGTACGATGCCGGCGATTATATAGAAGATTTTGAAGAGTACCGCACTTTATTGAAAGGAAGGAATGATGAGTAAAAGAGCTTCGGTGGACGATTGCCGACTGATACGATTGCCCAAGCACGAGCGAGAGAATGGAAACATCACTGTGGTGGAGAATGACATCGACCTGCCGTTTGCCGTGAAACGGGTGTACTATCTGTATGATGTGCCGGGCGGAGAGGAACGGGGCGGTCATTCACACAAGCAACTTTACCAGTTGTTGGTGGCGGCCGGTGGATCGTTCGATGTAATTCTCGACGACGGCATCTCCACCCGTACGGTGACTTTGAACCGACCCTCCTACGGGCTGCTTATCGTGCCGGGTATCTGGCGGGTACTCAATAATTTCTCGTCGGGGTCGGTCTGTTTGGTGCTGACTTCCGATTATTACGAAGAGTCGGATTATATTCGCGATTATCAAGAGTTTAAAGAAATTAGCCGATAGATGAAATATCCCCAATTATCCCTACGAGAAACCAATGCTCCTTATATGGAGGAGATGAAGACCGCCGCCGCCGAAGTTATCGAGGGCGGGTGGTATATCCGGGGGAAGTACGTGTCCCGGTTGGAAGAGCAATTATGTGCATATCTGGGTTGTCGCTATGCGGTAGCTACGGGAAACGGGTTGGATGCCTTGCGTTTAATGTTACGTGCATACATCGAGATGGGTGTCATGCAGCCGGGCGACGAGGTGATCGTGCCCTCGAATACCTATGTGGCTTCGGTTCTCGCCATTACCGACAATGGGCTCGTACCTGTGTTCGTCGAGCCGTCGATACACACATACAATCTCGATACTTCTTTGGTGGAGCGGGCTGTAACCGCTCGCACGCGGGCGATTATGGTCGTCCATCTGTACGGTCGGGTTTGTTGGGACGAATGTCTGAAAGACGTAGCTGCCCGTTACGGGTTGAAAATTGTAGAGGATAACGCTCAGGCTTTCGGTGCGGTTTCGCCGGTGGCGGGATTGCAGGGCTCGTTTCATACCGGAGCTTTGGGCAATGCCGCCGGATTGAGTTTCTATCCGACCAAAAATTTGGGCGCATTGGGTGATGCGGGAGCAGTGACGACCGATGACGGGGAACTGGCCGAAGTGGTTCGAGCATTGGGTAATTACGGCTCGGCAGAGCGGTATGTGAATCTTTATAAGGGGGTGAACAGCCGCATGGACGATTTGCAAGCTGCATTCTTGTCGGTGAAATTGAAATATCTCGATGAGGATAATCGCCGTAGAGTCGCTGTCGCAAAGGCATATTCCGAACATATACATGGCAAGGAAATCGTACTTCCCGAACCGGGAGGTGAAGGGGAACACATTTGGCATCAGTATGTCGTACGATGTTCCGAGCGGGATCGGCTGAAAAACTATTTGGAATCGGAAGGGGTGGGCACTCTCATTCATTATCCCATACCTCCACACAAACAACAGTGTTATCGAGAATACAATCGATTGCCTCTGCCTATTGCCGAACAGCTTGCCGATGAGATATTGAGTCTGCCGATGTCGGCTTATCTAAACGAATCCGATGTGCTTGAAATTGCAAGGATCATCAACCGATTCGATATGTAATAGCGCGCAGGGGGAGTGTATAATTCCCCAACATCTTTATTCTACTATTGTTTTAAGCTCCTCGCCCTACGGGCACTCCCCTTATATTCCCTAACGGAAACACCCCGTAATGCTATGGGACACGGCGGGGGGAGAGGATTGAAAGTGGCGTTTCAGTTTCGGCATAAGGATAACATTGTGCACTTCTCTCTTGTGCTGTGAAAGCAATAGGGGAGACACCGAAGAAATGAAAGTTTCAGAGGAGAGGGGGTGAAAAAGGTTTCATAATAATTTCTGATTGAGAGATTAACCCCTCCGTCACTGTGTGCCACCTCCCCTATATTTTTGCGTTGCAAAAACACAGAGGAGGAGGTTTAACGCCCTTCTGTTACATCGTTTTAACAAATGAGATAATTGTATTTACCCTTCTCCCCAGCCGTGTCACGTAGTGACGGAGGGGGTGAAAATAGCCTCTCATCAGTCGGTTTATATCGGACATTTAACCCCTCTGCTCTGCAAAACAATATAGGGAGGGTGAGGCACTAATCCGTTTCTTTTGCTGCGGATATTGTTCTCCCTCCCCCTACTATATTATTTCTGTCGCACGTTACAAATTTGTGCAGGAGAGAAAATTTCTTTGTGGACTATTTCAACGCTTTTATAGCGGCTTCATAGTCGGGTTCTTGTGTGATTTCGGGGACAAGTTCGGCGTGAATGACTTTTCCATTTTCGTCAATGACCACGACTGCACGGGCCAATAGTCCGGCTAACGGGCCGTCTACCATTTCCACGCCGTAATCTTTTGAAAATTCGGGCGAACGGAATGCCGATGCGGCAATTAAGTTTTTAATGCCTTCGGTCGTGCAAAAGCGTGATTGGGCGAAAGGTAGATCTTTGGAGACGGCCACGACGGTCGTATTGTCCAGAGATGCTGCCAGTTCATTGAATTTACGCACCGAAGTAGCACAGACCGAAGTGTCGAGACTTGGAAAGATGTTCAGTACAATGCGACGTCCTTTGAGGTCGTGACAATAAAGTTCCGTCAAGTCGGATCGAGTAAGTGTGAAGCAGGGAGCTTGGCTTCCTACTTTCGGCAATTTACCGTAAGTATGTACGGGTGTGCCTTTGAAAGTGATTTTTTCCATTGCTGTTAATTTATAGATGAAACTATTTGTTTTTCTGCGCTTGTATGGGCCGGTCGTGTAGTATTTGCCTGACGGCGAGTTCGAGTTCTTCGGCCAGTAGCGGGGAATATCCTATTTTTACGAATCGTATCGTGCCTTCGGGGTCGAGCAGGAAGAGGGTGGGGTAGCCTGTCACGCCATACTCGCTGGCTGTTTTTCCGGTATATTCCAGTATGATGGCTCCCGAACGGTTTTCTATGTTCTCGGGTTGTTTCTCTATGTAGAGTATAACCGGCGTCAGATTTTCTTTCAAGGATACGGATTCGGCTATTTGTAGGGCTTGTTTGCAAAATTCGCCTCGTTCGTCGAGGAATAAGAGCAGGCAGTTTTGTCCTTTCAACTGATCGGAAGAAAACCGATGTTCACCCCATTTGTGGGAAAACTCCGGACTTTTTTGTCCTATCCGGTCGGAGGCTGCATAAGTGCCTTCGCGGAATCGGAGGAATATTTCTCCGTAATTTTCCAGCAGGTTGGTCTCACCGAAATAGTCGGAGGGGAATTTCGTATCCGTATCGTTTCCCGAATATTTTACAGTAACGGTTTGCGAACCTAAATGACCCGGATTATTTTCGGTTTCCCGATATAGGGGCATCCTGTCGTGGGTGTCGAATGTATAGAGTATGGTTCGGGACAATTCGCCCTTTACGGAGTCATTCACGAGTATGGCGTCGCACAGACGGTCCTGCACGAGTGTGTCGGGGAAAAATTGTACGAGACAATCTTTTTTCCCGACGAATGATTTTAATTGTCGGGATATTTCAGCCGGGAAAAGTTCGGTGAACAGTCCCGAACGGTGTGCTCCCGGATTGTTACCTCTATGTGCGAACGGTTCTGTGTCTTCGCGGTAATGATATTCTCGTAGCCGATCACGGTCGAACCGGAAGTAATCGCCGTTGTCGTAAGCCATAAAATTGGCATACGGGCATGTATCGTTCTCGGCTTTGTAATCGATTAAGTATGAATATCCGCAAAGTGTGTCGATTGGATTTTTTCGATAGGAGAGTTCTGCCCGATAGTTTATTTCCGAATCGGTGAGTGGTAATGTCACTGTATATGTGAACTCGGTCCGGTAGTTTTGAATGGAATCGAGTTTATGCCATATTTTGTTCGGGGATTGTCGAGCCGAACCGGGGAGGAGACCCATGAATAATATTCCAAAGAGGAGAACGAAAAGACGGTGTGGCATATTTTTATACTATTATATCTTATTGCAAGATAACAATTATTTCTCGCATTTTGTTCTCGGTCTTTACATTTTTTTCAAGGTTGAGAATCCTCTAATTGCGGGTGAGCCGGATTGTTTTTCTCTTTATTTTCTTTTTGTTTCAGATAACGGGCATAACCGGCTCTTAAAAAGTCGTCTATGTCGGTGGGCAACACATCGGCTTCGGGAGGGTATGTCTCGTCGCTGTCCTCCAACAGGTCGAAAAGGTTACTCGGATTGTCGGGCATATAATCCGTTTCTTCGCTTCCGGTATTTTCATCGGTTACCGGTATTTCGTCGATATGCTCTTTTCGCTTTCCCGATTTCTTTTTAACGGGTTTTGTTTCATACTTTTTGGCGTAGCGTTCGAGTGTGTTGATATACCCCATCAATGTTTTCACTTCGTTGGGTTGTGTCATTACATCTAATGTGAGCAGTAACTCGTAGTATCGTAACAGGATTCGATACCGGAGTGTTTCTATTTTCAACCGTTGTTCTTTCAAAATTTGTTCTTGTGTTTCCATACTTCTGTTTTTTTAGGCAAATGTATGGTCTTGCCATCTTTGATTTATGGCATGATTGAACTTTCTTCGGAGGGTTTGTTCTTGGAATTTGTGTGCCTTTTGTTTTAACACCCTCGTCCTTCGGGCACTCCCCCTATATTCCCTAACGGAAACACCCCGTAATGCTACGGGACACGGCAGGGGGAGAGGGTTGAAAGTGGCGTTTCAGTTTCGGTATAAGGATAGCATTGTGTACTTCTCCCTTGTGCTGTGAAGGCAGTATAGGAGAGGGGTTGGGAAAGAATACAAAAGTTTTGTTTGTGGGGTTTAACCCCTTCGTCATTCCGTGCCACCTCCCCTATATTTTTGCGTTGCAAAAACACCCCGTAATACTACGGGACACAGCAGGGAGGAGGGTAAATAACCCTCTATTCATTGCAGAGAAGTGCACCTATATCGCATTACGACAACCCGTAAGGTTTACGGGACACGGCAGGGAGGAGTTTAAGAGTACCCCTCTGTTATTATACCGATAGCCATTTGCCGGTCTCTTCGGGGGTGAAGCCTCTTTGGTGGGCATAGTGTTCGCGCTGGGTTTCGTCGATGTGCCCGATGTGGAAGTAGCGGGCATCGGGGTGTGCGATGTAGAGTCCGGCGACAGAGGCATTGGGCATCATGGCGCCGTTTTCGGTGAGGGTTATTCCGATACGCGAGAAGTCTAACGCTCTGTCCCAATCGAAGAAAAGGGAGTGGTCGGGCAGGGAGGGATAGCCTACTGCCGGACGTATACCCCTATACCGACCGGAGAGGAGGGACTGCAAGTCGAGATCGGGTTCATCGGGGGCGTAACCCCAAAATTCTCGGCGTATTTGCCGGTGCAGCCATTCTGCGGCGGCCTCGGCAAGACGGTCGGCGAGGGATTGGAGCAGGAGGGCGGTATAGTCGTCTCCGTCCCGACGTAAGAGCTCTATGCGCCGTTGTATCTCGTTTCCGGCGGTGATGGCGAATAGTCCGGCATAATCGGGTTTCCCGTCGTTGGCGGGGCGAATGAAATCGCTTAAAGAATAGTAGCTGGCATTGGCTTCGGATTTACGCACTTGTTGCCGCAGGCAGGGTATGTCGAAATCGCCGTCGGGTAGCCGCAGTCGTATGATATTGTCGTAAGAGGCGGCTTCGGCAAGTAGATAGCAGGCTTGTGGAGAGGTGTTGTTTTCTGCTTCGAGGGTGTCGAGCAGACGATTCGCCTCTTTGTAGAGCTGCATGGCTTCGGCGGCTTTGGCTCTCTCGGCCGATGGGAAAGAGGCGAGCCAGACGGCTTTGCAGTGGTCGCACCCTTGCATGTCGGCTATGGAGGCATAGCCTGCGCCTATTTTCCATACGGAGAAGAATGCCCGCCAGTTGATGAAAGGTCGTATGTCGCCGACAGTGACGGGGACGGTGTGCAATCCCATTTGTCGAGGCCGGGGGGCGGTATATGTGTCCCAATCTATGCAGGGGGCGTATCTTTCGGCTTCGGATAGGGTGACTAAATCGACCGGTTTCAAGGAGTTGCGCAGTGCTTCTTGTTCGGTGCGTATGCTGCGGATAAACTCCTCACGAGTTTGGGGATTGAGCAGTTGTGCGGCGATGAGCGGATTTTGCGATGCGTCGCCGGCATGTATGACCGCACCGCTATAACACGGGGCGATTTTGACGGCCGTGTGGAGTTTCGAGGTGGTAGCTCCGCCTATGATGACCGGTGTGTGCAGTCTTGCTTTTTCCATTTCGGAAACGACGTGGCACATCTCTTCGAGGGAGGGGGTGATGAGTCCGCTCAACCCTATGAAATCGGCTTGTTCGGCAATGGCTCGCTCCACGATTTTTTCAGCCGGAACCATCACGCCGAGGTCGATTACCTCGAAGTTGTTGCAGGCGAGAATGACGGCGACGATGTTTTTCCCGATGTCGTGCACATCGCCCTTGACTGTGGCTACAATGAATTTTCCCCGTTTGGAGGTTTCTCCATTGCGGGTATTTTCCTGCTCGATGAGTGGTTGCAATATACCCACTGCCTGTTTCATGGTGCGGGCGCTCTTGACGACTTGGGGAAGGAACATTTTCCCGTCGCCGAAAAGTTGTCCCACCCGGTTCATGCCGTCCATGAGGGGTTGCTCGATGACAGCGAGTGCCGAGCCGTATTGACGGACGGCCTCTGCGAGGTCGGTTTCGAGGTGTGTCGATATGCCTTTGACGAGAGCTTGTTTCAGTCGGTCGGCGACAGGTTGCCGATGACGGTCTTCGTCGATATTGTTTTCTTTTTTGACTGCTTCGCCCCGATGTTTCTCGGCGAAGTCGATGAGACGTTCGGTCGCATCCGGCCGACGGTTCAATACGACATCTTCGATGAGCGCAAGAGTTTCGGTCGGTAGATCGTCGTAGGTAATCGATGTGGCGGGATTGACAATCGCCATGTCGAGCCCGTTGCGGATAGCATGATAAAGAAAGACGGCGTGCATGGCTTCGCGTATGAAATTGTTGCCTCGGAACGAAAAGGAGAGGTTGCTCACGCCTCCGCTCACTTTCGCTCCCGGCAGGTTTTCGTGTATCCAAGCCGTAGCCCGAATGAAGTCTACCGCATAGTTGTCGTGGCTGTCGATTCCGGTAGCTATCGCCAACACGTTGGGATCGAATATAATGTCGCAAGGCGCTAATCCTGCTTCTTCGATGAGGAGTTTGTAAGCCCGGGCGCAGACTTCGATTTTCCGTTCATAGGTATCGGCTTGGCCTTTTTCGTCGAAAGCCATGACGACTACCGCCGCTCCTAACCGTTTGATTTCACGGGCATGCGCGAGGAATGTTTCTTCTCCTTCTTTCAGGCTGATGGAGTTGACGATGGCTTTCCCTTGCAGACATTTCAAGCCGGCGGAGATAACCTCCCATTCGGAAGAGTCTATCATTACAGGAACCCGATAAATGTCGGGCTCGGAGACGATGAGATTCAAGAAGTCTACCATCTCTTTGCGGGCATCGAGCATGGCATCGTCCATGTTGATGTCGATGATTTGCGCGCCGGCCTCGACCTGTTTGCGGGCGATGTCGAGAGCTTCGGTGTAGTTCTTTTCGTGAATGAGCCTCAGGAATTTGCGGGAACCTGCCACGTTGCAGCGTTCGCCTATGTTGACGAAATTGTTTTCGGGACAGACAACGAGATCTTCGAGCCCGCAGATGTGCAGACGGTTGTCTTTCGCGATGGGACGGCGGGGCGAGGCGTTTTGTGTGATTTCCCGATAGCGGGCTATGTGCTCGGGTGTCGTTCCGCAACAACCACCCACGATATTTACCAGTCCCTCGTCGATAAATTCTTTTATTTGTGCAGCCATCGATGCGGGCGTTTCGTCATATTCGCCCAACCGATTGGGCAGTCCGGCATTGGGGTAAGCACTGATGTAATAGGGGGAGAGCGATGCCAACCGATGTAGATAGGGTTTCATTTCTCTTGCTCCGAACGAACAGTTCAAACCTACCGAGAGAATTTCGGCATGGGAGACTGCCGTAAGAAAGGCTTCGAGTGTTTGTCCCGATAGCGTTCGCCCGCTCTCGGTGACTGTTACCGAGAGCATGACAGGAATCTCTCGTCCTGTCGCTTTCATAGATTCCTGTGCAGCGAAAAGGGCGGCTTTGGAATTGAGCGTGTCGAAAATGGTTTCGATGAGCAGAAGGTCCACGCCACCTTCTATCAAGGCTGTGATTTGCTCCCGATAGGCTGTCGCGAGTGTGTCGAAGTCGAGATTTCGCAAAGCGGGATTCTCCATATCGGGGGACATGGAACAGCTTTTGTTCGTGGGGCCTATCGAACCGGCCACGAATCGGGGTTTATCGGGTGTCGAATAGTCGTCGGCAGCCTTCCGGGCTATGCGGGTGGCTGCCCGGTTTATTTCCTTTACCTGACTTTCCAAACGGTAGTCTGCCATCGATATGGCGTTGGCATTGAAACTATTCGTCTCGATGATGTCGGCTCCGGCTTCGAGGTAGGCACGGTGTATCTCGTCGATGAGGTGTGGTGCGGTGAGACAGAGCAAATCGTTGTTCCCTTTTAATTCCACTGCCGAATCGGGAAACAACGAACCTCTGAAATCTTGCTCGTTCAGTCCGTAACGTTGTATCATCGTTCCCATAGCTCCGTCGAGAATGAGAATGCGTTGGTCGAGTAGTTGTTTCAATGTCTGCATATATCTCGGTCTATGATTGTCATATAACGAAAGATAAGAATCGGATAAAATGAATATGTTCGTTTTTTTTTGCCGAATCGTAGTCAGCTTTTCGCATTTGCCGAAGATACGGAAAGCAGGGAACAGCGATAAACAAAAATCTCTTTTCCGACTTGGCTATACCGAACCGTGTCCTATCTTCGCAGTTACAAATATAGGGATAATTGTTGTTTTGTCTACCGAAATATTTGTTGTTTGAAATGGGGTATGCAGTGGATTATTCTATTTTTGACCTTATTTTGTAGAGGAAATATTTGAATTTTCTTTTGTATTTAGATATAATGTTTGTGGTCTGCTGATTCGTGTCACAGAAGGCAAAGGGTGTACGCTGGTGTACCGGACGTATATTTGTTCGAAAGAAAATCGAGGCGAGGAGAGGCCGGTCGTCTGTCGTTCGATAAAATGATAGCTCCCTGTTATTTCTGGTCGGATTTCTTTCCAGACGATACTTTATCGGGATTTTTGTTGATGAAGTCTTTCCAACTGTTGTAGCTTTTGTCGAGATGAGGCCGGTTGGTCTGGTAGAAATGGCAGAGAGCGGCGGCCAATCCGTCGGTGGCATCGAGAAGGGGAGGCATATTTTCATCGGGGATATGCAGAATGCGCTGTAACATGGCGGCGACTTGTTCTTTCGATGCGCTTCCGTTTCCGGTAATCGACATTTTGATTTTTAGCGGGGCGTATTCGGTAATGGGAATGTCGCGGGAGAGCGCGGCTGCCATAGCGACTCCTTGCGCTCGTCCGAGTTTCAGCATGGATTGCACGTTCTTTCCGAAGAATGGAGCTTCGATAGCCATCTCGTCTGGAAGATATTGTTCGATGAGGCCTAAGACACGCTCGAAAATGCGACGTAATCGCAGATAGTGACTTTCGAATTTGTTTAATTGAATCACGCCCAGAGTCATCAGTTCGGGGGTGTTACCGACGATACGCAGGACTCCGTAGCCCATGACGTTGGTCCCGGGGTCGATGCCGATAATAATTCTATCGTTTGTCGTGTTCATTTATAAGTCGATTACTTCCAATAGGGTACTGAATCCCAGCACTTGCTTGCCGAATTTTTTTTGCATATCGCAGAGTAGTGTTTCTCCGCACTCTTCGTGCCAACGTTCGAGCGTATCGGTATCGGGCGATTTGAATTGCAGGGAAAGACTTATGCCTTCTTCCTCATTCTCAGCGAAAATACGGGTCAGTTGCGGTTCTTGTAAACCTCCGTGTTCCAGTACAGCCGGGATATAGAAATTTTTTAACCAGCTTATAAATTCATCTTTCCGAGAGTGATCGGCGTGGTATGTGGTGTTGAATATAATCATAGTGATATGGGGTTATCTTGTTGTTCGGAGAACCATATTATTCTTTTGACAAAGGTAAAAAAAATGGGGGCAGGAGCCAAATTTATTTGGCTCCTGCCGAATGCCTGTTGCCTCGGTCTATCGTGAAGATAAAAAAAACTTCTCAATATTTTGTACAGTCGTAAAAATAGTTTTATCTTTGCACCGCATTAAGGGGGTATTAGCTCATCTGGCTAGAGCGCGACACTGGCAGTGTCGAGGTGAGCGGTTCGAGTCCGCTATACTCCACATCGTTATCCGTCTTTTGAGGTACAACAGTTTATTCCCCGGTAAAACGGGGTTTCTTTTTTTATGGGGTTTCAAAAGAGATAATACAAAGCAATAGGGGTAATCACATAGTTTCTGTCGAATGTGGCTTGCAACTATTGTATGCTTTTGCTGTACTGCTCATCGAGTTGTTCTTTATCTGTATGTTTCATGCTTTTGTGCGTATCAGACAAAACCACATGGACAGTCTGCACTTGGTCGTGTGTGATTTTCCGTGTATATTCCAACCCCTCTCCCCCAGAAACTATTGTTTCCGGGGAGAGGGGTTGAGGAATGTTTCATAGTAATTTCTGATTATGAGATTAACCCCTCCGTCCTTCGGACACCTCCCCTATTGCTTCGCTACACCCCGCAATGCTACGGGGCACGGCAAGGAAGAAGGGTAAATACAATCCATTTCATTCGTTAAAATTCGGGTCTAATCCCTACTAAATTTCTACTGAGTTTTATACCCGATCAATAAAAAAATCGTATCAGCTTATTGATAGAATAAGCTGATACGATTTTTAATCTATTATGATCTTTCAGGGTTATCGAACGACCGGTATTTTTACATCCTCTCGGCTTCCATCGGCATGTACAATACAACAAATATAAATGCCGGTTTGCAAATTGTCAAGGTTCATATTCGTCGTATAACCATCGACATTTTGCATTTTCATTACAGCACCGTTCATATTCACCAAAGATATACTCGATAAAGCTTTGTCTGTTTGTACCACCAAGTAACCTCCATATGTATAAACTACTGTCGAAGCTAATGTTTGGAGTTCTACTTTTGACTCCCGGTCGTTATTCAGATATACTGGTATCTTCACAATTCTACTTACAGCATCGTTATTGGCTAACACGATTTGTGCTTCATACAAAGTATTTCTCTGTAATTGGGTCGCATCTAATGATACGGTGAGCGTTTCCATAACAGAAGGAGCGACAGAGAATTCATATTTATCAAGCGAGAGCCAGTTGATAGTCGGGGTGCGATTACCCGTTACATTCGCGCGAATACAGGAGTTACTATTTAAACCTAAGTCTCCTGCTGACCACCATGTATTGCCAAATTTAACCATATCGCCGAAGCCATTTTGTACATGACCGCCATCGATACCAATCACAAAGTCTGTCGGTTCAAAGCCATCTGTATTAACACCTATCCATAAATCGGTATTACCTATCGTCAGCGGTTGTTCGAGCACAATATGATTCCAAGACTGTGCTATTGGGGAAAAAGTCTGTCTCATCAATTCATTTCCGGCATTTGACTGTGAGCCTTGACCGAAAATTACCACCTGAGCTTTGTCGGGTACGTCGTTTATATATACATCGACACTACTGATTTGCATACCCGACAATCCGGCAAGCATATTGCCCGGAAAATACTGTGCATACACGGCCGAGGAACCACCGCTGAGCGAGACCTCGCTTTTGAGTCCGTTGTCATAGCGCAATACGAATTCTGCCTGCGACTCGGTTTCTTTCGCTTTAACCGAATGGGATTTCGCAGACTTAGTAAATTTCCAAGAAGGTTTGCTGTTTTTTGTGGCAAAAGCCGACTGCTTGCTGCCCGGAGAGTGGGGTAGAGCATAAAGCACCGATGCTGTTCCTGTAAGCTCTGCACTGCCTTCGTTCTTTATTTCCAGCGTTACCGGTCGTACATCGAACGATTGGTACGAATCGATGATACTTAATCCGGGTTTAATGATCGGTGAATTGTCGGAATGTTCCACGACCAGTGTATAGTCTTCTGTTTCTCCATAACCATATTGACCGCAAGCGCTAAGAATGTCTTCATAAGAAGCTATGATTCGTAGGCGTCTTTCTCCCGGCACGACTACCGCCTCGTCTGGAATGGATACTTTAATAGTTCCCTTAGGAAGATAACCGATAAACTCGCCCGCTTCATCGAACGAACCGTTTCCATTCCAATCTACCCATGCACCTATATATAGACTTCCGCCTTCACACTCTACGTTCAAATCTAGCACTTCACCGGGTTTAATGCTTGTCTTCATATCAGAAAAATCGCTGTATACGTTACCCTCGCTTGGGTTGCTAATGCTTCCAATTTTGACTGAGGTAATGTATTCGTAACTTGCATCCGTCGAATACGATTCGCAAACTATCCCTTCTTCCCTTTTTGTAATAGAGAAAAACATGGATTGATGGGCTGTTTGTTCATCGCCTTCCGTGACATTGCGTATTTCGATATTATGTTTACCCGGTTGCGAACAATCGATCCGTTGGTCAAACGTGTGTTTGTAGCTCTCCATAGAAGCTATCGTCACACCCAGTTCTTCGGTTGCCAGTAATTTATCGTCTAAATATAATTGAAGTTTCGCATTGGATATAGCTTGCTCACCGATATTCATTACTTCCACCTGTACCTTTTCATATTTGTCGCTTGCTGTTTCCAAAGGGGATAATAAACGTTCGAACTTCAATGCTTTTTGCGCCATGTAGTCGCCATCGCCCGTTAAACAGTAACACATGGATAACTGAGAGGTCATATATTCTTCGTAAGCCTCCATCCAAATTAAACCTATTCCGGGGACATTGCTACATGTGAACACACTGAAAGCACAATTATGCGTTTCGTTGTCTACTTTGGCGGCTGCTACCGAAAAGAAACCGCTTTCTAGACAGATTGTTTCGTCCAATTCAACCGAAAATTCGTAAATACGTGCCAAATCATCATATTCGCTTGCACTCACTCCGGTGAATTTGCCCAAGACATCGAATTCTTTGCGGTAGACTTCTTTGCCGGGGTAACCATCGGCTCCCATTTCATAAAACGCCACTTCAAAACGGATCGATTCTGTCATTTCTCCATCTTCGCCGATGCCGCCACGGTCGGCGCAAGACAACCAATTATAATTTTCTTCGTCCCAAGACAAGAATCTCCCTAACCAGCGAATTCTGTTCACTTTCTAATAGCATCCAGAAAAGGATTGGTAAAATTTGGTAGCTCCGTCGGCACGACCCATATCGGAACTTTGTTGTCCCATATAGTCGGCATCGCTACTAAATGCTCCTGAGAGGACGGTATTAGGAGGACACCCCAATGCATCGTCAACGCTATTGCGCGGTTCTGCTTTCAAAAAAACATTGTTTTCGTATGCAACCGCTACTTTTTCTTTTTTCCCCAATTTACTTACATGCTGTTCGCCGAACATATTCACTGTAAACAACATTACAAGCAATACACTTATGTAAATCTGTTTCATTTTCTTTGTTTTTTTTGTTAGTTTGATTTTTATTTAATTATAAGACTGCAAAATTATAATATTATAAACAGAATAAAGAATTAAAAAGCTCTAAATGTTTTCCCCCCCCCGCCCTTAATTTTGTATACAATAATAAATATATCTGCATAAAAGGAAAGGTATGTACAAAAAACTCTTATGAAACCTTATTTTATTTATGGAGTAAGTTTTTTGTGTAAAATTGTATACTGTCTAACAAATTTTTGTAACTTTGAATTTTAAGAACGATAATACTAATCGTTAAATATTATAATTGAGTATTATGAATAGACGTTTTTATCACTGGATTTCTAATATTCAATGAAATAGTTTATCTCTCATGTTGGGTTTACGTCGTTTTCTGCTTTTTTTCGTAAGCGGGAAATATATAACAATTATCGTAAAGAAAATAATAACCATAAATTGAAATGAAGGTGAAACATTCGAGATTTTCGGTCGGAGTGATCCTGTTTGCATTAGCGATGCTTCCGACAATGGCGCAAGAAAGAGCAGCCCAAATTCGGGAAAAATTGTTGAATCGGAATCTCCACTCTGTAATCGTGGTATCGCATCGAGCAGACTGGCGTAATTTCCCTGAGAATTCGTTGGAAGCTATCGAGAGTGCAATTCGCATGGGGGTCGATGTCGTTGAACTCGATTTACAGCGGACGAAAGATGGAAAATTGATATTGATGCATGATTCTAAACTCGATCGTACGACGACCGGGAAGGGTAAGGTCTCGGATTGGACGCTCGATTCTATTAAAACATTGCGGTTAAAGAACGGTTGCAATATCAAAACAATACACAAGGTTCCCACTTTGGAAGAGGCTTTACTTGCCGCAAAGGGGAAAATAATGATTAACTTGGATAAAGCCGACCGTTATTTCGACCAAGTTTATGAATTATTGCAAAAGACCGGTACGACCGAACAGATAATCATGAAAGGCGGTAAGCCGGCGAAAGAAGTGAAAGCCCGATTCGGGAAATATCTCGATGAGGTAATTTATATGCCTATTGTGAATCTCGATAAAGAAGATGCAAAACGACAGATAGATGTGTTTGTCGAGGATATGCGGCCGGCCGCTTTCGAATTGTTGTTTGTCAAAGACAGCAACCCATTGCCCCGAATGCTTGCCGATTCGTTGAAAGGGGAGTCCCTTATCTGGTATAATACTTTGTGGGACACAATGGCGGGAGGACATGACGACGATATGTCGCTTGCCAATCCTGACGAGGGGTACGGTTATTTGATCGATGTACTCGGCTGTCGTATCATACAGACCGACCGTCCGGCATATTTGCTCGATTATCTGCGGAAACGAGGGTTACACGATTGATTTTTGTTTATTGGTAAAAAATAAATCCATGAAGATTCCGGATTCTTCATGGATTTGTGAGAATGAATAGAAGTTTTATTTATTCCCAGAGATCGGGTATGGGAGAGTGTCCCACGGCGTTAGGCGCTTGATGGAAAGGTGTTTTTGTACCGGAATGTATTTCATATAGCGATTTGGCTGCTTCGATAGCCGCATCGACCATATAGGGATAGGGCATGTCGGTAACGTCGATAAAACCGCAATTGTAATTCTCCCCGTCGGTGCGTCCGTTGATGTTCTGATCGATCCATCGGAACCAGCCTGTACCGATGAGCCCTCGGTGAGCAAAGGCGTTTTCGGTATAATACTGAAAAGCATCTCCTCTTTCTTTTTGTGAGTTCACTTGCCACAGGGATTGTGCGAGTCCTCTGTCGACTGTCCCGAAGTGGTACTCCCCGATAATCATCGGTAACCCAGAGATTTCCAAAGCATGATTCATTTTTTTGTGGTCGGGAGATAGAGCGTAGCAGTTGAAACTCAAAGCATCGAACGACTCTTTACTAATTCGTAGCAATTCGTCGTCTAATTGCTCTATGTAGCCATATCTTATTCCTAAGTTCAGATGATTGGGATCGTTCTTCTTTAACGATTTGGATATGGCTTTCATGAGTTTCTCGAATGTATTGTATATAAAAGTTTTGCGGGTGTCGGGTGTATCGCCGGATTCTTTCAGAAAATTTTGTAATTCTGTTTTGATGGGGCGATCTTTTCCATTCAGAATTAAGGAACACAGGCGATTTTCTTTCGAAATCCAAGCAGGTTCGTTTCCGATGAAATAGCCTATTAACCAATGATTGTTTTTGTATTTTGCCACATTACGGGCAATCGCTTCGTCCATCTTTTTTTCAATTCCGTTGTCATATACGTCCATCAATCCCATCAGTTCGTTTTCGAACCCTATGTTTTCCAAAGGTAGAATGAATGCTTTTCGATTCTTGTCGTATATAGTTTTATCCGACCAGTTTGCAAGGGTATTCAATCCCCACTTGTCCATTCTTTTGATTGTCATTTCGGCAGCTCGGTCGAGATAATTTTTTCCGTATCGACGATATAGGTTCCAGATACCGAAAGAGGCTGTATGTGTTTCGGGCGATACATTCTCGGATTCGACGAAAAGTTCTCTGGGCGGAAGTTCTTGAAACATATTTGTGCATTTGTCAGTGTTTTTCGTGTAGTAGTCTCCGACGGGGGCGACGCAATCGACCCCATAGGAGAGGAATAAATATCCGTCCGGGTCGATGAGCCACCAACGATCGTCGATCTGTTCTGTCCTGAAAAAGCCCGTCGATTTTACTCGTTTGTTCAAATAGCCTCCATAACGGGAATAGTTGAAATTTTCTGTTTCGTTAATTTCGGTTTCTTCTTGCAGCCATTCTTTTTGAAGTTGTTCTTCGGAGTAAATTTTTCCTTCATAGTCGCCCAAGTTCCATTGACCGAACTTGTCGAAAGCGGGCTTATTCTCTAAGTACCTGTCGCCGGGATCGTCTTTTGACAAAGCGATCGATCGCAGTTCGATCGTAGGGTTATCGATAGGGGCTCTCATGCGTATGCCTATTGAATCTACTCCTGTCAAAGGGCCTCGTTTCCCTCCCAAGTTGATCCAGCCTGTTATTCTCGGTTGATTGGAAGTTGCTGCTATATCGTGTTTGGCAACGGGTAGTTCTCTGAAAAATCTCAGTGGAATGGTTAATTTGTTCCATGCGTTGGGAACATATGATATAAGTCGTAGTTCGTTGTATCCTGAGTCGGTGGTGAATCCTAATTGAAATCGCTGTGGCGTGGTGGAACGAAATTCTATGGTTACATAGTCATACTCGTCCCAATCGGTAGGTAGTTGGGGTGCGATGTCTTTTATCGCGATTTTTTTACCCGACACGATTTTCTTGCTGTCGAATTGGAATTTTACAGAATCGTTGGTATGGCATGATGTCAAACCGAGAACGAGGGAAATGATTCCGTAGGATAACAGTCTGTTTTTCATGATTGATGGGATTTTTGATTTTTATTTTTTTTCGGGAAGTGGTATGGAATATTGAATGTCGTTTTCGGCGAATACTCGTACGTAATCTACATACATATCCGATGCATTCCCGAAGCGTTCGAGGTCGATAGGCCAACCGCTTATTCCTCCAATCGCGTAGTTTATCAGGAAGAAAAGCGGTTTTTCTTTTGATATGTCGTTCGTTGTATGCCTCAGTACTTCGATACCGTCGAAATAGTATATCGTTTCGTCTCGTCCTACATATAGACCATAGGTGTGGAAGGTGGTGGACCAATATGATTTTCCACCCAGTTCCATGATGGGAACTCGTTTATTAAAGCGTTTTTTATATGTCCCATCGGGTTCTTTTTGTCCCCAGAAATGGCTCGTGATGGAGTAACCCGGGTGGTTGGGGTTACCTTTTCCTACCCCTCCATAGGCTTCGACAATATCCAGTTCGTCTCCATTGATGCCTCGGTCGATGCTGGTGAGAGTCCAAAATGCAGGCCAAGTACCGGGTGCAGACTGGGCGGTAAACCTACATTCGAGATAACAGGGGGCTTTTGTGAAAAATCCTTCACCGTCCATATTTACAGACGATATTAGTCCTGAGCTTCCTTTTGTTCCGGCTCTTTTACGGGCTTTAATTTTCAAATAGGTGTCGACTTGTTCGAAAGGATTATCAGGACCGTCGACATCGGAAAATGGCCAGCCGCTGAAATCTCCGTATCGGGGCTTGTGAGCGCAGTACCGGGCGTTTTTGCCGTCATTGGATATGGATAATTCATTATCGAAGTCATCTTCAAATACGAGTTTCAGTCCTTTGGCCTGAGAGGGAACGGTATCCGGTATACCGTAATTCCATTTTTTACCGGCTTTGTTGTAGAGCTGTAACTCAAATACATCTTTTTTCCCCTCGTTGTTACTTGCGTATATGCGGATATTTGTAGGGCCGTAGGGGAAGTCCCGGGCTGGAAAGACGAAGGAGACCTTTTCAGCTCCTTTTGTTTCAATTCCTCCCGGGGTGAGGTTTACATCGTGCCCCCATTTATTGGGTTGTCCTGTCGTGGGTTGTTGCCAACAATAAGCATATACTCGATTCATTCCCGGTGCTCTCAATGTGATTTTTGTGTCGTCGGTGATAACTGTACGTAATCGAGGTGTGATTATTTCGATCGATTTCGTCCACTTGTCGTGAGTCGTATCGTTTCGGCTGAAATTGAAATCGGCATAGATATTTTGATTGTGAGATGTCTGAGCGGTTATAAAAAATATATTCAGTATGGACAATATTACGGTGTATTGCCAAAGATTTTTTCTTGATTTCATAGGTCGAAGTGTCGTTTAACTGGTAATCAGATGTAAGTTCTTTTTTATAAAGACGATAAAGAGAGCTTTTTGTGTACTACTTTATCGATGTTTTTTTGTTCAAAAAGGGCTTTCCTTTCTATTCGTGATATGTCATTGTATTTCATAACGGGGTTCGACGAAGGGGTGGGACGGGTTTCCGAAATTTTCGAACTGTTTTTGGAACTTCTCATGAGGAAATGATGTTTACAAACTGAAAAGCGAGATGAAATGTTTAGCTCTTTTTGTATGGAGTTTGGGGAAATTGTTAGAAATTTATATGCAAGAATTGAGTTTTACAGATTTTTTGTATCTTTACGCCTCGTAATTTAAATGAATAGAATATGAAAAAGATTAGAGCTGCCATTGTCGGTTATGGCAATATAGGGCATTTTGTTTTAGATGCTTTGCAAGTCGCTCCTGATTTTGAAATAGCGGGAATAGTCCGTCGTCGTGTTTCGGAGGTTCCCATGGAATTGTCGGCTTATCCGGTAGTGTCTTCTCTCGACGAGTTGAAAGATGTGGACGTCGCTATTCTTTGTACGCCTACTCGCGAAGTGGAACATTTCGCTATCAAGGCTCTCGAAAAGGGTATACGAACTGTGGATAGTTTCGATATTCACACACAGATATGCGATTTGCGCAAAACGCTCGATGCAGCAGCGAAAAAATACAATTCGGTCGCTATTATATCGGCGGGTTGGGATCCCGGAACGGATTCGGTCGTGCGAGCCCTTATGGAGGCTTGTGCCCCCAAAGGTATCACGTATACTAATTTCGGTCCCGGTATGAGTATGGGACATACGGTCGCTGTGAAGGCTATCGCCGGAGTAAAAGCGGCTTTATCGATGACTATACCTTTGGGAACGGGTATACATCGTCGTATGGTTTATATTGAACTTGAAGAGGGTTATACATTCGAAGAGGTGGCTCACGCTATAAAGACTGACGATTATTTCGCCCATGATGAAACGCATGTCATGCAGGTGGAGAGTGTCGATGCTTTGAAAGATATGGGGCATGGGGTGAACATGACCCGGAAGGGTGTTTCGGGAAAGACACAGAACCAGCGGTTCGAGTTCAATATGTCTATCAATAATCCGGCATTGACAGCTCAGGTTTTAGTATGTACGGCTCGTGCCGCTATGTTGCAACGTCCCGGTTGCTATACGTTAATCGAAATTCCTGTTATCGATTTACTGTATGGTGATCGAGACGAGTTGGTGCGTCGGTTGGTATAAGCTAAATGAATTTGTTTATTCGACGGGATTGTAACAAACAATAGAAGGGGAAATGGTTTTATCATTTTTTCTTCTATTGTTTTTCGTATCTTTGGTTGGGTTAAATATAGGCTGGGTCTTAGCAAATAGATTTGTTTTTATATTCGGCCTGTACTATCTTTGTACATACGAGGATAGGTTGCGGTTCGGTATAGCCAAATCGGAAATAAAATTTCCGTTTGTCTCTGCACTCACCTTTCGCTATCTTTGTTGGTACGAAGATAGGTTGCGGTTCGGCATAGTCAAATCGGAAACGAGGTTTCCGTTTGTCTCTGCGCTCATCTTGCACTATCTTTGCCTCTGCCAATATCGGTAGGGTTTTATTTTTACTAAAATATGTTGACTGAATTTATTACATGGACTGCTAATCCGGCTCTTTACGACGGTTTTATCGAGATACGGTGGTACGGATTGTTTTTTGCTATCGGTTTTATTGTCGGTTACAACATGATGGAACGCATGTTTCGTCATGAGCAGGTGAACCTGAAATGGCTCGATTCGTTGTTTATTTATGTGGTAATCGCGACGGTTTTGGGCGCTCGCTTGGGACATTGCTTGTTTTATGCATGGGATTATTATTCGCAGCACCCCTTAGAAATATTGAAAGTGTGGGAAGGCGGTTTGGCGAGTCACGGAGGTGCGATAGGGATTATTATCGCCATTTGGCTATATTCCCGACGGGTTACTCACCGGAATATGTTGTGGACTTTTGACCGATTGGTCGTTCCGGTCGCTTTGGTCGCTGCGCTTATTCGTACGGGTAATTTGATGAATCATGAGATTTACGGACATGTGACGACTTTGCCGTGGGGATTCCGGTTCATACAGAATTTATCGGAGTGGATGAAGGGTGCTGCTCCTATTTTTACGGAACCGTCGCACCCTACCCAGATTTATGAGGCTTTGTGTTATCTGCTTCTGTTCGGATTGCTTTTGTATATGTATTGGAAACGTAATGCGGAGGAACGGGAGGGTCTTATTTTCGGAACCTTTTTGATAGGCATATTTCTACCTCGTTTTTGTATCGAGTTTATCAAGAACAATCAAGAGGTGTTCGAGGAGACTATGTTGTTGAATATGGGGCAGTTGTTGAGTATTCCGTTTGTTATTGCCGGAGTGTGGTTGGTTATTCGTGCTTTGTCTCGACCGAGAGTGCCGATTAAATTTGCGAAGGAGAAGAAGAAATAGATTGTGCAATTTTTCTATTTCTAACCCCTCTTCTATTGCTTTGCGACTCCCCGTAATACTACGGGAGACGGCAGGGGAGGAGTATAGAAACTTTACAACAACGTTGCTATACTGTTTTTTAACCCCTCCGTCCTTCGGACACCTCCCCTATATTTCGCTGTGCAAAACACCCCGCATACGGGGCACGGCAGAGGAGGAGTTTAAAATATCTTCCCAATAGTCGGACATAAATCCTTATTCTAAGAGTCGACTTCCTTATTTTCAGAATATAGGGAGGAGGGAGATTCTTTTTCCTTTATGGTCTAGTATTTTTATGTGACGAGCGAGAGCTATTTAACCTACTCTCCCTCTGCTCGTCGAAGATGAGATATTTTCGTTTTAACCCCCTCGCCCTGCGGACACTCCCCCTATATTCGCTTACGGAAACACTCCGTAATGCCACGGAACACGGCAGGGGGAGGGGTTGAATGCTAAATATTTCATTTTTTCCAACCCTTCTGTTTCTTCGTGCCACCTCCTTTTTATTGCTCTGCAACTCTCCGTAATGTTGCGGGATAGGGCAGGGGCGAAAGTGGTGGGATTCTTGTTTGCCAAGAGAAATCTTATAGCCTTTTCTGCAAAAATCATACGAAATTTCCTATCGGCCTCGGAGTAGAGGCGGAGTGTCAGATATGGTTTTTCCCTTTTTCGGCTTTCGGATTCACTGGGAACCTGCCGAAATCAGTAATCGTATTCGAGCGTGAAATCGTCTAAGAAGAGTACGCTACCGTCACCCCCGGTGAAATAGTCGCCATATTTACTAGCTGATGCTACTACTACGATATAGGTGGGAATCCGGTCGGTATCTCGATATTCGAGTTCAAGAGTGAACGGTGTGTATTCGGTTATGGATTTCCCGCTGTACATATCGGCATAAGCGATAATATGCGGGTCGTTTTTGTCGAATAGTTTGCGGTCACTTGGTTTTGTGCGTATCTCGACCGGCTCGCTCCAATCCCCGAGTGCTATGAAGATTTGGCAGGTATCGGGTTGTCCAATAAGATATTTCATCTCGTCGTTCGATTTGTTTATCTCGACCGAGGTGTATTTGAAATATCCTTTTAGCCGTGTGGGGCGTTGGGTAAATTGTTTTCCGAAGTTGAGCACCCCGTTGGTTCCTTCTGTACGGAGGTAATTTCCCGTGTACATATTCCCGGCAGCCAGTTTCCCGATGGAACCTATTCCTACAAACTTGGTCGCTAATTTAGCTGCTTGTCCGGTTCCCGACCAAGTGTCGTCGGTGGGTTGTGTATTGCTGTCACCCAATGTAGTGGCTCCTTTATTGCCTGTATCCCAGAAGTTTTCGCTTCCTTCGGCCCATGGATTCCAGACTTTTCCTACTTTGTTCCAATCGTCGAAACTTCCGTTGGGAAGTTCGGCTGCGCTTCCGGTCGTAAATGTTATTTCGTTCCCTGTCAAGTCACCAGATACGGCTCGGCATACATAGGTCGTGTTGGCTTTCAAATGTATCATGCGAGCGGTGAAACTTCCCTTATCGTGTGTGACGTATTCGTCGGGCACTTTTTCCCATGTGCCGGCTGTCGCTTCTTTTATTTCGAATCCATTTTCGGCATCTTCTTTTCCGCTACCGTGTAGCCAAGCTACATTCGTCCAAGCATCGACCCCGTCGGTAGATATTTCGGATTCAGATGGTACGATATATAGGGTCCATTCTTCCATAATACCGTGGTATACGATAATGACTTTTTGGTATCCCAAAGAAAAATCGGTGAGTTTTTCTTTTTCGGGAGAATATGAGGTTATTCCCTGAGGGCCTAAAACGAGTTCGGTGATTTTTATGTTCGCTAAATCGATGTCTTTGTTGACATAGGCAATGGCTCTGTGATTATGGGCATCGAATACCGGTGCTCCTATTTGTCCTTCTACTCTGAAACTTCTTTCGATATTTTGGGTGGCATTTATCGTCCATGTGTAGTCTTGATAGATGGAGAGGGTCAACGTGTAACTTTTGGAGAGGTCGATAATCGAATCGGAAGGAAGATCGGATACGGCTCCTTCGGTGAGATCGAGGGTTTCGATATGTACTCGTCGCAAATCGACCGTATCGGACAATTCCATCGTTACCATGCGTTTGTCGTTGTCGATAGCGGCTGTACCGATTTGTCCGTCGGCGGAGATCCCTAATATCTGCGCTTTGATGCGAGGGTAGGGAATATCGTTCTTAATACAAGCCGATAAGAGGAGTGTACATAAAAGAGAGTATATGATATGTATATAGTTTCGTTTCATTTTACTTCTATATGTGCAGGCACATGCCAATGTTGATGTTGAACAAGTTTATTTTGAAATCGGCTCCGCTCGATCTACGACTTCCGGTTTCTTCGTTATTCGTCGTTTGTTTGATCGTTCCGTATCGTAATCCGGCTACTCCGAACGAAACACTGGTACTGATGTTGTTCATGATAAATACGCAGAATCCCGGATTTAACCCCAATTTGATTTCAGATGTCGTTGTTTTGGTATTTTTCAATGACTCGTCGCTCCCTCTTACAAAGCGGTTCGAACCGCTTGAAAAGGCTAATTCCGTTTCGTTGAAGAAGCCGAAGCGCTTGTTTTTGTCGATTCCGATATATGCCCTATGGAACAGAGCGGCCGAGAAGGTCTCGCCTAAATAACGTATATCGCCCAAATTGAATTGCATATCGTCGTCGATGTCTATATCCAAATTGTCTAAGTTTGCACTTAAATGACTGTATCCGAGTTTTATACCTATACATTCGTTGTCTTTGATGAAATAGCCTACGAATGGGTTCAGGGTAGTTATGTTGCCTTTGAAATTAAAATCTTTGATGAAGATCAGGAGGTTATTGTCTTTACTGTCGAATTCTCCGTGCGAGAGAGTCAAACCTGCGATCCATTGCTTTTGGGGAATGAGCAGATAGTTTTTCAATCCCCGTTTGTATTTTTTTCTGCTGAGCCCGTGTTTTTCGGCGATCGTATCGGGCTCGGACGTGGCGACAGAAGTGTTTCTCGGAACGATGGTTGCTGTCTCGGGAATGACGGTTGTCGAATCTTGCACTTCGGCATGAAGCAATATTTGTCCGGGAATGAGTATTCCTATTAAAATCAATATGTATTTTAAGTTTTTCATAAATAAAAAGCGATACCTAAACCCAAAGAAAAGATGTTGACTTTGAAGTTTGCCATGTTTTGAGACCGTTTACCGGTATAAACTTGGTCGGTGGTCTGTTTGACATGACTGTAATTAAAACCTAATAAGCCGACGTTTACCTCGATGGCTGTGTAGTCATTGAGAAATGCCATGAGCCCCGGCGCTATTCCGATATTGAAGTTGAACGAACGCTCGAATGTTCCTGTGAGAGATTCTCCCGACCCGTTTACCATTTTCGATTCTCCACCACCCAAAGAGAGTTGCAGTTCATTGAAAAGTCCGAAGCGGCTACTGTTCCCGATACTGATGTAGTTACGCATGATCGCCATTCCCGAATAGGAGTGGCTCAGACTATACACGTTGTCCATGTCGAAGTTGAGATCGTCGCCTATTTTGATGGAGGCATTGTCGAGTTTCGTCAGGCTTCGTTCATAGGCAAACCGACCTCCCAATCCCAAATTATCTTTGACGATGTAGCAAAACATGGGGCTCACTTTGAATGTGTAGCCTATACCGTCCATGTTTTCGATGACGAGGAACTGGTAGTTGTCGTTGCTATATTCGGAATAGGATATGGAATTACCTACTACCCATTGTCCTTTGGGTATGAATGTATTTAGTACAATACCTCGGTCGAACTCCTGAGCGTGAACCGTAGTAAGGCTTACCCCCAAAAGCAGAGATGAGCATATCGCAGAGATGAGTTTATTCATAAATCAATTCTAAATCGTCGAGCCACATGGTACTACCCGTGCTACCTGTAAAGTAGTCTCCGTATTTGCTGGCAGAGGCCACGATTACAATGTAGCTGGGAATACGGGTAAGAGAACGGTAATCGAGCGGAATTTCAAACTCCAAGAGACCACCGTCTTGACCTTGTGTCTGGGTTGTTAATTCTTGTTCGCCATAGGCGATTATTTTTTCGTCATTTTTATCGAACAAGTTTTTATCTTTTGTCGTGATACGTACCGGGGCATCCCAGTCTCCAAGTGCGATATAGACAATGCCTATATCTGTCGCGCCATTTGTAAGAGCATCTGTTTCGGAATAGTCTACGGTTCCCGGCGTGTATTTAATATATCCGCGAAGTTTGGACGGTCGCGAGGTAAATGTTCGTCCGAAATCGAGGATACCGTTCGTACCGTCTCTTCCGATAAACTGTCCGGTGAACAAGTTTCCGGCAGCAAATTTGCCAATACCCATGATACCGACAAATTGAGATTGTAATTTAACGGAATATTTACCGCTGTGTTTGTAGGTCTCGTCGGGTGTAGTCACGTTTTTATTCATCGTCGCAGAACCGTGGTTCCCGCTATCCCAAAACATTTCCCCTCCTTGCGGGTATATTACCATTGCTTTGTCCGGGGTATGCCAATCTTCAAAACTGCTGTTGGGCAGTGTCGTCGCTTCTTCGGTAGTGAACGTTATCGTTTTTACCGAGGCTTGTGTTCCTGCAACGGCTTGATATTCGTATGTCGTTCCCGGTTCGAGTTGCGTTACCTCGGCAGACATACTTGTTCCCGACAGGACGGCAGGAACGGATATCCATTCTTGCGAACCGGATTTGCGATATTGGAAAGAGAGAGTTTCCGATGTTTCTTTTACCAAAGTCCCTGATAGCGTGGCTTTCTTTGCCCAGATACCGGATCTTGCCGGGGCTTCCGTAACGACTATGGCATCGGATACGACTATCGTCAAAACCCGAGTATTTTCTTTTTCATTTGCATCGACGGCTTTTACCGTGAAGATATATTCTCCGTCGGGGAGCGATTTTATAAAACTTTCGGACAGTGTGATTTTGGCATTCGAAAGGTCTTTATCTTCTTGATAGATGTGTTTAGCGCCGATGCCTTTGGTTTGAAATTCCGTGATGATGTTTTCGGAGGCCGACAGGAAATCGATGGTATCGGTCGAGAGCCCTAAGGAGGGGAATTGCTCACAAGAAAGTTTTACATTTTTCAGTTTGGTAGCAGCATTCACCCAAATTGCAGTTTCTTTGCCGCTGTTCGTTTCGTAATAAAGCGGTTGGGTTATATCGAATTTGTCTCCGACAATTTGCGGACGTTGTGTAATCACTACATTATGGGTGGAGTCTACGGTCGATTCGTTTACTTTGACGTCGATGAATGTACCTCCGGTCGCTGCGTTGTCGGCGTTATAGCTGAATGTGAATGCGTATTTCGTCGCTTTAACTACGTTTTCGACAACTCCCGATTGGGTATAGTTTTTACCGTCTGTTTTTTTCCCTTCGAAACTCCATGCCAAGTTGCGGTCTTTCCCATTGAGCATATAGTATCCCACGGAATCTACGGTAGATTCTGTAAATGAGAGCTCGCCGGTCGTAGTAAATATTTTTACTTTATAGTCGGTTACAACGTTTGCTAACTCGGGCGAGAACGCAACCGTCACCAACGTATTTGCAATAGTACATTTTACTTCGGCCGAGGTAGTTTCTCCGCTTTGGACGGCGAAGTCGGCCGATCCTGTATAATAGGGGGTATCGAATGCCGCCGGGACGGAGTCTCCGGCTATTACAAAGACATGATACTGTCCGCTTGCCAAATTCAGTATGTCGGGCATGAGATTTTCTCTATCGTAATAACGAATGAGCCCTTTACTGCTGTATATGCGGGTTTGCATGGAGTCGTATATGCCCGGGTCGATAGCACGGGAAACGACAGCCACCTCGTCGGAAACTTTTACGTTCAGCCTTACCGATCCTTCGCCGAGGGTCATGTCTTCTTCTTTACAAGCCGATAGTAGTCCTACAAGGAGCAGTCCGCAAGTAAAGTATGTTTTTATATAGCGTTTCATATTATTCTGTTACGAGTATTAATGTTTCTGTTGTCGTTCCTTGCGCGTCGGTAGCCTTTATGATAAAGTTGTGAGTCCCTGCGCCCAATAATCCTAATAACGGCATAAAGTCGCTGATGTCGAAGGTTACTTTCGATTGGTTCAAGACGTTCGAGCCAGTGGGGAATCCCAATCCTTCGATGGCTGTTTTCAAGTCGCCCGGATTTACCAAATCGAGATGCGAAGCCAATCCCATACCTGCAAGTTCGTCGGGAGTCAATGTCGGCGATTCTATATCGACTACAAGTCCTGTAAGTCCGTTCTTATCGGAGCTTGTAATATCTACGCTTACTTGTAATCCCTCGGTTACAGTGACCGGAGTCCCTAATTTTATAGTCGAGCTCGTAATTTTCGGAGCATCGGTAGGTTGGGGATCTGGATCCGGATCAGGGTCTGTGCCGGGGTCGATGGGATTGGGGTCTTCAATAACTTCTTCGTCTATCGTGACATTCCCGAAATGGTCGATTATTTCGCATGAGGCATCGAGCGTAACCGACGGTGTGACGCCTCCTGTCTCGCTTCCCGGTTCGGGTCGTTTGATATCGTAATGTATTTTACGCCATTCGCCGGCTTTTACGTTGTCTACCTGTATGCGATTGACTTCTTCATAACCGTCGATCGTACCGGAGAAGGTGGCGATAAGCAAATTGCTTTCGCTGTCGGACCGATAATAACCGGCACGAGATTCTTCTTTATCGAAATCGAGTGTTCCCTTTCCGATTTCGACTGTTACTTTGCAATCTTCGCCCATCAGTGTTTTTAAATCCTCGGAGTAGGAAACCGTGACTTTTATATTTTGGAGGGTACATACGAGCGTATCGATTTGTGTCACTCTGTTTTCTTCGATAGAAAAAGTTTTATCTGCATAGTAGTAAGGCTTTTCCCATTCGGCGGGTTGAACCTCGTGGGAAAATACTTTTAAATTATAATTACCGACGTTTAGTGTAACTATTTCGGGCGTTTCGCTGTATTTCCAATTATTTTCGAGCGTTTCACTACCGTTGTCCGTGCGGAATATCTGTACTGTAAAATCGCCTGTGTCGACAGCTCGGCTTACCGGTTTTTTCTCGATTTCTTTTATGTCATTATTGGGTATGGCATCGAAAGAAGAAAGATCGAGAGTTCCGGTTTTCCCTGAAATTTCTCCGGGTTCGGAGTCGTAGGTGAGTTTCTCGCGGTCGCAAGATGTGCCTGCCAGTCCCAAGACTGCGGTCAGAGCTATGTAGAATATCTTTTTCATATCGCTATGTGGTTTATTCATAAATGAAATTTAAGTTATCTATTGTCAGGGTCGCTCCCCTCGAATTGGATTCGTATCGGGAGTAGTAGTCGGTCGTTTTTATCGTTGCGGTTTCTTCGCTTTGTGAATATGAAGCGTGGTTGGACGACGTAATCATTATTTTCAACAAGTTGGCTTTTTTGTCGGTGACGGTGTAGACCAATGGAACTGTAAATTCGGTATAGTCTGATGCTGCCGTAAGGTTAATAGTCCCGGATGCGAGTATTGTTTCTCCGTTTAACAATGTTACCGAGATCACTCCGGTTTCAGAGCCATCGTTATTGTCGGGAGTGTATTTATACCACCCTTTCATGGTCGAAGGGCGGGAAGAGAACGAGGTTCCTTCGTTATAGGATTCGGAATTACCGGAATAGGAGTAGCTGCCCAAGAATAGTTTTCCGGCGGAGCGGTTGGCTATCGAGGGGACGTTTTCGCTGTAATAGTATGCCGACCCTCTTGTTTTATAGTGGGGGGGAGGAGTAGTTCCGTTTTCGTCCCAAGCGACATTGCGAACGACCATAGCGTTAGAGCCATTTTGGGCAGTTAGATTTTTGTAAATGTCCGGGGTGTCGGTTCCCCCACCTCCGAAAATGGGAATTCCAGGGACTTTTCCAGTCCATGACAATGTGGTGTTGTATGTGGACGGGCAGACGAACCAAGACATTTGGTTGGTTGCTGATGTATTGCTTGTTTTTGCGTTTACACTAGCCCACCCGACAGGCTCGTTTATGGTGAAACTGCATGTACTTTGATAAGTGGGATTTCCTATTGTGGGGGACCAACGTCCACCTTGATTTATATCGGATACGCTTATTGTTTGTGTCAAATCTTCGAAGTCTCCATTCGGTACGCCAGCAGCGATTTCTGTCCGTATTGTACAATCTCCGTGATAATTGACATTTTCTTGTTCGTTGTTGCAAGTCCCTTTTATCTGGTAGCGTGTGTCGGGGGACAATCCCGTGAGGGTGTGAACATTGCCTTCGTGTGTGGAGGCGGCTTGGACCCATTGTCCGGTACTGTTGGTATAAAGCACAGCATAGCGGTTCACTGCATCTTGGTATTGCGGATCGGCGGCTGTGAGTTTAACGATCGCTTTTTTTGCCCAAACGTCGTATTCTTCGGCTGATATCGTGAATTCGGGCGTGAGAACAGAAATGGAAGTCGCAGCCGTCTTTAATCCACCGGATAGAGAGGCTTCTATTTCTATCGGTTTGTTTGTGGCTTCGACGGATATTTTAACTTGATATAGATTTTCCTCGGCCGATAGAACTGTCGAGGTACAATTTACTTTGTGGCCTTCGGCGTTAAGGTAACTGAATTGAACCAAATCGATATCGGACCCATCGTATAATACCGGAATTATGGCCGAAGAGCTACCCACAAAAACGGCTTCGGGTTCTTGTAGGGTGAATGTTAAAGGAAGGTTTTTCACCGATAAAGAAATAGGCGATTCACTAACTTTTCCGTACAAGTCTTTTGCCGAAATAGTGAACATGTGTTGATCGCTATTGCCGATAATTTGTAATTGTGTGAATAGTTCGGTGAAGTCGATGAATCCCATTTTATTTCCAACTTCGGAGAATCCCTTGATTTTCAACCCTAATCGACGGAGTATTTCTGCTTGGTCTTCACTCATATTTATGAGGTCGATTTCTTGCGGCCACCCTTTGCTTTCGAGGCTACGGGAGGAGGTCGTAAGGGTACACCCGGCTAATCCTCCTTTGGCCGTGAGAGATATATTTACGTTTTTGTCGGCCGGATAATTAAATTCTTTTGCTTCAACCGGAACACCGGATTCAAAACCAGACAGGAGGAAAGAGGGAGCCGGAGCTACCATTACTTCATCGGATATGTCTATTTTGATAGGTTGAGTTTCGGTTGTCTCGTCGAAACTGATGTTGAGTTGTGCTTCACCGGCGTTGTTGTCGCTGATGTCGAGTTTGATTTTGTAGTGTTGACGCGCGGTTGCGTTGGGTATGGCTGCCGGTTCGAAAGTAGATTCGATCCCATTTTGCTTTTTCAGGTAGGTTTGAATCGTGATTTTTCCGGGTTTTACATAGGCTGCTCTCGTTTCTGTTTTGGAAAATTTGATGTCTTTTCCCCCAGAGGAGTGAATGGTGGTCGAATAATCGGCAAAGTATTTTTTGAAAGCGTCGGAATACTCGACGGTTACTTTTACATTAGCCAATGTACAGTTGATTTCTACCGAACTATTTTCCCGGTCACGCACGGCTACCGGGGTTTCTCCGAGATAGAACGGCTTTTCGAATCCTTCTATATCGATATCTCCGTAAAAGGCACTCATCGTATAGGCTCCGACCGGTATTTTGGTAGCCGGGTCGAAATCGGCCAAACTATCCCATGCCCGAGAAAAACTACCGTCGGAAGAGACTAGTTTCAAAGCAAATTCGCTTACATCGGGATTTTCGATTGTCGAGGCTGATTCTGCTGTGGAGCGAGTTACAGGAACTACTTTATAGTCGGCTGAAACTTGTACGTTGATTGCACCGTATCCGGAAGACCCTTGCTTATCCTCATTTGCGCATGATACTAACAATAGCATGGTTGCGCTATACAGGAAAATTTTTTTTAATTTCATGCTTATTTTATTTTTATTTCACCTATAAAGAGATATTAATAAACTCTTTATGAGCGGCTTCATTGTGTAAATACTCTTATTTGCACAAATGAAAATCGGTTCAAAGGTATAAATTTTTTTCTTAGATGAAACAGTCAATAGAAAGTTTTGTTAAGTATAATAATATAAATTAAGGAGATATAGGAGTTTTGGGCTACAAAATCCGGGGAATTTGCTAATATTTTTTTAGGGTCGGATTTTGTAAAAAATCGATTATTTTTTATTTCATAGTATTTAAATTTATTCTGTATTTTTATACGTAAAGATAGCTTTTTTAACCCCTCCGTCCTTCGGCCACCTCCCCTATATTTTGCTGTGCAAAAACACCCCGTAATACTACGGGACACGGCAGGGAGGAGGTTGAGATGTATTCCCCCCCTATTGCTTTGCGACCCCCCGTAATGCTGCGGAGCATTACAGGGGGAAGGAAAGGTTTCCCGAATTTTGTTTCTGTTCTCGGCTTGTACTATCTTTGCAAAATGTGAAGATAGTCAAGTTTATTTTTAACCCTCTCGCTCTGCGGGTACTCCCCTCTATCTCGTCAAAGACAGACGGTGGGAGAGGGGCGATAAAAAATTGAAATATATGAAAATAGTGGTAGTAGGTACAGGCTATGTGGGCTTGGTTACGGGAACTTGTTTCGCCGAGATCGGTGTAGACGTTGTCTGTGTGGATATAGATGCCGAGAAAATAGCTCGTATAGAGCGTGGCGATATACCTATTTACGAGCCGGGGCTCGACGAGATGGTTATCAGGAATATGAAAGCCGGACGTTTGCGGTTCGCCACCGATCTATCGGCTTGTCTCGACGGGGTGGAAATCTTGTTCAGTGCGGTGGGTACTCCTCCTGACGAAGACGGATCGGCCGATTTGAGATATGTGCTCGATGTGGCTCATAGTGTGGGACGGTATATGACTGATTATCTTGTTGTCGTTACCAAGAGTACGGTTCCGGTGGGGACTGCCCGAAAAGTGAAAGCGGCTATACAGAGCGAGTTGGATAAGAGGGGCGAAAAGATTGACTTCGATGTGGCTTCCAATCCCGAATTTTTGAAAGAGGGGAATGCGATAGCCGATTTTATGCGTCCCGACCGTGTGGTCGTTGGGGTCGAAAGCGAGCGGGCGGAGGCTTTGATGCAAAAGCTCTACAAGCCCTTCATGATCAACAAGTACAGGATTATTATTACCGATATTCCTTCGGCGGAGATGATTAAATATGCGGCTAACGCTATGCTGGCGACTCGTATCAGCTTTATGAACGAAATTGCGTTATTGTGCGACGAGGTGGGAGCCGATGTAGGGGCCGTGCGCAAAGGTATCGGAGCCGACGATCGTATCGGCAGCCGCTTCTTGTATGCCGGCTGTGGATATGGGGGCTCTTGTTTTCCGAAAGATGTGAAGGCTTTGATAAAGACGGCAGAAGAGAATGATTGCGATATGCAGATTTTGAAAGCTGTCGAACGGGTGAACGAGTCGCAAAAGGAATTGCTTTATCACCGATTGCTCCGCTATTTCGACGGGAAAATATCGGGACGAAAATTTGCCGTGTGGGGGCTTTCCTTTAAACCGGAGACCGACGATATGCGCGAAGCCCCGGCTTTGATATTGATCGATAAGTTATGTGATGCAGGAGCTCATGTAAAGGTATATGACCCGGTGGCTATGCCGGAATGCAAGCGGCGGATAGGGAATAAGGTGGAATATGCCGAGAATATTTATGAAGCGGTTGCCGATGTGGATGCTTTGTTGATTGTAACGGAATGGAAAGAGTTTCGTTTGCCGGATTGGAAAACGGTTATCCGGTCTATGAAGTCACCTGTGATATTCGACGGTCGTAATATTTATGATCCGTCTGAGATGAAAGAGTTGGGATTTGCTTATTATAGTATAGGTCGTCCGACGGTTTAAGGATTGATCCGATAAAAAAGTAAGACAGGTATGCGTCCTATTCGGGGCGGATACCTGTCTTTTTATAATAGAAAGGGGCTGAGAGGAATATCCTTCTTCGTAATGGCTGCTCCTCCTTTTACCGTTACGGTTTCGGGAATCCTCCGGAGCTCCCTTTCTGCCTATAATAACGATATAGGAGTGTTTTGGTTCAATGTGGTCGTGCTTTTATCGTGATTTGTCTTATTTTTAATTTTTTTGTCGAAAATCTGTTTTTGAGGAACACTTTAATTGTTTGGAGCGTATCTTTGCAATGGAACAGAACTCGATATCGGTAAGTGAGATTAGATTGTTTCGAGATGTACTGTTTTTGTAAATAAATAATGTTGTAAAGCGATTTTATTATGAAAAAATGGGTGTGCAGATTATCTATCGTGTGCTGCTTGTGTTTGTTTTTTACCTCTGTGAAAGCTCAGCTTTCGTTAGGTGGGCTTGGAGACATACTGAATTCATCGACAGTGAATAAGGTTGTGAGTGCTATTGCCGGTACAGATGCTTCGTTGACGGTTGCCGATTTAGCCGGGACGTGGAAATATTCGGCTCCTGCTTGTAAGTTCGAAAGCAGCGATTTCTTGAAATCGGCGGGAGGTGAGGTCGTGGCTGCATCTTTGAAAACAAAGTTGGCGACCTACTATACAAAGGCCGGTATCACGCCTTCGCGGGTTTCATTTGCTTTTGCCGATACTACTTTTGTGATGAAATATGGTAATGCGAAATTGAACGGTCATATTGTTAAAGACGAAGAGAGCGGAAGATTCGTGGTTACATTTACTGCCGTGGGTGGTTACCTTCCCATAATGGTTATGGATGCCGTTATAAACAAGAATGGCAATACGTTGGAAATGCTTTTCGATGTGGATCGATTCGTGAAGGTATTGACCACTATTGCCTCGAAATCTCAGAGTTCTACATTGAAAAGTGTCGGTGGATTGCTCGATGAGTATGAGGGTGTATTGATGGGGTTTGAACTAGTGAAATAAGAAAATCATAGTATAATAAAATAAGGAGGGAGTTTAAAACTCCCTCCTTATTTTATTATATTTTAACACAAAAAGAAAAAAAACGGGAAAATAGAAGACCGATCTTTTTGTCGAATGATTACCTTTGTTCCATATTATAAACTAAAAAATAAATAAATAAAATGAAGAAATTAGTTTTAACTTTGGCCCTTGTATTGGGCGTATCAATTGCGAATGCACAATTTTTTATCGGAGGTCAGTTTGGTATAACCCATGATGATGCAAAGGATAATACAACTTTTACGATTGCTCCCGAATTTGGTTATGCCTTTAATGATATGTGGACCGTTGCCGGTATGATTGGCTATACGCATATGGACAATTATAATTCGTTTTATATCGCTCCGTATGCCCGTTGGACTTTTTTTAAGAGAGACTTTTTAAGTTTGTTGGTTGATGGTGGTTTAGGTTTTTCCACCGGTAAATATAAAGGAGCAGACTCGGTAAATGGTTTTGAAATTGGTTTCAAACCGGGTATATCTTTTAACTTGACCGATAATTTTGCCTTGGTCGCTCATTACGGCTTTCTGGGATATCGTACTAAATATAACGGAAGCAGCGTGTCGGGCTTGTCTTTGAGCGGCAATGAGATAAGTCTCAGCTTGTATTATTGTTTTTAATATTTGAAACGAATCGATATTTCGACCGTCCGATTTTTATCGGACGGTTTTTTTTATTCTTTTCGGTAGAATTGTAAGGTGAGAAGGTGTTGCCGAACTTCTTTTTTTACGAGATGACAAATCGGGATAGGTCAGCGATGTAGGGGAGTGTATAGGGTGATTGTAGAATTTGAGCCCTTCTCCTTGCGGGTATTTCTTCTTTAATATTGGGGTAAGTTCTTCGAGGATCTCTGTATATGTGTCAAATAGAAAGTCCATATATTCCTTATACAGGCTTTCTAATGGAGAACCGGCTATCTCAGGGGGGATAACATAGTGATATTGTCCGTTTATCTTTTTATTATAGTACACATATCGTGTACTCTGCTCTAAATAGGAAGCTATACGTCCTTTTTCTATGATTTTTGTCAAGATATTGGATACTTGCTCGCAAGCTATGTGCGCACCACCCAGTTGGGCGACAGAGTCATCGCCAAAGTCCAAGATCATTTTGTCATACAGGGAAGAGGCTCTTTCCATACCGGCAACAGGCATACTATCTGTCGTAAGTTTCGTTGAATGGGTATAGAACTCATCTAAAAATAACCTTCTTAATGATTTATTAGATCGACTATATCTAGCGAAAAGCGCTCCTTTTACGACATCGGGTAAATTAATAAGGCCAAAAACAGGCTTATCCGTATTGGTGAAATATTTGTTTAATATCTCAAGCTCTTGATCAGTGAATGATTCTTGTATGAAATAAAGTTGTTTGCTCATAGAAAATTATAATGTGTTTAA